>Ga0307486_1000396_pt1 | contig 40778 bp, 33 predicted proteins | sample CBIW02metaG_FD_203663 | JGI IMG/M metagenome (GOLD analysis project Ga0307486, IMG submission 203663) | Sea-ice brine microbial communities from Beaufort Sea near Barrow, Alaska, United States - CBIW 0.2 | ecosystem: Environmental > Aquatic > Marine > Coastal | place: USA: Alaska | collected... | reverse complement strand
TATAATGTAAAACAGGTTTTGATAAGTGTTTCCAAGGAGCTTCAAAATCAGGAACTTGAAAATTTCTGGTTTGAGTTTGAAGACGGGGACAACTCTGCATTGGCTTTAACCGAGTCAAGCCTGATGGATTATTTTCAACTGAATAAAAACAGGTTTAATCATAGCGAGAGTTTAATGAGGGAAGGAATTCTTGAGGAAGACTATAAAATTTCCTCAGATTTTTTAATTTCTGCCCAGGATAGTATTCAGTTTGCAAAACTTATCAATAAAAAGGTGACGGATATTTTTAAACGCAATCATATTGGAGAAAATCAGCTTACCCCAGAGCAGCGCATTGAGCGATTGATGCGAATGAAGGAAGTTGAAAAGGATATGTTGCGTTCTTATATTTCTGAATACACCTCCCGTATTCCCATACATAAAAGGCTTTCAGAAGATAATATAAAAACCTTGCTCACCCGTGAACTAAAAAATTACAATTTAAAAACCGATTTCGAATTTGGAGTATTTAGCAACTCGCTCGCAACCAAGATGCATTCCGGCAATTTCTCATTGGATTTTCCCGCGACCTATTCAGTGCCGTTGTTTGTGGATATGGCGGGCAGCAGTAACTATCAGTTGTTGGTGAATTTTACCGGGAAGAAAAAAGTAGTGTTGTCTTCGGTAATCCTGATGGCTACACTATCCATTATTTTTACGCTTATTATCGTGATCGCTTATTCCAGTGCTTTAACCCAGTTGATAAAGCAACGGCAGATATCACAGATCAAAACCGATTTCATCAATAATATGACGCACGAGTTTAAAACTCCTATTGCAACTATAAACCTGGCACTTGATGCCATTCAGAATCCTAAAATAATCGGGAATCAGGAAAAGGTTACGAGGTATTTGCAGATGATCAGGGAAGAGAATAAACGCATGCATGCACAGGTTGAGAATGTATTGCAAATCTCAAAACTGGACAAAAATGAACTCGACCTCAAAAAGGAACGCCTTGAACTGGATGAAATTATTGAGGATGCCATTACCCACGTTGAACTTCTTGTAGAAGACAGGAAAGGCTATATTAAAACGCATTTTGGCGCCTTAAAATCTTCAGTTCTGGCTAACCAGGATCACCTTACAAATATTATTGTAAATATATTGGACAACGCAATTAAATATTCAGAAAACGAACCTAAAATTGACATTTTTACCGAAAATGCAAGGCATAATATTGTTATAAAGGTTCGCGATCAGGGTGTGGGAATGAGCAAAGGGGTTCAGAAAAAAATATTCGAAAAATTTTACCGTGAACACACGGGAGATATTCATAATGTAAAAGGTCATGGTCTTGGCCTGTCTTATGTAAAACGTATCCTGGACGATCATCATGGAACAATTACCGTGGAGAGTGAAAAGGGAAAAGGAAGTACTTTTATAATTAAATTACCACTAATAACATAGTATATGGAAACTGAAAACAAGAAAATTTTATTGGTTGAGGATGATCCCAATTTTGGAACGGTTCTCAAGGATTATTTGGTGATGAATGACTATGACGTTACTCATGCTAAAAACGGAATGGAAGGTTTTGAAAAGTTTAAAAAAGACGATTTTGACCTTTGTATTTTGGATGTAATGATGCCTTATAAAGATGGTTTTACACTTGCAAAGGAAATTCGCGAGAAAAATCAGGAAGTCCCTATTATTTTCCTAACTGCAAAAGCGATGAAGGAAGATGTGTTAAAAGGCTATAAAGTTGGTGCTGATGATTACTTGAATAAGCCTTTTGATTCTGAGGTTTTATTGATGAAAATAAAAGCCATTATGCAGCGCAAGGCAACAGACAATGTTTCCGACAGCAAACAATTTGAATTCCAAATTGGAGGTCTTCATTTAAATTCTAAGTTGAGGTTTTTAACTTATAAAAATGAAGAACCTATAAAACTCTCTCCAAAAGAGAACGAGTTATTGCGTTTATTGGCATTACATGAAAATGATTTGATGCCTCGTGAATTAGCTCTCACAAAAATCTGGAGGGACGATAATTATTTTACTTCAAGGAGCATGGATGTTTATATAGCCAAGTTGCGTAAGTACCTAAAAAAAGATCCAAGTGTGGAAATTCTCAACATTCATGGGGAAGGTTTCAGACTTGTTGTGAAAATACAGGATAGCGACAAAGCATAACTATTAAAATTTCAGTTTCCTTAAGAGGCTGTATAAAGTATTATTAGACACCCCATTAGATTCTAAACGTCCTGAAATATGGACTTTTAGAACATTTATTGTGGATTACTTATATACTTTATACAGTCTTTTTGTGTTTAAATGTTAACAAACTTCAAATATGATTTTAGATTATCTGTCTTATATTTACTGCTATCATTAGTTAAAGGTATGAGTGGTATCAATAAGCTACAAAATCATCCAGATTATTTTCCCCCTTTTTCTCCCGGAAAGGCAGGGAGTTTGGTTGTGTTAACCTTTTTGATGTTTATTGGTGGATGGAATATGATGGGGCAAAATCCTGCATATATACACGATGCTCCAAATTCCTTGAATTTAGATAATTTTTCCATAACTGCTGCAGATGCATTTAATCCTCAAGCTAAAATCAATAGATTAATTATAGCAGTTGATGTTAACCCAGCTGGTGATCGATTTGTACTTACTTTTGGGAATGGTATTAAAAGGGTGGGTATTACTGATGGTTTAATTGATTTTATTCCAAACCAGAATAACAGGTTGAGTAATTCCTTGGATTTTGCGATTAATAGCGAAGGTAAATTTTTTGTGGCTACCAATGAGAGCAACCGAAGGTTTATACGAGTATATTCATCCACTGGAGTGTATTTGCCCAATGAAACTTTAGGGGATGGTGATTATGGCGTTTCTGGAGCTAATAAATTTAAAGGTCCTACAGGTTTAGCTTTTGATAAAGATGATAACCTATATGTGGCAGACCATTATATTGGGGATGCAAATCCCTCAAAACCCAGTTCTATCAAAATTTATCGAAAGGATAGCTCAGGAAATTATAAAAATAATTTAATTACGGAATTCGATAACATTCAGGGAACTTTATTAAATTTTCCGTATCGGTTGGCAGTTAATAGTCAGGGTCATCTTTATATGTCTGAATTAGGTCAGGATGGCACACCCCAAGTTAAAATATTGGAATTTGATGCCGGTTTTAATCCAAAACTAATCGATGTAATATCTGGTGCAGCCAGTAAAATAGGTTCTCCTGGCAGTATTATAATTGACAAATTTGATAATATATTTATTGCAGATTTAGGGGAATTAGATTTACCGAGAATTCTGTCAGCTACAAATAATGTAGATGAGTTTTATGCGGTCTTTGAAATTATTAAAAATGGAATACAAAATAATTTATTTCACATTAATGTATATAATCAAAATAATAGTTTTAATAATACAATAACTTCTCAAATTGATTTCCCGATAGATATAGCAATGTCAAAATGCGGTACATTATACGTAAATAATGCAATTTTTGATGGAACTATAAAAAAGATTTGTTCTTTTTGTCCTAGAGTTCCAAATATTACCATAGATTTTGATCTTGAAGCATATACCAGATCTCCTGGTTATGACATTGAAAAACCATCAATAGTGGATTGCCCGCCTGATCAAACTGAAACCTTGACCAACGGGAAATTTAAACTTTTAGATTATAGATCCCTTGCACAATTTATAGACAATTGTGATGAGGATCTCAGGCTTACACAAACACCTTTTCCTGGTATAGATATTTCTAAAACCACCGAAATTACTATTATAGCCACTGATGATTCAGGAAATTTTTCAGAACCTTGCTTATTTAAAATTCTAATTGTTGAAGAAACTAATACGGCTCCTGTCGCCATTGATGATACTTACAATACAAATCAGGATGTTCATTTATCGATTGATGCACCTGGAGTTTTAGGTAATGATTCAGATACCGAGAATGATTTGCTTACTTCAATTCTTCAAAGTCAGCCGGGCAATGGAACAGTGACTTTGAATCCGGATGGTTCATTTATTTACAGTCCAAATAGTGGATATTTTGGAACCGATACTTTTACTTATTTGGCAAATGATGGCACTTTAAACTCCAATGTTGCCAACGTTACTGTAAATGTAATTGAGGTTACCAAACCAAATACTGTACCTATAGCCACTGACGATACTTATACGACAAATCAGGATGTTGATTTGCAAATTGCTGCACCAGGAGTTTTAGGTAATGATTCAGATGCTGAGAATGATGCCCTTACTTCAGTTCTTCAAAGTCAGCCGGGCAATGGAACAGTGACTTTGAATCCGGATGGTTCATTTATTTACAGTCCAAATAGTGGATATTTTGGAACCGATACTTTTACTTATTTGGCAAATGATGGCACTTTAAACTCCAATGTTGCCAACGTTACTGTAAATGTAATTGAGGTTACCAAACCAAATACTGTACCTATAGCCACTGACGATACTTATACGACAAATCAGGATGTTGATTTAACGATTGATGCACCAGGAGTTTTAGGTAATGATTCAGATGCTGAGAATGATGTGCTTACCGCAATCCTTCAAAGTCAACCTGGAAATGGAACTGTGACTTTGAATCCGGATGGTTCCTTTGTTTATAGTCCAAATAGTGGATATTTTGGAGCCGATACATTTACTTATTTGGCAAATGATGGCACTTTAAATTCGAATGTTGCGACCGTTACTATCACTGTAAATGAATTTGCTCCACCCAATACGGCTCCTATTGCTACTGACGATAATTATACGACATCTCAAAATGTTGTTTTATCGATTGATGCACCTGGAGTTTTAAGTAATGATTCAGATGCTGAGAATGATGTGCTTAGCGCAGTTCTTCAAAATCAACCTAGTAATGGAACAGTAACTTTAAATCCGGATGGTTCATTTGTTTATAGTCCATATGGTGGATATTATGGAACCGATACTTTTACTTATTTGGCAAATGATGGCACTTTAAATTCGAATGTTGCGACCGTTATTATCACTGTAAATGAATTTGCTCCACCCAATACGGCTCCTATTGCTAATGATGATACATACACTACATATCAGAATGTTGATTTGCAGATTGCTGCTCCAGGAGTTTTAAGTAATGATTCAGATCCCGAAAATGATGTGCTTACTTCAGTTCTTCAAAGTCAGCCGGGCAATGGAACAGTGACTTTGAATCCGGATGGTTCCTTTGTCTACAGTCCAAATAGTGGATATTTTGGAGCCGATACTTTTACTTATTTGGCAAATGATGGCAATCTAAACTCCAGTATTGCCAACGTTACTGTTAATGTAATTGAGGTTACCCCGCCAAATACTGTTCCTATAGCCACTGACGATACCTACAGTACCAATCAGGATGTTGATTTGGTGATTGCTGCACCTGGAGTTTTAAGTAATGATTCAGATGCAGAGAATGATGCGCTTACTTCAGTTCTTCAAAGTAAGCCGGGCAATGGAACTCTGACTTTAAATCCGGATGGTTCCTTTGTTTATAGTCCAAATAGTGGATATTTTGGAACCGATACTTTTACTTATTTGGCAAATGATGGCACTTTAAATTCGAATGTTGCGACCGTTACTATCACTGTAATTGAATTTGCTCCACCCAATACGGCTCCTATTGCTAATGATGATACATACATTACATATCAGAATGTTGATTTGCAGATTGCTGCCCCAGGAGTTTTAAGTAATGATTCAGATCCCGAAAATGATGTGCTTACTTCAGTTCTTCAAAGTCAACCTGGAAATGGAACTGTGACTTTGAATCCGGATGGTTCCTTTGTCTACAGTCCAAATAGTGGATATTTTGGAACCGATACTTTTTCTTATTTGGCAAATGATGGCACTTTAAACTCCAATATTGCCACTGTAACTGTGAACGTAACTGAGGTTACCAAACCAAATACTGCACCCCTAGCCACTGACGATGCTTATAATACAAATCAGGATGTTGATTTAACGATTGATGCACCAGGAGTTTTAAGTAATGATTCAGATGCCGAAAATGATGCCCTTACCGCAATCCTTCAAAGTCAGCCTGGAAATGGAACTGTGACTTTGAATCGGGATGGTTCCTTTGTCTACAGTCCAAATAGTGGATATTTTGGAACCGATACTTTTACTTATCTGGCAAATGATGGTACTTTAAATTCGAATGTTGCGACCGTTACTATCACTGTAAATGAATTTGCTCAACCAAATACTGCACCCCTAGCCACTGACGATACTTATACGACATATCAAAATGTTGTTTTATCAATTGATGCTCCAGGAATTTTAGGAAATGACAATGATCCCGAAAATGATGTGCTTACTTCAGTTCTTCAAAGTCAGCCGGGCAATGGAACAGTGACTTTGAATGCCGATGGTTCATTTATTTACAGTCCAAATAGTGGATATTTTGGAACCGATACTTTTACTTATTTGGCAAATGATGGCACTCTAAATTCGAATGTTGCGACCGTTACTATCACTGTAAATGAATTTGCTCCACCCAATACGGCTCCTATTGCTAATGATGATACATACACTACATATCAGAATGTTGATTTGCAGATTGCTGCACCAGGAGTTTTAAGTAATGATTCAGATGCCGAGAATGATGCGCTTAACGTCCGTTTATTAACAAATGTTTTAAATGGAACGTTGTTATTTAATGCGGATGGTTCTTTTAGTTTTGTTCCAAATTTTGATTTTACCGGAGAAGATAGCTTTAGTTATGTTGCTAATGATGGAAAGGTTGACTCCAATGAAGTCATAGTTCTAATTAAAGTTAATGCGGTCACGCCTCCTTCAGAAGAAATTTATGAGCACATTTTTATTTATCCAAATCCAACTCCAGGACCTTTTACCTTTGATGTTCCTTCCGGCTGGAGTATTGAAAAGGTAGAAGTTTATGATGCGCGGGGGAGATATATTATGACCAAAACTTATTCGGAAAACAAGCTTGAATATACAATGAATTTAAGCAGTGTAGAACAGGCTGTTTATATTTTAAAGCTGTACACTTCGGAGGGAATTAGAATTCTCAGGGTGATAATTTATTAAAGACTTGTGGTTTAAGAAATTTTAGTATTTATAAAATTGATAATCTCATGAGCAGGAGTTTTAAAATCAAACCAGTCAATATTTTGGTCTTTTCTAAACCAGGTGAGCTGTCGCTTCGCAAATCGGCGGGTATTTTTCTTAATCTCCTCCAATGCCTCTTTTTTACTCAAGTTTCCTTCTAAAAAAGCAAATAATTCTTTATAACCCACGGTGTTAAGCGCATTTAAATTCCGTTTTGGATAGAGACCTTCAGCTTCTTCGAGCAATCCCTCGTCCATCATAACATCCACCCTACCGTTAATGCGCTCGTAAATTTCCTCCCGTGGAGCTGTGAGCCCTATGGAGATGGTTTTGAAAGGACGTTGGGATTTAGGATGATCTAAAAATGACGAAAAAGAGTTTCCTGTACCCAGACATATTTCCAATGCCCTTATCACACGATGTGGGTTATCGATGTCCATTTTTTCATAGTAGACCGGATCAAGATCTTTCAATTTCTTCTGTAATGGTTCGAGGCCAAGTTTAGCGAATTGTTCATTTAATTCTATCCTTATTTTGGGATCAACCTTGGGAAAATTATCAAGACCTTCAATTAAACTTTTTATATAAAGTCCACTTCCACCAACAAGAATAAGGTACTTATGTTTCTTGAACAATGCTTCGGTCTTAACCAAAGCATCCTTTTCGAAATCGCCTACAGAATACGCATCTTCAATAGATTTGTGATGAATAAAATGATGAGGGGCAGCGGCCAATTCCTTTATAGTAGGAGCTGCCGTTCCAATACTCATTTCCTTATAGAATTGGCGGGAATCCGCCGAAAGGATTTCGGTATCAAATGCTTTTGCAAGTTTGATGCTGAGAGCTGTTTTTCCTATTGCAGTTGGCCCTACAATACTTATAAGATAGTTAGGCTTCATTTAGTCGATGTCCGCATTTATGGCAAAATATGGCTCCGTCAAGATGTTTGCTCTCATTGCAATTAGGGCAAGCCTGAGTATTTAAATGGATATCCTTGTGGCTACCTTTGCTAAGTTCAGCGCTCACAATTCCTGTAGGAACCGCAATTACCCCGTACCCGGTGATCATAATAAATGATGCGATAAATTGACCTAATGGTGTTCCAGGATGTATATCGCCGTATCCCACTGTAGTAAGAGTCACTATACTCCAATAAATACTTATGGGAATGCTGGTAAATCCATTTTCGGGTCCTTCTACCAAATACATTACAGTACCCATTATTATGGTTATAATAATTACAGCAAAAAGGAAAACAAAAATCTTTGCCCGGCTATCCCGCAGTGCCTGCATCAATTTATTAGATTCTCCTATATATCTTGTGATTTTTAAAACCCGGAAGATCCTGAGAAGTCTTAAAGCCCTAAGTGCAAAAAGCATATTAAAACCGCCTATAAATAAAGCGAGATAGGATGGAAGTGTTGAAAGCAAATCTACAATTCCGTAAAAGCTAAAAATGTATTTTTTCGGTTTTTTTATAGTGATTATCCGAAGTAGATATTCTATGCTAAAGAGGAAAGTTATTATCCACTCTGCTATATAAAATTCCCTTGCAAATTTTATATTAAATTCAGCAATACTCTCCAGCATTACCAAGGCAATGCTTAATAGAATTATAACCAGAAGAGCAAGGTCAAACAATTTCCCCATTGGGGTATCTGCCTCATAAATTATTCTGTGGAGCGAGAATTTCCAATTGGAGGTCTTCTTTTTTACGGGTTGGCTTTCTTCCAAATGAAGGATTTTATTACGGATTGAGTTGAATGATCTTTAATTTCCTGTTTTTCCTTAAATAACTTTGAATAATGTGCCGGGCATCCCGATCGTTGGTCATTGGAGTTATTATATTTCGAACGATATCAATATTATTTAGCTGGTGGTTCAAATTGAAATAACCAATTCCAATAAATACACCTTCTTCAACCAGCAACGCGCTTTTCTCATCTATTTCCCGCCCACGGTCAATCACCATCATATTTTGATTGTTATAACTGTATCTTTTAATTATTTCCAATACCCTCTTATTATATTCTGCGGGTAATTCCTCACCTATACAAGCTCCCTTACAGCTTTTTATACTATAGTTAAAGCAACTTCCCATTCCAGATTGTAATCCCGATAAACGAAGGCACAGTTGGGAGGATTCAGCAATAGTATGCAACACGTTTTTTGCCTGTTTTAAACTGGTAAAAGTAGTGAGGTTCTTTTTTCGTGCATCAGATTTTCCGATGTGTAAATTAATATATCCGTTTTCATCTGTAAATTGATAAAGTGCATAATTGAAAATGGATCTTTTTGATGCCCTATTATATTTAGGTTTGTTCTGTTTTATTTCCTCGTTTTCCTTTAATAGTGCGATTAATTCATTTCCTGTAGCCTCAAAACTTACAGAGGATACTTCTTTTTGAATTTCCCTGGCCTGGCGTTGATCGGTGGTAAAATGCTGACTCACCCTTTTTCTGATGTTCCTGCTTTTACCTATATAGATGATTTCCCCAGCTTTATTATGCAAATAATAAACGCCTGTAATGGAAGGTAGCTCATCCAACATTTGGATTAATTTCGTATCCATTCGCCCAGAAGGTTCATTCTTAACATTCTCCTTAAGAATTGTTTTATGAGAATCTTTTGTCAAAAGCATTTTAAACAATTTAATTGTGGCCAATGCATCCCCACTTGCACGATGCCTGTCGGTAACCGGAATTCCCAATGCGCGAACTAATTTTCCAAGACTATAAGATGGCTGATCGGGGATCAGAATTTTCGAAAGTTCTACCGTGCAAAGGGTTTTTCTCTCAAAATCAAATCCCAACCGGCGAAATTCCATACGTAATATACGATGGTCAAATTGTGCATTATGTGCCACAACGATGCAATCATTTGTAATTTCAACAACGCGTCTTGCTATTTCGAAAAATTTGGGGGCGTTGCGCAGCATTTCGTTGTTAATGCCGGTAAGGCCAACAACAAAAGGTTGAATAGGCTGTTCCGGATTTACCAGGCTAATAAATTGATCGACTACCTTGTGTCCGTCAAATTTATAAATGGCAATCTCGGTAATACCTTCTTCATTGTATTTTCCTCCAGTTGTTTCTATGTCCAATATTGCGTACATAGGCCCCCTAACCCCCGAAGGGGGAATTTGCATTGTTGAACATATTTTTTATTATATATAAACTCATCATCATTTTCTTTTTATTTTTTTAAAATCCTCCAAAGGAGGAATGACTCTTACTCCCCCTTCGGGGGTTGGGGGGATGTTATCTTCCCCCAAATATTGCACTTCCTATTCTCACCATATTACTTCCACAGTCTACTGCAATTTTATAATCCCCGCTCATTCCCATGGATAAAATATTTAACTGCGGATGGTTTATTTTTAACTCTTTGAAAACCGAATTTAAAACTTGAAATTCTTTTCTCACCTGTTCCATATCTTCTGTAAATGTTGCCATTCCCATCAGGCCGACAACTTTTACATTCTGCATTTTTTTAATTTCTTCTGAATCCAGGATTTCTTTGGCTTCTTCGGCGGAGATTCCGGATTTTGAGTCTTCCTCGGCGATTTTTATCTGTAAAAGACAAGAAATATTTCGATCATTTTTCTTTGCCTCTTTATTAATTTCTTTCAATAATTTTAAACTATCAACAGTATGAATAAGATCCACATATGTAGCCATGTATTTCACCTTATTACGCTGAACATTTCCAACCATATGCCACTGAATATCTTTAGGTAAGGCTTCCCACTTCCCGGTCATTTCCTGAATTTTGTTCTCTCCAAAAATGCGCTGCCCAGACTCGTAAGCCTCCAAAATATCACTGATTGGTTTTGTTTTTGAAATCGCTACCAGAGTTACTTCCTTTCCTAATTGTTTCTTGTATTTCTGAATATTTTCTGAAATGTTCATTTTGTAAATTTAAAAAAAAGCTTCTTAAATAAAGCTAATTTTGTGCCTTATGTAAAATGAAAGCTTCTTTGGTTGAAGATTTAAAATTCATAAATGGTGAGCCCACTTCTCAATTTAGGTTCAATATAAGTGCTTTTTGGAGGCATTATCAAACCTTCATCAGCTACCTTCTTTATTTCTTCAATTGTTAAAGGCAACATTCCAAAACCTACAGCAAATTTCCCGCTGTCAATTCTGGCTTTTATTTCAATCAAATCGTTCTTCCCGTGAATGTAAGAAATCCGGCTATCATTTCTCAAATCCTCAATGCCTAAAATCGGCTTTAAAATCTTTTTATATAAAATGTATGGATCCAATGTACTTAACGAATCATTAAAATTGTAATTCGTTTTACGCAGATAAAGCGAATAAAATTCCCCGTCTAAATACATATTAAAATGATGCTTTTTAGAAGGAGAATAAACCTCAATGCCTCGATTTTCAATTCGGAAGGATGTATCAAGCCGCATCAGAAATTCTTTCTTGCTCAAACCATTTAGATCGGTTATAAGTCGGGAGAACTCGTGAATTTTCAAGTTACTTTCGGCTATCAGGAAACTCATAAAATAGTTATAAGGTTCCTCCCCATTATGATTTGTGTTGGCCGCTTTTGATTCCTTTGCCAATAGGGCAGAAGAGGCACTGCGGTGGTGTCCATCCGCAATGTAAAGTAACGGCATTCGCTCAAACTCGGCCTTAATTTGGTCTACCACCTGAGGCTCACAAATTTTCCACAAATAATGGGTTTGTTTGTTATGGGTTGAAAACTCATATTCCGGAGTGCTTTTCATAGCTTGTTGGATCGCGCTATTTATGACTTCCGAATCTGGATAAGTTAGAAGTACTGGCTCAGTATTAAAACCTACTTCCTTTAAATAATCTTTAAACAAGGTTTCACGACGGGAGATGGTATCTTCATGTTTTTTGATGACATTGTTCTCGTAATCCTGAACACTCGCAGCTGCAATGATCCCGGAAAAAATATTTTTTCGCGTTATAATTTTATAGAAATAATAACACGGAACTCTATCCTTAATAAAAATTTTGGCCTCCTTAAATTCCAGATATCGGTTTTTTACCAGTTGAAAACGTTTTTTACCAGTAATTTCATGCTGAAATTTATATCCGGGATTAATAATGTGCAAAAATGAATAGGGGTTGTATTCCAATTCAGCGGTCAATTCTCCAATGCTGTAATCTTCATATGGCCGGGAGGCTACAAGACCTGCTTTGTCCCTTGTGGGTCTTACTGCTTTAAATGGATGAATTTGCGCCAAAGTAATATTAGATATTAGATATGAGTATTGAGATATGAGAATTATGATGTGAGATTTTTCTCATATCTCAATTCAACTGTCTCATTTCTATTTTAAAAACTGTCCGGAGATTTTTTCAGCTCTCTTGCTTTCAGAATAGTCATAAAAACCTTCCCCCGATTTAATCCCTAATTTTCCGGCATTTACCATATTTGTCAACAAAGGACAAGGAGCATATTTTGGGTTTTTGAATCCGTCGAACATCACCGTCATTATAGAATGGCATACGTCTAATCCTATAAAATCTGCCAGTTGTAAAGGTCCCATCGGGTGAGCCATTCCCAATTTCATCACAGTGTCTATTTCGTAAACGCCTGCCACGCCATTGTATAAAGTTTCAATTGCTTCATTGATCATTGGCATCAAAATTCGGTTGGCAACAAATCCTGGATAATCCTTAACTTCAACTGGAACTTTATCCAATTTTTCCGAAAGCTTCATGATGGTATTTGTTACTTTATCAGAAGTGTTATATCCGCGGATAATTTCAACCAATTTCATCACAGGAACGGGATTCATAAAGTGCATTCCAATAACGCGACCGGGATTTGAAATTCCAGCAGCTAACTGAGTGATAGAAATGGATGAGGTATTTGTTGCAAGGATGGTATCTTCAGCGCCACTTTTGTCCAGTTGCTTAAAGATCTCCATTTTTAATTTTAAATTTTCTGTTGCGGCTTCTATTATCAAGCCTACATTTTTTACTCCTGAAGGAATATCAATATGAGTCGTTATATTTTTTAAGGTTTGCTTTTTTTCTTCCTCCGTTATTTTTCCTTTGGCAAGCATTCTATCGAGGTTTCTGGAAATAGTTTCAATTCCTCTTTGAAGGCTTTCCTTGGAAATATCGATAAGATGTACGTTATGGCCAAATTGTGCAAAGGTATGTGCTATCCCGTTGCCCATAGTTCCGGCTCCTATAACTGCTATATTTTTCATCAGATAAAATTTACTAAATCAATAAGTGTAAGTGTGTTTTTTTTTATTTAGGAAGACACATAATAACCTTTATATCTTAAAACTTTCGATCACCTGATTTGCGATGCGCAATGCTTGTGAACCCTGCTCTAAAGTTACAATAGGAGTAGTATTATTCTTAATGGCATCAGCAAAGGTTTCCAGCTCCTCTAAAATGGCGTTTTGCTCTTCTATTTTAGGATTGTCAAAGTAGATTTGTTTTTTAATCCCTTCAGCATTTTGAAGGATCATTGCAAAATCATCGGGCTTTTCCGGGACATCTTTCATTTTTACAACCTCACATTTCCGTTCAAGAAAATCCACAGAAATATAGGCGTCGCGTTGAAAGAATCGCGCTTTTCGCATATTCTTGAGGGAAATACGACTTGCGGTTAAATTTGCCACGCAGCCATTTTCAAACTCGATTCGTGCATTGGCAATATCGGGGGTTTCACTTATTACGGACACACCGCTTGCGTGAATGCTTTTTACTTTGGAATTGACTACGCTCAGGATCACATCAATATCGTGGATCATTAAATCCAGAACTACAGGAACATCAGTGCCCCGCGGATTAAATTCAGCCAATCTATGAGCCTCAATAAACATTGGCTTGTCAATCTTATCTGTAACGGCTCGAAATGCTGGGTTAAAACGCTCCACATGGCCCACCTGTCCTTTAATCTTGTGATTTTTTGCGAGGGCGATAAGTTCTTCAGCTTCCTGATATGTAGAGGTGATGGGTTTCTCAACAAACAAGTGCCTTCCGGCGATAATTGCTTTTTTTGCAACTCCGAAATGGGAAATGGTTGGTGTTACCACATCAATCACTTCAACCGAAGCGATCAGTTCTTCTTCAGATTTAAAACTTTTATAACCAAACTCCTTTTCAATGGATTCAGCTAATTCCCGGCTGGCATCAAAAAAACCAACCAATTCATATTTTGAAGATTCCTGTAGCAGTCTCAAATGGATTTTTCCAAGGTGACCTGCCCCAATTACACCAACTTTCAGCATTTTTTTATATTTTACACAAAAATAGCCTTTCTTGTGCTAAAGCCAATACCATTTTGGGTGTAAATGAGTTACGATTGACTATAAATAATAAATATAACTTACTATGAATGCTCTAAATAGTTTCATTAATTTTATACGCTAAAAGTTTATTAAAAGTGCTCAGGGATACGTTCAAACATAAAGGAAAAAGGCAGCAATTGGCAGCAATTGTCGAGTCAAAAGGTGTAAAAGATAAAAAAGTGCTGGAAGCCATAAAAAGCATTCCAAGGCATTTGTTCATGGACAGCAGTTTTGAAGACCATGCTTATCAGGACAAGGCCTTTCCGATTGCGGCAGATCAAACAATATCCCAACCTTACACAGTGGCATTTCAAACTGAATTGTTGGAACTTAAAAGAGGTGACACGGTGCTGGAGATAGGTACTGGAAGTGGTTATCAAACCGCAGTATTGTGTGAATTAGGAGCCAAAGTTTACAGCATAGAACGCCAACAGGAGTTGTATAAAAAAACCAAATTGTTTCTTCGAAAAATAGGTTATCGGCCCAAATATTTGAGTTTTGGCGATGGCTATAAAGGTTTACCGGAATATGCGCCTTTTGATAAAATAATTGTTACCGCAGGTGCGCCTTATGTGCCAAAGGCATTGTTAAGCCAGTTAAAAGTTGGTGGTCGTTTGGTGATCCCCATTGGTGAAAATGTGCAGATAATGACACTTTTTATCAGAAAATCCAATAAGGAATTTGACAAACATGAATTCGGCGATTTTCGCTTTGTGCCATTATTGGAGGACAAGAATTGAGTACAATTTCACTCCAATATTCCTAAAAATTTCAGTCCGAAGATAAATGCTCCCTGCCGGTTTCCTTCAAAATTTGAAACTGCATAGTCCAGTCTCAACAACCGGTATTTTCCGAAACCCAGATTATCTATTCCCACCGAAAATTCAGAATAGGTTTTGTTGTTTTTGGTAGCCAGAAAGTGTGTGCCCAGGATCAAATTGTAATTCAGTTTATTGATAAGTGGGATTTTCCCCAGGATCCAGCCTTTAAAATCCTGTTCTATATGGCCTTCAAAATAATTTTGATTTGTGCTGAAGCTATAATAAGGCAGTAAATGAAATTTATTTAGATACTTTCCATCTCCAATTCGGGTTTGGTTTCCATTAAAATGTTGATAATCTAAAAACGCGATGTCTCCCGACTCTAAAAAAGTTCCGCCTTTTAAATTATAACTGAAAGCACCTTTATTCCCTAAACTAATTTCTTGTGTAATGGATGCTCGGATTTGGTCAAAATTATACTCATTTATATCAGAACCAAAACCTTTTCCATAAGCTAAATAAAATGTTGGATATTTATTTGAATCGATATTATATTTTCCATCTGGATAACTCAAATATTTCTGATCAAAATCGATTTTTGCAACCAGGTTGAATTTAAAAATATGATGATCGATAAAAGGAGCCAAACCAAAATTTTCCGGTTGCAGCGGATTATTGGAAGTAAATTCTACTTTATCCCTATTTAACCATGATTGATTTGTAGTGTTGAATAAAGTCGAACGATCCTGAAAACTGAGATCGCCAAAAACCTGAAGCCCGTTCAAGATTTCTTGTTGCCATTTTAATTCGGCAAATTTCCGTTGATATAATTTTAGATAATTCCTTTCAAAAAACAAGCTGGTTATGTCGTTTATTCTCTCAGAAATTGGTTCTGTATTATTGATTTGAGTTGTTTCAATTCCTCCGGTGATGGTTAAAATTGGTTTGGAAAAATTGTCGAATTTTTTCTGAAATCCGCCTGTAACCCTGAATCTTTTATCGCTAAATCCATAATTTATTGAACTGAAAATACGCCAATATTTTCCGAAGTTCTCATCTTGATTTTGCCTGAAATTTAGATCGACAGAAGTATTCCAACCCTGAACAGTATTGAAATTAGTTCCGAACATTGGGGAGGAGATTCTGAAATTTTGTTTTTTATATGAATTGCTGAAACCATAACCGAAAAGTGCCTTGGAAAAGCCAAATTTGTTGCTGACGGCATCTATAGAATCCAAATATTTTTTTGATTTTCTGATGATCTGAATGCTGTCTTTTCGAACATAATCTGACAATTCCTCGCTTGTTAATGGTACCGGCCTGATTTTCTGCCAAAACAGGGAATCTTTTTTGTTCGCAGCATCGGCAAAACTCAACACCTCACGGGAAAAGGTGTTTTTTACAAATCCTGGACTGAAATTATAATTGCTGTAAACCGCCGTAAATCTTCCATCCCCGGAAACTCCGAACATCGCAAAGCTAAAATCGACGGTTTGCGAAATTTTTATCCAGAACTTATTGTCATCAGAATATTTAAAATTTTGAGTAAATGTGAGCACTTCAATTGGAGTGAACTGAAGAGCTTCCCCCGTTGTTTTCAATTCGACTCCGTAGATTTGCCATGAATCTTCAACAATATAAATTGTTCCAAAGAAAACCCTGTCTTTTGGGCGCTTGGGGATTACCTTAATTTTATTGATGAGGTGACCGGCATCGTCATAAAACACCCCTTCCAAAATATAGTTGTAATAATTAAAGGCGTAATCGGCAATTGGTGAAACAATTTTTTCCTTGATATCAACCGTATTTCTGTAAAAGGTAAAATCAGATTCCTGTGCAGAATTAAAACTGAAACCATTGTCGTTTCCACTCACTTTCGAGGCGAGAATTTTTTCCTTAAAATCGTCCGGGGCTTTATAGGTAATTTCTGAAATTGTTTCGCTCAAATAAACTATGCCGCTTCGGGTAGAATCCAGCCCGCCGCCCAGATCACCAACTTCCTGCCCAAGGATTTTCTCCGGGGCATTTTTAATCCGCCATAAACCTCGTGAATAATAATTTGCGGTATATTGTTCTATTTTTGACAAGTTATTTTTACGCTTGTCAATGGCATTTTGAATAATTTTATCGGCAGGATTTTCATCAGTATTCACCATAACTTCATCCAGATTGGTAATCTCAGGAATAAGTTTCACGTCCAACTTATATGGAAAACTAACAATTTTCACTTTTTTATGAAAGCTCTCATAGCCTAAAAATTGAAAGATCAAAGTATAATTCCCGGGTTGGGTCAATTTTAGTTCGTAGGCACCATCTTCGTTGGTTGTAGTGCCTTTTAAACCATCTTCGGTATAAATATTTACGTAAGGGAGAAGTTGGTCACCGGTATCGGTCACTGTGCCGGTAACCTGTGAAAAAACAGAATTTGAGATAAGAACCAATAAAAATGCAAGCTGTAATTTAAGAATCATTTAGCTGAGTTTAAGCTTAGCCAAATTAGGGTTTTTAAAGAAAATTATTGAAAGCTTTAGTTAAAATCTTTTTTAATCCGGGCCAGACGGACCTTGCTTTCGCGGTCTTTAATACTTTCGCGTTTATCGTAGATCTTTTTACCCTTGGCAAGGGCTATCTGAAGTTTTGCAAGTCCGCGATCATTTATAAATAAGAGCAAAGGAACAATGGTAAGTCCTGAATTTTTGACTTCTTTTTCAAGCTTCCGCAGTTCACGACGCTTCATAAGGAGTTTGCGTTCGCTTTTTGGATTGTGGTTAAAATGACTGGCGTGAGAATATTCTTCAACCGTCATATTGATCACATAAAGTTCGTGGTTATGAAATTCACAAAAACTCTCTGCGATAGCAGCTTTTCCCATTCGGATCGCCTTTATCTCCGTTCCTGCAAGTTTAATCCCTGCAATGTGTTTGTCCAGGAATTCGAATTCAAACTTAGCCTTTCGGTTTTTTATTTTGATGGTATTACTCATAGAAGGGCAAAAATAGCAAGCTTTCTTTAATATATGGCATAATGTATTTGTAAATTTTGAAAATGTAAAAAACCTCAATTTTTCATTAGCTTTACTGAATGGAAATTTTATTCAGGACAAAAGCGGAAAGTAAGCAACAACAGCGGGAAACTTTTTTAAAGTTATCTCCTGCAAAACGCTTTGAGAAATTTCTTGAAATGATGGAGGCTTTTGAGATGTTTCCTGTGAAGGGGAATTTATGGGAGAGAGAAAAGAGTAGAGAGGAAAGAAAAGAGAATAAAGAGGAGAGAGGCAAGTCAAATTTTATAATTCAAATAAAAGAATATCGTGATAGATAAGTGGAAAAAAGATGTCAACGAATTTATTGAACTAACCACCAAACACGGGGTTAAGATGCTGTTAGTGGGAGGCGGAGCGGTCAATTTTCACGGATATCAGCGACATTCTGCCGATGTGGATTTTTGGATTGATACTACCGATGCGAATTTTAAAAAACTACTCTCCGTATTTAAAGAGATGGGATATGAATTGAACGATTTTCCTGAAGATGTCAAAAACTCAGTTCAGAATATTTCCGTCAAATTCAGTCCAGTGGATTTAGACATTGAATTAATAACTAGATTTTCCTTGAAAAAAACCTTCGAAGAAGCTTACGCCTCGAGTGAAACGGTAGAAATCAACAACAATAAACTGGCGATAATAAATATTCTGAAATTTTCAGATTTAATCGAAAGTAAAATTAGAGCTGGCCGACCAAAGGATTTGTTGGATGTTCAACAACTTAAGGAAATTAATGGGTTGGAATAAATGGTAAAATGGTGAGTTTTACATATAATTTTCGTTTCCCCGAATTGCCTATCTTTGAAATAATTTTAGAAATTCTATGAAAAACCTTATTGTTATGATATTGGCACTCCTTCTCACTTCCTGTCAGGAAGAAAAAGAATCTATATCTGCAGATGAAATTATCTCCAAAACCATTGAAAATGCCGGAGGTGATATTTATAAAAGAGCCACAGTTCAGTTTAAGTTTAGGGATAACATTTATAAAAGCATCCGGAATGGCGGGGAATTTCAATTAGAACGAATAACGTCAGACTCTTCAGGAACCTTTAGGGATGTTGTTAGCAATACAGGTTTTCAGCGATTTAAAAATGATAGTTTGATAAATGTGCCGGATTCCATGACAGTTCGTTATTCAGGCGGTGTAAACTCTGTACACTATTTTGCGCTTTTGCCCTATGGACTCAATGATAGGGCGGTAAATAAAAAGTTGTTAGGCGATGCTGAAATTAAAGGAGAACCTTATTATCAATTGAAAATTACTTTTCAACAAGAAGGCGGTGGTGCGGCGCATCACGATGAATTTTTGTATTGGATCCACAAAGATAAATTTACAATAGATTACCTGGCTTATAAATTTATGGAAGACGAAGGCGGAATCCGGTTTAGGGAGGCAAATAATCCCAGAATTATTCAAGGCATTCGTTTTGTAGATTACAATAATTATAAAATAGACGATTTTACTACCGAACTATGTAACCTTGACGAACTCTTTGAACAAGGAAAATTAGAATTGGTTTCCATAATCAAAACCGAAGATGTTGAGGTGGAGGTGAAAGGTTAGTAATGTTTTTGTCTGCGTTTCGGGTAAAAAGTAAAGTTATTTCATTTCTATTGAAATCAGAATAAGCTGATATTTCTTCAGTAATTATTCAATATAATAAATTTCTTCCGGGGAGTCCTCTAGTTTATTTCTGCCTCAATTTACAATCCAGAGGGGGAATTTTTTTCTCTGGTTATCAGCCCTTTTTTTCTGCCAATACCTAAATATTTTTGAAAATAATTCCGAAAAATATCGAAATTATTAAGCTGATGATCATGTATTAATAAATAAAATTATGTTACAATTTATTTGTCAAAAGTGTTTAATCTCTTATCTCAATTCTTTTTTCTGATCGATAACACATTTTTAAGAATAAAAGTAAATGCAGCATTTATCAGTGTTTTTATCGAAATTAAGATGGGTAACTATGACCATCGTCAACAAAATCCATAAATATAATATTTAATTTTGTCCTCGGAATTCAGTCTAAATGGTCAAAATTTTATCAAATGGAAAAAATAATTAAGTTACTAATTTCTTCAAAAGCAACCTTGGTATTGTTGCTCATTTTCACAATTGCTATTGGAGCCGGTACATTTATAGAAGAAATTTATGACATCACGACTGCCAAATTAATTATTTACAATGCTAAATGGTTTGAGATCGTTTTATTCTTATTGGTCATAAATTTTATTGGAAGTATTAAGCGATATAATTTATTGCGGGTAGAAAGAATTCCCGGGTTACTTTTTCACAGCGCGTTTATTGTAATACTATTAGGTGCAGGCGTGACCCGATATTTGGGTTATGAAGGATCTATGCATATCCGCCAGGGAGAAACCGTAGATTATATTACTAGCTCCCAGCCCTATTTGAGTATAAATGCAACCGTAAATAATCAAAATTATTATACAGCAAAACCTGTGCTTTTTGGAGCAATTACAGATAATTCTTTCGATTTTGACCTGGCTACAAAAGATAATAAGGATGTCAATATCGTATATAAAGATCATTTAAAAAATGTTGTGGAGACTTTTGAAGAAGGAACTGAGGAGGGTTTTGGCCTTATTGAACTGAAGCTTCAGGTGGATGGGCATGAAGATGTTTTAAAGATAAAAGATGGTGAAATAAAGGAATCTCACGGGTTTTATATTGCTTACAATAACGATGATACAATGGCTGCCTTAAAAATTACGGGCAATGAAGATGGGGAACTCTATTTGAGCGCTTCCGTGCCAATTAAAACTTCAAAAATGCCTGAAATGACTATTGGTAAAATTGAAAAAGATTCTATCGCGTCTCTTCAAACAGGTTATATATACGAGCCTGAAAATTCCGGGATCGTATTTGCCTTAAGTAGCCAATTGCAAAATGTAAGTTCAAAATATGTTTCACAGGAAGGTGGGAATAGTGGTTTAGATGCACTGATCGTGGATATAAATTACAAAGGAAAAACCAAAGAAGCGACAATTTTGGGAGGTGATGGTTACACAGATAGATATCAAAGTTTTAAAGTTGACGATGCAAATATTCAATTGGCCTACGGAAATAAAAAAATTGCCCTTCCATTTGTAATTAAATTGGACAAATTTATTTTAGAACGTTATGCAGGTTCTGAAAGTCCATCATCGTATGCAAGCGAGGTAACTTTGACCGATAAACAAAATGGGGTTGTCAAAAACCATAGAATCTTTATGAATAATATTTTAGATTATGGAGGTTACCGGTTTTTCCAATCTTCCTATGACAGGGATGAAAAAGGAACGATTTTATCCGTAAATCACGATTTTTATGGAACCTGGATCACCTACTTAGGATATTTTTTACTGATCCTTGGATTTACGCTGACCTTATTCAGTAAAAATACCAGGTATAAGGATTTAACCAAAAAAATTACAAAAATTCGCGATAAAAGGAAGAGTATTGCCGCGATTATTGTCTTCGGTTTATTTAGTTTTTCAAATGTATTTGCACAAAACGCGGCAAGTCCGTTGCCAACTCAAAATGCCCACACAACTAAAGTTACCGTGGAACATGCCAAAAAATTTGGCCACCTGATCACTCAAACTTTTGATGGCAGGTTTGCTCCGGTAAATACCTTGGCTTTTGATGTGATGCATAAAATTTCGAAGAAAGATAAATTTGAAATTCCAGGCAAAGGAAAAATGGATGCTATGCAGGTTTTCCTGGATTTGACATTAAATCCTGATTTTTGGAAACAACAAAAAATTATTTATGTCCGTGAAGAAGCGGTGATGACAGCTATTGGCATTCAGGGAAAATATGCTGCCTTTAACGATTTTTTCAATCACGACGGTTCATATAAACTCAGTGCAGCTTCAGAAGCGGCCTTTATAAAAAAACCTGCCGAACAGAATACATTTGACAAGGAAGTTATAAAACTCAATGAACGTCTGGAAATTTTTATGCAAGGATTTCAGGGAAGTTTGCTGACTATTTTTCCGGTACAAAATTCTAAAAACAACAAATGGATCAATTCAAGCGATCCAATGGCTTCGGTTCCTTTAACAGGAACAATCAAGATCTTGAATGACGATTTGCAATTGCAGGTTTTTAATTACAGAAACCTGATGAGTTTATATTTGTTGGAGGTGAAGAAAGCGGCAGCAACAGGAAGTTATTCAAATGCAAATAAAATATTGGGATATATTGAAGGCATACAAAGGCAAAGCGATTTAGCAGGAATATTGCCTTCCAAAGCAAAAATTGACAAGGAAGTAGAATATAATGAATCAAAAATATTTATCAATCTCAAAAATATATATGGATTGCTCAGTATTTTACTATTAGGATTCGCCTTTGTAGGGAATTTATTGAGAAAGAAAAATAAGTTCGTTTCCTATACCTTAAACGGGTTGATCGCAATTTTGGGAATCGCTTTTATTTATCATACCTACGGAATGGGATTGAGGTGGTACTTATCAGGACACGCACCTTGGAGCAATGGTTATGAGGCCTTAATTCTGGTTTCCTGGGGAAGTATCCTGGCGGGATTTAGTTTTGTGCGCTATTCCAAAATCACATTAGCCGCAACTGCTTTGCTTGCATTCTTTACCTTAATGACAGCTAGCCACAGTAGTTACGATCCTCAATTGACAAATTTACAACCAGTTTTAAAATCCTATTGGCTAATTATCCACGTGGCTACACTTACCATAAGTTATGGTTTCTTGGGATTAGGTTTTGTTCTGGGCTTGATGAATATGGTTATTTTTATTTTTAAAAATCCCAGGAATAAAAAGAGGTTGAACTCGATAATATCCGAGCTCACTTTTATTAATGAAATGGTGTTGACCATTGGTTTATTTTTGGCCACGGTTGGAACTTTTCTTGGCGGGATTTGGGCAAATGAATCCTGGGGAAGATACTGGGGATGGGACGCCAAGGAAACCTGGGCTCTTGTGATTGTTATTGTATATTCAATTGTGTTACACTTTAGATTAGTTCCAAAAATGAAAAGTATGTTCATTTTTAATACTGGAGCCGTACTCGGTTTTTCAAGTGTGCTGATGACATTCTTTGGAGTAAATTATTATCTTTCTAAAGGAATGCACAGTTATGCAAGCGGAGATACCCCTGTATTTCCATTATGGGCCTGGATATGCATAATTTCAATACTTATAATAATCGTTGCAGCCGGGATTAAAGAGAAAACGAACAAAGTTAAAACTAAGAGTAATAATAAGTTGGATAAGAAATCAAAGCAAATTCCTGCTTCATAAAATCTTTAGATATACATGAAATAAGGCCTTACAATTTGTAAGGCCTTATTTCATGTATATATTTTGCACGGATTTTATTAAGGCTGATTTTATCTCACTGGTTCTTTTTTTTGACAAAAATGTATAAATAACCAGGGTCAAGTCTAATAATGTTAATTTTTCATTTTAAAGATGTTCTAGGTTTGATCATTTAACACTTTCCTATTGCCGTTGAGCAGCCTTCACTTCCCCACTAACTCCGCTGAGATCTTTCCGAAACATCCAGATTTCGGATCTCTTGCCAATAGTAACATCTTCCCAATCTTTTAAAAATTCGATGAAACTTCCCTCGCCATTAACTTCATTATAGGTGGCAGGAAACTTTGGATCTTCGCCCATCCAGCTCCATTTATCAAAAAAATAAACCACGGCTAAATCCTTTCCGTCATTTGTGGCGGACAATTCATTTGTATATACTCCATATGTGAGATCAGGATATTTTAGGTCGTTCACCTTTTTTACTTTTTCCACTAATTTCATCGCTTTTTCACCCTGATTTCTTTTTATATCATACATATCAACCAGCAATTTGTTGATGGTGAAGTCTTTTGATATATTGGAGTAAGTTGGTTCAAATTTCCAATAAGTCTGATCTGTTTCAGGTAAAAGGTAAGCAGAGACATTTGTGATCCAATCGTTGGAATGAGCCTGGTCATCTGGACGGGTTTTGTCCATGGAACTCCAGGGTTTCGGGCCGCTTATCCACATATAACTGCCCACCTTTGGCCCATTCATAATTTCATATACCCTCGCCTGATAATCTCCTTCTCCATGGAATTTTTTGTTATGCGCTGCTAATCCAGCTTCTAATTCCTTGATTTTCGCAGGGTTTGCGGTAATCATTAAATTGTCTACTACAGTGTATTCCTGGCTGGTTTGGGAGATTGCAAAAAAGGGAATCAGCAACATCCAGTAAAATAAATTTCTCATAATTAATATATTTAGTTGATTAATATTAAAATGTTTTAAGTAGGGGGAATTTATAAATGGGGAGATAACAAAAGAATCAATTTAAATTTAATATTAAATTCTTAAAAATTAATGATTTATATAAAATATTTTGATTTTTAAGGAATTTTCCTATATACAATTTTGAGTTATTTAAATCCTGATTCAAAAAGGGGAAATGATGATTGAAAATTGCCTTTTCCTTCCAAATATGACTGGCATCATAGTTATAATCCCTTAATTCCTTAATTTTGCATAGGTCCTTTGTCCTCTGAATAATTCGATTATAAAAACTTTTATAAACTGAGAATCAGCAGAAAGGTCATTTTAAAGCAGACAAAAAAATAAGAAAATGGAAATCACCAATACTTTGATCCAAAAATATAATATTCCTGGACCCAGATACACAAGTTATCCCACAGTTCCGTTTTGGGACGAAGAAGGAATCTCCTATGAGAACTGGATCAAAACAGCTCAAAAATCATTTGATGAAAGCAATCAATCTGAAGGTATCAGCATTTACATCCACCTTCCGTTTTGTGAAAGTCTTTGTACTTTTTGCGGTTGCCATAAGAGGATTACAAAAAGGCATAGTGTTGAGGAACCTTATATTGAAACTGTATTAAAAGAATGGGCTTTGTATTGCGATATTTTAAGCGAAAAACCTCGCATCCGTGAAATTCACCTGGGAGGAGGAACCCCAACTTTTTTTAGCCCTGAGAATTTAAAAAAACTGATTGACGGAATATTTGAGAGAGCCGATAAATTTCCCGGATACGAATTCAGCTTTGAAGGTCATCCCAACAATACTTCAGAAAAGCATCTTCAAACCCTTTTTGATCTTGGCTTTAAACGTGCTAGTTTCGGGGTACAGGATTACGATTTGAAAGTTCAAAAAGCCATAAATCGCCTGCAGCCTTATAAAAAGGTAGAGGATGTTACAAATAATTGCCGAAAAATTGGCTATACCTCTGTAAGCCACGATTTAGTCTTTGGGTTGCCACATCAAACCAAAGAGGCCATAATAGATACCATTACCAAAACAAAACAGCTTAAACCGGACAGGATTGCTTTTTACAGCTATGCGCACGTACCATGGATCAAAGGTGTAGGGCAACGAGGTTATAATGATAGTGATCTTCCATCTGCCGAAGAAAAGAGGGAACTCTATGAAGCCGGAAAAAAACTTCTCGGGGAACTTGGTTATATAGAAATTGGGATGGATCATTTTTCCCTAAAAACCGATTCCTTGTACAAAGCGATGAAAAATAAAACGCTTCACAGGAATTTCATGGGTTATTCTGCAAGTAAAACTCAATTAATGGTTGGATTGGGAATGAGCTCCATAAGCGATTCCTGGCACAGTTTTGCACAAAATGTAAAAACCATTGAAGAATATACTGAGTTGGTGAACAAAGGGCAGATTCCTGTCATTAAAGGTCACCTGCTTACTCCAGAGGATTTGGTTATCAGAAAACATATCTTGAACATCATGTGCAATTTTGAGACTTCCTGGGAAAGCGACGATATGAAATTCCCTGAACTGGAAGAATGCCTTGGGAGATTGGATGAAATGGTTGAAGACGGACTTGTAGAGATTACCGAAACGGGATTGAGACTTCCCGAGGAAGCACGTCCCTTCGTGCGAAATGTTTGTATGGCTTTTGATTTGAGATTAACACATAATCAGCCCAAAACCCGAATTTTTTCGATGACGATTTAGAATTATTTCTATTATGGAACATAGATAATTTAAAAAAAGCATCATTCCATCTAAACCGCAAAGCGCGCCAAGAAAAAAACGCAAAGGGCACAAAGAAAAATAATGACTAAAAGGGTACAATCGATACAATCGGTTAATTGCTGAGTTAAATAAGAAATAAGAGCGAATCTTTCTAACAGAATCAACTATGAGGTCCCAACGCTTTGCGATCTTTGCTAAAACTTAGCGTCCTTTGCGGTTAGGAAAGATATCCACGAGGCACACCAGAAAACAATTAAATTTACATTGTTTTTAATTCACTTTCTGTCGATCGGTAATCACCTGAATTAATTCTTCAGCATTTTTAAGGGAGTTTAATTCTTCTGTGGATATAAATATTTCCAGCTCATTTTGATCAGCTGAAAGCACAATTGGAAATGTAAATTTATATCCGAATTTTGAAGCATAGCCTTTCTTGAATTCATCCAAATGCAGGAATTCCATGGGAAGGTCACTCGCTTCCCTGAAATTTTTCCATGTATTATCCTCCTTAAAAATACCGTAAGTGATTCCGCAAAGATTACAATTATAGATTTTTGGACTCAATACTTTATGTAAAGCATTCAAAAAACTGCTTGCTTTCCCGGAATTGGCATTGTAGATAAATAAGAGTTTATTCATTTTAATGGGTTAATGGCTCAAATTTGGGGTAGGGAACTTCATTATTTCAAGTTATCCAACTGCAGATAATTTTATTCAAAGATACCATAACCACTTTTCCCACAAACCGCCATTTAATAAAATAAAGCATTCTTGAAGGATGAAATCCAAGTGCATCTTAATTTAACTCAATTAGGGATTCATTTTATTAAAATATTCAGTTATAGCTTCATTATTTGCATTTAGCCTTCCTTCGCTTGTTCCAAAGGTCAATTCTGTTTTTCCTTCTTTCATTTGTTGGAATACAGCCTCTACAAAATCGCTGACAGGAGGGTATTCATCATGTATGCCCTTTGCCCCAAGGTCAGTATTTAAGGCTGGTGGTATCATCTCAATTACTTCAATATTCTTAGATTTTAAAATGTGCCGCAGGGAAATTGTGAATGAACGCATAAATGCTTTTGTAGCACAATACACAGGAATCTTTGAAAGCGGAATAAATGCTAATCCTGAGGTTACATTAATAATGGTCTTTAATGATTTTAGATTACTAAAGAGTTTAGTTAAATGAACGGGCGCTAAAACATTGGTTGTAATTTCCTCCTGGGTCTTTTGAAAAAAATCATCATCAGAAATAGTCATCCATTTTTGAATTCCTGCATTATTCACCAAAACATTTAGATCTGGATGATTTTCGGCTATCCACTCATAAAGTTCTATACGCTCTGCTTCCTTTGTTAAATCGCAAACTTTGGGTATTACAGCAGGAAATCTTTCTGAAATCTCCTTTAACTTGTCCTCACGCCTTCCACAAATTATAACGATATTATTTTCCTGAACGAATCTTTCAGTTAGTCCTAAGCCAATGCCACTGGCACCGCCTGTGATTAGTATTTTATTGTTTGATAATTTCATTACTTTTTTTATTTAAAAACCCTTAATGTCGGGCCATGAATATTTTTAATAGCGAATTTAACAATTGGCTTTGCAGAGTTTTAATTCCCTTATGCCAATTTAATATCGTCATATTTTAGAGGTAAAACACTGCTATGAATGAAGTTAGTGATTCTAAATACATTCTCCAACATATCAGAATTAGATTTTAAAGTAGTTTTGGTGGAATCCTAAGCTTTGCCAAATGTGAAGTAAATATGGATGGTAAGTTGAATTAAAACCTTGCCGGAATCAGAAATTTTTCAACAATTTTTATGCATTATTTCCATAAAGAAATACCAGGACCTTATTAAGATTTGAAAAAAGAATTACCTAATTATCCATATGATGAATATTTGGCTTCCTCAATACAAAGTTTATTGCTTTTCATCCAAGAGATTATAGTCTATTTTAGTTTCTTCTCCAACGTACCATTCATTAAAGCAATCAACTTTGTCAATATCTTTTATGGGTTCTATTTTTTCAGAAAGAGGATTAGCTACCCAGGCTTGCTTTATTCTTTTGACAAACATTTCAGTACTATCAATATTTTCAACTAGAGCAATTATATTTTCATTTCCTTTATTTTTTATATCAATCTCACAATAACCAATTGTCACTTTTTCATTTTTATCAAATTTTGAAAAGGATAGGGTGTCCAATACCTTGTAAATTCTTTGTCCATCGGAATCATGCCATATATTAGAATAGATAACAAGATCCTTTTCTTTATTATTTAAACGAAGTAGACTATACTTAGGTTCAGAATCACTTAAATAAAAAGAAGTGTCAGATATTTTTTTAAAATTTGCTAACTGATTTATTTCTCTGAAATCTTTAAATTGTATTCCAATAATTGATTCATTGTGTTTTTCCTTACAGCTGATAAGACTGATTATGGTTAAAAGAATAAGCAATTTTTTCATCTTATAATATTTTAATTTTTCCCTGGAAATGTCTAGTCCTGAAATTTAGCTACACATGAAATTTGGATTTTGAGCTCCTAATATATAAGCTTGAGCCCACTTAAAGGTATACAATCTTTGGTGATCTATAATTTAAAGCGCCTATTCCTTAATAAATTGGGTGTAGTGAGCATAGCGCTCAAATATTTGATTGACGTAATTATAAGGCTCTACACCTCTAACATAACCATATTTTACTATTGGATTGTTATAGTTTTTAGGCTGACTCAAAGCTAATATCATTTCTTCAACATTATCATCCCAAACAGAGGCATTCAAACCTCTTTTTGTAGCTAATTGCTGAGCATCTTTGACGTGGTACAATCCGCAGTTATAAGAAGCCATCGTAAATTTAGTTCGCTGAATAGTGTCTTTAATTTTGTCGAAATTATTCCAAATCTGGTTGAGGTATTTGGTACCGCCGCTAATGCTCTGTATTGGATCACTGCGGTCCAGTATTCCTAGTTCTTCCGCAGTTTTAGGCATTAATTGCATCAGTCCTTTGGCATTGGCCCAAGAGCTATTGTTGGGATCAAATCTTGACTCCTGATAAATCAGGGAAGCTACCAGGCGCCAATCCCAATCAATTTTTTTGGAATGTTTTTGTATAAGCGCATCATACGGACTAATTTCCTCTTTGTTTAAACTGTAGAAATCGCTTTTTATACGCCGTCTAAAATTCTTTTTATTTTTAAAGTATTTGTTGTAAATAACATTATAGTCTACTTCAGTTCTAAATTCCTCTAACCATAAATTTGTGGCTTTTAACAATTCGGGTGAATTTTTACGCGTTGCCCAACCTATCCTTTGTGAAAAACTAACAGGTACTTCAATATCTAAAATTGGATAATAGGAAGCCATAATTTGTGCGATATTATTATCAGCAACGGTATATTTAATGTTCCCTTTAGCGACCTGTTTAATGATTTCGTCAGTAGCCATTTCTCCTGAGAGGTTTTGAATAAAAATATTGCCACCCAGCTCCTCGCTAAGATTTGTGATGCGCTCGCTGTAAGATGAGCCTTTACGAATGGACACCGTGTCTTGAAGTAATTCTATGGCATCCTGTATCAAAGCATTTTCCAATTTGTGCCAATGCATGGTTCGCCAATTGTCTGGCTTTTTTTGAACCAATACCTGTTTGGTCAGGTATAAATAGTTTGTAAACGATACAGATTCCTGGCGGTTTCCGGTAATTGCAAGTCCATGTGCCAAAATATCACCTTCACCTTGATTAAGTTTGGTTAGAAGTTCATCAAGATCCTTGACAACAACCATTTCAAGTTCAAGGTCTAAATGTTTGGCTAATCTTTTAAGTAATTCATACTCATAACCCATGGGTTGTCCCTTATAAAGAAAATAGCTTGTTCCGCTATAAACTGTAAGCGCTTTAAGTTTGCCATCTTCTTTAATTGCATCTAAATCGCGGTTCACTAAAGGCTGATCATTAATTGCAGGATCTTCTTTAGATCGATTGCAGTTGATCATAAATAGACATATAAATAATACTAAAAAATTTGCTTTGAACGAGGAAGATTTCAATCGCATCTATAAATGGGGCTTTAAGATTCTTCGTAAAATACAATAAATAAGGAACATGCTCAAAAACACATTTATATTAAAAGGTAGTCAACTGCTTTACACTATGTAGTTTTTGATGATTTATTGGTTATAATTTTGGCAGAAGCTGTCATCATTTCACATTTTTTTTTACTGGATTATTGGAAGTGGCAGTGGATTTGAGAGGTGCACATCGGAGATTTTTCCGCCCTATAAATATTTTTATTGCAGGTTTGTCATTTTATAACAAATCCGATTAATATATAAATTTTATTCTTTTTTAGTCATTCGATATTCCCAGTCAAAAGCTTCTTAAATTTTCATAGTAATCTACTCATTGATGAAGTAATTCAAAATGATATGATTTTTCAGTGAGATTTATTGTTATATGATAGTAACCAGATTTAACGATTATATTTTCACCAAACCATTTAGTCTTGCCATCAGGAAAAGAATCCCCACCCCAATTGGCTAACCAACTATTTCCATCTCTAAATTTAACAGATCCGTCAGTCAAATGGGCTGATCCTTCCCAAATGGATAGTTCAGGATTTATAAGTTTCAAAGGCACGTTATCATTATAACTTTTGAATTTGGTTGCATCTCCGACTATGCCAAGGTTTTGGTATAGCAATTTAACAGTGGGATAGAAATTTTTAATCAAATTTGAATTAGAAATCGCATCATTTTTTTTATTTTGAACCAGAATAACACTCAATTTATTTTGGCTCATAGCTGATTTTAAAGCACTGATAATTTGAATATCATCAATTAATTTTAAAGCTATTTCTTGTTGTGCTTGTGTGAAAAAATTAGGATCAATTTCATCAAAATTATTTAAACTTGAAAAACCAAAAAGTAATGATGGTTCAGGTAAATTTTTTTGTCCTAATAATTGAGTTAAATGTTTTGTGCTAAATGGTTTAAAATCTAATTTTTTAGAACTATAAGTAGCCAGACTTTTGGAAAGGCTGTTTTGGGCAATATTATCCTGATCAAATTCTAAAAAATTCATTTGGTAGTTTGTTTCAGATATAAATGATTCTGGAAAAGCATCTATATAATACAATAATGATGGTAACAGCTTTAAATCCATATTAGGCTTATGATTTAATAAACTTTCAATTAAACGAGTCTTCTGATTTAAACGATGTTCTAAAGCTTCCATTTCTTGAATGTCTTGATCTAAAACAGTATAAATTTGCTCTAATACAGCTTTATACCTTGCAGAGTCCTTTTTATTTTCATTCCAATTATTTACTTGTAGTGCAATCAAAATTCCTATTACAACTAGAATTATTTCGCCAATTGCATATCTCAAGTATTTTATAGGCTTATTATCATCAGCCATTTTTTTACGGATTTTTCTAAAAATCGGAATCATTTTTACTTCAGTTATTAATGAAGATTAGCGTCACTTATAAAATGGTGCGAGCTGGAGAGCTTGATACTGCGGTACAGAAAGCTAGCACAAACTTTCAAGCTGAGAAAGCTTTTAGTAAGGTTTTTATATAATGTTGTAGGAACATCTTTTTATTACACTTAGATTATGTCCGTTTTCTTGAGAATCAGATAGAGAACGTAAATTGGTAGAATTACCAATACTCCAATCCGAATCAAATAATAAGACGCTTCATTCACTAGGTTCTGAGCTGAAAAAGAATCATCTATTGGTTTGGAAAAATTCATTGTCCGCAGCCTAATGATCAGAACTCCTATGGGAAATAAAATCAGTCTCATTTATCTAATTGGATAGCTTTTTTTGTGGTGCTACAACATTATGTGTATGAGCAGTGGCTTGGTTAAGCCACTAATTTAACAAAAATGGAACGGACCTTTTATTTACTTGTGTTTAATTTGTGAAACGAATAATATGAAGCTATTAAAATCCCTAAAAATATTAGCGGGAAAAATGATTGAAAATCCATTCCGTCTATTGCAAAATGACTAATACTTGCAAAAATAAAGTCAAATGCAAAACCTGCATAAGCCCATTCCTTAATTCGTTTTGGTACTTGCGGAATAATTAATGTCAATGCTCCAAATACTTTAAAAACAACCAAAGCATTGCCAAAATATTCGGGATAGCCTAAATGTTTTATTCCCTCTTTTGCAAGTTCTGTCTGTGATGTAAATGCTGGTAAAAGTCCCTCCATTATAAAAATAATAATGGTAGTTGTCCAAAAGATGACTTTAGTTGTTTTTGTTGATGCCATAATTTTTGAAGATAAGATGTTTATCAAAAATAATTCAATTTTTTATATTTCAAATGCTGTAAATCCTACAACTATTTAGAAGTCTAACCCAGATAATCACATAATTAAATGTGCATAGACCTCCCGGAAGCTTTTTTGCCTATTTGATTATTTTCTCTTCTTTATTTATTAACAGATGGAATGTTCGTCTATTAAATACTTAATAATTGAGCAAAGATTTTATTACCTGGTAGTAACTTCGCCCACTGGTAATTTTGCTTTGACTGTAATCATCCATAATCAGTACAAAACGGTTATTAAAATATTTCCTGATTTCCTTTAGCAGGTTTTTATTGATGAGATATGACTTGTGAACGCGGATAAAATATGCTGGCAATTTCTCTTCTAACTTCTTTAAACTCGAATCTAAAATATAGGATTTATTGTGTTTGGTAACAACGGATACATATTTCGCATCCGACTGGAAATATGAAACTTCATCGAGCCGCACAAAAATAACACGGTCGCCAACCTTTACCGGAATGGAGGAGGCTTCATTCTTTTGATATTCCTGACTGAACTGCTCAATGAGTTTGTTCAGATTTATATCTGAATTGCCTTCACTATTTTGTTGGTCGAGCTTTTCAATGGTTTTGGCAAACCGCTCCTTTGTGAGTGGTTTAACCAGGTAGTCGATGCAATTGGTATCAAAAGCTTTCAATGCAAATTCGTCGAAAGCAGTACAAAATATGACCTTGGGAAAATAGCTCAATTCTTTTAGCACATCAAATCCATTGATTTCTGGCATCTGTATATCTAAGAATATAAGCTCCGGTCTCATTTGGTTGATCTTCTCAATGGCTTCTTCCCCATTTTCTGCTTCAGCAATTACTTCAAAAATCTCGGGATAATCACCCATTAAGGTTTGTGAACGTAATCGTGCCAGAGGTTCGTCGTCAACAATAATGGTCTTATAGGGTCGGTTAATTTTCATGATTCAAACTGATTTTTCAAGGTAACTTTAAAATGCTTATCTGCTCCGTTTTCCCAATTAATAATGGCATCATTTCCATAAATAATATCCAGTTTGTCATACAGGTTCTGCAGTCCGTAACCGCTTACGGGTTCTGCCGGAAAATCGGGGCCGTTGTCATAAATCGAAAGCGATAGATCTTTCTGATCTTGTTTTACTGCTACTACAATTTTACCCTTGCCTTTTATTTGTGAAAGTCCATGTTTTACAGCATTTTCAACAAGTGGCTGAATCAAAAATTTTGGGATTTGTTTTTCCTGTGTATTTTCATCAGCATTTATTTCGTATTCGAGATTATCACCAAAACGTGTTTTTTCGATTTCTAAGTATTTTTTTACCATTGCCAATTCTTCAGCAACCGAAACATAGGTTTTATTATCCTTGTTTATAGAATACCTGAAAAGCTCCGAAAGGCCTGTGGCCATATTCTCGGTTTTGTCAGCATCTATATGTGCCAGGCTGGCTATGGAATTAAGCGAGTTATAAAGAAAATGCGGGTTAATCCGCGAGTGAAGTGCGTTTAACTCTGCCTGGTTTTTTAGTTCTTTCATTTTGGCAATTTCTACATCTTTTTGGTTCACCATGCTTTGCAGGCGATAATTAACAAAGTTATAGAATACGCGTACCGCCGCCACAAATGCAATCATAAAAAGCATGGATGAATCTTGGGTCCAGAAAGAAGCTAGGGTATAACTTGAAATCAAGTTCGAATCCGCAAACAGAAAAAATGGGATAACCAAAACCGATGGGACTATAAAGGCAGCAAAAATGGTACTGAAAAAGATAAAAGCCTGTTTACCGACAAAATTATTTATCTTCTTAAGAAAAATAGGTTCTGTATAATACAGAAACACAAGAACCAACAGCGCAGAAAGGACTGTTCCTAAAAAGTTGGCGATAAAAGCAGCCGGACTTCTGAATAATAGAAGTGGTAAATTGCCTGATGTTTGGATAAAAGAAAAGAAAAAGGGAATTATTAACAGGATAATCATCCTTTGTTTTACATACAAGATTAGGCTTAGGTTTTGTTTCCTTTTAGATTCTTTTGAGAGGAAAAATAGAAATCCGAATATTACTAAAAGTGCCTTTAAAGAAAACGAAAGGTTTTTTATTAGCTTTTGATACCTCAAATCTAAATAGTATTGATAGCCGTATTTTTCGATGGTACTCTCTTTCAGTTTTTGATAGAAATCGCGGGAATATAATTTTTTAAGTAGGTCTTTATCTATTTCTTTGAATTCAGCTTTGGAGGCTTCGGAAGAATCAAAAATACCGCCGTAACCGGTGTTTCCGTGTTGTGGTTCATATAACTTTGTTAAGTTCCGAATGGTATAGTAGTAAATTTGTTTAACCGATATTGTGTCGGTCAAGGCTCCCGGAACCCCGAGTTCTAAATTAACCGATACTATTTTGGAGCCGGAAGTAAAACGCCTGGAATTTGATGAAGTGCCGCCGGGCATCTGCGTTAATGTTAGTTTGAAGGTTGGGTCGGTATTCACCATTTTTATTTGTACGGTTTCAAGCAGTGCGTTTAATTCGTTAATCATTTGTGTTATAACTAATGAATCCTGATGTGTTCTTGCGCCAATTACTTGTAAACGGATATCATCTTCAAACCTATGGGCTTTTGAGTTCTCTCCATTAAACAGTCTTTCCCTAATTACATTCCAGGTGGTCGCTTCATAGGGGTTTTGAGTAGGTTTTGCCTCCAATGAATTGAATGAGGCTAATATGACAATTAAGATAAATAACAACTGTTTCATAATGGATTGATTTTAAAGTGTGATTCAAATAAACAGTGTTATCATACGATAATTTAGCTTTTTCCGATGAAGTGCTGAATCTAAGGAATATTCCGTTTTGTTTCGGATTTAAGGAAAGTAATATATTGCCTTAGAATTAAAAGCGTCCAGAGGCTTTTAAACTTTTACATTTTGTGTTCAGGAGAAAACTTCCCCTTTTCAAATAATTATAAATCACCTTTAAATACAGGATATTTTATTGTGTCTTACTCTGTATAATTTCCATTCCTAGGACTACATATTTTTTTTAAAAACTCAGTCTATAAATGCTTTAAAAAGGAAATCCGGTAACTAGATTGTTGCCGGATTGTTTTTATGGAATATAATCTTGAATTAGTTCATTTTCGAAGTTGGGACCGCCATATCGGAATTAAAAATATCGCGGAAAAGTTTCCATTCTCCATCTTCCTTTTTCCAGATAACCATGGATTTTCCATGATCGATTTCTGTTCCGTCTTGCATAAAAAGTTTCCAATTATCTTCTGAAACCAACATGTTTTCATCTCCCCAAACATCATTGGTTGTGAGTTCAATTTTGCCTGCCCCGGAATTTATAAAGCCTGCAAAAGAAGATTGGATATTACTCCTTCCTACAACCGACTCAGAATTTGCTATCATAAACTTGGCGTCCTTGGTATAGAGGTTTGCCAGACCAATCGAATCGCTTTTTGCGAATAAATCCATATACATGTTATTGCTTTTCTCAATGGCTTTTTTTGCTGCTTCCATATCAAAAGCTGCGTTTTTGTTGTTTTTCAGCTCTATTTGAATCACTTCCATTGCCTTATCACCTGTATTTTCGGGCAGATGCTTACCTCCGTCGTTCCAGACAACATTCCCGGCTTTTCCCGAAAACGGTATTTCTTCTCCGGTAGGAGATGTAAATTTGGCCTGATAATCGGTCAGGAAAACCCCCACTCCTTTTGGGTGTTCGTGCATGACCGATTTTTCTCCCGGCTCATAGTGAATGCGCAATACACGCACATCATCATTTTCCAATTCCACTTTGTAGTGTTTCGCATCTACTTTGACTGGGTCTTGTGCACTTGCCGTTCTAATTGATAAAAGAAATGTTGCAATGAAAATAAGTGCGAATGTCGAAATTTTTTTCATGATTTTTAATTTAATAGGTTGGTACATTTATTTTGATGATTTTATTTTTTCCTAATATTAAAGCTTCTGCAAAAGGTATTTCTGAATTTTGATAGGCAAATCATGCCATCAGTTTTCCTAAGCTGTTATTTAAAGTTGGGGAATATTCGTAAACGGTTGGGGAATGTTTTTTAATAGGGGAGAACTTGCTTCATTGAAGAAAGCAAGTTAATTTAGTGTAAATTATTCAATAACAATCATCTAAGGCGAAAAATATTGGGTTTTGAAGGAATATTCATTCAATATTAATAATGTTCACAAAATTTATAGGTCGCGAGTTTTTGCCACAAAGGCTCCAATACTTTAAGCTGCACAAAAAATGAACGTTGATCGCAGTATGCCATACGATTTTAAAACAATCCATTTCCGTTGCAAAATATGGTTGGTTGTTCTTATTTAATTACTTACAAAATTGATAATAAATTAGGTTAATAAAATTAACTAGTTTATATTCGTACCTTGATAATTATATTAATAAAAAAATTATGTACAAGGATGATTTAACACCAGAGGAGAGCTTTAAAATTATTGATAAAGCTATTTCAAATTTTAAAACGAATTATAAGGAAAGCGCACAAATCTTTCTCTTATGGGGCTGGATATTGACTTTAGCCTGCTTTGCTCAATTCATCATCTTGAAAATTATACAGAGTGAAGAAGCTTTTGAACAAATAGGCTTATTAAGTATTGGCAATTGGGTAGTACTTATTTTAATTGGATTTATTATCCAGTTCTTTATAGTTCGAAAAATAGATAGGGAGAAGAAGGTGTACAGCTATTTGGAAGGCTATCTCAAAAGCCTTTGGATGGTAGCCGTCGTTTCAATTTTTGTCGCGATTGTTATTTGTGTCAAATTGGAAATCGAACCACTAGCTTTCATATTGTTGATAGCAGGCATAGGAACCACTACAACAGGGCTACTCATTAAGTTCAGGCCTCTGGTAATTGGAGGCATCGCTTTTTTTATATTTAGTATTGCTACCACATTTGTGTCCGTTGAATACTTGAACTTGTTGGCCGGAGCTGCAATAATTTGTGGTCATTTGATACCTGGTTACTTTTTGAAATTTGCAAAATAATAGTTCTATGTTCAAAGATTTAGATCCACTGTTACACTCTCAACTGCGATTGGCGATTGTTTCAATGCTGGTAGCCTCAGAGAAAGTTGAGTTTACCCACATAAAAGAACAAACAAAAGCTGCTTCAGGTAATATCAGTATACAGGTGAAGAAGCTGCAGGAAGCCGGGTACATAGATGTTGAAAAAACTTTTAAAAACAACTACCCCAAAACCATGTTGTCAATTACCGATAAGGGGGTGAAGGCTTTTGAGGATTATGTAAATGATCTGAAAAAATACATCAGCCCGAAGTAGTATATTTTCTACGATTTAATTAATATAATTAACTACTTGAATGAATAAATTTTGAAGCAAATTCTGGAGGGAACACTTGAGTCAAAATCAGACTTTACAGGTGCAAAATAGGGGTTAATATATGATGAAAATTATCGAAGTGCTTTTGTTTTAGGTAGTTTTACTTTCCGTCAACTAAACCAAAGTTCTCATAAAATTGTATCAAGAATTTTATGAGAACTTTGGAATTTTCTGCAATATCTTCATTCTATCGTCTATATTTAACTCTAAGCTTGTTTTATAAATTGTGCGTCAATTGCTAATTTTACCTTGTCAGAAACTACTATGCTTCCGGTTTCGGTAACTGCATTCCAAGTTAAATTATAGTCTTTTCTTTTAATCTCCCCTTTTATTTCAAAACCTGCTTTTGTTTGTCCATATGAGTCAATTGCAATACCATTAAAGGTTACTTCTAAAACCACTTCCTGGGTTACATCTCTTATTGTTAAATTGCCAATTAGTTGTTCACCATTAAAGGATTTGGAAACAAATTTCAATTCTGGAAATTTTTCTGCATTGAAAAAATCGTCAGATTTTAGGTGTGTATCCCTATCCTTATTGTTGGTATTGATTGAATCCGTTTTTGCACTAAACTCTATTGAGGCATTGTTGAAACTGTCATCTTCTGTTTCAATAGTTGCTTGAAAATTTTCGAAATGACCCGTTACTGTTGAAATCATCATATGCTTTACTTTGAAAGCAATTTCTGAATGAGTGTTGTCTATTGTCCAGATCGTTTTGTTCATTTTAATTGTTTTTAATTGTTATTTTGTTTATTTCAAGAAATCCTTAACTTCTTAATCTTTCTATTATCAAAATTAATCCTCTAAATAGCCGAATTTGCCTTTATTGAAATCATTAAAGGCTTCTTTTAGTTCTTCTTTTGTGTTCATTACAAAAGGACCCTGTGCCTCAATCGGTTCATCAATGGGCTCGCCACTTAAAACCAAAACAATAGCATCATTTGTAGCTTCGATTATAAAGGTTTCACCATCGTTTGCCATAAGTGCTAAATGGTCTGTGGGCGTATTTTCGATACCATTGATTAGGATGTTCCCTTTCAGAACAAGCAGTGCTGTATTGTAATTTTCAGGAAATTGAAATTCGGCTTTTCCACCTTTGTTCAGTTTGGCGTTCAACATATGTATGGGCGTAAAAGTTGAAGCAACTCCTTTTGTACCTTTGTATTCGCCCGCAATCACTTCGATATTTCCTGCTTTATTTTCTAATAAGTAGCGGTTAACATTATCATATTTTATGGCTTGATATTTTGGCATATTCATTTTGTCCTTTTTGGGCAGGTTTACCCAAAGTTGCACCATTTGAAAATCGCCACCCGTTTTGCTCCATTCCTCTTCGTGGTATTCTTTGTGCAAAACACCACTCGCAGCGGTCATCCATTGTATATCGCCTTCGCCAATAACTCCGCCACCGCCACTACTATCGTGGTGAGCGATTTTGCCTTTGTAGGCTATAGTAACCGTTTCAAAACCTCTGTGCGGATGAACACCGACACCTTTTGGTTTGTTTGATGGTGGAAAGTTATAAGTTGAATTATAATCCAACATGATGAATGGGTCCATACGTTGCATATCTAACCTAAATCCACTTGGGATAAAATTGTGAACTCTAAAGCCATCTCCAACAAAATGTGGTTCTCTTGGGCTTGCTATTAATTCTACAGTTTTTGTTTTCATCGCTTTTCAATTTTATGTCACAAATTTACAATTGGAAATAAATCTGTGCATTGATGTAAGATAAGAACTCAACCTTTGAAGTTTTTTCGAGCTAATTCCTTCCGAACTCTACTCAAGCTTTCTGGCGTAATGCCCAAATATGAAGCAACCATTGTTTGTGGAACCCTCAAAAGAATGTCGGGATACATTTTGATAAATTGTAAATATCTATCTTCAGCAATAGCACTTAACAATAGATTAATCCTGTTTTGTAAATGGCGAATATGGTTGTGAAGCAACTTATTGTTAAAGTCAGTAAAAGAGGGAATTTTTTTTGAAAGCAATTTAATAAAAGTCTCGTCTATCAAAACCACTTGGCTATCTTCCAATGCTTGGATAAAATAGGCTGATGGTAAATTGAAATAAGAACTTTCCCTATCTGTAACGAACCAATTTTCTGGGGCAAAAGACAGGATGTGTTCTTTGCCCTTTTCATCGATCGAAAATTGTCTTAACAGTCCTTTTTCTACAAAAAAAGTATGTTTGGAATAATCATTTTGACTTAATAAGAACTCATCTTTTTTCACCTTTTTAATCGAGCAGTTTTCAACTATTGAGAAAATTTCCTGTTCGTCAATATCAAGATTTGAAGCTAAAAATGTTTTTAGATTTGTGTCATTCATTATCAGTTCGTTTTTTTTGTATTACCTACAACAATCTTGCTTAAGGTAAATGGTGTGGAATAGCGACACTCCCGATAGCTCATCGGGATTGTAGGCTTAGTTGTTTGTTACTTGCTCTCTTTTGTTGGCAAACGTTAATGAAAATTGATATAATTAATAATATAAGAATTTGCTTCATTATTTTTTATTCAGTTTTGCTTTCTGATGCTTCTTCAACTATTCTTGCGTATTGCTCGTTAGTGTAACTCCCCTGTGATTTGGAAATAAGCCCATTTTCGAACTGCATGACCTCGAGTCCAGTCATTTTAACTTTTATACCTCTTGTATTTGTTCCTACAAGTAACCAATGGAATTCAACTCCATTGGAAGTATCTACCATACTATCCATACTTACTGGCTATTTCGGAGTGATGGTGCCACCTGTTTCGGTCAAACAGTGCCACTTTGAAAGATACTGCAATTATATAAAAAAATTAATGTTATTCGTTCTTTAAAGCTCCTTTTCTTAATGATTCTCCTT
>Ga0307486_1000395_pt1 | contig 40805 bp, 37 predicted proteins | sample CBIW02metaG_FD_203663 | JGI IMG/M metagenome (GOLD analysis project Ga0307486, IMG submission 203663) | Sea-ice brine microbial communities from Beaufort Sea near Barrow, Alaska, United States - CBIW 0.2 | ecosystem: Environmental > Aquatic > Marine > Coastal | place: USA: Alaska | collected... | reverse complement strand
TCGCCGAACACACCCTCAACCCCGACCGCGACTACCAACCCAAGAAACCACAAAAGCCCCTCCCGAAGGAGGAGCCAATGTGAACGATGTCCCGAGACACCTGTGAACGATGTCTTGACACATCACATGGTCGGGCTGACAGGATTTGAACCTGCGACCCCTTGACCCCCAGTCAAGTGCGCTACCAAGCTGCGCCACAGCCCGTGGCTTGCACCCGCTAAAGCGAGCACGGTCACTTATATTACCGTGTCCCGGCACCCTCCGGTGACACTTTGGCACCGCGCACGGGCAGCATTGCGGGCGAACAAGGCACTTGCGACCTCGCGCCGCATCGTCCCCGGTAAAGAGACTGCAGATGAGGACGTTCGCACCGTACGCGGTGTAGTTTGAAACACAACCCGAGGAGTCTCCCCCATGCTCGCCATGACCTTTCAGATCACCCTGCCCCAGACCACAGACATGGAGGCGTTCCGGCGCCGCGTCGAGTCGGAGATCACCACGTGGAGCGCGAACGAGGGGCTACTCTTCGTGGCCCACGGGATGACCCAGGCGGGCGTACGCGGCGCCCTCCACCACACGTACGCGCCGTTCTTTGTGTGGGCGAACACGTCCCGCATGGGCTCCTACCTGTGGAGTGGCGAACACTTCGCGGAGCTCGAGCGCGCGTTTGGCCGCCCCCGCGTCCAAACCTGGGCCGTCACGAGCGTCCAGTTTGGTGCGCCGGCCTCGAACCCGGGGTCAGCTACGTCCGCCATCTTGGCCACTGAGGCAGCGGTGCAAGACGAGACGCTCGCGCAGCGCGCCACCGCGCACAAAGCCGATGCCCTGGCCAGCGTCAGCCAGCGCGACACCGCCATCGCCGTGCGCGGCATCGACCCCGGAGACGGCACCGAAATGGCCTACAACGCGCTGTACGACCTACCCAAGAAGCGCAAGCTCACGCCGCACGCCCGCACCATGGACCTGGTGGGCATCACGCTGCCGCAGTCGGCCTGAACCAACCGGGCAGCGCACGCATCACCGCTTTGACGACTAGCGCTTGCGCTTGCGCTTCTCGCGCACGCGCACCGACACCTGGATAGGCGTGCCCTCAAAGCCAAAGTTCTCGCGCAGACGGCGCTCAATGAAGCGACGGTACTGCGGGTCGAGGAACCCGGAGGTGAAGATCACAAAGCGAGGCGGGCGCGTGGAGGCCTGCGTGGCGAACAGAATCTTGGGCTGCTTGCCGCCGCGCACCGGGTGAGGGTGCTCGGCCACTAGTTCGCCCAGGAACGAGTTGAGCTTTCCGGTCGAGATGCGCTGATCCCAGCTGGCCAGCGCCAGGTCAAGAGCAGGCACTAGACGGTTGGTGTGCCACCCCGTGGCTGCCGACAGGTTGACGCGCGGAGCCCAGGGTAGCTGGACCAGGTCCTTCTCAATGGAGCGCTCGAGCAGGTATCGCTCGTCCTCGCCCACCAGGTCCCACTTATTGAACACGAGCACCAGCCCGCGCCCGGCGTCCACGACCTGGCCAATGACGCGCAGGTCCTGGTCGGTGAGCGGCACAGAGGCGTCCAGCAGCACCAGGGCCACCTCGGCACGGTCAATGGCGGCTCCGGTACGGAGCGAGGCGTAGAAGTCGGCGCCCTTGGCCATGTGCACGCGGCGACGGATGCCGGCGGTGTCCACCAGCGTCCACTTGCGGTTGTCGAACTCAACGATCTCGTCTACGGGGTCACGCGTGGTGCCCGCGAGCTCGTTGACCACTACGCGATCCTCGCCAGCGAGCTTGTTCAGCAGCGAGCTCTTGCCCACGTTGGGACGGCCCACCAGCGCCACGCGGCGCGGGGCGTCGGGGTCGATGTCCACCTGAGGCATCTCCTGCGGCAGCGAGGCCACCGCAGCGTCGAGCAGGTCACCGGTGCCACGACCGTGCAGCGCGGACACAGGGTAGGGCTCGCCCAGTCCCAGGTTCCACAACGCAGCGGCTTCGAGCTCGCCCTGCGGGCCGTCAACCTTATTGGCGCACAGCACGATGTTCTTCTTGGCGGCGCGCAGCAGCTTGACCACGTGCTCGTCGGTCGCGGTGGCGCCAACGGTCGCGTCCACCACAAAGATGATGGAGTCGGCCATGTCGATGGCCACCTCAGCGTGCTGAGCCACGGTCAGGTCGAGACCCTCGACCTTGGCTTCCCAGCCACCGGTGTCCATCAGCATGAAGTCGGTGCCGGCCCACTCGGCCGGGTACGACACGCGGTCGCGCGTCACGCCGGGCATGTCTTCCACCACGGCAAGGCGCTTGCCGATGATGCGGTTCACCAGCGTGGACTTGCCAACGTTCGGGCGGCCGATGATGGCGATGGTGGGCAACTGCGCCTCAGTGAGCGCCAAAATCTCGTTGTCGAGGGTCGAGAAGTCCTCGTCCGACAGGTCATACGCCTCAAGCCCGGCGCGTAGCGCTGCCTCGCGGATCTGGTCGAGGGACTCTTCGGGGTCCGACTCGCGCGGCGCAGGCATGGGGTCGTCGCCAAGGCCACCCACGGGGGCCGAGGGGAGGCCGTCAAAGAAGTCACTCTCAACGTTGTCCTGGAACGCATCTATTGCGTCAGGGCCTTTGCCCTGCTGGTCGTCGCTCATGCGTTCTCCTTAGGTTCAATACCGGCACTGCCCTTGCGGGGCTTCCGCTCTGGTGTGTCGGTAGGTAGTTCAAGATCAGTGGTGGTGAGCGCCGCGCCCACCTGCTTTCGCAGTGCTTCGGCGACGGCGTGCTCTGCCCAGGTCTGCTTCGCGCGGCCCTTGAGCTCAGCTGGCGGCTCCAGTACAACGGCATCGCCAAACTCCACGAGGATACGCCTTCTAGGCCGCGGCCACACATTCACGCCCTCACCAGTGTTCCTGGTGCCTATCAAAGCGGTGGGCACAATGGGCGCCCCGGTCTGGATGGCGAGCCATGCGGCGCCGCCGTGAACGGAGTCCGCTGCGCCCGTGCCGCGCGTGCCCTCGGGGAACACACCCACCACTCCGCCGCGCTTCAAGACTGCCCGGCCCTTGGCGAGCGCAGCGCGCCCGGAGCCCTCGACCTTGATCTGACCGGCGAGGTGCATGAGCGGCTTCACGGCGCCCTTGTACATGTGGTCTGAGATCAGAAAGTGCGACCCGCGGGGAATGACTCCGTGCATCACGGGACCGTCAATAAATCCCAGGTGATTCGCGACGACGATGACGGGGCCGCTGCTCGGCACCTTCTCTTTGCCGCGCACCTCGGTGGCCCACAGACCCTTGGCCAGGCCCACGCCCAGCCAGCGAGACCACATGGGGCCCCACTTGCTGGGTGAGTCAGATCCACTCATGGCGGACCTCGCGTGAAAAGGAGTGCGGGCGGGGCGCGGCATTCACAGCATTGCCTCGTGCGCCAGTTTGATAACCGCCTGCACTGCCTCTTCGATGGTGAGGTCAGTCGTGTCCAACGTGACCACGCCATCGGCGGCGGTCGTGAAGTTAACCACCGTGGAGTCCTTCTTGTCACGGCCCAGTACCGACTCGCGAATCGTCTCAAGGTCCGCACCGTCGCCGGCACGGCGTGCGATACGCACCTCGTCGTCCGCCGTCATCAGAATCCGCACGTCAGCATCGGGCGCAATGACGGTGGTGATGTCGCGCCCTTCGGCCACCACACCTCTGCCGCCGGAGAAGCCCCCCGCTAACTCCCCCGCGATCACGTTGCGCTGCCAGCGCCCAAGCGCGGCGCGAGCGTCGAGGTTGGTCGCCACTTGGGACACCGTCAGTGCAACCGTGTCCGACCGAATCAGAGCGGACACGTCCTCGCCGTCGAGCGACACTCGGGAGTTGTCCGGGTCCAGGATCAGCTCGACGTTCATGGTCTCCACCATCGCGGTCACGTCCGCCTGGTTGGTCAGGTCCACGCCCTCACGCATGCAGCACACGGTGGCCACCCGGTACGTCGCGCCGGTGTCGAAGTAGGCCAGTCCCAGCCGGCGTGCGACCTCGCGCGACACCGTGGACTTGCCTGTTCCTGCCGGACCGTCGATCGCAATAACGATTGCACTCATGATGCTGCTATCTCCCAATTCTTGTCGCTCAAAACGGTAGTCAGTTCGGTCGCGCTCGACGTCACCACGTACAACGTGGTTAGTCCCACGGGCTGGCGTGGGGAGTGTTCAATCGCGATGTCTTCAATATTGACTCCTACGTCCGCCACATCGCCCAGCAGGCGCAGTAGTTGACCGGGCTCGTCGGGCACAATCACGGTGACCGCGGTGATGTCCCGCTTGGCCCCGCCGTGCTTGCCAGGAATTCGCGCCACCTCCACGCGACCGCGCTCAATCAGATCGGTAAGAGCCTCGCCGATGTCATCTGCTTCTTTCACATCATCAAGATCGCCGATGATGTGGTCGAGCGTGGCGACCAGCGCGTGGCGGTTGAGGCGTGCGATATCCGCCCACATCCCCGCCTCCGATGCCGCGATGCGGGTTACGTCACGAAGGCCCTGGCCCGCGAGGGCGACGTCCTCATGGCTGAGTGTTCCCAGTGCGGCCGCGACGGCGGATGCCGCCACCTGAGGCGCGTGCGACACTCGTGCGACCGCGGCGTCGTGCGCCTCGGCCTCCATGGTCACCACGTCGCACTGCAGCGCCTCGGGCAGGCACCGCACCAGCGCAATGGCCTCGGCGGTGGCGCCGTTGGGGCAGATCACCCACGGGCGGGCCTTGAAGAGGTCACCCTGCGCGGCGAGCCCCCCGGAAATCTCGCGGCCTGCCATGGGGTGCGAGCCCACGTAACGCTCGCCATGGCCACTGCGGTGCGCGGCTAGCGCGATGGGCGCCTTGACGCTCGCCACATCGGTCACGACAGCATCGGGCCACGCCAGGAGCGCTTCCCGTACCACCGCGGCCGCAGCCGAGGGAGGGACGGCGACTACTACTACTTGGGGCGCGAGGCCCTCGTGAGGCGCCCGGCCAGCGCCGATGCTGCGGGCCAGTTTGGCTGCCACGGCGTCGTAGTCGTCGATCGTGACGTCCCAGCCATCAGCGACCAGGCCGATGCCAATGCTCGCGCCAATAAGCCCGGCACCGATGATGTGGGTGACGGGACGCGTGGGGTCGGCAGCTCCGCGCTGCACAGTTGTCATGAGGAACTACTGAGCGAGGTCGCGCCGCAGGGAAGCTGCTTCGTGGAGGTAGATGTGCTGCACCTCGTCGCGGGGAGTTTCGAGGTGAGTGTGCATCATGACGCGGACCACCAGGGGCAAGGCACCGGGAACGCCCATCTCTTGCGCGCACATCAGGGGCACGGCGCCGAGGTCGAGTGCGCGTGCCGCAGCGGCCGGGAAGTCGCTCACAATGTCCGGGGTGCACGTGAAGAACACCGAGATCAGCGCGTCCGTATCGAGCGAGTTGGCCTCGAGCATGGCCCGGACCAGTTCCTGAGTGCGCTCGTGCAGGTGGTCACGGTCGTCTGTAGTCAGCGTGGTTGCGCCTCGAATAGCCCGGATTGTCATGCGCCCATCGTATCGGTCGAGCGCACCATAGGCGCACGGGCAGGGCGCGACCGGCCTAGTGCACCGGGCATTGGATGCGGTGAGCTACAGGCCCGCGACATTCATCAGCGCGCCCACGTCTTCGCGACCCAGGACTCGAACCTCTCCCGGAGACAGCGTGCCCAGGCGAATCGGGCCAAACTGCGTACGCACCAGTTCCACCACGGGATACCCAGCGGTGGCGAACATGCGGCGCACAATGCGGTTACGGCCCTCGTGGAGTTCCACCTGCACCAGCGAGTAACCCTTGCTGGTGTCGAGCACCACGCAATCAGTCACGCGAACGGGCCCATCCTCAAGGTCAACTCCCGCGCGCAACGTGGTGCAGAGCGACTTGGGCACCATGCCCTCGACCTTGGCCACGTAGACCTTGGAGACGCCATGAGTGGGGTGCGCGAGGCGATTAGCCAGATCCCCGTTGTTGGTGAGCAGCAGTACGCCGGTGGTCTCCGCGTCGAGGCGGCCCACATGAAAGAGGCGCTCATCGAACTCGTTGACGAACTGGTCGAGCGCGGGGCGGCCCTGGGGGTCGCTCATGGTCGAAACCACGCCCGCCGGCTTGTTTATCACCACGGTGACGTTCGACATGTCCACACAGATGCGCTTGCCATCAACTTCGATGACGACCTCGTCCGGGTCGATGCGGACGCCCAGTTGGCTCACGACATCGCCGTTAACCTTGACTCGCCCTGCCTCGATGACGTCCTCACACTTGCGGCGCGAACCGACCCCTGCGGAGGCCAGCACCTTCTGCAGCCGGATGCCCTCAGGGCGGTGAATCTCAAGCTCCACTTAACGTGCCTCTCCATCAACATCTGAAAGTTCAGGAAGGTAGGGTGCGAGCGGCGGTAGCTCATCGAGAGAGGCAACGCCCATGCGTTCCAAAAACTCGGTCGATGTGCCGAACTGCACGGCACCGCCAATCTCACCAACCTCGGTGATAAGACCCCGAGCGCTGAGCGTCTTCATCACGGAGTCAACGTTCACTCCTCGAATCTGAGACACCTGGCCTCGGGTCACTGGCTGACGATACGCCACCACAGCCAAAGTTTCGAGCGCCGCCTGCGACAGCCGCGCACTTTGACCGTCAACTACGAAGGCTCCCACCACGTCTGCATACAGGCGCGAGGAGTACATACGCCACCGGCCATCGACGTCGCGAAGCTCGAACCCACGGGGAGCCGCCGGGTCCGAGTACTCGTCGCGTAACGCGTGGAGCGCTTCGAGCACCTTGGGCTCGGGGACGCCGATGGCCACCGCGATATCCGCGGGAGCCACCGGCTCGTCGACCACCATCAGCACCGCCTCAAGCGCGCCGCGCACATTGGTCTCAATCATCGTCACTCCCCTGGTGCGGTGGCCGCGTCGTTCGCGTCCGCGTCGTCAAATTCATCGGAGACATCCACGGGAGCGTCCGAACCGGTCCAGCGGATGGTGAGCTCGCCCAGCGAACGCATCTGGTCAAACGCGACCACTGATTCGCGAAAGAGCTCAAGCAGCGCGAGGAACCGCGCCACGACCACGTTGACGTGGTCCGCGTCGCGCACTAAGGCTCTAAACGACATCACCTTTTCGCGCTGAAGGCGACCGGTGATGACCGCGGCCTGCTCCCTCACGCTCACCGCAGGGTTGTGAAGGTGGGCGAGGCTCACCCCAAGGTCAGCGGCCTTAGGTTGCAGCGCGTGGGCCGCCAACCGAGCCAGCTGATCTGGTGTCACTCGCCACACCAATTCGGGCAACAGCATCGCGAAGTGAGGTTCGAGCGGCACGTCTCGCGGGACCCGGCGTGGAGACGCGAAGGCCTCTGCCAGCGACGCGGCCACCTGCTTGAAGGCACGGTACTGAAGCAACCGGGCAAACAGCAGGTCGCGTGCCTCGAGCAGTTCTAGGTCTTCGCGGTCGTCCACCTCACCTTGAGGCAGGAGGCGCGCCGCCTTGAGGTCTAGCAACGTGGCGGCCACGACCAAAAATTCGGAGGCCTGAGAAAGATCCCAGGTACCTTCCCTATTGCGCACCGTGGCTAGAAAGTCGTCCGTCACCGTGGCGAGCGCCACCGAGGTGATCTCCATCTGGTGCTTCGCGATGAGCGACAGCAACAGGTCAAAGGGGCCATCGAAGTTTTCGAGGTGAACCTCGAATCCCCGTGACCCTTGCGATGCGGCGATCGCCTCCGTGCTCACGCTAAGCGGCGACGCCGCGCGCTATCAGCTCACAAGCGAGCTGGCGGTAGGCCTTGGCCCCCGCGTGCGTGGGCGCGAAAGTCGTGATGGGCTCGGAGGCCACGGAGGCATCGGGAAACTTCACCGTGCGGTGGATCATCGTCTCAGTCACGGTGTCGCCAAAGGCCTCACGGACTCGTTCCACGACCTCTTGCGAGTGCAGCGTGCGGGCGTCATACATGGTGGGGATGATCGCGTCCGTCGTCAGGCGCGGGTTGAGCCGGTCCTGCACCTTGGCAACCGTGTCGATCAGCAATGCGACGCCACGCATGGCGAAGTACTCGCTGGCCAACGGGATGAGCACGCCATGTGCGGCCACCAACGCGTTGACGGTGAGCAACCCGAGAGACGGCTGGCAGTCAATCAAGATCACGTCGTAGTCGTCTTCGACGCTGCGTAGCGCGCGGGCCAGCGCGCTCTCGCGGGCGACCTCGCTCACCAGTTGAACCTCAGCGGCGCTCAAATCAATGTTCGCGGGCAACACATCGAGGTTTTCAAAGTCAGTCTTCATGATGACGTCGCTGGTAGGGACGTCATTGCGCATGAGCAGGTCATACACCGTGGTGTCGAGCTCGTGCGAGTTGATTCCCAACCCGGCAGAGGCGGCGCCCTGGGGGTCAAAGTCCACGAGCAAGACCCTGCGCCCGTACTCTGCGAGTGCCGCGGCCAGGTTGATCGAGGTGGTCGTCTTTCCCACACCACCCTTCTGATTACAGAGGGCCACAATGCGTGCGGGGCCGTGGCTGGACAGCGGCGCGGGTTCGGGGAAGACAGTCACGTGTGTCACATTACCGTTTTGTCACGCCAAGACTCACCGGGCGCGCGGATGGGACGCCGCGTAGACCTCGCGCAGCGTGTCCTGAGTGACGAGCGTGTACAGCTGAGTGGTCGCGACCGATGCATGCCCAAGCAGTTCCTGCACCACACGTACGTCCGCGCCGCCGGTGAGCAAGTGCGTCGCGAAGGAGTGCCGCAGGGTGTGGGGAGAGACATTGTCGACGCTCGCCAGCTCGGCGGCGCTTTTCAGAATTGACCACGCACTTTGGCGCGACAGCCGCGCGCCACGAGTGTTGAGGAAGACCGCGGGGGTGCCCTTGCCCTTGGCCGCCAGCGCGGGGCGCGCCCGGATCAAGTAGGCCTCGATGCTGCGCGCGGCGTAGCTACCCAGCGGCACTACGCGCTCCTTGCGACCCTTGCCCCGCAGCAGCACAGCCTCTTGGCCCGCGGCGAGTTCCACGTCGTCAATGTCCAGGCCCACGGCCTCAGAGATACGCGATCCCGTCGCGTAGATGATCTCCAGCAAAGCGGCATCACGCAGCGGCGCGGGCCCGTCTCCCGTGGCTGCAGCCTCAAGGATGGCGGCCACCTGATCAGTGGAAATCGCCTTAGGGAGCCGCTTAGGAATGGCCCGGGGCTTGACCTCAGCGGACACGTCTGAGAGCACCCACTGCTCCATGAGCGCGAACCGGTGAAATCCACGCACGGACACGATGGTGCGGCTCGCGGAGGCGGGCGACAGCGCGGCGTGACCGTCTTCTCCGGTGCCCACGGCCTCGGCGAACGCGGCAACATCGGCCTTCTTGGCATCTACGATGGTACTTACCCCGCGGGACTCCAAAAATAGGCAATAGCGCCCCAAGTCCCTGCGGTAAGCGCCCACTGTGTTGGCGCTTAAGCCTCGCTCGACCGTGACGTGCGCCAAGTAAGCGTTTCGCTGGTCAGCCAGCACTAGTGAATCCAGAGCGTCCACGCGTCGGGAAGGAACGGATCGACGAGGATCGCGGCGAACACCACCGTGAGGTAGGTAATGGAGTCATGGAAGAGCCGCATCACCCGCAGATTTTCGTCCCCCTGCGCCGAGCGCCGGAACAGCTTGACGCAACCTGCGGTGAACCAGACGCCGGCTACCAGCGCGATGATCGCGTAGACCCACGTCATGGAGGCCAGCGGCACCAGCACCAGCGTGGCCACGACCATCGCTACGGCGTAGGCGACCATCTCCACTGCTACGTGACGGGTGGTGGCGACCACGGGAAGCATCGGCACGTCAGCGGCCGCGTACTCATCCTTGAACTTCATGGACAACGGCCAGTAGTGCGGCGGGGTCCACAAGAAGATGATCATGAACAGCACGACTGGGGTCCACGTCAATGACTGCGTGACGGCCGCCCAGCCAATCAGCACGGGCATGCAACCGGCGGCACCACCCCACACGATGTTCTGCGCGGTACGGCGCTTGAGGATCATCGTGTACACGACCGCGTAGCCAAAGATGGCGAGAACTGACAGCCCCGCGGCGAGCGGTGAGCCCACCACAAACCAGAACCACACAGTCGACGCCACCGCGAGGGTCCAGGCGAACACGAGCGCAGCACGGGGGGTCACATCGCCAGTCACGAGCGGCCGCTTCTGCGTACGCTTCATAATCGCGTCGATGTCGCGGTCAAAGTAACTATTGAAGACGTTCGCCCCACCGGCAGACAACGAACCACCGATCAGGGTGTTGATCATGAGCAAGGTTCCGGGCCAACCATTGGCGGCCAAAACCATCGTGGGAAATGTGGTGACCAACAGCAATTCGATGATGCGCGGCTTGGTCAGCGCGAGATAGATGCCCGCACGGCTGCCGACTTGTCGCCACCCGGTCTGTACCGAGGGCACGCCAGTGGTGTTGGCTGAAGCGGTGGGCATGGGTCGATCTTACCGCCGCATATCCGTTTCACGTGCGCGCCCTCTCCGGCTAGGGTAGGAGACGATAAAGTCCCGTCAATTCACCTTGGAGTTATCTGTGACCATCAACTGGACAGACCAGGATCGCCGCGCCGTTGACACGCTCCGCGTGCTCGCCGCCGATGCCGTAGAAAAGGTTGGCAGCGGCCATCCCGGCACCGCAATTTCGCTTTCACCCGCCGCGTACTTGCTCTTCCACAACGTGATGAAGCACGACCCCTCCGACTCCAAGTGGATTGGACGCGACCGCTTTGTGCTGTCATGCGGACACTCGTCGATCACGCTGTACCTGCAGCTCTTCGCTTCCGGTTACGACCTCAACATGGACGACCTCAAGGCGCTGCGCACCGCCGGGTCCCGTACCCCCGGTCACCCCGAGTTTGGCCACACGGACGGTGTCGAGACCACCACTGGCCCCCTCGGCCAGGGCCTCGCCACCGCAGTAGGCATGGCAATGGCCGCCCGCCGCGAGCGTGGGCTGTTCGACCCGCACGCCCCCGCCGGTGAGTCTCCGTTCGACCACCACATCTTCGTCGTTGCCTCCGACGGTGACATGGAGGAGGGCATTACCGCAGAGGCGTCCTCTCTGGCCGGCACCCAGGAGCTGGGCAACCTGATCGTCATTTGGGATGACAACAACATCTCGATCGAGGACAACACCGACATCGCCTTCACCGAGGACGTGGCCGCCCGCTACGCCGCTTACGGCTGGGACACGCACCACGTCGACTGGAAGGCTGGCGGCGAGTACAAGGAAGACATCGAGGCGCTTTATGCGGCCATCGAGGCTTCCAAGGCAGAGACCGGAAAGCCGTCTTTCATTCGCCTGAGCACCATCATCGGCTGGCCTGCACCCACTAAGCAGGGCACCGGCGGAATCCACGGCTCGAAGCTAGGCACCGAAGAGGTAGCCGGACTCAAGAAGGTACTCGGCTTTGACCCTGAGAAGACCTTCGACGTCGAGCCCGAGATCCTGTCTCACATGCGCGAAGTGAAGACGCGTGGCCAGGAACTGCACTCCGAGTGGAACAGCGCCTTCGTACTCTGGCAGGCCGAGAACCCCGAGCGCGCAGCGCTACTCACCCGCACCCAGGCGCGCGAGTTCCCCGAGGGCTGGACCGATGCCCTCCCCGTGTTCGAGGCAGGCAAGGGCGTCGCTACTCGCGCCGCCTCCGGTGCTGTCCTCAACGCACTCGCGCCGGTGTTGCCCGAGCTGTGGGGCGGCTCTGCTGACCTCGCTGGTTCCAACAACACGACCATGAAGGGCGAGCCCTCGTTCCTGCCGGTCGAGCGCTCAACTGAGGCGTTCGCGGGTAACCCCTACGGCCGCACGCTCCACTTTGGAATCCGCGAGCACGCCATGGGCGCGATCCTCAACGGGATCGTGCAGCACGGCCCCACGCGTGCCTACGGCGGAACGTTCATGCAGTTCTCCGACTACATGCGCGGCGCGGTCCGCCTGGCCGCGCTCATGAAGGCGCCGAGCATCTTCGTGTGGACGCACGACAGCATCGGCCTTGGCGAGGACGGCCCCACGCACCAGCCGGTCGAGCACCTGGCCGCACTGCGCGCGATCCCGGGCCTAGCCGTGGTCCGTCCCGCTGACGCCAACGAGACCACTTACGCGTGGCGCGGCATCCTCGAGCGCTTTGACGGCCCCGCTGGCATCGTGCTCACGCGCCAGGGTGTTCCCACCGTGGACCGCGACGGCGAGTTCAACTCGGCAGAGGGCGTCCTGAAGGGTGGCTACACGCTGCTCGACACGGACGGCGAGCCCGACGTGATCCTGATCGGTACCGGCTCCGAGGTCCAGCACGCTGTCGCCGCCCGCGACCTGCTTGCCGCGGAAGGCGTCAAGGCACGTGTCGTGTCGCTGCCGTGCCTCGAATGGTTCAACGAGCAGACGGACGCTTACCGCGAGTCGGTTCTGCCGTCCGCCGTCAAGGCGCGCGTCTCGGTTGAGGCCGGAATTGCTATGGGCTGGCGCGAGCTGGTCGGCGACGCCGGTCGCATGGTCTCGCTCGAGCACTTCGGTGCCTCCGCGGACGCCGACTACCTGTTTAAGGAGTACGGCTTCACGGCCGAGAACGTCGCCGCCAAGGCTCGAGAAAGCATCGACGCCGCAAAATGAGCGAATACCTCAGCACATGGGTAGGGGTTGACGACAAGGCACATGTCACCGTCAGCGCCTCCGGTGATGCCGCTGAGGCCGCTTCGCGCTTGACCGAAGGACTCGTAGAGGATCGTATTGCCTCGCGCATCGGCGCCCAGGACTCCACCGTGTGGGGTCCCAGCGCCGATGCCGAGGCGTCGGTTCGGCTGGGGTGGACCGACGCGTACGCGAGCGTGCTCGAGATCCTTCCCCAGCTCGAGTCCCTCGTGGCCAGCACTCGCGCCGAGGGTAAGACCCGCGTGGTGCTCGCGGCACTGGGTGGGTCGTCACTGGCCCCCGAAGTGATCTGTGCGACGTATGGGATGCCGCTCATCACGCTCGACTCGACTGACCCAGACCAGGTCCGGGCGGCACTCGCCACCGACCTGGATCAGACGATTGTCGTGGTGTCCTCCAAGTCAGGCCGCACCATCGAGACCGACTCGCAGCGCCGTATCTTTGAGGAGGCGTTCGAGGCGGAGGGCCTAGACCCCCGTCAACACATGGTCGCCGTGACCGACCCGGACTCCCCCCTGCATCAGCGAGCCAAGAAGGCTGGCTACCGCGATGTCTTCGTGGCGAACCCCAACATAGGCGGCCGTTTCTCCGCGCTAAGCGCGTTTGGGCTAGTCCCCTCCGCGCTTGCCGGAGTGCCGGTGGAAGAGATTCTTGAGGAAGCCGCGGCCGTCGCGGAGTCTTTCCGAGAAGACGACCCCGCGAACCCCGCGCTCGTTCTCGGTGCGGCTATGGCTGGCTCAGACCGCGACAAGCTCGTCTTCACCGACGAGGGTTCCGGTCTGGTCGGGTTCAGCGACTGGGCCGAGCAGCTCATCGCGGAGTCCACCGGCAAAGAAGGCCTAGGCCTTCTACCTGTGGTCGCAGAGAGCGGTGCGCCAGAAGGCAACGCCTTCGACGTGATCGATGTACGGATGATTGCGCTCACGGCCGATGCCGATGCTGAGGGCCACCAGATCGTCACCGGGGGCACCCTGGGTGGACAGTTCATGCTGTGGGAATACGCCACCGCTATTGCCGGTTACATCATTCGTGTCAACCCGTTCGATCAACCCGACGTTGAATCAGCCAAAGTTGCGACCCGCGCATTGCTCGACTCGCTTCTCGAGCCGGAGCAACCGCTCTTCGTGGACGGCGGCATCGAGGTCAGGGCTGCCGGAGGCTTCCTCGATGGCATCGACAGCGTCAAGGACGCGATCGCCGCTCTTGAGGCATCACTCCCGGACGGCGGGTACGTCGCAGTCATGGCTTACCTCAATCGCGAGGCAAACCCTTCGCTCCCATCGGTCCGCCACGCCATCGCACAGCGCACCGGCCGTCCCACCACCTTCGGTTGGGGACCGCGCCTACTTCATTCGACCGGTCAGTTCCACAAGGGTGGCACTCCGGTCGGCGTCTTTCTCCAGATCACCGGCACCTTCGCAGGCGACTTGGATATTCCAGAGCGGCCCTTCTCGTTCGCTCAGCTCATCTCGGCGCAGGCCGCTGGCGACGCAAAGGTGCTCGCAGAGCATGGTCGCCCAGTACTACGCCTCAACCTCACCGACGCATCCCACGTGGCACACGTGGCTGCGCTGCTCGAAGGGTAATCCGTGAATAACCCCCTCCGCGATCCGAGGGATCGCCGCCTTCCCCGCATTGCTGGCTCCTGTGGCCTGGTGATGTTCGGAGTCACCGGCGACCTAGCGCGCAAGAAGCTCATGCCCGCGGTGTACGACCTGGCCAACCGTGGCCTGCTACCCCCAGCCTTTGCGCTCACCGGGTTCGCCCGGCGCGACTGGGGACGGGAGGACTTCAAGCAAGTGGTCCATGACTCGGTCAAGCAGTACGCTCGCACCCCGTTCCGCGAAGAGACGTGGAAGCAGTTGGCAGAGGGCATCCGCTTTGTGCAGGGGACGTTCGACGACCCCGAGGCCTTCGACACGCTCCGCAGGACCGTAGAGGACCTGGACCGTGAGCGCGGCACCGGCGGCAACCACGCGTTCTACCTCTCCATCCCGCCCTCCGCCTTCCCCCAGGTGATTCGGCAGTTGCGCGACTCAGGCCTGTCTGCGCCCAAGGAAGACACGTGGCGCCGCGTCGTGATCGAGAAGCCTTTCGGCCACGACCTCGAGTCAGCCAACGAGCTCAACGACATCGTGTCCGAGGTGTTCCCCGCGGACTCGGTGTTCCGGATCGACCACTACCTGGGCAAAGAGACGGTACAGAACCTACTCGCGTTGCGCTTCGCGAATCAGCTGTTCGAACCCATCTGGAACTCGCAGTACATCGACCACGTGCAGATCACGATGGCCGAGGACATCGGCATCGGGGGCCGTGCCGGCTACTACGACGGCATCGGCGCAGCTCGCGACGTGATTCAGAACCACCTGCTCCAGCTGATGGCGCTCACGGCCATGGAAGAGCCGGCGACGTTCGAGGCGTCCGATCTGCGTACGGAGAAGGAGAAGGTGCTGCGCGCCGCTTCCCTCCCCAAGGACCTCGGAGCCAACACGGCCCGCGGTCAGTACTCCGCCGGTTGGCGCGGCGGCGAGCAAGTGGGCGGATTCCTCGACGAGGACGGCATCGCGGAAGACTCGATTACTGAGACCTACGCCGCCATCCGCGTGGACATCCCCAACCGACGTTGGTCGGGCACCCCGTTCTACCTGCGCGCCGGTAAGCGACTGGGTCGCCGAGTCACCGAGATCGCGCTCGTTTTCAAGAAGGCGCCGAGCCCCTACTTCCAGCAGGTCGAGGGATCCGATGTGGGTAACAACGCACTCGTGATTCGCGTTCAGCCGGACGAGGGTGTCACTCTGCGTTTTGGCTCGAAGGTCCCCGGGGCTGCCATGGAGGTGCGCGACGTCACCATGGACTTCGCCTACGGGAATGCGTTTACGGAGAGCTCGCCCGAAGCATACGAGCGCCTCATCCTCGACGTGCTGCTCGGCGACCCGCCGTTGTTCCCCCGCCATGAAGAGGTTGCCCTGTCGTGGCAGATCCTCGACCCCATCACATCGTTCTGGGCCACTCAGGGACAGCCGGACCAGTACCGGTCTGGAACCTGGGGACCGCCCAGCGCAGAACAAATGCTGGCGCGCGACGGTCGCGTCTGGAGGCGCCCATGATTATCCCCATGCCCGCGACCACCACGGGCGCAATCAACAGCCAATTGCTCGAGGCACGCAAAGAGGGCGGAGTCATCACCCTGGGACGGGTGATGACCCTGGTCATCGACGCCACCGGTGCAGACGTGGACTTCGCGATCGACACGGCCAACGTCGCCTCACGTGAGCACCCGTGCCGCATCATCGTGATCGCGCCACGCGAATGCGGCGAGGATCGCCTCGATGCCGAGATTCGCGTTGGCGGTGACGCCGGTGCGTCCGAGGTGATCGTGCTACGCCCCTCTGGCGAGCAGATCAACCACTCCGACACGCTGGTGACTCCCCTGCTGCTCCCGGACGCCCCCATCGTCGGGTGGTGGCCAGCGGCTGTGCCGCTGAACATGTCGAACACCGGAATCGGCAAGATGGCTCAGCGCCGCATCACGGACACCAAGGGCGAGGTCAGCCCCGGTGACTCGCTATGCAAGCTCGCCGCCGACTATCGCGACGGCGACACCGACCTCGCGTGGACCCGCGTGACCCGCTGGCGCGCGCTGCTTGCCTCCGCCCTTGAGCAGGTGGCCGACCGTCGCGTCACCAAAGCCCGTATTCACGGAGACACCAACAGCGCCTCGATTCTTCTTCTTGGGGCATGGCTTCAGCTCACGCTCGACTGCGAGATCGACCTCACGTATGACGACAAGGTCCATGGACTGCAGCACATCATCCTCGAGACCCCCGCCGGCGAGATTGGCATTTCACGGCCCGACGGGCAGAACGCCGAGCTCACCCAGCCGGGTCAGCCGCAGCACGTGATCGCGCTTCCCGCACGCAGCCTTGGGGATTGCCTTGCCGAGGACCTGCGGCGCCTGGATGCCGACCTCGTCTACGGCGATGTGCTTCGCTACTACAAGGAACACCGATGATCCGCCGCGTGATCGTACTCCCCGAGGCCAATGACGTCGCTCAGACTGCGGCCGCACGGCTGCTGATCGCGATCTCGGATGCGTTGACGGTCCGGGACCGCGCGGACATCGTCCTCACTGGGGGCACCGTCGGCATCGCGACGCTAGCGGCAGTGGCGGAGTCGCCCCTGCGTCGCACCGTCAACTGGACGTCAGTGCACGTGTGGTGGGGCGATGAGCGCTTTGTTGCCGCGGGCGACCCGGAACGCAACGAGGGTCAGGCACAGCAGGCGCTACTTCAGTACCTGCCGCTGCCAGAAGAGAACATCCACCGTATGGGCAATGCCGACACGTTCCTGAGCGCCGAAGAGGCAGCCGCCTCTTACCTTGACGAGATAGCTGACAACGGCAATCCCCAGTGGGACGTGCTGATGCTGGGTCTTGGCCCCGACGGTCACGTCGCATCGCTGTTCCCCGGGCACCCTGGGTTCACCGACTCGTACGCCAACGTGCTGGCCGTTCACGACTCCCCCAAGCCGCCGCCCACCCGCGTGAGCCTCGGCATCGGCGCCATTGGGCGTGCGCGTCAAGTGTGGGTTGTTGCTGCAGGCGAAGGCAAGGCTGAGGCCGTGCGTGACTGCCTCTCCGGGAACGAATCGTATCCGGGCGCCGCCGTGTTCGGCATCGATGCCACCTTGTGGCTCGTGGACGCCGCGGCTGCCGCCAAGGCCTAACGGTCCTGACGGCTCTTGTACTTGTGGGCTACAGTCGCGCCTTAACGATGTCGACGATGTTCTCGATACGGAACTCGTCCGGCTTCGAGTAGATCTCTTTGCCGTCGAGGCGGAACGTGAACACGCCTTTGTTGCCTGGCTTGAGGGTTACTGCCGCGATTTGCTCTCCGAAGGTACTCAGAATGGTCTTCTGCGCTTCGGCGGCCTTGTCCAGGTATCCGCAGGGCACACAGTACTCGATCTCAATGTTCATGGGTCGTCATCCTCTCAGTCAGACAGCGTTGTCTTCACCCCACCCTACTGCGCACGCAGGCGGCTCTAGGAGCCTCGCCGCCCAATGAGCAATGCCGCCCCACTCCACAAGGGAGGGGCGGCATTGTTCATTGTCAAAGAGCGTGTCAGTCGGAGACGGAAACCGTTCCACGACGCGTGCGCAACGAGACCAGGGCCTCGTCGAGCAGCGCTTCGCCTTCAGACTCCGTGCGTCGTTCCTTCACGTAAGCAAGGTGAGTCTTATAAGGCTCATTGCGAATGGGCTCGGGCGGGTTGGCCGCGTCGAGCCCCGCGGGCAGACCGCACTTGGGGCAATCCCACTCAACGGGAACAACCTGGTCCCCGCCCATCGCAAAGCTGGGCGACGTGACGTGCCCGCGTGCACAGTAGTACGTGACCTTTTGACGCGGTGCGGACTCGCCCCGCTCTTCCTCGCCCATCGGCCCCGCGCCTACACGCGAACCTCGAATTGCGTTGCCCCCAGCCATGCTTACTCCTTTGTAATATCGCTAAATGTTGAACCGGGTCACAAGACCCAGCAGGACAATGACGAGGAACCAAGTGATTCCTACGCCCCAGGTGATGCGCGACAGGTTGCGCTCGCCCACTGCCGACGACTGAACGCCGGAGGCGAGGCCGCCGCCGAACATGTCGGTGATACCGCCGCCACGGCCGCGGTGCACCAGCACAAGGCCGATGATCAGCACGCTGGTGATAGCGAGCAACACCCACAGGATGGTGTTCAGAACGTCCACAATTCTCCTTGAAGTTGGTGATCGGGTTCCAGGATACGCGACGCTAGGCGCGTCGCGAATTCGTTAGAGGCCGACCTGGTGCTCACGGAAGCGGGCGATCTTGGCAAATTCCTCGGGATCGAGGCTTGCGCCACCGACCAAGGCACCGTCAACATCGGGCTTGTCCATGATCGAAGCGATGTTCGAGGACTTCACCGAGCCGCCGTAAAGCACGCGCACGCCGTCAGCAAGTTCCGCGCTGTAGAGCTCGGTCAGGCGCTGGCGAATTGCTCCGCAGACCTCCTGAGCGTCCTCGGGCGTAGCCACCTCACCGGTGCCGATGGCCCATACGGGCTCATAGGCGATCACGATCTGCTTGGCACGCTCGGCGTCGAGGCCCTGAAGAGCGCCGTCGATCTGGGCGAGCGTGTACTCGACCTGCTTGCCTTCCTTGCGGATGTCGAGGCCCTCGCCTACGCACAGGATCGGCACGATGCCGTTGTCGAATGCGGCGCCAACCTTGGCCGCGAGCAGCTCGTTGGACTCGGCGTGGTGTTCACGACGCTCGGAGTGGCCGACTGCGACGTAGTCGCAACCGAGCTTGGCGAGCTGGGTACCGGCAACCTCGCCGGTGAAGGCACCAGAGACCTGGGCCGAGATGTCCTGAGCGCCGTACTTGATGTCCAGCTTGTCTGCGTCGATAAGGGTCTGCACAGAGCGCAGCGACGTGAAGGACGGCAGCACCGCTACCTCGACGTCGTTGAAGTCGTGCTTAGCGTCGCGCAACAACCAAGCGAGCTTCTGGACCGTGTGCGTCGCCTCGAGGTGGTCGAGGTTCAGCTTCCAGTTACCAGCGATAAGGGGTGTACGTGCCATAGCGTTATGCCTCCAGTACGGCGAGGCCCGGCAGGACCTTGCCTTCAAGTAGTTCGAGCGACGCGCCGCCGCCAGTAGAGATGTGTCCGAACTTAGCCTCATCGAAGCCAAGTCGGCGAACAGCTGCGGCCGAGTCGCCGCCGCCTACGACGGAGAATCCGTCTGAGTCGATCATGGCCTGGGCCACGGCCTTGGTGCCACCAGCGAAGGCCTCGAACTCGAACACGCCCATGGGGCCGTTCCAGACGATGGTCTTTGCGTCCGCGATCTTCGAGGCGAAGAGCTTGGCCGAGTCAGGACCGATGTCCAAGCCAATGCTGTCGTTCGGGATTGAATCTGCGGCGACGGTCTTGTGGTCGGCATCCGCAGCGAATGCCGAAGCAGCCTCGATGTCGGTAGGGAGAACGATCTCGACGCCCGTGGCCGCGGCCGTAGCAAGGTAGCCCTTGACGGTCTCGATCTGGTCTTCTTCGAGCAGCGAGTTGCCCACTCCGTAACCCTTAGCTGCCAGGAAGGTGAACACCATGCCGCCGCCAATCAGCAGGCGGTCAGCCTTGCCCAGCAGGTTGGCGATGACGCCAAGCTTGTCAGACACCTTCGAGCCACCGAGCACCACGACGTAGGGGCGGGCGGGTTCGACCACGGCACGCTGAAGCGATTCGACCTCGTTCTGCACGAGCAAGCCGGCAGCGGCGGGAAGGATCTTGGCGATGTCATAGACCGACGCCTGCTTGCGGTGCACCACGCCAAAGCCGTCGGAGACGAAGGCATCGGCGAACTTGGCGAGCTCGGAGGCGAGTTCTTCGCGCTCTGCGTCGACCTTGGAGGTCTCGCGGGCGTCAAAGCGCACGTTCTCAAGCATCACGACGTCGCCGGGCTTTGCTGCCTCGATCGTCGCTGCGGCGGATTCGCCTACGAGGTCGGAGGCAAGGGTGACGGGCTGCTCAAGGAGCTCCGACAAGCGTGCGGCTGCGGGAGCCAGCGAGTACTTGGAGTCGGGGGTACCGCCCGGACGGCCCAGGTGAGCGGTCACGATGACGGCTGCACCCGCGTCGAGCAGACGCTTAATGGTAGGGACCGAGGCGCGTACGCGGCCATCGTCCGTGATGGTGGTGCCGTCGAGCGGCACGTTGAGGTCTGAGCGCACAAGTACGCGCTTGCCGGTGAGGTCACCGAGCGATTCAATCGTCTTCATGATGAGTCCTTAAAGTGGATAAACCTATGAGGTGACCCGCTACACGGGTTCACGGATTGCTGCCGGCTTATCGCCGCCAGCACCGCCCGGACGTAGCAACGTCCGCACACGCAAAGCGTGCACGGACGTTGCTATCAGTCACGAGACTTAGAAGCGCTCGCCGACGTAGACGGTGAGGTCCACGAGGCGGTTCGAGTAGCCCCACTCGTTGTCGTACCAGGAAACAACCTTGACCTGGTCGCCGATTACCTTGGTCAGGCCCGAGTCGAAGATCGACGATGCGGGGTCCGTCTCGATGTCCTTCGACACGATCGGGTCTTCGGTGTAAACGAGGAAGCCCTTCATGGGTCCGTCGGCCGCTGCCTTGACGATCGCGTTGATCTCCTCAACGGAGGTCTCGCGCGAAGCGGTGAAGGTCAGGTCGGTTGCGGAACCGGTGGGGACAGGAACGCGAAGTGCGAAGCCATCGAGCTTGCCAGCGAGCTCGGGAAGAACCAGGGCGACTGCCTTGGCTGCACCGGTCGAGGTGGGGACGATGTTAAGCGCTGCTGCACGTGCACGGCGAAGGTCGCTGTGAGGTGCGTCCTGCAGGTTCTGGTCTGCGGTGTAAGCGTGGATCGTGGTCATGAGGCCACGCTCGATGCCAATGCCATCGTTGAGTGCCTTGGCCATGGGCGCGAGGCAGTTCGTGGTGCACGATGCGTTGGAGATGATGTGGTGGTTCGCGGGGTCGTAGTCCTCGTGGTTAACACCCATGACGAACGTTGCGTCCTCGTTCTTCGCCGGAGCGGAGATGATGACCTTCTTGGCACCGGCTTCGATGTGAGCCTTTGCCTTGGTGGCGTCCGTGAAGAAACCAGTCGATTCGATGACGATGTCAGCGCCCAACTCGGCCCACTTGAGGTCTGCGGGGTTGCGCTCTGCCGAAGCGGCGAACGTCTTGCCACCGACGGTGATGGAGTCCTCGGTGTGCGTCACCTCGAGGCCGATACGACCAAGGATGGAGTCGTACTTGAGAAGGTGCGCAAGAGTCGCGTTGTCGGTGAGGTCGTTGATGCCGACCACCTCGACGTCTGCTCCAGAAGCGAGAATCGCGCGGAAGTAGTTACGTCCAATACGGCCAAAGCCGTTAATTCCGACCTTAATGGTCATTTTCTGTTCTCCTCGGCTCGCGCCGAATACCGGCGCGGTTGTTGGTAGATGCTTGCACACCACTGCGTGCACGGGGCCGAATTATTGCCTGGCCACTGATCCTTAGCGTACTACGCTCAAGCGGCCATCTGCACGCGACCAAGGTCCTATTTGAGCGCGAGTTTTACTCAAGTTCGAGGAGTTCTTGGCTGATTCCTGCCTCGGTGTCTGGGATACCGAGGTCCTCAGCCTTCTTGTCTGCCGTAGCGAGCAAGCGACGGATGCGTCCGGCCACGGCGTCCTTGGTCAGTTGCGGATCGGCCATCTTGCCAAGCTCCTCAAGCGAAGACTCTTTGTTTGCAAGGCGCAACTGACCCGCTTCGCGCAAGTGATCGGGAACCTCGTCACCAAGGATCACGAATGCGCGCTCCACGCGCGCTCCCGCCGCGACCGCTGCCTGTGCAGAACGGCGCAGGTTGGCATCGTCAAAGTTGGCAAGCCTATTGGCCGTGCCCCGTACCTCGCGTCGCGTGCGCTTCTGTTCCCAGTCGATCACCGAGTCGTGCGCGCCGAGTCGAGCCAGCAGCGCAGAGATGGCGTCACCATCGCGAATCACTACGCGGTCCACGCCTCGAACCTCGCGCGACTTAGCTGAAATCCCTAAGCGACGGGCAGCACCCACAAGAGCCAAGGCCGCCTCCGGGCCGGGAGAGGTCACCTCGAGCGCGGACGATCGGCCCGGCTCTGTCAAAGAACCGTGAGCGAGGAACGCGCCACGCCATGCGGCAACCGTGTCCTCGATAGAACCGGCGACTACGTGCGGCGGCAGGCCGCGAACAGGGCGCCCGCGATGATCCAGCAGCCCGGTCTGGCGGGCCAACGACTCGCCCTCCTTAACGACGCGCACCACATAGCGGTTGCCGCGCTTGAGAGCGCCTCCCTGGACAACGATGATCTCGCTGCCAAGTCCGTAAACCTCGTGGATAAACGAGCGCAGCCGGCGTGCGCCGATTGCCGTGTCGAGTTCCGCCTCAATGACGATGCGACCCGACACGATGTGCAACCCACCTGCGAACCTCAGCGTGGAGGCTATCTCGGCCTTTCGTGCCGACACCTTTGCCGTGGGTACTCGTGCGAGTTCGTCCTTCACCTGCGCCGTCAGAGCCATGCGCTTATCTTGCCACTCAATGGGGTCATTCAGTAACGCGAGGGACCACTCTGGTGAGCAGATCCCGATAAACAGCGCGTAGAAGTTTCGCGTCGTGACACGCATCGTCGGTGGCAAGTGTCACATCTGCAGTCACCAGCGTCACGTTCCAATCCCGCAGTTCGTCGATGAGCTCTTGGTCTTCGCCATAGCGGGAGTCCGCAAGCACCAGGGCCGGCTGGTAGTCGGGCACCAGCTCTCGCATCACTCGAATATCGTCCACCCGGTCCGTTCCCGCCGTCTCAATGTCTTCGTGCGCGAGGTTGAGAGTGATGACGGTGCGCCCGGCCGCGCGGTGAAGCGCCTTGGAGACTTCCGGCACCAGGAAGTGAGTGAGCACGGAGGTATACCAACTGCCCGGCCCCATCACTACCATGTCCGCCTCCACGATTGCCTCCACAGTGGCCGGCGGTACGGAAGGGCTTGCTGGTTCTATACGGAACCCGCGGATGCGGCCTGGCGTCGAGGCCACCTGGGCCTGGCCGCGAATCTCAACCAGGCCATCGTCCGTTTCAACGTCTGCCACGATCTCAAGAGGGACGTCGGCCTGCGGAAGGACCCTTCCGCGCGCCCGCAATAGTCGGGCCACCCAGTCCAAGCCGTCCACGGCGGACCCGGTGTGCTCCCACAAGGAGGCGATCAGCAGGTTCCCGAGCGCGTGGCCGTCGAGCGGGCCGGCGGAGGCAAACCGCGACTGCAAGACGTCGCGCCACGTCCTCCCCCACTCGGTGTCCTCACACAGAGCGCTCAGCGCCATCCGTAGGTCACCCGGTGGGAGCACGCCCAGTTCCGAGCGCAGCCGTCCGGACGAGCCGCCGTCGTCGGCGACCGTCACGATCGCCGTGAGCGAGGGGGTCACATCGCGAAGAGCCGTGAGCGTGGCGTACAGCCCGTGCCCTCCCCCCAACGCGACGATGCTGGGGTCGAAACTCACGCGGTGGGTCGATCCCGGTGCGTATTGCGCACGGAATAGCCGCGCGCGCGCAGTTCGTCGCCGAGCGCTTCGGACATAGCGACCGACCGATGCTTGCCGCCGGTGCACCCGACGGCAATGGTGACGTCTCCCTTGTCGTGTGCACGATAGCGCTGTAGCGCGCCGTCCAACACTGCCGCGTAGCCTTCAAGGAATTCGCGGGCGCCGTCCCCGGAAAGCACGTGGTCCCGCACCTTGGGGTCCAGGCCGGTCAGGTCGCGGAGCTCTGGCACCCAGTGAGGATTGAGCAGAAAGCGCACGTCGGCCACAAAGTCAGCGTCCGCGGGAATGCCGTTCTTGAACCCGAACGACATGACGTTGACGTGAAGCTTGGGCGTCTCGGCCGCTATCTCGAGCGTAAGGCGCTCCCGGAGCTCATGAACATTCATCGTGGACGTATCGATCACATGGTCCGCACGCTCGCGCACACTCGCCAGCTGGTTGCGCTCACGCGCGATGCCCTCGAGCAGCGTTCCGTCCTCTTGCAGCGGATGGGGGCGGCGCGCCTCTTCGAACCGCGACACCAGGGTGTGGTCGGAGGCATCTAGAAAGATCAGTGTGACGGGCACTGAGCGGGTTTCGAGGTCGTCGATGACCGCCTCAAGATCCTGGAAAAACTCGCCGCCACGCACGTCGACCACGGCCGCCAATTTGCGGCCGGAATCCCGGCCCACCATCGTCACCAAGTGCGAAAGCATTTGCGGCGGCAGGTTGTCCACCACATACCAACCAAGGTCCGCAAGAGCTGCGGCAGCACGTGTTCGTCCTGCACCGGACATCCCGGTCAAGATCATCACTTCGGGCTTGGACTTGGGGGCGACGACGTAGGGCTTGGAGATACCCGACGGGTACGTCTCAGGAGCAGGCTCGTGGGTCATGTCTCAAGCATGCCACCCTACGGGTGCAACGCAGCGTAGACCTGCGACGCGGTGCCCACTCCGATGCCAGGAACCAAGGCGATCTGCTCCGGCGAGGCCTCCTTGAGTTTGACCAACGAGCCAAAGTGGCGCATTAACGCCTTGGCGCGCGTGGGCCCTATGCCAGGGATCTCATCCACCGCGGAGTTCTGCATAGCCTTCCCGCGCTTACGGCGGTGATTCTTGATTGCGAACCGGTGGGCCTCGTCGCGCACACGCTGGAGCAGATAGAGCGACTCTGACCCGCGGGGCAAGATGACGGGAAACGCGTCTCCCTTGATCCACACCTCTTCGAGGCGCTTCGCCAGCCCCACGAGCATCACGTCCTTGATGCCGAGTTCCTCGAGCACCTCGGCGGCTGAGTTCACCTGGGGCAGGCCACCATCGACCACTACGAGTTGAGGCGGGTACGCGAAACGGGCGGTCTCACGCTCCTCCGCGGGCAATTTGGACTCCTCGAGGTACCGGCTGAACCTTCGCCGGAGCACCTCCTTCATCGCGGCCGTGTCGTCCATCGCATCGGCGATGGAGAACTGGCGGTACTCCCCCTTGCGCGGGAGCGCATCTTCAAACACGACCATCGAGCCCACCTGGTTGGTGCCCTGGGTGTGCGAGATGTCATAGCACTCGATACGCAGCGGCGCATCGGTCATCCCAATCGAGCTCTGCAGCTCTTGGAGTGCCGCGGACCGCGTGGTCAGGTCAGAGGCCCGCTTGAGCCGATGCTGGTCGAGCACCTGTTGCGCGTTCTGTTGTCCCGTGGTCGCGAGTTCTGCCTTCTTACCGCGGGCGGCGACCCGCAGTGATACTCGTGAGCCACGCACTCCACTCAGCCAGTCGGCCACACTTTCGGCCATCTCCGGGGTCGCCGGGACGAGCACCTCGGGCGGGATGTCGGCAGCCTGCGCCGCGCCGTAGGCCTCCTGAATCAGTTGCGCCACCATCGCTGGGATCTCCAGGGGTTCAGGCTTGTCGACCACCCACCCGCGCTCCCCTGCAATCCGGCCGTCGCGCACATGGAACACATGCGCCGCCGCTTCCATATCGTCGTCCACCAGACTGAAAATATCGACGCTAGTCCCCTCGGGGAGCACCACGGCGTTGCGTTCAAGTACCGCGTTCAATGCACGTAGCCGGTCACGGGCACGGGCGGCGGACTCGTAGTCCTGACGTGCGGCGGCCTTGTCCATGGAGGAGGTCAGGTCTCGCATCATCGATTTCGCGTCGCCGCCGAGTACCGCGCACACCCTTTCGGCAAGTGCGCGGTGATCTTCGACGCTGATGCGGCCCACACACGGCGCGGAACATTTGTCGATGTACCCGAGTAGGCACGGACGACCCTGCCGCTCCGCCTTGCGGAAGACTCCCGGCGTGCACGTGCGCACAGGTAACGCGGTCAACAGCGTGTCCACTGTTTCGCGGATGGCCCAGGCCTTGGCGTACGGGCCGAAGTACCTCACTCCGGGCTTGCGGTCTCCGCGCATCACCTGGATGCGCGGGAACTTCTCATTGAGCGTCACGGCGAGGTATGGGTAGGACTTGTCGTCCTTGAACACCACATTGAAGCGTGGGTCGTACTGCTTGATCCACGTGTGTTCAAGGATCAGGGCCTCGACCTCGGAGCGCACCACGGTCCATTCGACCGATGCGGCCGTGGTCACCATCAGGCGAGTGCGTGGGTGCAACGCCATCAGGTCCTGGAAGTAGCTGCCCAACCGCGCGCGCAAGTTCTTGGCCTTGCCGACGTAGACCACTCGACCGTGCGGGTCACGAAACCGGTAAACCCCAGGTCCGGTGGGGATGCTGCCCCGGGCAGGGCGGTAATCAGCCGGATTGGTCACGCCGACAGCCTACGCTGAGCTGCCGGCGGTCCCCCGTGACTCACTTGCGAATCTTGACGCCGAGCGCATCGGCTAGGTAGAAGCCCGTGTGACTTGCCTTGACTCCCGCGACCTGCTCCGGGGTGCCTTCAGCAACGACCAGTCCGCCGCCCGAGCCACCCTCAGGGCCCAGATCAATGACCCAGTCGGCAGACTTGATGACGTCCAGGTTGTGCTCAATCACGATCACCGTATTGCCCTTGTCGACAAGGCCCTGAAGTACTCCAAGGAGTTTGCGGACGTCTTCAAAGTGGAGCCCCGTCGTGGGCTCGTCCAGCACGTAGATGGTCCTTCCCGTGGAACGGCGCTGAAGCTCGGCCGACAGCTTGACGCGTTGCGCCTCGCCGCCAGAGAGCGTAGGGGCGGGCTGGCCCAGACGGACGTAGCCGAGTCCCACGTCCACCAGCGTCTTCAGGTGGCGCGAGATGGTGGGGATGGCCTCGAAAAAGTTTGCCGCCTCTTCGATGGGCATGTCGAGAACATCGGCCACGTTCTTGCCCTTGAAGTGAACCTCGAGGGTCTCCCTGTTATAGCGGGCCCCCTTGCACACCTCGCACGGCACGTAGACGTCGGGGAGGAAGTTCATCTCGATCTTCAACGTGCCGTCTCCGGAGCACGACTCGCAGCGACCGCCCTTGACGTTGAATGAGAACCGGCCGGGGCCGTACCCGCGCACCTTCGCCTCTTGGGTATCAGCGAACAACTTGCGCACCTTGTCCCACACCCCGGTGTACGTGGCGGGGTTTGAGCGAGGCGTGCGGCCGATGGGGCCTTGGTCCACGTGCACGATCTTGTCGAGCTGGTCCGAACCCAGAATTCGGGTGTGGCGCCCGGCCACTTGGCGTGCACCATTGAGCGAGTTCGCGAGGGACGTGTACAGAATCGCGTTCACCAGCGTGGACTTGCCTGACCCGGAAACTCCCGTAACTGCCGTGAACACTCCCAGGGGGAACGACACCTCAATGTCGCGCAAGTTGTTTTCGCGCGCTCCCACCACCGTCACCTGACGATCCTTGTCGACGTCGCGCCGCTTGTCCGGCGTGGGGATCGACTTGCGGCCAGAGACGTAGGCCCCGGTCAGCGAAGCCTCATTGGTGAGCAGGTCCTCATAGGTGCCAGCGTGCACCACCTCGCCGCCGTGCTCCCCCGCGCCCGGCCCGATGTCCACGATCCAGTCGGCAACGCGAATGGTGTCCTCGTCGTGCTCAACCACAATCAGCGTGTTGCCCAGGTCGCGCAGGCGCGTCAGCGTGTCGATCAACCTCCGGTTGTCGCGCTGGTGCAGGCCGATGCTGGGCTCGTCGAGTACGTAGAGCACCCCCACCAGACCAGACCCGATCTGCGTCGCAAGCCGGATGCGCTGCGCCTCGCCGCCAGATAGAGTGCCGGCCGCACGGGCCAGCGTGAGGTAGTCGAGGCCTACGTCGAGCAGGAACCCCAGGCGGGCGTCGATCTCTTTGAGTACCTGGACCGCGATCTGCCTGCCACGCTCATCCAGTTCGGCACGAAGCAAAAAGTCGCGTGACTCGGCGATGGACAGGTGGCACACCTGCGCGATCGAGAGGCCCCCGATGGTCACGGCGAGCACCTCGGGCTTGAGCCGCGCGCCACCGCACGTGGGGCAGGGCACCTCGCGCATGTAGTTCTCGTACTTCTCGCGCGACCACTCGGACTCGGTCTGAGAGTGCAGCCGCTCTATCCAGGTGATTGCTCCCTCGAAGCCGGTCGTGTACTGACGCTCACGCCCAAAACGGTTCTTGAACTTCACATGGACTTGGTAGTCCTTGCCAATCAAGATCGACTGCTGAACTTCCTTGGACAGCGACGACCACGGGGCGTCCATGTCGAAGCCGATGTCCTCGGCTAGCGCAGTCAGGGTCCGCGAGAAATACTCCGAGGCAGTGTTCGACCACGGTGCTACGGCCCCGCCATTCAAGCTCAGGCCGGGGTCCGGCACCACGAGGTCGGCGTCCACCTCAAGCTTGATACCGATGCCGGAACATTCGGGGCACGCGCCGTACGGGGCGTTGAACGAGAAGGTGCGCGGCTCCATCTCTTCGAGTGTCAGGACGTGGTCGTTGGGGCAGGCACGCTTCTCGCTGTAGCGGCGTGGCTCGATGTCGCTGTCGACGGGGTCGATCACCACGAGGCCATCCGCGATGCGCAGCGCCGTCTCCACTGAGTCAGTGAGTCGCTGGCGCACACCGTCGCGTGCCACCAGGCGGTCCACCACGACCTCGATGTTGTGCTTCAACTTCTTCTCGAGTTCCGGTGGCTCCGTGAGCTGCACCGTCTCTCCATCAACCCGAGCACGCGCGAAGCCCTGCTGCTGCAGGTCCTCAAACAGCTCTGAGTATTCGCCCTTGCGCCCGCGAATCACCGGCGCGAGCACTTGGTAGCGGGTGCCCTCCGGTAGCGCCAGCACGGAATCCACAATCTGCTGCGGCGTCTGCGCCTGGATCTGCTCCCCGCACTTGGGGCAGTGCTGAGTACCAACGCGAGCGTAGAGCAGGCGCAGGTAGTCGTAAATTTCAGTGATGGTGCCCACGGTGGAACGCGGGTTGCGGTTGGTCGACTTCTGGTCAATCGAGACTGCGGGCGAAAGACCCTCGATGAAGTCGACGTCCGGCTTGTCCATCTGCCCAAGAAATTGACGTGCGTACGCGGACAGCGACTCGACGTAGCGCCGTTGGCCCTCCGCAAAAATGGTGTCGAAGGCGAGCGAGGATTTGCCCGAACCGCTCAACCCGCTGAAGACAATCAGCGCATCACGTGGCAGGTCGAGGTCGACGCCCTTGAGGTTATGTTCGCGCGCACCGCGCACCAGGATTTGGTCATTCACACGGCTATGCTACGTGTGTTTCGCGTCGAACGTGTGTTCGAATGCGGTTGGGAGTGTCGCGCCGACCCCGATTTGTTCCGCATGTGCATAAAGAGCCAGAATGGTGGCATGACCGCATACATGGTGGAGTACACCTATACCGACGCTGACGACGCGCGTATTGAGCACCGCCCAGTTCACCGAGCGTTCCTCGAGGCACTCGTGCCGACGGGCCAGATGCTCGCCTACGGTCGGTTTGGCGAAGACGGCCCCGCGGGTGCGCTGTTGCTCATGGAGGCGGCAAATATTCGCGAGGTAGAGGCCCTACTCGCCCAGGATCCTTATGCTCTGCACGGACTCATCGCCTCCCACCGCATCCGCGAATGGATCGGCACCTGGGGCGCCGTACCCCGCTAGGGCTATCCCGCAGTCGCGTGTGCTAGTCCTGCGCGACCTGCGTGGGAAGATCCTTTGCATTGCGCTTGCGCGTCGCGATGACGCTCGTAACCGTTGCCACTACCAGCGTACTTAGAATCACGGTAAGCGACACCCCGGTCGAGATCTCCGGCGCCCAACCGAACCCCTCCCCGTTGTTGATCCAGGAGATGGAGTTGACGTGCAGCGCCTCCAGCACCAGTTTCGCGCCGATGAACGCCAGAATAGCTGCGAGCCCGTAGTGCAGGTAGACCAGTCGTTGCAGAAGTCCGTCGACTAAGAAGAACAGCTGCCGTAGGCCGAGGAGCGCGAAAGCGTTCGCGGTGAAGACGATGTACGGGTCCTTGGTCAGGCCAAAGATCGCGGGGATCGAGTCGAGCGCAAACAACACGTCGGTGGTCCCGAGTGCGAGCACCACAATCAGCATCGGCGTGACCATGCGCTTGCCGTGCTCTTTCACGCCAAACGCGCCGTGACGGTAGCCCTTCGTCACCGGCACGACCTTGCGGATGCCGCGGATCAGCGCGCTCTCCTTATACTCCGGGTGGCCGGCCTCCTCTGCGTCCTCCCTGAGCAACCCAATCGCGGTGTAGATCAGGAACGCTCCAAAGATGTAGAACGTCCACGAGAAGTGCTCGATGGCAGCCGCGCCGGCCCAGATGAACAGCGCGCGCAGCACCAGGGCAATAGCGATCCCAATCAGGAGCACCTTGGGCCGATACTTGGGAGGCACCGCAAAACGCGCCATGATCACGAGGAACACGAACAGGTTGTCGACGGACAAAGACTTCTCGGTTACATAGCCGGCGAAGTACTCCCCCGTGTTGAAATCGCTCCACCAGAAGTGCATCGAGGCGCCAAACAGCAACGCCAAGGCGATGTAGAACGTCGACCAGAACACGGACTCGCGGAAGGTGGGCTCGTGGGGCTTCCGAACGACAACAAAGAAGTCGAACGCGAACAGCGCGAGAATAATGCCAATCGTCGCGATCCATAGGGAGGTTTCATGCACCCGCCAATCTTACGGGTACCAGGAGTCAACCCGCGTCAAGCATGTGCCGCAGCTCCTTCTTGAGTTCACCGATCTCGTCACGCAAACGCGCCGCGATCTCAAACTGAAGATTTGCCGCGGACTCGTGCATCTGTGCCGAGAGGTCCTCAATCAGCGTGGTGAGCTCAGCCGCGGGCCGCTGCGCGTTGGACACCTCGACCTTGGCCTTCTTGCCTCCGGACCGCGCCTGCGCCGCGAGGTCAAGGGCCTGCGCCGTGTCCGCGTCCTCGCGAGCGAGCATCTCCGTGATATCGCCAATCCTCTTGCGTAGCGGCGTGGGGTCAATGCCGTTGTCGAGGTTGTACTGCACCTGCCTGGCACGCCTACGGGTGGTCTCGTCGATCGCCTTGGCCATCGAGTCCGTAATCGTGTCCGCATACATGTGGACCTCACCGGACACGTTTCTTGCGGCGCGCCCAATGGTCTGGATAAGCGACGTCGCGGAGCGCAGGAATCCCTCCTTGTCCGCGTCGAGGATGCTCACGAGCGACACTTCAGGAAGGTCCAGCCCCTCACGCAGCAGGTTGATTCCCACCAACACATCGAAACGGCCCATGCGGAGCTCGCGCAACAGCTCGACTCGACGCAGCGTGTCGACGTCAGAGTGCAAATACTCCACGCGGATGGAACGGTCACTGAGAAACTCGGTCAGGTCCTCTGACATCTTCTTGGTGAGCGTGGTGACCAGCACGCGCTCATTCTTTTCCACCCGAATGCGAATCTGTTCAAGCAGGTCGTCGATCTGCCCCTCAGTGGGCTTCACCACGATCTGGGGGTCCACGAGCCCGGTGGGGCGAATGATCTGCTCCACCACACCGTCACCACGCTCGAGCTCGTACTTGCCCGGGGTAGCCGACAGGTACACGGTCTGACCCACGCGCTCCTGGAACTCGGTCCACTTGAGCGGCCTGTTGTCCATGGCCGACGGAAGCCGGAACCCGTGCTCCACCAGGGTGCGCTTGCGCGAGGCATCGCCTTCGAACATCGCACCAATTTGAGGGACCGTGACGTGGGACTCGTCAATGACCAATAAGAAGTCATCCGGGAAGTAGTCAATGAGCGTGTGCGGCGCCGTCCCTGCAGCACGCTGCTCAATATGCCGCGAGTAGTTCTCGATCCCGCTACACATGCCCACCGAGCGCATCATCTCCAGATCGAACGTGGTGCGCATCTTGAGACGCTGAGCCTCGAGCAACTTGTTCTGGTGTTCGAGTTCCTGTAGCCGCTCGCCCAGTTCTTGCTCGATGGTCGAGATCGCGTGATTCATGCGATCCTGACTCGCCACGTAGTGCGACGCGGGAAAGATATGCACTTGCTCGCGCTTCTCAACGACCTCCCCTGTCAACGGATGCAGCGTGTACAACGCCTCGACCTCGTCGCCGAACATCTCGATGCGGATCGCGAGTTCCTCATACACAGGAATGATCTCGACGGTGTCTCCGCGTACCCGGAAGGTCCCACGCGTGAACGCAAGATCGTTTCTTGAGTACTGGCTCTGCACAAAGGTGCGCAGCAGGTGATCCCGCGAGATGACATCGCCGATGGCGAGAGTCACCATTCCTTGGATGTACTCCTCGGGCGTGCCCAGTCCGTAGATGCAGGACACGGACGACACCACCACCACGTCCCTGCGGGTCAACAACGAGTTCGTGGCCGAGTACCGCAGTCGCTCTACCTCCTCGTTGACCGAGGAGTCCTTCTCAATGAAGGTATCGGTCTGTGGAACGTACGCCTCTGGCTGGTAATAGTCGTAATAGCTCACAAAGTACTCGACCGCGTTGTTTGGCATCAAGTCCCGGAACTCATTGGCTAGCTGCGCCGCCAGGGTCTTGTTGTGGGCCATCACCAGCGTGGGTCGCTGAAGGCGCTCAATGAGCCACGCGGTGGTGGCGGACTTACCTGTTCCGGTCGCACCCAGCAGCACGACGTCCTGCTCACCAGCTTGCAGCCGGGTCGTCAATTCCTCAATCGCCTTGGGCTGGTCACCCGACGGCTTGTAATCGGAGATCACCTCGAAGGGTGCCTGAGAGCGTCGCAGATCTGAACTTGTCATGGCACAACGCTACGCCCCGCCTCTGACATTGCGAGCCACTGCATCGGCTAGTGGGGGACGTTGATCTTCCAGAACTCGTCCACTTGCGATCGGAGCTCATCGCGCGTGCCACTGCCGTCCAGCACAAAGTCCGCGACGGCAGCGCGCTGCTCGTCCGTGGCCTGAGACTCTATGCGAGCGGTCGCTTTGCTGTGCGTCAATCCGCGCTTCTGGATGAGACGCCGGCGGCGCACCGATACGGGCGCGGCCACGGTCACCACAAGCCCAAACGAGTCTCCCTGACCGACGTCTACCAGCAGAGGGATGTCGTGAACCACGACTGCCTCCCCTGCAGCACGCGCCCGCTTGTCCGCGGCCGCCGCCATCGCCCCGATGTACGGGTGGACGATCGCGTTGACCGTAGCCCGCGCAGATTCGTCAGCGAAGATCAGGTCTCCCAAGGCTGCGCGATCGAGTGCGCCTCGAACCACGATGCGGTCCCCAAACACGCCAGCCAGTTCCGCTAACGCGGCAGAGCCCGGCGCCACGACCCTGCGGGCCAGCTCATCATGATCAACCACGAAGGCACCCAATTCGCCAAGGCGCTCGGCAGCCACCGACTTGCCTGCGGCGATACCGCCGGTGAGCCCTATGCGTAGCATTCTTGTATGTTCCCACCTAACAATGGCGGCATGCAACACAGTGTGGGGCACATCTCGCAGTACACACCCACACAACGACGAAGGGCCCCCGCCTTAATGGCGAGGACCCTTCGTTTCAGTACTCAGACTGAAGTGCTATGGACTAGTTGCCCGTGAGCTTTTCGCGCAGTGCTGCGAGACGCTCGTCCGATGCCAGTGTTCCAGCATCCGAGGGACCGTCTTCGTCCTGCGAGGAGTAAGACGTAGGACCGTCGTTCTTGGGTCCACGCTTCTTGGGAGCGACCGGCGCTGCGGTCTCTGCCTCGATAGCGGCCTCGTCCTGCTTGGCAACGAACGCCTTGTGCAGGACCCAACGGTCCTGAGCCTTGGCGTAATCCGCTTCCCAGGCCTCGCGCTGCTCGTCGAAGCCTTCGCGCCATTCCTGAGTCTCGGAGTCGAAGCCCTCGGGGTACTTGTAGTTGCCAGCAGCGTCGTACTCGGCCGTCATGCCGTAAAGCGCGGGGTCGAAGTCTTCGCCGTTGGGGTCTACACCCTCGTTGGCCTGCTTGATGGACAGTGAGATGCGGCGACGCTCGAGGTCGATGTCAATGATCTTGACGAACACGTCCTCGTCGGCAGACACCACCTGCTCCGGAAGCTCCACGTGGCGCGTGGCCAGCTCGGAGATGTGCACCAGGCCCTCGATGCCTTCGAACACGCGCACGAATGCGCCGAAGGGAACAAGCTTGGTGACCTTGCCGGGAACAATCTGGCCGATCGCGTGGGTACGTGCGTACACGGCCCACGGGTCTTCCTGCGTAGCCTTGAGGGAAAGCGAAACACGCTCGCGGTCCATGTCGATGTCGAGAACCTCGACCTCGACTTCCTGGCCCACAGAGACAACCTCGTTCGGGTGGTCGATGTGCTTCCAGGAGAGCTCGGAAACGTGCACGAGTCCGTCTACGCCGCCAAGGTCCACGAATGCACCGAAGTTGACGATAGAGGAGACGACACCCTTGCGCTGCTGACCAGGAGCCAGCGCGGTGAGGAACGTCGAGCGCACCTCGGACTGCGTCTGCTCAAGGAATGCACGGCGCGACAGCACAACGTTGTTGCGGTTCTTGTCGAGCTCGATGATCTTGGCCTCGATCTGCTGACCGATGTAAGGCGCGAGGTCGCGCACGCGGCGCATCTCGACGAGCGAGGCGGGAAGGAAGCCGCGAAGTCCGATGTCCACGATGAGGCCACCCTTGACGACCTCGATCACGGAACCGGTCACAATGCCGTCCTCTTCCTTAACCTTCTCAATGCTGCCCCAAGCACGCTCGTACTGAGCGCGCTTCTTGGACAGGATGAGACGGCCTTCCTTGTCCTCCTTGGTCAGGACGAGGGCCTCAATGGTGTCGCCGAGGTTTACTACCTCGTCGGGGTTGGCGTCGTGACGGATCGACAGTTCGCGAGACGGGATTACGCCCTCTGTCTTGTAGCCGATGTCGAGGAGAACCTCGTCACGATCGACCTTGACGATGATGCCTTCTACAAGGTCACCATCCTCGAAGTTTTTGATCGTTGCGTCAATCGCGGCGAGGAAATCTTCACTCGAGCCGATGTCGTTGACAGTGATCACGGTTGGTTCGGGGGTGGATACGGACATGTAGTAGTGAACTCCGATATAGGTGGATGAATCGTAAGGAATGGACATGAAGAAGCGCATGACGAACTGCACCATCAATTATCCTACCGCGCGCGCCACTCACCGCACAATGCGGTGGTGAAACGTGACCTGAGCGTTACTCAGCGGCTTCCACGGGACGGGGTTAGAGTCCCGCTGCCGTCTGGAGAAGCTCGTCCGACACGTACTTGGTCTTACCCGCCATCGCCTTGAACGGGAGCATCGACACGTGCTCGCCGCGCATCGCGGTGAACACACCAGTGTTGCCCGCTACGGCGGCGTCGATCGCGGCAACGCCAAATCGCGTCGCGAGCAACCGGTCGGCCGCTGTCGGCACGCCGCCACGCTGGGTGTACCCCAGCACGGTCAGGCGTGTCGGGAATCCCGTCGCCTGTTCGATTGCCTGCGTCAGCTGCGCGCCGATTTGACCGGCGATGGGGTTTCCCCTGGCATCGAGCGTCTCGGTGGGCTTCCACGAGGAACCCTCAGCCGGGATGGCGCCCTCTGCGACGGCAACGATCGAGAAGTTGCGGTGACGGTGACGGTGCTTGATTCGCTTGACGATCACGTCAATGTCGAAAGGCTCTTCTGGAGCGAGAACAATGTCCGCTCCGCCGGCAATCCCTGCGGTCACGGCGATCCAGCCGCAGTGGCGACCCATGAGCTCGACCACCATGACGCGGTTGTGCGACTCCGCAGTCGAGTGCAGGCGGTCGATTGCCTCCGTGGCGATGGACACCGCAGTATCAAAGCCGATGGATACGTCGGTACCGACCACGTCGTTGTCGATCGTCTTGGGAATGCCGATCACGGGAACTCCCGCGTCGTGAACCTTGGAGGCGGCCCTGAGGGTGCCGTCGCCGCCGATGCAGATGAGCGCGTCGAGGTGCTCGTTCTGTGCTGTCTCCAGCACCGCCTCCATGCCACCCTCCACCTTGTGCGGGTGGCATCGTGCTGTCCCCAGCATCGTGCCGCCCTGCGTCAGAATGCCGCTCACGTCCTCGCGAGTAAGCGGACGGGCGTCCCCGTTGATGACGCCCTCCCACCCATTGTTGAACCCGACGATGTTGACGCCGTGGTCCGCAGTCCCGCGCTTCACTACCGCGCGAATCGCTGCGTTGAGTCCGGGGCAGTCCCCGCCGCCTGTCAGTAATCCAATATGCATGGTGTCAGCCTAGTGTCCGAGGACGCGCGATATCCCCACTTAAGTCCCAGAAGAGATGAATTCTTTGGGGTTAATGCCCCGCGGTGCGCCAGTTCTCGCCGATGCCTACATTGACGTCGAGCGGCACGGTGAGGTCTGCTGCGCCGTGCATCTCGTCACGCAAAATCTTCTCCACGGCTTCCGTTTCGCCCGCGGCGGCCTCGACCACCAACTCATCGTGCACCTGCAGCAGCATGCGCGAGGCAAGACCTTCGGAGCGCAGTTTGGCCTCTACTCCCAGCATCGCCCGCTTGATGAGATCGGCAGCGCTGCCCTGAATGGGGGCGTTGAGGGCCACCCGCTCGGCGATATCGCGGCGCTGACGGTTGGTCGAGGTGAGGTCTGGGACATACCTTCTTCTACCGAAGATCGTCTCGGTATAGCCATCCTTGCGCGCCTGCTCGACCACGGAGGCAAGGTAATCGCGCACCGCACCGAACCGCGAGAAGTAGTCGTCCATGAGCGCTTGTGCCTCGCCCACCGGAAGGCTCAGCTGACGCGAAAGGCCAAAGGCTGACAGCCCATAGGCGAGGCCGTATGACATCGCCTTGACGTGCGAGCGCATCTCGCTCGTGACGTCCTCTGGCTCGACTCCGTACACGCGTGACCCCACGAACCGGTGCAGGTCCTCGCCGGCCCGAAAAGCGTCGATGAGTGCGGCATCGCCGGAAAGATGCGCCATGATGCGCATCTCGATCTGACTGTAGTCCGCGGTAACAAGCACGTCGCAGCCCTCCCCGACGATGAACGACTCTCTGATCCGGTGTCCCTCCGGGGTCCGGATGGGGATGTTCTGCAGGTTGGGGTCCTTGGAGCTCAGCCGACCTGTCGACGCGACGGTCTGGCTGAAGGTGGTGTGAATCCGGCCGTCAGTGCGCACTGAGGACGCGAGGCCCTCGATGATCTGGCCCAGTTTCGTGGCGTCACGATGCGCGAGCAACGCCTCCAGGAACGGGTGAGGACTCTTGACGTTCAGATCTGCCAGCGACGCGGCATCCGTGGTGTAGCCAGTCTTGATCTTCTTGGTCTTAGGCATACCCAACTGGTCGAACAACACCTCTTGCAGTTGCTTGGGCGAGCCGAGATTCACCTCGCGTCCGCCAATAGCTTGGTAGGCGGCATCGGCGGCCTGGCCGGCGCGTTGTCGCGCCTGATCCGCGAGTGACTGCAGGTGCTCTACGTCAATCTGAATACCCGCATGTTCCATCCGTGCGAGTACGTCAATCAGCGGGATCTCCAAGTCTCGGTAAAGGTCACCCATCCCCCGTTCCTCGACCTGAGCCTCAAGGTCGAGCGCGAGCACTGCGACCAACGCGGCGCGCTCTGCGGCCGAGTGAGCGGCCGAATTCTCTAGCCCTAGGTCCAACTCGTCTCCCGCTGCCCCCGCGCCGATGCTTTGGCCCAGGTATCGCTGGACCACGTCGTCGAGGCCAAACCCGCGCTGATCGGCATTCACAAGGAACGCCGCGATCTGAGTGTCCCCGGCGATCCCGCGCAGCTCGTAACCGCGCGAGGAGAGGGCGTGCCACGCCTCCTTGGCGCCGTGGAGCACCTTGGGGATGTCGGCATCGGCGAGCCAGCCCTTCAGCAGCGCGTCCTCCTGGGGACTCACTGCAGTCAGATCGATAGCCCACGCAGCACCGGGGGCGTGACACACGCCAATAGCCCAGGCGTCCGCGTCGGCACCCAGCCTTCCCTCCACGTGAAGATAGGCCCGCGAGCGAGACGCCGTCGCTCCCGCAACCGCCTTCTCGGCCACGATTTCGGCGACCTGCGCCGGCTCGGGAGGCTCGATTTCAGCATCGTCGCCAGCTGCAGCCAAGGGAAGTAGCTTGTCTCGCAGCGTCTTGAACTGCAATGCGTCGCAAATCTCGTGGATCGCGGTCGCATCGGCGCCTGCATATAAGAGGTCATCCACGGACAGCGGCAGATCCAAGTCCGTCACTAGATGGTTGAGTTCACGGTTGAGTCGCACCGCGTCCAGGTGAGCGCGCAGGCTCTCCCCTGCCTTTCCGGGAACCTCCGCCGCGCGCTCTAAAATCTCGGGAAGCGAACCGTAGGTGTTGATCCACTTGGCGGCAGTCTTGGGCCCCACGCCGGGCACTCCCGGCAGGTTGTCACTCGTCTCACCCACCAGAGCTGCAAGCTCCGGGTACTGGTGAGGGAGGATTCCGTATCGCTCCTGAACGGCGGGCGGCGTATAGAACACTAGGTCGGAGACACCCTTGCGGGGATACAGCAGAGTCACCGAATCGTTGACCAATTGGATGGTGTCCCGGTCACCAGAGACCACCAGCACCTTGAAGCCCTGGTCGCTCCCCTGCTTTGCGTATGTCGCGAGCACGTCGTCCGCTTCAAAGTTCACCTTGTCGACGACTTCGATGCGTAGCGCCGCAAGCATGTCGCGCAGCAGCGGTACCTGCGGGGAAAACTCCGGCGGAGTCTCGTCCCGCGTACCTTTATAAGAAGGGAGTCGCTCCGTACGGAAAGTCCCACCTGGCAAATCGAAGGCGACCGCGACGTGAGTGGGTTTGTGCTCGCGAATCAGCGTCGCGAGCATGGTGGTAAAGCCATACACGGCGTTGGTCGGGACGCCCGTCGACGTCGCGAACTTGTCGACCGGGAGCCCAAAGAAGGCCCGGAAGGCCATCGAGAAACCGTCGATCAGGAGCAGGGTGCCATTGTTTGTTTCACTCACAGGTGACAACCTATCTCCATGACAGACACCTCGCTGGCGGCGCTCCAGCACATGCCCAAAGACAACCTCATATCCCGCATGGGAATTGAGATCGTCTCCATCACTGCACCCCAGGCAATCGGCACGATGCCGGTGGAAGGCAACACCCAGCCATACGGGCTACTCCACGGCGGAGCATCTGCAGTGCTGGCGGAAACACTCGGGTCGCTAGCCGCAATGGCGCACGCCGGCGAGGGGCGCATGGCCGTCGGTGTAGACCTGAATATCACCCATCACCGCTCTGTCAGGGAAGGTCTTGTGACTGGTACCGCGACCGCTTTGCACCTTGGCCGGACTACCGCCTCGTATGCCATATCCCTTGCAGACCAGGACAATCACATTATTGCAACGGCTCGTCTTACGTGCGTTTTGAAAACACACTCGTAACACTCTTGGTCTATGTTGAGTAGAACCCAGACGAGGAGGACTAGGTGCGCGTTGCCGATTATTCGGGGCTAAGAGCCCGCCATATTCCGCTGCGAATCACCGTACTTACTACGGTGGCAGTGGCTGCAGTCACACTTATTGCGGCTGCGCCTGCGCGCGCCGCGGAACTGACGACGGACGTAGCTGACCCGTTGTCGGCGCTCAAACGAATCTTTTTCTGCAAAACCTTCTTAATGGAGTGACGTTCGGGCTGCTACTGGCGCTCGCGTCAGTAGGACTGTCCCTGATCTATGGCACCACCGGGCTGAGCAACTTCGCGCACGGTGAGCAGGTGACGTTCGGAGTGGCCTCCGCTTTCGCCGCCGTGACCGCTGGTGCCCCGCTTATCTTGGCCGCGGTGATTGCAGTCATCGCGGGTGGTGCATTCGGTTGGCTCCAGGACACGTTTCTGTGGTCCCAACTGCGCAAGCTGCGCGTCAAGCCGATGCAGCAGATGATTGTCTCCATCGGCCTCGCGCTGATGCTGGTCAACCTGCTCCAAATCTGGATGGGCGCCGAGCGCGTTCGCCTCAGCACCTCGATTGAGGAACGCATCCAGTTTGGGCCAGTGTCTATTGGCCCTCAGACGATGATCTCCATGGCAGTGTGCGTGGTGGTTCTCGCTGGCGTCGGGTTCTTCTTGCAGCGCACGCGTCTAGGACGCGCTACTCGAGCCGTCTCCGACAACCCCGCCCTGGCCTCCGCCACTGGCATCTCGGTGAACCGAGTCATCCGCATCGTCTGGATCATGTCCGGATCACTCGCGGCGCTCGGCGGCGTGCTCCTCGCCCTATACGAGAACACCTCGGACTTCAGCGCAGGGTCTCGCATCCTCCTGTTGATGTTCGCCGCAGTGACGCTCGGTGGCCTCGGTCTGAATCGCACTGGGTTTAGTTCCTAGTGTTTTTCGAGGACGGCGGTTGCCGTCTCGAGTGATTCAAGTCCAGCGTAGTGGCTGGCCTCGACTTCTACTGGGGTGCGGTAATCGAGCTCGGAATGCAGGCGTTGGTTGTTCCACCACCAGACCCATTCCAGGGTCGCCAGCTCGACCTGCTCGACGGTGCGCCATGGCCCTCGTTGGCGGATCAACTCAGTCTTATACAGAGCGTTGATGGCCTCGGCGAGGGCATTGTCGTAACTGTCGCCGACCGTCCCAGTCGACGGGGTCGCGCCGAGCTCAATGATCCGGTCGGTATAGACCAACGACATGTAGTTCGACC
>Ga0307486_1000394_pt1 | contig 40854 bp, 36 predicted proteins | sample CBIW02metaG_FD_203663 | JGI IMG/M metagenome (GOLD analysis project Ga0307486, IMG submission 203663) | Sea-ice brine microbial communities from Beaufort Sea near Barrow, Alaska, United States - CBIW 0.2 | ecosystem: Environmental > Aquatic > Marine > Coastal | place: USA: Alaska | collected... | reverse complement strand
GCCCTTCAATGTTAAGAAGTTGGTCTGGCGCGAGGCCGGCAACCTGTTTGAGTTCCGTCATAGAGAAGGCACCTTCTAGCTAGTAGTGTGGTTTTGAAATTATTGCGTCGCTATTAAACAGGGATTCTAGAGCTCGCGGCCAGCCCTATCAACGGCTCGGCTTACTGTTTATGAGACATAGATTTGCATTTCCCGGCAGTAGAGGGTACCTTACGTTTCGTTGGAAAGATTTAGCAAAGCACGCCATCAATAAAACGCTTCTCAGTTGTAACTAGTAGCACGTTCTGTTTTTGATCTCGCAAGTTTTTTGTTTCCCGCATACCCGCTGACCAGTCATTAAACAATGTTCTGGCGGCATATCTAAAGATTGAATTCAGGAAAATATATTATGTCTACAGTTACCGGCAACGTTAAGTTTTTCAACGAAGCAAAAGGTTTTGGCTTTATTACTCGTGAAGGCGGCCCGGACGTTTTTGTTCACTACAGCTCCATTAAGGGCGACGGCTTCAAGACTCTGGCCGAAGGCCAAGAAGTTGAGTTCACCGTTACTCAGGGCGAGAAAGGCCCTCAGGCGGAAAACGTAGTTGCTGTGTAAATAACACGCAACACGTATTGAAAAAGGCAGCTTCGGCTGCCTTTTTTCGTTTATATGTGCCCAAAAATTATGTGATCGCACCGGTGATTTCTCAGGATTAGTTTTATTCACGGATACTTCCTTACCAATACCTGACACCTATGCTTTGTTCCTGCCGGTTTTTCCATAGCCGAGAACGTCGGCGGGCGTCGATCCGGCCTTGATGGGACTGGGTCCTATCCCGAGCGCACTTTCAACTATAGTAAGACTCCGTGCTCCAGCTGGCCCCACTAGCCTTTTTCTTATTGCGGAAATCCATTAATTAGACTTAGGGAGACTCTGATCAAAGCCTGAACCCGCTTAACTGTTCGTCAAGACGCCGGGCAACTCTTAGCAGAGACTCACTGGACTCGCTGACGCGACTGGCCCGCTGGCTGATCTGTTCGGCGGCATCATCAATGAAAGTGATGTTCGAGCTGATCTCCTCAGAGACGTTACCCTGTTGCTCCGTTGCGCTAGCCACCTGGGTCATTTTTTCCGAAATAGCTGTCAGTGACCGTTTAATGTCATTGATCGTGGTCTCGGCGGTGTCTTTGGCTGCCACCACGGATTTAAGACCGGACTCACTCTCGTTAATCACACCGATCGAGCTGGCAATACTGCTGCGTAACGCCGCAATCATCTGCTCGATTTCATTGGTTGATCCCTGGGTGCGACTGGCCAGAGTGCGCACTTCATCGGCGACCACGGCAAACCCGCGCCCGTGCTCACCCGCGCGCGCCGCCTCGATCGCGGCGTTCAGTGCCAGCAGGTTGGTCTGATCGGCGATGGTGCGGATAACATCCAGCACCTGACCGATGTGTTCACTGTCACCCTTCAGCGACTCGATGGATTCGATAATAGCCTGCATATTGGATTCCAGCGCTTCGACTGCCTGCGAGACCGAATGATTCGCCTCCTGCCCCTGAACCGCAAGCTCATCCGCCTGACGGGTTGATATATCCGTATCAGAGACGTTGTTGGCAACTTCCTGTATTGAGCTGCTCATCTCGTTGATCGACGTGGCGATGCGGCTTATTTCGGCACGCTGTTGATCAATGGCGCTGGCGTTTTCACCGCCCAACTGGTTAATAGTCTCCGCCGCACCGTTCAGCTCGGTGCCGGTTTCACGAATTGTGCCCAGCAGCGCTTTCAGACGCTCGACCATCTGGTTCGCCGCCAGGGACAGCTGCCCCAGCTCGTCTTTTGATTTTGCCTCGATCGACACCTGCAGATCACCTTCGGCGACCCGTTTCATGCTTTTTAGCAAGGCATCAATGGCACGGGTGATATAACGGGATACGGTGTAGCCCGCCAGCACCGCAATAACAATGGCGATCAAAGCCACAATCAGCAGCAGGCTGATCTTCTGCCCCAGGTCATCATCGATTGCGGCCAGCACCAGCTGTGATTCCTGATCCGCCAGTTCCTGCATCGCTTTTGCGCTTTCCGTCATCGAACCCAGCGCTTCGCCCGCTACCTGCCAGGTTTTCAGATAGCGATCCAGCGCGACAATATAATTCTGTGCCAGTACGCGCACTTTTTCGGCAGCGGCGCTAGCGGTGGCTGTCTGCGATCCAGGGTCGTTTTCGATGCTATCTTCACCGTCGGGATTTGTGGCCGGCGCCTCCAGCGCATTTGCCGAGGCTAAAATTTCACTCGCCAGCTTTCTTGCTTTTGCCAGCGCGGCGCGCTCTTCGTGGATGATGAAGTTTTTCTCTTCCATGCGTGCTTCCAGCATTCGCTTGATCATCAGGTTGGCGGTATCAACCTTGTCCAACCGCGCCTTGAAATCCGCTTTGCTGGCAAACAGTTTGTTATTGAGAGCGTCGTATTGTTTCTGCTGCTCAGCGCGAACGTCGATCAGCAGCGCCTCCAGAGCAGTTGCCGTTTCCTCCATTTCGCGCCCCAGCGACGCCAGCGAACGACGCTGTTCGGCGTAGGCACGGAACTGCCCGACATAGCCCGCAAGCTGCTCACGTATTCGCGCCATCCGGACATTCACTTCGGCGCCGTCGGACTCGGCAACAAGACGGTCAATACGTTGCTGCATCCGCTCGTTGAGCTCGTCAGCACGGGTGATAAAGCGATCGTCGCCGGTAATTACGTAGTCCTTTTCGGCCCCGCGCAATTGTTGAACATCGGACACAACAGCAGACAGCTCGTTGACCAACGAAAAATCGGTTTCAAGATTCGACATGCCGGAATAACCAATCCACGCGGTCGCGGCTGTCATCAGTGACGTGATAACGAACGCCAGCCCCAGCTTGTATCCCAGATTCATGTCCCACTCCCTATATCAGTCAGGTTTTGCCAACTCCGGCCGTTTGGTGTTCTACAACTCTTCAAACGGCGTAACGGCTGGTTTGCCAGTTTCTAAAGGGGTTCTACCCCGTTTCCACGGAAGGTTTTAAAACGGTGGTGGACTTACCCCGGCTTCGCAAAATCGTCTCCATTGATCCCAAGACTCCCCTTTTGGTTCCACAACCTAGCTCGAAAATATGAGATGCGCTATGTGCGTTAACGCACTGTGTCAGGGCTTTGAAAAGTACAGGCTGATTGTAATTCCAGTATTCGAAACTGAGTCCTGACACGTAGATTTCCTTTAAGTAGTTCTCACTACCAAGGAGTGGATTATGATTGGTTTATTGGTAGCTATCATTCTCGTGATAGTAATTGTCAGGCTGGTTTAGCCAGCGCTGGAATCTTCACACATTGGGCTACAAATCGCCTGAGAGATTCTGGATGCTGATGACGTTCGCCTTTGTCCTGCACTGATGTATAACTTATGCAGCTCGTAGTTCAGAATCTCGCAAAGCTCTATGATCAAAAGCGAGGACTTGCGCCCACCAGCTTTGAAGTAGACAAAGGCGAACTAATCGCCATTGTTGGTCATAACGGTGCTGGCAAATCGACCTTACTGAAAATGCTGGCAAACTGGATCGTTCCGGATGGCGGTACCGCAACGGTTGACGAGGCCGATCTGAAAGACAGGGTGGCTGTCGTCGGAAAGGTGGGTTTCATTCCAGAAGATCCCAATCTAATCGATTTCTTTTCCGTTGAATATAACCTCACGCTCTTCGCCCGGCTCTCCCGCGCCCCGATGTCTCGGGTGGAAGACGTTCTGGCCGAGTTCAATCTGCTGCCTTTTCGACGAAGCAAGGTACAGGCGCTGTCAAAAGGATTGAAGCAGCGGGTGAACATCGGACGCGCACTGTTGGCAGATCCTCCGCTGCTCATTCTGGATGAGCCCACATCGGGCCTCGACTTCGAGATGACAAGGGAAATCTACCGGTTGTTAAAATCGATGCATGCAGCTGGAAAGACTATCCTTTTTACTTCCCATCGACCTGAAGAGATAAAAAATCTTGCAACGCGGATCATGGTGCTGCATGAAAGCAGGCTGGTCTTCGACGGATCTCCCCAAGCGTATTTTCAATCCGAAATCCATGAAAATCTGTATGCATTATGATGCGAAATATCCTCATACTTGCATTCAATGATTTAGCCATCGCTTTCAAAAACAAGACGTTTTTTTTGATCCTGTTCATCCCGCTGTTCGTGTTTGTTACGCTGAATCTGGTAGACGTGACCGACGTCGAAGCAAGCAAAATCAAAATCGGTCTGGTTCAGCAGGAAGCGTTTACACCCGAAATCACCCAGAGTATCAGTGCTGCTGAAAACCTTATCGAGATAACCTGGGTTGAAAATACGGAAAAGGGGATTCGTTTATTAACCGAGCGCAAGATAGACGGAATTTTAACGAGAAATGAAGCAGAAACCGACAGCCTTGCGTTGATTGTCTTGAAGAAAGATTCCATCCAAACCGTTGCGATCATGCAGACTTTCTCAGCATTACAGAAAGCGGCAGAAGGAGGTCGCCCGGATTGGATTACCGGAATCCAGGCATTGCACAAGGGCGGCATTCAGAGAGAGACGTTGCCCACATGGGTATTGATGTTGGTTCTGCTCATCGGCTTCATTATCCTGCCGGCGCAAGTGGCCGAGGAAAAGGAAAAGAAGCTTCTGCTTGCTCTTCTCCAGACGCCCATAACCGAAGCCCAATGGTTGATAGCCAAATTGATCCTGGGAATGCTGCTGACCTTGGCGGCGGTACTGTTTCTTCATCTGCTAGGAAAATTCGGCCCGGTACACCTTTTCGATTATATCGCCATACTCCTGGCAGGTAGCTTTTGCTTCAGCGCCTTTGGGATTTTTCTGGGGTTTCTATGCCGCAGCCAAGCCAGCGCCAGAACGCTGGGCGTTATCTTCTATTTACCGCACCTGCTCCCTTCGGCGATGGCAGATGTTTCACAAACGTTAACCGCTGTTGCGCCGCTGCTGCCATCCTATCAATTGTATAAGCCTCTTCAGTCCATACTCCTGGAAAACGCCAGCTTGACAGATATGACCTTTGATTGGATCTACCTGATTTTACTGGGATCATTGATGTTTGTTTTATCATACCTGTTGATGAAGAAACGCTGGCTTATGTGATGTCCGGCCCTTTGCGGGTGCTGACAAGTTAAATTCTGGGCTGTCCTTCATAGCCATGGCACATCTGCATCGGCACATCGCTGTTGTGGCGCCAGCACGAGTAAATAAATCTGTCCCGGCTTTCTCCGATGCAGGTGCGGTTCCGAGCTGTTTCCCGAATTGCCCATCTGCCCCAGAAAGGCACCGGTTCTTACCCTGTCTCCGGTTGCTACCGCGATACTGCCTTGGCGTAAATGCGCGAGGATCACGAAAAAATCCCCGCAATTGATAGCGACATAGTTGCCAGCCATATGGTCGCGGTCCATTTCCGGAACCGGCATATCTTGTATCCCATCAACCACCAGGGCCACTTCGCCGCTGCATGGCGAGAGAACCGGCACGCCAAGCGTTGTGTATCTGGCCGGATCCGTCGGCTGCCAGCCATTCTTATGAAGCCCCAGAGGGGTAACCCGGAAGATATCCAGGGCCTTGCTCTGGCCGCGCCACGGACGAAAACGCTCGACAGCCGGGTTCAGGGTTTTGAGGTGCGCATTGATCATCGGCGTGCTCCCTCCATTGGCAATGAGGTAGTGCCCCGGGGGAAAGGGCGGGGCTATGTCCACCACCGCTTCCTCGGGCAGCACGCGCCCCTTCATTGCGTGCCATGCCAGGTAACCGCCAAGCAAGCCCAACACCGCCGCCATCAGGATCATGACAGAACTCGCCGCTGACGCCTGCCATAGCCCGAAACGCCCGGCCATGGTGATACAAGCACAAAAGCCATCGCAATCACCCGAGAACGTCCTCAATTGGCCGTCCGCATGAAAACCGGGACATTACATCCTGTGCGCTCTCTTTACGATGCCATTTTGCTCCTGAAGCTCTCGCACGAAAGAAACAATGCCAGTCATGTCTGAGAATCCAACATCCGATTGTGCCGGCATATTTCCGTAAGGCCAGTGGTGTTGCTGAACGCCCTTAGTAACAGCTCGGGAAAAAGAGCCATCATCATGATGGCCTGAGTTATAAATATCATGGATCAACGGAGGTCCATTGAGTGTCCCTCCACCGTTTAGGCCATGGCAGGATCCGCACTTTTGATTAAACACTTTCTGCCCGGATAGTGATCGAGGGGATAACGGACCGACTTTGACATTAACATGACCGTCAAAATGCCCCGCTAGAGCAGAGGTGGAGCTCAAGCTTGAAATGAGCACCAAAAAAAATAATTTATTCATAATCTATTCCTGTTTTAATTGTTTAGCTTCAACCCATACGTGTCTTTATTTAAGTACCGCAACGCTGCAAAAAAACCACTCGCTCATAAGCACCAAAACTGCTCCTAACCGAATCTATTCACCTCCCGTCAATATGGACTTGTAAATATGGACATGCCAATATGAGGTAGTTAATACGGGCCAGAAATTATGGATCTGTCAACCAGCTTTCTGATTTACGCAACCCTGTTTCGGCTGGCCGTTATTGCCGCCGGGGTCTTGATTATTGTGCTCGGCTATCGTTTGTTTTTGCAAGGTCTGGCGTCCAAGGATGAAACCGATGCCGCCCTCGAGGGTGGAGGGTTCAAGCTGACCCTGAAAAATGCTGCGCCGGGTACCAGTTTTGCTCTGTTCGGGGCGGTGTTGATTTCGGTGATGGTTATTCAGGGCAGTCCGGAGCTGGATATCACTACCGCAGCGCCTGGCCCTGTCGGAGCGCCTGCAGAGCTGCGACAGGGCGCTGGGAGTTTACGCTTACGGGGTGACGGCAGCGCTGCGGCTGTGCCGCCCGCACAGCCGCAGTTGCGTGAATTAGCCGTTGCAGCCAGTGAACGGTTACTGCAAGCCGGTATCCAGAAGGAGCTGCAAAAAGATTTTTCAGGCGCGCTGGAGGCTTACCACTTGGCGTTGTCAATGCCGGGGCAGCCACTGCCGCATCTGGTTAATCCACTCAACCAGATGGCCTGGGTTTACCAGCAGCAAGCCGAACCCAATCTGGCGTTGCCGTTGGCGCTCCTCGCCCAGCAGATCGATCCAGCGAGTATTGTGGTGATGGATACCCTGGCGCGGGTCTATGTGCAGCTGGAACAGTTCGACAAGGCGCAACAGTTGGTGGACCGGGTGTTGCAAATCGATCCGGGTAACAACGATGCCAAAGCGACGGGCCAGTTGATCAAACAGCAAAAGCCTCGCTAGCAGCCGGTCACGGTATCCACCAATCCTTCCCCACGGCAGAGCGATCCCGAGCCCGACACACTCCTAATGCGGTACAAATACAAAGTCGCCCGCCTCATGACCCGCCATGTGAATGGGTTCGTAGGTGGGTATCTGTTTTACATTTAAATCGAACGCGGTGCTGGACACGCGTTCGCGGATGGCGAGAAACAGGCGTTCGGTTTCGAGGGTCAAGCCATTTTCCTGCAGTACATCGAGAAAGGCCTTGGTAAAGACCGAGTGACCACTGCCTCCGGAATCAAGCACCGGTTGCACGCCTCCGGAGGTGAGCGCGGTGCGCACCCTGGAGCTGGCGAAGGACTGCAGTAATTGCAGCCGCTTGTCGTCAGAAATGCCGGGTTTTAAGCGGGACAGGGAGCCGCGGGAGAGGGTGCCCGCGTAACAGGAGTCGGCCACCACCAGGACATGCTTGGCAGACATGATTTTCAGTTGACCGGTGATGTTACGGGTCGAAATCCACTCTGTGTTGTCGTCCTGTTTGGCGTCCACTGGAATCCAGTAGCCCTCATCAAGCTGTTCTACCAAATGCCCATGGCCCGCGTAGTAAATAAGCAAGTTGTCCTTTTCAGTCAGTTGCTTGCGCAGGTTATTGATGGTCGACAGGATCGCCGAGCGCTCGGCATTGTAGAGTTCGGTGACCTCGAAATCGTAGTGTTGTTTTAGTTGTTGTGCTACCGCGCGGGCATCGTTAACCGCATTGTCCAGCGGTGTCCAGTAGCGGTATTTGTCGTTACCGATGACCAGGGCGTAATAGCGACCGAAGCCTTCAGCGGTTGTTTGTTGGTTCGAGAGCTGTGCCTCGCCTCGAGACCCGGCGGCGACAATTATCCGCAGTGTGGCGCGCTGATTGCGGTTGTCGATGGCGGCAATTTGTAAGCTGATTTCGCTATCACTGTCGCTGTCACTGTCACTGTTACTGTTACTGTTACTACTGCGGTATTTGGGCAGCTCGGTCTTAAAGTAACCATCGTCGGAGGTGGGTACGGATTGGCCGTTTACCGTTAGCGATTGCAGTCCAGCCGGGGCGATCACCCGTCCGGAAATTTGCTGGCGCTCGCCCTCGGGCAGAGATAAGCGGATCGACCCTCCACTAATTGTCAGCGGTGGGTCAATCAGGTCGATGATAGGTGCGTCAACCGAGCCAGTTGACCGCATTGTTGCACCAACCCCGCCGTGCAATGTTTTGTCTTGATCCCGGGTCGTTCTTTCAAGCTCGCGGATATGCTCCTGCAGATTTAACGGGGTGTTGCCGGCCGCAACAGCCTCGTCCATTAGCAATGCCAGACTATTTTTATCCAGCCCAGCGGCCTGTTGGTAAAGACGCACGGCTTCTACCTGGTCCTGTTTGACGCCCAGGCCTTGCTCGTAAAGTCGACCGAGGTTGACGGCGGCGCGCTTATAACCCTGGCTGGCCGCTTTTTGATACCAGACGGCGGCCAGTTGGTAATCCGGCTGCTGACCGGCCAGTCCCTTTTCGTAAATCTCGCCGGTGTAATGCTGCGCTTGGGCGTCGCCCTGATTGGCGGCTTCCTGCCAGATGCGCAGCGCCGTCTGATAGCTCGCCGGCGCATCAAGGACGTACTCGCCGCCACGTAACTGGCATTCACCAACGGTGGTCTTGAGTGGTTTGCGTTTGCCTACGTAGGTCATACCTCCCACACGCCGGATCTGACCGGGCAGCAAACAGTTAACTACGGAGTACTCCTCTGCTTCATCGGCATGGGCAATCGACGGAGAAAAATCCCCCTGTCCTTTGGGATTGAATTGCGGGGAGTTGCTGCAGCCGATGAGCAATAGTATTGCAATAATAGTTGGTCCGGATCGAAGCAGAGTCGTTAGGAAGGTTTGGAACATGCTGGCCTCTTTGCCTTTCCGGCGAATGATCCTGCCATTTAATGTCCTGCCATTAATTCTAAATCAGCTATACATATGACTTTTACCATATTGTATGTCGCGATATTGTACGGATTATTGCGCACTAATATTGATCATCATATCTTATGAACAAAAAGTATAAGAAAAAATTCTAATAACTAAAAATATTTGAATAACTGTTTGATATGTGACTATCTCAACTATACTCCATAAGCTTGTATAAGTTAAATAAGTAGATTTTGTAGTGGATTGCTATGCGTCACAACAAAGGCTTTCACTGTTGTAGTCCGTTGTAGCAGGAGAATGCGAACCCGGTTTCACAAGGGAAGGCAGATACTATGAACGTCATCATCGCCCCAAAAAATCCTCAGCAAGCGGTCGCTACCTGCCTGGGGTTGTCGCCGGACGTCTCCGCACTGACAAAGCACTTGGTGCGCGCCGGCAGGTTGCCGCTTAGCATCGCCCTGCTGGGCTCGTCACTCATGCTCGCGCCAGCGGCATTTTCGGCGCAGAGCCTGGATACTGCGGTCAATAACGCGGTGGGATCTGGCTGTGTGAACTTGAATCCGGTAGACGCTAATCTGGCTGCATTTTGTAGCGGTGGCGGTGCAGCGGATTCAAGTACTGGTGGTACCATAGCCTCGCAAATCAGCATAGGGGGATTGGATAAACAAGATGACACCCGGAACGATTTGGCGCGTGTGGACTTGGGCCCTGTAAGCGCGTTTCTGACGTTGGACTTCGAATCCCATGAGAAAGACGCCACCCCCATTGAAGGCCTGGGGTTCGAGTCAGATCGCACTGCGGTATTGGTGGGTCTGGATTACCTGGTCAATGATAATTACAGCCTTGGTGTGGCGGTGAATTACGCCAAAGTTGATGGCGATTTTGATGGTCAGATCAAGGGCCAGGACAGCGGCGGATTTGATAACAGCAGTTATGGATTGGTGGTTTTTGGCGATTATAGTTTTGCGACCAGCGCCTATATAGGTTGGTCGCTGGGCTATAACAACCACGAATACGAAACCGATCGCTATTCAACAGTCACCATGGGAGGCAATGAAGCCAACGGGTTGCTGGAAAGTGAAACCGATGCGAATGAAATCAACGCCGGTTTCGAGCTCGGTTACGACATGACAATGGATGCTCTCAATATTGGCCCGCGTTTCGCGCTGCGCTACAAGAAAACCGATATCGATGGCTACACGGAAACGGTGAAAAGCAATAACCCATCGGGCACTGATGATCCGCTGGCGTTAATTGTTGGCGGGCAGACCGAAAAGTCTCTCACGTCGCATTTGGGAGTGCAGTTATCGAAAGCCGTTAATTGGGATTACGGCGTTCTAATGCCACAGCTGTACCTTGATTACGTGCATGAATTCGAGGATGACCAGCGCGCCATTAATTTTGCCTTCGTGGGTGACGATCCCAGCGCGGGAAATACTTTTAATTACAACAACGACGCTCCTGATCGCGATTACGGCAATGTGCTTGTGGGCGTGGTAGCAGTGTTTGCGGATGGCCTGCAATCGTTTATCAGTTATGAACGCCTGTTGGCTTACAGCGATCATGACAACGACAAATTCAGCGTGGGCGTAAGGCTGGAATTTTAGTTCAGCGAAAAACCGAGACAGATCTATTTTTCCGGGACAGATCTATTTTTCGATAGTCAGGCGAGGGCAGTGACGTCGGCGGTAACGTAAAACGGTGTAAATAAATCTGTCAATGCAGGGCATCGTCCGGGTTTTGGAGACCTACCAGAATCACATATCCGAGAAGCGAGCGTGTTGCGTATGGCAAAACGGGTGCTTTTGCTCGTTGATGACCGTATCACGAACGGGGTGGCATCTTGAGCGTGTCAAATCAATCCGAACAACGGCACCAACCCAAACCACAACACATACGCTAGCGACACAACCATCAGGCCGTCCATGCGTCCCTCGTGCCGATCACTGCGAACACGCCGCCGCAACAGCCAATATAACCAGGCTGCGTGCGGTACGGCAACGTAAGCCACGCCAGCATAAGCACCTTCTGTTACGCCAAAGAGCTGCCACGTTACCGCCAGCATTGCCGATAACAGCGTGAAGCTCCCAGCCAACTTCAAGGCACCTGAAATCCCAAACCGAACCGCCAGAGTACGTTTGCCCGCAGCGGCATCAGCGTCCAAGTCAGGGATCCCTGATAAAATGATCGATGGTAGAATGGCGAAAAAAAGCGGCAGGCTTAATAGCCATGGCATACCGTCGGTCCAGCTACCACCCAAAAACAGATAACCGCACAGCAGTACACCAATGCTATGAGTGATGCCCACATCCAGCTCGCCCAGGCCGCGATAACTGAGTTTGAACGGCGGTGCAGTATAGGCGATGGCCAATACGGCCAGTATTCCCAATACCCCGAGCGCACCGAGTGCCGCCGTCCCAGGCAACATAACAAACAATATCCCGGCACTGATGGCAAATCCTGCCAGTGAAACGCCGATACCCACAATAGCTTCACGCAGGCTCAGCGAGCCATCCACCAGCACCCGCGAGCCGCCAGTGAATGTGCTGTAAAAACGGTTCTTGCTATCCGTGTCGCGATCCACCACTTCGTTGATGAGCACGGTCGCTACTTCTAACAAAAACAGACACAGGTAACCCAGCCAAAACACGGAACTGGAGAACACACCGCCACCGGTGGCCGCCGCCAGAGCGCCCATAGTATAAGCAATCCAGGCCATGGGGTAGAACTGCAAGCGCAGGGCGCGCAGCCACGTGCCGGTTTTATGCTTTACTTTCTCTACCCGTGTGACCTGTCCCTTTGCCAGCTGCTGCCCCTGACAACGGGCACGTATCAACCATGCGTCACGCTGGGCTGCGGTCGCCGATTTAACGGAACCCAGCGCCATGTAGCGCACCGGGCGAACACCGCAAAAACCCAAGGTCGCGCGCGCCATTGCGTTTCGGCCTGGTTCGCGGTAAAGCAACTTGTGCGCTAGAGGGGGGGTATCCATGGTCGTGATCAATTGCGCGGAGCGGCCTGTCAACAAGCCCTCGTAGCCAATACCACCCTCACAGGTAGTGAACGCAAATCCGGGACGCATGAGCCGGTCCAGAAAACCTTTAAGCACGGCGGGGACCCCACCCCACCAGGTAGGGTACACAAACACTAGATGATCAGCCCAATGGACAAGTGCCCAGGCGCGGCTCAGGTCTTCTTCCAGGGGCTGCTTGTTTGGCGAAGGCGTATGCACGTCAGGATCGAAGTCGAGCTCTGCCAGGTTCAGCCGCTCGGTGAGTGTGCCCGCCTCCAACGCGCCTTCACAAAAGGCATCTGCCAGTGCGCCACAGAAACTGTCGCTGCGCGGGTGCCCCACGATCACCAGTACCTTGAGCTTGGGGTCAGGCGAGTCTGCGCGATCGACAACAGATCTGTTCATCCTGAACATGGTTTAATTCCCATCCGTTTAGGCGTGTCACTCAAAAACTGAGCCTGACACATGCAGGTTTTACCCGATTGAACGCTAACCACTAGCGAATGAAGGCCAGAAGTTATCGACGCGTGTCCACTACACTGGGGAAGTCCATGTAATAATATATTTATTGCACGGACATCATTTTATGATGTCTTTTTTACACTGGGCGACGGCGTAATCTCGCATCTTTTTTGGCTCCATCTTTGCCATGTAGGATAGCATTACCATGCCGCGTATTTTGTTAGTGGTCAGGCCAGACCCCGGTTGATCATACATTTTGATCAGGGTGCTGGTTGCGGTGTCTTTATCTTCACCAGAAATTCGCATGTTGGTCGCTTTCTCAGCCACCTCGCCAAGCTTCAGGCAACGTTCTTCAGCTGTCATCTCAGCAGAAAATGCTGGGCAAGAGACAAGTAAGAGACTGGCAAAAACTCCTAAATAACGCATCGATATTCCCCTCAAAGCACGAATTCGGGATCACCAGTTCCTTGCAGTGCGGAATAGCCCGGCCATCTACTATTCAGCAACTTTTTAGGATTAATGTTATTCATGGATACTTCCTTACCCTTACCTGGCGCCTATGCTCCGCTTCCTATTTCTTGAATTTCGAGGCAGCATCGCCAACCGCAGACCTCAAAGTATCCCAAGCAGATTCCACTCTGTCCTTAAGCGACTCCCAAGCGTCGTCACTCGCCCCGGCAAGTTGGGAAAGCTTCGCTTTGCCTTCATCGATCTTGCTTTCCAGCGTCTTGATTTTCCGGTTCATTTCTAGCTGAGTGTTTGCGCTAACCCCTGAAGCCTTGGCCTTGAGCTTGTCCACCTCCGCCAGCCATTCATCCAACTGAGCCTGTCTCTTCTGCCGATACAGTTCTTTATCACTCATAACAGCTCCCTTCCTATGGTTTGGGTTGCACGCCGCGCTTGAGCAGAAGCGTTACAGGTAGACCTGCAACGAAACCGCCTGCGACCGTCAAGAACAGCTACACAATGGCCGGAATCGTAGCTGTGAGCCAGAGAAATCGTGCGCGGAGTGAGCCATCCTGACCGTTCCTTGTCTGTTTGCTCAAAGGTAAAAATGAATACCGGGGCAGGGCAGCACTGCCCCGTCGTTCCTCGGGCTGTAAACGGTTTAATATTGGATGTCCTATTTGGTCGGCACTATATTGATGCTCTGACTCGCTCAGGAAATACCCATGATGGATTCTCTTACCCAGACTGCCGCCTCACTGGCCCAAAGCGCTGGGTTATGGGGCTACCGCTGACCTTCACGGGCTTAACCGGGCTCTATATTCTCGCCCTTTTCAACCACCTTTTTTACACCGTCACCTCCTTCGGTTACTGGCCGGTGGTTGCCAGTGGCACCGTGGCGTTGAGCGGCTGGCTCTGGTATCGCAAACAAGGATCGCTGATTCTACCGCTGGCCATTTCCCTTGTAAGTTGTGAGCTACTGACCTTTCTTGGCAAGCTTGCATTTCATCGCCCCCGACCGGACGGCGGCGTACTGGATCCATCGGGATTTTCGTTTCCCAGTGGCCATGCCAGCATCAGCGTGGCTTTTTATGGATTCGCCATTTATTGCCGTCGTCGGCATTCGCAGAGCGCCTATTAACGTTCTTTTTGTTGCCCGGGATATTGCTCAGGTACGCGCCTGCCTGATCCGTTCCGGTTGGCGGGAGGCAGATCCGATTCGTTGGCACAGTGTGCCAAGGGCTTACTTCAATGCATTGCGCGGTACCGACTATCCAACCGCGCCGCTATCACCCTGGTTCTGGAACGCCAATCCACAATCTCTCGGGTTGGTTCAGCCGGGACAACAGGGCCATGTTTTTGATCGAGGTTACCTGAGGGTCTGGGCTACACCTGACAAGCTGAATACGGGTGAACGGTTGTTTGTGGCGACCCCGCCGACAAACTCAACCGATGGGACTTTACCCTATGGTGGCCTCATCAGCTTGGTTGATCTAAGCCCAGGTTGTTAGTGAGTTGATATTGTTGAGGGATAAGAAAACTGACGAATAAATCTGTCCCGGGTTCTGTTTATTTCCAACCTTGAAGCCAGGTGCCATCGTTCTTTAATGCCGTCCACTCTATCGGCTCAGAGCGATTGGATATAACGGCCACTAGCAGGCAATGAACAACATTATCCTCTTCGTCGAATTCCAGCTCTGTTACAAGAAAGTGCTTCTCTTTATTGACTGGATTAACCGCAGTCCATTTACTATTCAGCAACTTCTTAGGATTGATTTTATTCACGGGTACCTCCTTACCATTTGTAAAAGCCTCCGATATTTTACGGTAACCCGGGCGCGATCAGATTCTAAGCCCTCCCAGACAATACCGGGGCAGGGCAGCACCACCGCAGGTGTCAAGAAGACGGCCTCGGCCACTCTCCTGGCTCACGGCAGCAAGGCCGACTTCTTCTCCCCCACCAGAAGAATAATCTGCTCTAAAACCTGCGGGCGACAAAAATAAAACCCCTGTCCGAAGGAGCAGCCCATGGCAAGCACGAACTCTTCCTGCTCCGGTGTTTCAATGCCTTCCGCCACTGTCATCATCCCGCTTGCAGTGGCTATATACACAATGCTTTTAACCAGAGGAGAGCCTGATGAGGCCGGGCCTGAGATAAATGACTTATCAATTTTTATGGACTCAACCGGATAACGTTGGAGGTAACCAAGCGCTGAATACCCGGTGCCAAAATCGTCCAGCACAAGCTTGTACCCTCGGTCAGATAGGTCAGTGACCGCGCTGTGTTCTTTCTGTTGCTCGCTGATCAGTAGACTTTCGGTAATTTCAAGCCAAATATTGGACGCATCCACATTGTGTTTTTTGCGGATCGTGTCCAGCCTTTCAGGGAAATCGTGATCCCTGAGTTGTCTCACCGAGACATTGACGGATACCACCAGATTCACCCCGGCTTCTTCATTGATTTTGTTGATATCTTGCAGAGCCCGATCAAAAACCCAAAATCCAATAGCAGATATCGCGCCGCTTTCCTCCGCGATGGGGATAAACTCCAGGGGCGGTACATCCCCCAGTTCCGCGCTTTGCCAGCGCAGTAAAGCTTCCACTCCAACAATTGAGTTATCGCTCAGTCTGTATATGGGTTGATAGACAACGTGGAGTTCGTCTCTCTCGATGGCAGTCGCAAGAGCTGATTTGACACTACCTCGGTGTTTCGAAGCCTCCTCCATATCGTCGGTAAAGAAGCAGTAGCCATTCTCACCCCGGGACTTGGCTTGATACATCGCAATATCGGAATACCTGAATACACTGGAGCAATCCGATGTGTCATCCGGCACCATAACAACACCAATGCTGACACCAACAGTCAGCTTTCTGCCCTCAATGGTTATGGGGGCGGCAAATGCATCGTGAATTTTTCGGATGATGGGATAGACTTCACTCTCATCTCGAATGTTAGTCAGAAGAAAGCAGAATTCATCCCCGCCAAAGCGCGCCACGGTATCCTCTTCGCGCACCAGTTTCCTCAGTTTTTCTGCCAGGAGGCACAGCAGCTGATCGCCAAAAGAATGCCCAAGGGTATCGTTGACTAACTTGAAGCCATCAAGATCCATGTACATTACCGCCGCCTTCGTTTTTTCACGATGACAGCGGGACACTTCCCGGTTTACTGATTCGATAAATGAGGAGCGGTTCGGCAAGCCGGTCAGGAAATCATAATTTGCCTGACGAGCCAGAATTTGCCGGCTGGTGATCAGCTCAACAAAATGATTGCGCGCGAGGCGTCTGTATGTCTGGAGTTTGAAATACAAGATGACGCTGGCTAAAACAATGATCCCCGCGCCCGACAGCACCCATGGCAACAAGAGTGACAGAAAGCGCTTGCCCGCCGTTTCAGGTGCCCATTGCAGCTCGCCCAAGAACTCGGCTTGCACTGTCGTTAGGGGAATGGAGGCAATGCTTTCGTTGTTTGCACCCTGAGTATTGCTATTGCCAGGCGCAAAACTCAGCTGGTCAATTTGAAAGTCATTCATCCATGATGACAAAAGCTCTGAGTCCAGAAGCCTTACCAGCACCACTGCTCCGTGGGATCGATCAATCTCCAGGTCGGAGGGCTCATAGACCGTAAAACTTGTTACCGCCGCCAATCCGGGCGAACCATTGATACTGATGATGCCAGACGCTGGCTTGGGGTCACTGAAGTCGGTGCTGATTGCCTCGGCGACAAGGTTTTTTAATCCTTGCGTCATGACCTCGTCGGGAACTGTCGCTAAGGTCTCGCCGCCTTTCTTACCATGGACGAGTTCGCCGTTTACATCCAGGCTCAGCACCCACGACAGATTGTAAGTCCGCTGCAGATATCCGCCGACGTTCTCCTCCGCCCATTCCATATCCCTTTCGTAGATCACCTTTCGAACGGCTTCGTTCCACCAACCATATTCCAGACTGAGCGCAGCGATCTTTTCGAGCTCCAGCTCAACCAGTCGCTGGACCTGTTCTTCGGATTTCTTGCTGGCGTACTGATCTATGCTGTCCGCAGAGAAAAAGACCAGGCCAATAATCATGGCAACGGCAAACAAGATAAGTAGTAGGCTGACCGCCATGCCACGCCCCAGAGAACGGATCGTGCCGGTGCTCTCTGTTTCAGCATCACTGACATCAAATCCGGATATTGGCTTGTTTCCCCTCACCATGATTACATTGCCCTCTTCATCCATAACCGCAAATAAACCGGAATTTGGCAATTCGATGAAATGATTGTAGTGGACAAATCGCCGACAGGCCCGGCAATCTCAGCCCCATTTTACAGCCGGGGGCTGGTAGCTGTTGACGCAAAGCTTTGGGGCGGCTGGAGCGAAGCGTAAGCCGTCCCAGCCGCGGCGGTGCCTATCACCCAGCAGCCCGCCTCCCTCGCGATATGGCGCAAGGTCACAAGGAAGGCTTCGCCGTTGTCCCAGCTCGGATTAATGAAGATTTCGAGGTCCTGCGCATAAAGGGCATAGCGCGCCAGCGGCATGTAGCTCTCCCAACAGATGAGGGCGCCCAGCCGGCCGGCCGGCGTATCGACGACCCTGAGGCCGCTGGCATCACCCATTCCCCATACCATGCGCTCCGGGTTCGTCGGCATCAACTTTCGATGGCGGTTGAGCAGTGTCCCATCGGGGCCGATGACGACCACAGTGTTGAACAATGTTGTGCCAGAAAAACGGCGGTCAATCTCGTTGATCCCCATTACGACGGTCACCACATGTCGACTCGCCGCATCCTGCAATGGGCGCAGATCGTCGCGATCCAGGTCGACAGCGTTCCGGCGCAATCTGGCGTGAATCTCGCCGGACAACGCCATGTCCCCGCCCGGCTTGAGCCGCCAAATCCAGGTCGGGTAGCCGGGGATATAGGCCTCGGGAAACACCATCAGTGTCGCACCGGCGCCGGCGGCCTCATCGATCGACTCGACCGCCCGTGCAATCGTCTTATCCCGGTCAAGCAGCACCGGGGGCTTTTGTATGACAGCGACTTTAGTGGACATGGCGACATACTCCTTTCTCATTCGGTCAGCAAGCCACCAGGCCCGCTGTTTCGGCATGGGGCCAATTCACTTGACCCCCATCGCCACCAGCATCTCACACGGGCCGGCAAAGCCGCCCGGGCCCTCGAATTTCTTCAATTCGCTCTCGATTTCCTCCCAGGCATCGGCTCGCTCGGCGTCGGATAGTGAAACCATCATCTGATGCAGCGCACCAAATGATTCGCGCTCGAAGCGCACGCATTCAGCGGCTGACGGCAGGCGCACTGGCGCATCTACCTTCTCCACGATCACGTCGCGCAACCCGGCGCGTTCCAGGGCGGCGGCGAGAACTCCATCAGCCCCCAGCGAGAACGGTCCCGGCTGACCCGGCAGAGGCGGCGGCAGATTGGCGCGCCGGCGGATAATCGCCACCGGAGTGGAGAAGAAGGCATTGTTCTGCGGCGTGGAATACACGATGGCGCCGATGCGACCGCCAGGCTTCAGCGCGTGCTTCATGCCAGCTAACGCCTTCTGCTGGTCAGGGAAGTAGATCAGCCCGACGCGCGAAATCACGGCATCGAAGGTTTCGCCTGGCAGCTCGGCCAGCATCTCGCCATCCAGCTCACGCGTCGCAACCTGCGACAATCCCGCCTCGCGGGCTGCGACGGCAGCATACTCAAGGATCGCCGGTGAGACGTCCGTTGCCAGCACATGGCCACCCGGCCCGACACGATGGGCGGCGCGCAGCGTCTGCTCGCCGGCGCCAGCCGCCACATCCAGCACCCGGCTGCCGATTTGGATGCCCACGAGATCCAGCATTCTTTCGGTGGCGGGGCCCAGCCACTCTCCCAAAAATGGCCCCCAGCGATGCCAGGGTTCAGCAGCGTTCTCCCACTGCGCCCGTGTCGCGGCCTTGAATTTCAGCGGATCAAAAACAGTTGGTGTGCTCATGGGGATCTCCCCTTTTAAGAGCAGCGAAGTAGATTACCTCGCCTGAGATACAACCCTATAACTCGGGTTTATCTGCGGATAGTCCAGAATATGGACCGTGAGCCCGCAGCGGCCTAGACTGCTTATATGACGAACTATGGCCAATTCTGCACGGTGGCACGCGGCTCGGAAATTTTGGGCGAACGTTGGACACCGCTGGTGGTGCGCGAGTTGCTTTGCGGCAGTGCGCGCTTTAGCGACATTCGACGTGGTTTGCCGCGGATGTCTGCCACCCTTCTCACCCAACGCCTGCGCAAGCTTGAAGAGGTGGGTGTGGTTAGGCGCGTGCACGGCGATAACGGCTGGGAGTACCGGCTCACGCCTGCTGGAGAGGAGCTGCGACCCATCGTTCTGCAGATTGGCCATTGGGGTGCGCGTTGGATCGGTAGCCGTCTGCGGCCCGATCAACTCGATGCCGGCTTCCTGATGTGGGACATTCGTCGCTTCGCGCAAATCAAGGAGTTTCCGAGTGACCGTCAGGTGGTGATCCACTTCCATTTTCGCGACGCGGGTCCGCGCGAGGGGCGCTGGTGGCTAGTGGTCGAGAATGGCGAGGCCGACCTGTGCCGCGATGATCCCGGCCACGAGCTGACGTTGATCGTGGACTCCACGGTGCTTGCACTGACCGAAATCTGGACCGGTGACAGCGATCCCAAAACCGAACTGGCCGCCCGGCACCTACGCGTTTCAGGTGCAGAACTGGACGCCCGCGATGTGTGGCGCTGGCTCGGTCGAAGCGTGTTTGCTGCAGGCCGAGTTGCCAGATAGCCGCCCTACAACAGCTGTTTGATAGCGCCTTGATAATCAATCGAGTAGACGCTGGAGGCCTACGGTAGGTTTCGCAGCTATCTGCTGCCTCTCAATCTTGGCCCAGATAGTGGCTCACAATCCCCCCGACTGCATAAACAGCAGGATATGACATGTCGCAGGTTTGCCTATAATCTATGTAGAAATACTTACGGAAATATAATCAAGTGCAACGGCATTGGCCCCTCTTTTTCCTTCTGACCATTCTGAACCTGACAACATGCGCTCTGGCTGAACCCGCACACGATTACGGAGCATTGCCCCTAATTGACGCTCGAGCCGACTACCAGGGCGCAATGGCTGATCGGATGGCCTATCTCGTTGAACCAGGAGAAACGCTCTCCGTTGACGAGGTTCAGTCTCTGATTAGCGCTAATCCGGTTGTCCTGACGCACCCTGAGGCCAGCGTGTTAACCAATGGCATCAATTCCGGTGCGATATGGCTGGTGGCGAACATTTTCAATCCGACCGACGACCCCATATTGCGGCGCGTGTCCGTCGGAACAGGCTGGCTGGAAAGGGTCGACTTCTTTTTCACAACCGAAGGCCAACTGCCACAGCACTTTGTCAGCGGTGATCGTATCGCGCTGGGGGATCGTTCCATTGCCAAACGCATACCCAGTGCCGATTATCCGTTTCCGCCCGGCGAGACACGTCTATTGCTACGCGTTGAGACTGCAGATCCAATGGTGGTGCCACTCTACTTTTCCAGCATTGCCGTCAGCCATAGTCGAGAGCAGTCAGAGGCGATCTTCTACAGCTTCGTCTACGGCGTCATGTTTGCGTTGTCCGCCTACAACCTGATGCTGTTCGCCGGCCTTCGGAAGTGGCGTTATCTGTTCTACTCGCTCTATACGGGCAGTTTCGTGGCCGTGACGGCGTCCTACAATGGTATCGGCATGGCCCTGCTATGGCCCGATGCAGTGGGCTGGCAACAGTGGGCGCCACCCCTGTTCATGCTGTGTTTCGTCAGCTCCGGCCTGGCCTTTGCGACGAGTTTTCTAAAGACCCGACGCCACCGACCATGGCTCCACAAAACCATCCAGACAATCGGTGTGGCTTATTTCGCGCTCTTTGGTGCCTGTTTCGCTTTAGACGAACAGGGCCTGGCGCTACAACTGGCATTCCTGGTTGTGCCGGTGTTCACGGTACTGATGCTCTACATGGGCGTGTCGAGCTGGATGGGAGGCAACCAATCCGCACGCTATTTCATGCTAGGCACACTGGCTTCCGTTATTGGTGCCTCTGTTACGGCCTTGACGGTAGACGGCATGATTACTTATTCCCAGCTTGGCTACTATGCCGTGGACATCGGCATGGTAGTGGATGCCATGCTGTTGATGTTGGCGTTGGCCGATTTGGCCCGTAAAAACAAAGTGGCCCGGGTGACAGCCGAGCGGACGGCCCAGATCGATCTGCTGACCGGCCTCAACAATCGGCGTGGTTTTCTGCCTGTCGCCGAATCGCTGTGGAGCCTGGTCACGCGCAACGACAGCAACATCTGTGTGGCTATGATCGATATTGACCATTTCAAGAACATCAATGACCAATATGGCCATGCAGCCGGCGACAGGATATTGAAGAAAATTGCCGGCGAGCTTGATAAATCCCGGCGCAAAGGCGACCTTCTGGCCCGTTGGGGTGGTGAAGAATTCACTCTTTTGTTGCCGGAAACGGACGAGGCCGAAGCCCTCAAAGTGGCCGAGCGTTTCCGCCACAATATCGAGCAACTGGTGGTCAACGATCACGGCAGGATGATTCGATGCACCATCAGTGTGGGTGTCGCCAGCCGCCACGCTCAACATGTCACCTTGGAGCACGCTATTTCCAAGGCCGACGAAGAGCTATACCAGGCCAAAGTTCAGGGGCGAAATCAGATTTCTACCGGCCGCACGTCGGATGCTGCCTAGGAAAAACCACCACGTCATCGCCCTCTTGCCATGGCTGAAACTTGGTCATGGTTTGCAGAAAGAATGGGTGCTCCAGCCAGTGTTGTAGCCATAGCTGCAGGTTCGGGTAGGGTAGGCTGTAAAAAACATCGCGATCAACATGGGCGAATTGGCGAGCAAACGGCACGATGCCAATATCTGCGATGGTCGCGTTAGGCCCCAGCAGGAACGGGTTTTTAGTCAGCAGCGCCTCTAAAACCTGTAAAAAGGCTTCGCCCCGCTGCCGATACTGTGCCTGGGACATTTCGAGATGACGGTCGGCGTATTTATAGCGGTCCAGCCAATACTTGAACTCGTTGTCGTTTTGCTCGATCAGTGCGTTGGCCTGGTGCAAAACCTGTGCGTCCAACAACCCTTGCGGATCTTGTTGCTCAAGCGCCCACACCATAATCTCCCGGCTTTCCTCAATCACAGCACCCTCAAAACACTGTAAAACAGGCACAGTGCCTTTCGGGCTAATCGCCAGCATCTGAGCCGGTTTATTTTTCAGGACTATCTCTCGCAGCTCCACCTGCAACCCGGCAAACAAGACACTGAGACGGGCACGCATGGCATAGGGACAGCGACGAAAAGAGTAGAGGCGAGGAAGTGAAGAGGTCATGATATTTTTCCCGGTTGAATCGAGCTCAACGGCATTTCTATCGTTGCCAGCTACAGCCACCATTCGACCGTGTGAACACCGCGTATCCCCCTGACAGCTGGTTTATTGCCTTTGGATCAGAACCCGTTGGATAACATGACCCCAGATGCGATCTTTTGCATCGCTGGCATGCTGGTCAGCCCGGCTCCGGGCTTCTGCTTGACCGGCACTTGATACAAAGGCCGTAAACTGTTTGGTCACGGCCTGATGATAACTCCTGAAAGCAGCTTCACAGCCCGCTTGGGCGCCCTGGGCAATGTCTGAAGGTGGTGCAGATGTGATATGGCTGAAGCGATCGGATTCACTGGCCATGCAATCCTGATACGCCTGGTATTTCTCGTTCAGGCTGGTACTGAGGGCTTTCTTTTCATCGGAGGTCAAATTCGGCGCAGGCGAAAGAGCCGCGCAACTGGCCAACGACCCGCACAATGCCACCACAATGGTAGCGCCCCGCCAACGGGCAGCATCAAAGAAAATCATACCTATCATCCTTTTATAATGTGCATTGAGACTACTATATCCCCAGGTAAAACCTACGCTCACGCTGAAGTGGAAGGGGGGCTTGCTGATGCAGCATAATGCAAGCCAGCATGGTTATGTACCGGACTTGGCATTTCGAATTAAAGCTTCCATATGTGGCGCTAAGGGCTTGCCCCTCATTTTATGAGGTAACACCCGTTAGCGAAGTGACAGACGACCTAACTTTTTTCAGGAGAAAAAAATGTCGGACACCAACATCGAACTTATTTCCACCATTAGCGAAGACAACAAACTGGAACTTGCCCTGCGCGAGATCGAGATCCCCCAGCCCGGCGAAAACGAAGTGGTCATCCGCATCGAAGCCGCCCCTATTAACCCGTCTGACTTGGGAGTGATGTTCAGCGCGGCCGATATGACGACTGCCAGCCAATCCGGTAGCGCCGATCGCCCGGTCATCAGTGCCGATGTCCCGGCCAAGTTCATGGGTGCCGTTAAAAAGCGGGTTGGCAAGCCTATACCCGTAGGCAACGAAGGGGCCGGTACAGTTGTAGCTGCGGGCTCATCAGCCGCTGCGCAAAGCTTGATGGGCAAAACCGTTGCGGTAATTGGCGGTGGTAGCTACCGCCAATATCTCTGTGCCAAGGTGCAAAGCTGTCTGGAACTAGAGCCGGGTACGACTGCAGCCGAAGGCGCTTCAAGCTTCGTTAACCCGCTGACGGCATTAACCATGGTCGAAACCATGCGCGCTGAAGGTCACAAGGCTATCGTTCACGCTGCCGCCGCCTCTAACCTCGGACAAATGCTCAACCGCATCTGCATCGCCGACGGCATCGACCTGGTCAATATCGTCCGCAAGCCAGAACAGGAAACATTGCTGCGCGAATTGGGTGCCAAATACGTGGTTAACTCCAGTAGCGACAGCTTTATGGCAGACCTGACCCAAGCACTGATTGAAACCGGCGCGACCATCGCGTTCGACCCTATTGGTGGCGGTAAATTGGCTAGTGACATTCTCACCTGCATGGAAGCCGCCGTCGCTCGCAACATCACTGAATACAGCGTGTATGGATCTGACATCTATAAACAGGTTTATATTTATGGCGGGCTTGATCGCGGCCCCATCACGCTAAACCGCAGCTTTGGTTTTGCCTGGGGTGTGAACGGCTTTTTATTGTTTAATGCATTAGGAAAACTGAGCAAGGAAACCACCATCGCCATGCGCAAACGCATAGCCGCCGAGATCAAAACCACGTTCGCCAGCCACTACACCCACGAAGTATCCCTGGCTGGTGCTTTACAACTGGATGCGATCGCGGTTTACGGCAAACAGGCTACCGGAGAGAAGTTCCTGATCAAACCACAGAGCTAACGTTTGATGTCTGGCCGCAAGGCCATCCCAGGCTGCTGGAGTCAGAATGACTCCAGCAGCCTGGGTCTCTTTTCGTGCTGTTTAACGCTCGCCATCACCGGTGACAAAATCGCAGCGAAGCGGAGGTTTTGGCACCCAATGCATGGCGAGCGTTATGTGTGTTTAGTCGACAACGAATAGCTTGGCGCCTCGCTCTGTCGATGAACGGTGAAGCTCTGCATTATCTGCGACCTGATAGCTCGAACCGGGACTGAGTACGAAACGCCGACCGTCTTCCAATTCAGTATGAAGCTCGCCTTCCAGACAGAGAAGTATGTGCCCCTTGGCACACCAATGATCGGCCAAATAGCCTGGGCTGTACTCAACCATTCGCGCTCTGATATCGCCGAAGTTTCGGGTTTTCCAGTAAGCCACACCCTGTTCCCCGGAGTGCTCTGTCTTCTCAACTTCAGACCAATCAGTAACCCCAAAAGGCAAATCCGTGATGTTCAAGACTGCTCCTCCTTAAGCACATAACGCGGAGCACAGCGGCGGCCGAAGGCCGCATACTGCTGCGTATTGTTACGTTTTGAGTTTGGCACAGAGTTCATCAACCGTGTAGGTGAGAGATTCCTGACCGTATTTCGGGGATGCCAAAACATCGATGATTTGCAGGCTTGGCGAACCCAACCAGGCAGAGCCCAGAAAGTTACTCAGCGGAACGAATACCGACGACAGCCCACTTTGGCCCAGGTTCTGTGCAAAATTTTCAGCTTTCTCGGCTGAAGACCAAACCGGCAGAGCCTTGCCAGGCTCAGCGGGTAAGGTGTAGACCGCTTGGCCTGCAAATAGCACCCACACACCGTCCTCTTCTTGAACGGAATAAATGAAGTCGCGATCACCGATTATTTCTACATTCATCCAATTACTCGATACCGTGGAGCGATGAAACGTAACGCTCGGCTCACTGAGCAAATTTTGATGGCGGCTTTTGTGCGTGTTTTTGCACAAACGGTGACAGCGTCAATTTGTCCGGTGCAGCCGTTTGTTAGCTACAGATACTCTTCAGCTCTGATTTTATTTTTTTGCTGGTTTTTCTGCCTTGCTTCATTAAGAATTTCGGCTCCAGCTCGCATCATCTCAATTGCATATGTTGACCCTGATAAACTGAACCGAACAACCTTAAACGTTCCTTCTTCCATTGCTACCGCAAACCCAACATTATTAGCTTGCTTAATAAGGTTATCTACTTCGTCGAACGGCTTTATAAAAAATACGTTTTCCCCTTGATACTTGTGACCACAAACCAACTCTACGTCGGCAACGCCAGCGCTTGAATTTAAAATTGATGGATATTCTGATCCAGACTCACAAGTTATTCCCAAGCTAACTAGATATACACAAGTACTTTCTGAAAAATAACAATATTGACCTAATATTCTACCATCTGAATTTACAGTGGCCGCATAAACATATTCATTACCAGACAAATCCCACGCCCAGTCCTTACTTACCTGAACTTCTGCTGAAGCGAAGAACGGAAAAAGCAGCAACATGCTTGCCAATATTACTTTTATTTTCAAAGTTATTCTCCTTTCTGCAGTCTTAATGAATAGCTAACGCGAAGCGCACCGGTGGCCTTGACTTAACGAAGCGTAGACAAAGGCATCCGATTAACGTGATTTTTTAGAGTTCCAGACCTTCACTTGCAGCACCGAAGTATGCACCTACAATACTGGCGGCGAAGGAGACCGCACCCCAAATATATGTGCCCATGGATATGTCAATATTGCGCAGATTTGCCCCAACAAGCCCCAAGTAGGCACCAATCAGAAGAAGCAGGGCCGCCGAAAAGCCGAAAAAGACGAATTTTGGAGTAGACCGGCTCAACCAACTTAAGGCTGCTACAACACCCAAGTACCCGCCAATCCAAGGTGCGAAAACGTCACGAAATAATGACTGAATCCAACTATCTCCTAGCCCCCGGAACTGATCAAGCAGCCCGAGCAGGAAGCCCGACAGAAACCACGCGATAACGAAAATAATTATGGACACTATGAGTGCAGCTATCTGATGCACAATCGAAGGCTCTAACTCTGTATCCATTTTTTTCCCCTCTAACGCCTCAAACACCGGCTTGGCGAAGATGGCGGCTTTTTTGAAACAAAAAAGGTGACAGCTTTGCCAGGTCCGCGTGCTTTGACTTGTTATAGGGCTTCACTGACCAAACTTCCTTTTTAGAGAATCAATTATAGGAGCATTACTTACCCCTTCTGGAATTAAAGGATCATCTTCTGAATTAATGGCCATCACTTCTATATCATTTGGCCCTATCTTCCATGCTTCTAAAACATTAATGTCAAACTTTCGGATTGATTTTCTCTTCGCTGATGAGCTCTCTATAATCCGTTCATTCTTAACTATTGAATAGCTCAAAATATAGCTTTTACGCTCGTCAAATGCAGATAGAAATCTATCAAGGTTTTCGGGTGTCGAAGGGGTCATTGTGTTTATTCTGGCAATCATCTGTACAGTTTTGTTCGAGTCAAAAGTGAAGTTTTCACTAATACAAACTCTGTAATGTGCAGGATTTTTTCGGTCAATATTTCTAATAATTGATATTCTTAAACGATCTTCTCTGTCTTCATTACCAATTTCATTTTCTAAATCTGCGAAAATAGCTTCTGCAGCTTGTTCATCTTCAAAAAGTAAAGTTAATTCAATATCTCCATTGGGGTAAAGTGCATATCCAGTTCCACGCCATACAGTTCTATCCCACAACCTTATTTTGATAAGATCCTGTACCTTCATATCTTTATGGGACAAGCTTTCACCATCAATCAACCCTTCGGGTGGTTTTCCCTTGCCAGGCTTCAAATCGGTCAATGGTTTGGTCGCCGATTTAGATTTTGGAAAGTTAGAATCCCATGGCAAAGAACGGAGCATGTCGTATTTTTTATATTCAGAATCACGCAGTAGAGACTTAATACGACTAACGGCATCATTACCCATTATGTTTTGTACACCAACAAAGCATGACCCAAATGATACGGAGCGCTCTAGAGCCCTGTCTTCGCCAAGCATAGATCCCATAGTCCTCTCTGTATTTTTGAGCCTAACCATGCGTGAGAATACGTCAATTACAAAATTATGAAGCCATTCTTGAATAATTTTCTGCCCAGAAACGTTCAACATATCAGGGGTGAATGATGAACACAGAACATTGATTTTCAGAACTCCACTTGCATCATCTACTTCATGTGATATTTCAATTTCGTCATCGTCATTTGCTGTAATATCAATTTCAAGGCGAGACTCATATATAAATAATTGATCAACCAACCCTGTTGATAAAAAACTTTCTATGACAGAAAGTAGTGTTTCCGATAGTTCCACCAAAGGACTTCTAAACGGAAAAGAAACTCTAATTTCACAACCCATAACGTAACTTTTCAAGTTGCCATATCTTTCTTCACAATCAATTAACTCTGGTACAGGCGCACCTATGTCTGTATCTCTAACCATTATTAGATAATCTATATACTCTTTGTCTATATTCAATTCGTACTCTTTTTTTACAAGATCTTCATGACCCAGTGAATATAACAACATAGCTCTACTAACGAATAGTTGCGCCTTATCCAAAAGATCGGGTAAGCGTTTAATATAACTTAGCTTATCGATAGGGGTATTGAGTATGCATTGAGACAAATATGCATCGAAAGAAAGGTATTCAGTTTCTGATATGGTTTCTTCTTCTACCTGAGACGAGACAACAGATGCCAGCTCCCACCATGCGAGAGCGTAATTTAATCGACCTAACTGAAGTTCAACTTTAGCAAGCCGCACATATGCGTATGCTTGGGCAGATATAATGTCACCACTACGCCAAAATTCGTCTGTAACTATTGATGCAGCGAGCAATAAATTCGCACGCGATGCCCAAAGCAAACCAACTTTAGTGTAAGCCGCTGAAAGAATATTTAATGCAGCATAAAGGTCTTTCTTAGACTCCTTTTTGTATAGCGCTGCAAGAGACTTACCAATTAACTTTATTGATTGATATGGTTCATTAGATTCTAGGCGCCTTGCGCCCCTTTTTAGCCAGAGAACAGCACCCCTAACTTCGCCCTCACGACGTGAGGTATACTCTGTGAGATAATCAAGTAATGATTCATAACTTTCTAACTCACCAAAAAAACTATCTAACTCGGTAACCAAGTCGGATACTTCATAAAATGAGAAACCTACTAAACTCTCACCTTCTTTCATAATTTCGTGCATTGATGAAAATATGTCTGAAGCTTGGTCTATATTTTTGATGGAATACAAATTTAGCAATTCAATATAGATCCGAGACATCAAGGAATTACTGGGTCGTTCATCCTTTTCTGCAAGCTTATTTAGTTCACCTTTTGCCTCTGACAGAAGTGATTCGATATCTAAATCACTTTCACTTTCACTTTCACCTTCACTACCTCGATAGTAGCTCGAATAGAGGCCAAGAAGCGACACTGTATCTCCCCATTGGCCTGATTGATCAATTTCTTTCGCTAACTGCAAGCATAACAATAGCTGCTCGCCAAATATAGTCATGTCTTCAAACCACCAATAGGTAGCCCAAGCATACTGATAATGAGCATTAAATCGATGGAAGTTTGTGCCAAATTTTTCAGCCGCTTTAATAGCTCTTAGAAAAAGACCCTGCGTTTCAATTGAGGGCTTTTCGAGCTCCTTTGACAATACCGCGACCTCTAATAACCAATCCAATTGGTGAGGGAGCACTTTACTAGTGTCTATTTCATTTTTTATTGATTCTTCGAGCTCATTTAGCCTTACATTTCTAGCGTAGTCATTAACTCCAATTTCTATTTCTCGGCGCCAATCTATATCAATCGACAAGCAATCAATCGCTAATTGTTCGTAGCCATTGGTAAATATTTGATCTAGTATCCAAGAGATATCTAGAATTCTGACATCAATTCCAGTTTCTTTCCTTAACGAGTCTTCCAACTCACTTCGCTGATTAGCTTTTGCATACATATTTGTTACACAAAATGCTTTTTTGTAATCTCGGTCAGTGGCTTTTATTTTTCGAACATCTTTCCTGCACTTAGCTTTCCAATCTTCTTGTGTGCTTACTGCAAAAGCCCATCGTTCGTTGTTGGAATTTTCATCAATTCCAATATACCAAAGAACTTTAGATTGCTCTGATACGGGAAAGGTTTGTGTATCTACCTTTCCATCACCACCAGCAACCGGACCTGTTTGCTCCAGCAGATTTGGACATATGACTTTTTCACAGAGTTTTTTAGCGAAATCTTCAAATGCCAACTCCATATTTCTTCTGTTGAGCGTAGACAGCTGAAATTCCAAAACAGAACGATCTAGTTTACCTACATCCTTTGTTATTGAATCGGAAAAACGCTCTGGTCTTCTTGCTTTGAGAAATGCCCTTGGTGAAATACTTGAAGTACTTGCTATCTCTGCTTCCATTTTTCACCCATTTTCATGTGAATATTTAACGCCATTCTTTTAAATGGCTTAACGTTTACTAGACCTCTAACCTATCGAACAGCCCTATAACGCGAAGCTTAGCGGCGACCTTGTAATGGAGGCGAAGCCGCAATGAAAAGGGCGTCCGGCGGCCATCGGCTGCGTACTACAGCGACTTGTGTACGCCCAGCATGGGCATGAACTAATGGGGTGAAAGTCCCCTGTGGGAAGATCACCGTTCAGTCGGTTTTACCCGATTGAACGCTAACCACTAGCGAATGGCAAGGGCCAACCCGTGAGGGTTGGTCTGGAGGAAGCCGCTAGCAAAACTGCGAGCTGATGAACAAGAACATCATATGAGGCGTAGGCCGGAGGCGAGTTGGCACAAGACGACGAAGCCGCGTGATCTAACGGCCACCGTAAATGATGCAGCAGTGCAGTGACAGTGCATGTCCTTATCTGGGGCGGTCCGACGCATCGGGATCTGCTCAACGAGCGATCGGTCAATTACCAGTCAGGCCACTGGTCGATCAAGCCTGGGCGCAGCCGTTGCCATCGGCGATTGCGAGCGAATGAGATGGACACCGATAGCGCCAACAGGGGTAACTCAGTTGGTGATTGAGCAGAAGTCAGCAGAGGGCATAGTAGCCGAATGCCCATCGTAATGGGTGGGACATGGTGAAGGCCTGAACTCGAAAATCAATGAGGAGCCTGTGCAGCTCAATGATTCCATATCCGACCGGACCTACGAACATTGGCGCAAAATCAGAAGCCATCATTGGGGCAAGCAGGAGGTAATCGGCCGACTTGCTCTAAACGTTTTCGAGAAACGCCCTGTGCGGTCCCGCATGCAGGGTGTTGTGGGGGCTGGGGGTGAGATACCCCTGGCTACCCGATTACGTGGTGCAGTCACTCGACCACGAATCTACAATCAAAATTCGTAGAACGTGCTTTGACGCCTCGCCTGCCTTCATCTAAGCCACCGAACGCATTGACCTGAGACGCAGCCACAGTCTGCAGTCCAAGATGAATTGCGTACATCCATACCGAGGCTGCGTTTCCATTATTACCTGGGGTTTCCATAGCGATGATAATTCCCGGATTCTGAGCCAGGATGCGTGCAGATTTACCGTCAATCTGCATATTATTTGGTGGAGAGAATTTGAAATCCCAGGTGGAGCCAAATTTCTCTGAGGTGGTCCATGATTCCTCCATCTCTTCCCCAGCGAAATTGGTTGTCCCCCGGTATCCGTGAGTATTTACATCTCTGCAAGTTGCTTCGAAGCTTGGGTTGCCGCTATCTCCATAAGCAGAAGCTACCTGACCGAGAAGCACCAGCCCTAGCAATAACCTCTTCATATTCGAGCCCTCACAGTTCCATCTGAAACCCACGTAACGCAGAGCTTTGCGGCAATTTTGGAGCCGCGAAGCGGTGGAAAAATTGTCCGGCAACAGCGACTTGTTATGACTTAGAAGATCTCTCCATCATGCACTTAGGACAGCTTGCTCCCCTCGGAAATGGGATCCGGTGTATTGGACAGAGACTATGAATGTCCTCCTTAAGCATTTCTGTTTGACTCTGATTCTTTTCCTTTTTTTTATCTTCTTCAGCCATGGGATCACCTCTCTTGAAAAGCTGATAAGTATCGATATCTTAGTGACAACTGAATTCCAAAATTCGTACTCCAAAAAACAATAAATGACAACAAAGAAAAAATATTAATATAAGAAGCTAGGTTGGCGCTAAATATGGCTAGCAATATTGAGGCCAGAAGTGACATCTTACCTGTCTCTGACATTGCCGAAACCATCTCCACCTGCCATCGATAAAATTTAAATCCCTCGTACGAAAATGCCCCGTAAAACATCATAAAGCTTAGCAGCATCAAAACAATGGAGGCACCTAGTATTTCAGAGCTTGATGGGGATGCAGAGGCCGCAATAACTAGAGCAAAAAAGGCGGAAAAGGAAAAGCCTGAGAGTGTCAGATACATTCCTCGATGTTCAGTGGTATTCCTTTCCTCCTCTGAGAGCAGATCTTTCGCAGGGTGTAAGAACCTGAGTATCAAAAAGGCGTGGCAAAATACCGGCAATAGGAACAACAAGATCCAATAATGGATAGAAAAAAACTTAAAAACCTCGTTATCTAAATGATCAACCATTAGTAGGATCACCAACAGGGTGAAGGATGAAGATAATATCCACTTCACATATTTCTCTTCTTTTTTGCTAGGAAATATCGGTTTCATGGCGATTCATAACGCTTTGCTCGCCGGAAAATCAGGAGCGTAGCGAGTGATTTTTCCGAGTGCAGCAACTTGTTATGCATATGATACACCGATGATTTTAAAGAATTCTTCATCAACTGCTTCATCTGAAAGATCTTTTATACAATGGTCTTTCAATCGCCTGCCGTTTCTTTTGTAATCAATTGTCCAACCACTTCTTTTATGTATCTTTTCAATCTCAAAATTATCGCCATTTAATGCTACACCAACCCACGTAGTATCGTTAAATGAACTCCAGTCTATTGAAAGCACTGATTTCTCAAGGGTTTGTCGAAAATCACTAGCACTTTGATAGCGCTTATCTGGATTATTGTTAATGGCCTTATTTACTATTGTCTTAATTTTTCTCGGAACGTGCGGGAGATATTGTCTATCGGGGTATTTATTCCCTTTAACCGCAACCCGCCATTCGTCCATCGTTGAAAAGTTAAAAGCCATATCAGGGACGTTATTGATTAGACGGTAAAGAGTAATTCCCATTGCATATATATCACTCAACTTGCCCATTGGTTCGCCGTCTATTACCTCTAAAGGTTGATGTGGCCTATAGCCCATAGTATCTGATGGGTCTACGTGATAATCCAATGCCAAGCCGAAATCTGATAACTTTGCTTCACCATTATCCCCAAAAAGAATATTTCCAGGTTTTATATCTCGATGCAGGACATTACTATTATGGGCATGCTCTAAGCCCAAAAGAGCCTCAGATATTATTTTTAGTGATTCTTGAATCGATATAAATCGATTTTCTAGATGTTTTTGAATGGAACCTTTGGCTAAGTATTCCATTGCTATATAGACGCATGGAGTTCCTTCATATACAAAAACGTCAACTTCCTTAACATCAACGATATGCTTGTGTCGGCATGCTTCCAATGTTTGAGCTTCTTTTACTGCCTCGACAAATTTATCTGGATTAGCGACTTTGATTAGCTTTATCGCCCTATCTGCTTTAAGTAAAGGGTCATAAGCTTGGAAAACAAAGCCAAAATTTCCATTACCTAAAAATTCAATAACCTTGAATTTTCGGATTTTATCTGGCTTTTTCATAGTAAGAACCATGCCACTAATGCTGCATCTTTCGTTGGTTTGTCCCAATAAGGTGGATACTTCCCAAGGTTATCGTCTACATACTTGTAGATATCATCTTTCTTCGCAAGGCCAAACTTAGTTGCGTTAATTCCCTGGCTAGTAAAGTGGCTTGCTGTGATATTTCTCTTGTGACAACAGAGATTCAGAACGCCGAGAGGGAATAGTGAATTTTGAATCGGCTTAGTTGATTTTAAAACAAGAGGTAATTTATACCCCACCTGATTAGGACTGTGCTTATCAAGCAATAAACATATTTGAGTTTCAAGCCAGCCAGACATATTTGTTACATCAAGGGCTTTAGGGTAAACAATTTTGTTTTTATCTAAGAGGGTTACATCATTACCATCTTTTTCAAGTACACAATATCTAAAGTCATTAGTAGTAAAGTTAAAACCTATATTTATCACTATATATCCTTGTGGCAATACTGAAGTGCATAACGCCGCATTCAGCGGCTTGTCCGCTGCAATGTTTTGTTAGGCAAAATTGTCTCGCCCATGTAATTGACTGAATACCTATACTCCCTCTCTTTTTTAGAAATTAAGAGCGCATGGCAGTTACTGCAATATTCATCGGGGAATTCTGCGGTGAACTCAAACATAACTCCTGCAAAAACCAAGTCCGAGCATTCAAACCCCTCAGACAGCAAAATTTCTCTGAAGCGAGACTTCAGGGCGTTGAGCGATAGCCTCACCGGTTCAATGCTCAAATATCTCTTAGGACAGGGTTCATCCGCAAGCAAGTCAACGAAAACCAAAGCTTCGTGAAGTTTACTTGCAGCCTGACGCAGATGAGGATGAACATACGACAAGCCGCTCACTGCGTGATGTGCAATGCTATGGGAAATGCTGCTTAATCGTTTGCTCGATGTCATTTCGTATGCCTAACACCTAAGCATTTAATGGTCGTGCGCAGCATGACCTTTAAATGTCTGTTGGACTAAGCCGCCAGTGCCGCAGCTATCGAATGGTGCATAAGGATAAAGTAATTTGGGCGCTGGGCCGGAAGGGCGGATCTGGTAACAGATGTGCATTGATGCCAGCGGGTTTTGGCCTCTTTAGATCCTTCACGGGGCAGTTCCTTGTTGTGGTTTTTCTCAGACTACCCCGCAGATACCATTTTTTCCAGCCTTCGGGCGCATAGACGCCCAGCTCACAAAGAACTGTCGGTTTCCACCCACCGGATCAAGCAAGCCCTAAGGCTAGCCCGTCGGCACGGTCACTGCTCTGAACCGTGGGATCTGGCGAATCATTCGAACCTGGCCATCATCACAGCGTGGGCATGGCCAACATCGCGGGGGCACCGAACTCTGCGTGGTCGCTTCGGATCGGGGCGGCTGCGACAGGCAATGCCGGATCACATCCAGCTTGCGTCGTCGGGTTCGGTTGCTCAGATAACCAAAATGGCGAATGCGCATAAAGCCTTTCGGCAGGATGTGCATCAGGAACCGCCGCACGAACTCCTGTCCCTCCAGCCATTGGGTCTTGATCCGGGAGTCATCACGGTAATCCTTGTATCGGAACGAGATCCGGTCACCGTCCATCGACAACAAGCGCCCGTTACTGATGGCGATTCGATGCGTGTAACGTGCCAGATACGCCACCACGCTATCGGCCTGGTTCAGGCAGTGCCGGGTGTAGACAACCCACGCCTGTTGCATCAGGCCGTTGAGCACGTCATCAACCTCACCACTGCGGGTAACCCGGTGCAGGTCACCGGCGTTCGCCGAGGCTCTCAGCAACGACACCATTCGCCCCCGAAAACGCCGGGATAAGGCCCGTACCGGGAACAGGTAATGGCTTTTTGCCTTGTGCCAGTCACCCATGTCGGTCAGCACGCCGCCGGGAACCAGGCAGTGCACGTGAACATGACGACTCAGGTTCTGCCCCCAGGTGTGCAGCACCGCCGTCATGCCCAGCTCGCCGCCAAGGTGCCGGGTGTTGCGCCCAAACTGGTTGAGCGTGTCCCAGACGGCGGCGAACAGACAGCGATAGATCACCTCGGGATGGATCTGAACCCAACCGTTCAAGGTGTGGGGCAGCGTAAACACCAGATGGAAGTAAGGCACCGGCAACAACAGGGACCGCTGGCGTGTGCTCCACTGCTGACTCGCTCGCCCCTGACATTGCGGACAATGCCGATCCCGGCACCCGTAATAACAGAGGGATCGAGCCTGGCAATGATCACAACGCATCTCCATACCGCCCATACGGGCGGTTCGGCAATCCGTTAACCGGGCGCAGACCTTGCGGCGGTGACTGTCCAGTGTTTGATCCGGAAGGAAGCGTTGCAGAATACTCTGGACGCTCAGTGTGGCAGCCATCATGCACCTCCAAGACTGGCGATCAAATCTGCAGGCCCCTGGTTTTGAGGCGTTACCCCTGGCAACCAGTGTAAGTAGCGTTGGGTACTGCGCAGATCGCTATGGCCCAAGAGCTGCTGCAATTCATGAAGGGGAACGCCCTGTTCTAACTGGTGGGTGGCATAGGCGTGGCGTAGGGCATGAATGCCTCCGCACTTCTGAATGCCGCTGACGCTCTTGGCCTGGTGGTACACCTTCTGGGGTGTGGTGATATGAAGATGCTTGTCTAGCAGCAACTCACTGGGAAATAACCAGGGCATGGGTCGACAGGTCCGCCAATACTGACGAAGCACCTGGAGCAATCCGGGGGCCAGGGGCACCATCCGGTCCTTGGCCCCCTTACCTTGAGTGACTCGAAGCAGGTGACGTTCACCATCGATATCCTTCACCTGCAACCCCACCGCTTCACTGACACGCAAACCACAACCGTAGGTGACGGACAACAGGGCGTGGTGCTTAGGGTTGGTGACGGCGGTCAAGAGACGGGCGACTTCCTGCCGGGTTAGCAGTTCCGGAATGCGCTGAGGGCGCTTGGGTAAGACCAGTCTCACATCGAAGTGCGCCCAGTGCAGCACCTTCAGATACAGAAACCGGATGCCATGGAGGTAAACACGGCAACTGGCCGGTGACAGGGAACGCTCCTGAACCAGATAGTTGAAATAGATTTGTAAGTCCTCAACCTTCAGCTGGTCGGGCGAGCGCCGGTAATAACGGGCCAGCGCGGTGACGACGTAAAGATAGCTGTGCTGGGTTCGGGGGGAAAAGCCATGTTGGCACATGGCCTGGATCATGGTCTGACGTAGGGGTGTCATGACGGATTCTCCTCTTCTGAATAGCCCACTTGGGCTAATCAAAAGTATCCGTCAGTCCTCCCAGCTTCGCAGGAAATGTGCGGGTAAAATCGCTACCGCGAAGCGGTTTAGTTCAACAGCGTATTGGGTAGCGCTCTTCATTATTCAATATTATGACTTCTGCATTTTCACCCATCACGATTACGCACTTCTTAAGCAACCCACGCACAAAACTAGCTTAGAACCAAACAATTACAACCGTGGCTCCGTCAAACCTCGTAATATCACCGCGAAATAACGAAGCTGTCACGCGAATACCCGCGGGCGGTGCGCAGGGCCATAAAAAAGGCCCGAAGCGTTACGTTAACCCCGGGCCTCTTAATCACATAACGGTCAATTACCTCAACCGCACTTACTGTCGCCGCAGGACAAGCAAGTCGCACAACCGTCCATCACAATCACCGCCTTGGTGCTGCACTTGCCGCACATGGTGGAGTTGGGCGGGAAGTCGCTGGCCTGGTCGTCGTTGGTTGCCGTGGTGCTGGTGGCTTCAAACTCGGCGCGTTTTTCGGCGAGGATGCGTTTGGTGGTTTCGCTCATTTCCTCGCTTTCCATCAGGCCAACGGCCTTCAGGTGCTTCTCGATAACGGCACCGATTTCAGCCACCAGGGAAGGCATGAACACGCCGCCTTTTTTGAAGTAGCCGCCGTTGGGGTCGTATACCGAGCGCAGCTCTTCCACCAGGAAGGTCAGGTCGCCGCCTTTGCGGAATACCGCAGAGATTACGCGGGTGAGGGCGATTACCCACTGGAAGTGCTCCATGGATTTGGAGTTGATGAACACTTCGTACGGCTGCCGGCTTTCGTGGTTTGTGCCTTCGTTAAGCAGGATGTCGTTAATGGTGATGTACATCGCGTGCTCAGCCACCGGCGGCTTGATTTTGTAGGTGGTGCCCACCAGGAAATCCGGCCGTTCGATGTATTCGTTCATCTTAACGAGCGTGGTTTCCGGCTTTGCAGCCGGCTGCTGTTCGCTGGCTGCGTCGGTGTTGGCTTTTTTCACCCGGTAGCCGACGATTTTATTGCTGATTTTCACTGTCATGTCTTTGGTCCTGTGTCGGTTTTCCGGATCAATACTTTCCGTAGGTGCCTTCTTTAAGCGCATCAAACAGGTTGGCGGCGGTGTGTATCTCGCCGTCGTAATCTACCTGTTCGTTGCCCTTGAGGGTCACTTTGCTGCCGTCGTCGAGGGTGAACTCGTAGAGGGTGTTTTCAAGGTCTTTTTCTTTTACCAGTACGCCCTGAAAGGCTTCCGGGTTAAAGCGGAAGGTGGTGCAGCCTTTCAGGCCCATGTCGTAGGCGTAGAGGTAGATGTTCTTGAATTCCGGGTAAGGGAAGTCGGTTGGCACGTTCGCGGTTTTGGAAATCGAAGAGTCTATCCACTTCTGTGCGGCGGCCTGGATGTCTACGTGCTGCGCCGGGCTTACGTCATCAGAGGTGGTGAAGTAGCTGGGCAGTTTTTTGTCTTCTTCTTCGGAGAAGGGCATAGCACCGGGGTTAACCAGGTGGCGATAGGCCAGCAGCTCGAAGGAGAATACGTCGACTTTTTCTTTGGTCTTGCGGCCTTCGCGGATCACGTTGCGGGCATAGTGGTGCGAGAAGCTTGGCTCTATGCCGTTACTGGCGTTGTTGGCCAGCGACAGGCTGATGGTGCCAGTTGGCGCGATGGAGGTGTGGTGGGTGAAGCGACCCCCTTTTTCAGCCAACTGTTCTACCAGCTTGGGATCAACCGAGGCAATTTCCTGCATGTAGCGGCTGTATTTGGCGTGCAGTACGCGGCCTTTGAGTTTATCGCCGAGCTTGTAGCCATCTTTCGCCAATTGCGGGCATTTACCCATCATTTTCGGGGTGATTTCGAAATCGTCGTTCATGATCGGCGCGACGCCTTTCTCTTCCGCCAGGGTCAGCGACTGGCGCCAGCCTTCTACGGCCATTTCACGTACAACGTCTTCCGTGAACTGTACGGATTCGGATGAGCCGTATGGCATGCGCAGCATGGCGAGGGTTGAGCCCAAACCCAGAATGCCCATGCCGTGGCGGCGCTTGTAGGTGATTTCGTGGCGCTGCTCAGCCAGCGGCAGGCCGTTGATCTCTACTACGTTATCCAGCATGCGGGTGAAGATGCCCACAACCTTGCGGTATTTTTCGTAATTGAAGCTGGCTTTGCTGGTGAACGGGAAGTCCACAAACATGGTCAGGTTCACAGAGCCCAGCAGGCAGCTGCCGTAAGGGGGCAGGGGCTGCTCGCCACAAGGGTTGGTGGCGCGGATGTCTTCACAGAACCAGTTGTTGTTCATCTGATTGACCTTGTCGATCAGGATGAAGCCGGGCTCTGCGTAATCGTAGGTGGAGGTCATGATGGTGTCCCAGATGAACTGGGCTTTCAGGGTGCGGTAAATACGGCACGCCACATTGCCTTCTTCGTTGACCACATAGCCTTTCAGTATCGGGAAGTCGCGATACACGAACTGGTTGGTGTCGGCGAGATCCAGGCCCTCTTCTTCAGCTTCTTTCTGGGTAACCGGGAAGGAGAGGTGCCAGTCGCTGTCGTTACGAACGGCTTCGATGAAGTCTTCGGTGATCAGCAGCGACAGGTTGAACTGGCGCAGGCGGCCGTCTTCACGCTTGGCCTGGATAAAATCGATTACATCCGGGTGATGAACATCAAAGGTGGCCATCTGGGCGCCGCGGCGGCCACCGGCAGAAGACACGGTAAAGCACATGCGGTCGAAGATATCCATGAAGGACAGCGGGCCGGATGTGGTCGCACCAGCGCCGGCTACGTAGGCACCTCTAGGGCGCAGGGTAGAGAACTCGTAACCGATACCGCAGCCAGCCTTGAGGGTAAGGCCGGCTTCGTGGTTTTTCTCCAGAATGTCGTTCATGGAATCCTGAACGGAACCAGACACGGTGCAGTTGATGGTAGAGGTTGCAGGCTTGTGCGCTTCGGCACCGGCGTTGGAGGTAATCCGGCCGGCGGGAATGGCACCGTGCTTGAGGGCCCATGTGAAGTTTTTCATGTGCTCGGCGCGCACATCTTTATTTTCAACTTGCGCCAAGGCAACGGCAACGCGATGGTAGGTGGCGTTGATGTCCTTGTCGACGGCTTCGCCTGTTTTGGTTTTGAGCTGATATTTGCTGGTCCAGATATCAAGCGAAGTGTCCTGCATCGGAATCGTTGAAACCACTGCTCCTGCCTCTGCCTTAGCGTTCATTGCACCCTCAATCTTCAAGTATGTTCTGTTGTCGACGGCCCCGTTTCGGTGGAGCCATATCCCTGTAAAGCGTTGCAAAACCTGCGTAGGTACTGTTGATTTTACTTTTGTACCGTTGCGTGTAAACCACTATATATGGGTTTATTTGCGATTAGTATAACAGGATATAGTGTTTTGTGAATTTAAGCGGAACTATTGAGAAGCCGTTTATGGCAAAGAAAAATCAATGGGAAATGGCTTGCAAGAAGGAAAACTCCGGTAAATCCGGCGCTTGGGCTGAGCCTGAGGGGGAGAACTGGGATACCCATTTTCCAGCCGTATCAAGGCAGGGTAATACCCCGGTGTTTACTATACAGACCCGGGAATGTGAACTATAGGTGATGGTAGGTACATTAGCTGTACATAAATCGCACAGCCCTTCAATGGGCTCAACCCATATTCGGTATGGCGTAGGGAGAACAACATGGCTGGGAAATTTTCACGAAGGGCATTGCTGCAGGGGACCGTGCTCGGTTCCGGTGCCATGGTTCTGGGCGCACCGGCTGCTTTTGCTCAGGCGGAGGAAAAGGTTATTCGTTGCGGTGTGGTGACTTCGCTTTCCGGAGACAACCGGTTTGGTGGCAATCTTACCCGCCGGGGATACGACTTGTGGGCGGAGGAAATCAACAAACTCGGTGGAATAGAGATAGCCGGTCAGCGCTACCCGGTAAAAATGTTTTACGGTGATGCGCAATCTCGCCCGGCCTCGGGTGCTGACGCTGCGGTGCGGTTGATTATTCAGGACAAGGTTGATGTGCTTTTTGGCCCCTATACGTCGGGCGTAACGCTCGCAGTTCAACCAATCAGTGCGAAATACCAGGTGCCGATGATCTCAGGCTCGGCGGAGTCCCCCAATGTCTGGCTGTCGAAGCCGGCTTTCAACTTCGGCATGATACCGGCTGTGGACCTTACTTCCGATAAATCGATCAAGGTACTTGCCGAGAGTCTTGGTTCACAGGCGAAATCAGCTGCCGTGATTGGTGTCGATGAGCCCTTTTCCAAAGAGACGGCCGAAGGCTTTCGCAACGGCGTGCAAGAAACGGATCTGGAGCTGAAGCGTTTCGAGCTGTTCCCGGCCAATGCGGACCTTACGCCCGTTATCTCCAAGCTCAAGGCTGACAATCCTGACATTGTCGCCGTTGGCGGCCATGAAAGTGTCTTTATAAATTT
>Ga0307486_1000393_pt1 | contig 40985 bp, 41 predicted proteins | sample CBIW02metaG_FD_203663 | JGI IMG/M metagenome (GOLD analysis project Ga0307486, IMG submission 203663) | Sea-ice brine microbial communities from Beaufort Sea near Barrow, Alaska, United States - CBIW 0.2 | ecosystem: Environmental > Aquatic > Marine > Coastal | place: USA: Alaska | collected... | reverse complement strand
ATAGCATCAGTAAACCAATTAGATGACTCCTACAGCTTTTTTAAAAATAAAAATGAGGAAGGTCTGCTTTTAGATGCCCTTGAAAAAGCTCAAGGAAATAAGAGCAAGGCAGCAAGATTTTTATCTATTGATAGGAAAACACTTTATAACAAGCTCAAACAATACAACATCAAGCTTTAATTTCCTTTTGCAAATCTGTGAGTAAAACTTCGATTTCCTGTACCATATAGGTTGTTTTGTTTTCCGAAAAAGTTTTGTAATCCTTGCGCTCCAGTTGTTCCAATTGGTTTATAATTTTCCCTGCCTTTAATTGTTTGAACATAGGAAGCATCCTATGGGCAATTTGAGAAGCCCGTTCAATATCATTATGTTTTTGAGCATAAAGAATCTCCTTTAAATTAATTTTATTACCATTAATAAAGGCATTTAAAATGGTGTCTAAAGCTTTTTGGTCTGCTCCGGTAAATAATAAAATTTCGTCTAAAGAATAATTCTTTGAATTCGATGCATAAATTCTCGTATTGTAATTATTTTTTTCCAATCTAACATTAAGAATTTCTCCAATTTTCAGTAAAAGTTCGCCAGGTCTATAGGGTTTAAGTAGATTGCCTGCAAAACCTGCCTTCAAATATGTATTTGAAGTGACATTCGTCCTTCCGGAAATTGCTATTACAGGGATTTCCGAAAACGCGGGAGTGTTTTTTATTATTTCCATCAAATTGAAGCCATCCATTTTAGGCATCTGAATGTCGGTAACCACCAAATGATAACTTTTATTTTGTAATTTTGAAATCGCTTCTTCTCCATTGGATGCGATATCACAATTCATCCCAACAGATTTAATCAATTCTCTAGCCAACGCCAGTTGAGAAGCTTCATCATCTACAGCTAGGATATTTTTTCCGCTGAGATCAAAATCTGTAATATTCTTTTCATAAGGAATTAGAACATTTTGAGTTACTTTGATAACCGGAATATGCACTATAAATTCGCTTCCTTTCCCCGGTTCACTTTTAAGTTCCACAGTGCCTTTCAGTAAACCTGTGATCCTTTTCGCAATAGCTAATCCCAGTCCGGTCCCACCGAATTTTTTTTCAATCTGGTTGTTTTCCTGAGAAAATTCCTCAAAGATTTCCTGCTGTTTCAGATTTGAAATCCCAATTCCTGTATCCTTAACTGAGATCGTTAATAGATAACTATCTTCAATTTCTTTTTTCATAGAAATTGATACCGTTATTCCTCCATTTTCAGTAAACTTATATGCATTAGTGATTAAATTGGACAATATTTGTTTGATTCGAAAAGGATCACTTAAAACCGCGCAGTTTGTATCTTCGGAAGCGTTCACTGTTATTTTTAAGCCTTTTTTATTATGTTCAGGAATGGTAGCGTAGAAGGTTTCTTCCAAAAGATTTTTAGGGTTGAAGGGCAGTTTTTCAATACCCATCTTTCCTGCTTCTAGCTTAGACAAGTCAAGAAGATCATTTACAAGGTGAAGAATAAATTCAGATGACTTTTTGAGATGCCCAAGATAATGTTCTTGCTTAGTGTTAAGTCCCGATTTTTTCATCAATTCGGTATATCCAATAACAGTATTTAACGGAGATCTGAGATCGTGGGTAATGGTGGACATGAATTGTTCCCTGCGCTGCATCAAAGCCTCCGTAAACATATTCGCTTCTTCCAGTTTCAACCTATATCTCTGGCCTTTGGAAACGTCACTAACAATCAAGAACAAGAACAAAAGAATAATAAAAATACTGGCTATTCCCACAACAATAATAATTTGAGAAATCTGCTGCAACAGAATCTGCGAATTTTCTACACGCGACAAGGAAATCTGCCGTTCTTCCAGTTCAATTACAGTGAGAATATTTCGTAATTGGTCATTCAGAACAATGTCATTATCAAGCAATTCATTTTCCTTTTTATTGATAATTTCCCGAAATCTCTGATTTTTATGTTCCAACTCGTTCAGCACTTTTTTTACGGAGACAATAAGCGAATCTGAACTGACACTTGATAATTGTTTCAAATTTTCATCATTTGAAAATTCCAGCAATTGAATTAAAACGTGACGCTGGTGTGGTTCCAGATCGGCAAATCGTGTGTCCTTATTTGACTTCCCAAAGGAAGGATCCATCTTTTGAAGCTCCTTTATTACCTGAGCATAATAACTAGTATTTCCATCTTGGGATCGCAATTTCAACAATTGCTCCAGGTTATCGCTTTTTTTGGATAGAAGTGTAGTAATACTATCCAGCTCAATTTTCATAACCGTATCGGCATAAGTATTTCTCAGGGATCCAATTTTAATTTGAATGCTGTCTATTTGGGAAGAATATTTGTTTAAATCAGGCGTATTCCCAGATTGTATAAAACGTCTACCTGTACTCTCAGTTTCGTATAAGTCTGTAGCTATCTCACTCACCAAGAGCAATTGCTGGTTGTTGAGGTTGTTGGATTTAGTAAAAGTGGAAAATTTGACAACCTGTGAATATATAAACCATACTGCAACTGCAGCAAGTGTTGCTACAAGCAAATATCCTATAATTACCTTTAGGGTGATGGATCGCTTTGCATTTTTCATAAAAAAAATATTGCCAAAATTACGCCATTTCTTTTAAAGTTGTATAATCTCTTTAAAATTCAAAAATCATTATTACATTTGCACTATATCTCAAAGGGGTGTCAGATTCTTGACGAAGTTAGGAACGAGACTGAGATTATACCCAACGAACCTGGGCAGGTAATGCTGCCAAGGGAAAAGATACTCAAAGTATCAGTCAAAAGTATAGAACCCCCTGTTAAATCGAAAGAAGATTTAATAAGGGTTTTTTTATGCACTTTTTTTAATCGATTAATTAATCAAAGAATAATTGCCCCTTTTATTCGTGTAAATATATTTATTACGAATGAAGTTTTTATTTCTTTTTCCAGCCGTGGTGCTGATCTCAGCACTTGGTTTTTCCCAAAAAACAGAAACGGATACTATTGGCAATCCGCCTGAATTGTTAGATGAGGTCTTGGTTCAAGCCGTTCGCGTAGATGCCGATTCTCCCGTTACACATTCGAATATCGATAAGGAGGAATTGAAAAAGCGCAATCTCGGTCAGGACGTGCCTTTTTTATTGAATTATTTGCCTTCGGTTGTGAGTACTTCCGATGCAGGTGCTGGCGTTGGTTATACGTATATTCGTGTCCGCGGAAGTGATGCTTCCCGGGTTAATGTTACCTTGAACGGAATTCCTTTCAACGATTCCGAAAGTCAGGGCTCCTTTTGGGTAAACCTCCCGGATTTTACCTCTTCAACTGAAAATTTACAGTTACAGCGAGGAGTTGGAACTTCCACCAATGGTCCCGGTGCTTTTGGAGCTAGCCTTAATTTACTAACGGATGGGCTGTCGAAAGAAGCCTATGCGGAAGTTTCAAATTCCTTTGGATCTTTCAATACCAGAAGGCATAATGTGAAATTTGGTACTGGAATCCTAAATGATCATATTGAAATTACCGGCAGATTATCAGCAATAGCTTCTGATGGTTATGTGGATAGAGGTTCTTCCGATCTGAAATCTTATTTTCTACAGGCTTCTTATGTTGATGAGAATACACTGATAAAGGCCATCAGCTTTGGTGGTCACGAATTGACTTATCAGGCTTGGAATGGAATAGATAAGGAGACTTTGAATACAAACCGGACTTTTAATTCGGCAGGGATGTACACAGATTCCAATGGAAACCTTCAATTTTACGATAATGAAGTAGATGATTATAAACAAGATCATTACCAACTTCATTGGAATCAACGATACAATAACAATTGGTCCACAAATTTAGGACTCAATTACACTTATGGACGTGGCTTTTTTGAACAATATAAGGAGGATCAAGAGTTCTCAACTTACGGGTTTAATCCCATTGAAATAGGTGGAGAAGTTATAGACAAAACAGATTTGATTCGCCGCCGCTGGCTGGACAATGATTTTTATGTGATAAATGCTACTGCGAGGTATAAAAATAATCAACTTGAAATTAATTCAGGTGCATTTTTTAGTACTTATAAAGGGGATCATTTCGGAGAGGTGATCTGGGCTAGATTTGCGGACAACTCAGAGATTAGGGACAGGTATTATTTTAGTGATGCCACAAAAGATGAATTTACTGTTTTCTCAAAAGCAACTTATAGGATTAATGGCAAATGGCAGGTTTTTGCAGACCTTCAGGGCAGGTTTATAAACTATAATACAGGAGGCATTACCTCAGATATTGTGGACATAGACGTGAATGAAAATTTTAAATTTTTCAATCCAAAAGCTGGGGTGAGTTTTCAAATAAACCCGTCAAATCAGCTATACGCATATTATGGAAAAGCTCATAGGGAACCGGACAGAAACGATTTTGAAGAAGGAATTACAACTCCTGAAAAGTTAGACGATTTTGAGTTGGGTTGGCGATTTACTTCCGAAAAGCTAAAGGTGAATTCCAATATTTTTTATATGGATTATAAGGATCAATTGGTTCTTTCCGGAGAATTAAATGATGTAGGTTCTGCTCTGAGAACTACAAGTGGCAGCAGTTATCGTTTGGGATTGGAAATAGACTCCGAACTAAAATTATCAGAAAAATGGAAATTAATGCCAACTGTAGCATTGAGTTCGAATAAGAACCGAAATTTTGTAGCTTCAATTGATGGAGAATTAAGGGAATTAGGAACCTCCAATATTTCATTTTCACCTGAGATTGTCGCTTCTAATATGTTATTATTTCTTCCAACTCCTAATATTCAAATTGGATTTCTATCCAAATATGTTGGGGAACAATACATGGGAAATATAGATAGTCAAGCCTCGATCCTGGATAACTTCTTTGTAAACGATTTAAATATTTACTATGAATTGAAGAAGATTCCGGTTTTCAAATCGATTGTTTTTTCCGGTTTGATCAATAATATTTTCGATGTTAAATATGAGTCCAACGGTTATTTCTATACTTATGAGGACGATTTTTCAAACCCGGGAACTATCAAGACAATTGAAGGTGCGGGTTATTATCCGCAGGCAGGAATTAATTTTCTGGCGGGAATAACAATGAAATTTTGAAGTTTATGATGCCTTTCTAACTTCGGATAAATCTGAGGAGAGAAAGGCTTCATAATTTTATTTAAAGATTTAAGTGAAAAAAAATTAATTAGAAATTTCTAATACATTTCCATTTCTCCTAATCCTATAGGGTTTTAAGGAATATTGACCGGAACCTTCAGTAAGTTCTCCCGTTATGATGTTATAGGTGTTTCCATCATCGCAATTGCAACTAACCAAAATACCTTCAACACTTAATTTTGAACATTCCTTTAGAGGATGGTTTGGATCACTCAATTCAAAAGCAGTGTATTGAGTATTATTTATATTATAGATCACAACCCCATTTATTCCATAATTATAGGTGTAATAACTATTTCCGGGAAAATTGAGGCTATTGTATTCCGGTAAACTTAAATTCAAATCCATCCGCAAGCTCACATCAATCAAATAAGGGTTGTCATTCCTCACCCCATCATCTTTTGTACAGGAAATGGCTACAGACATCAATACTAATGATAATATTATTTTTCTAAACATTTTCAGGCTTTTTACTCTCAAGAATTTAATTGTTTTCAAGCTTTAAATTTATTATATTTGTTTCAATAAATCCCGTCGAGCATGGGATTTTTTGTATTTATTATTAGAGTTAAAGGTTATTTAACACGCAAAAAAGATCTTTTTAGTTAAACCAAAACCCAGCTTAGGAAAGGTTTTGGTTTTTTATAAATCAAAAAATTAAATGTTAATTTTAGGAATAAAGGATTAAGTCCTTCAAACCCTAATTGCTAAACGATAAAGTTATGAGCAAAGTATCTTATTATTCACCTGAAGGATTAAAAAAGTTGAGAGATGAGCTTAATAAGCTTAGAGATATTGAACGTCCTAAAGCTTCTCAAGCAATTGCAGAAGCAAGAGATAAAGGAGATTTAAGTGAAAATGCAGAATATGATGCGGCAAAAGAAGCGCAAGGAATGCTGGAAATGCGGATTGCAAAAATGGAAGAAGTAGTGTCCAATGCGCGTATCATTGACGAATCACAACTTGATGAATCCAAGGCTCTGGTACATTCTATGGTTAAAATTAAAAATTTGACCAACAAAATGGAAGTGACTTATAAATTGGTGGCGCAAAGTGAGTCCGATTTAAAAACGGGAAAAATCTCTGTAGATTCTCCAATAGGTAAAGGACTTTTGGGTAAACAAGTTGGTGATATAGCCGAAATAATCGTGCCCAGCGGGAACGTTAAATTTGAAGTTCTAAAAATCTGGAGGGAATAAATAATAGATGTTAGATTAGAGAGGATAGAGCATAGAAAAAAAAGTTTAGAGATTGGTGAAGGCTTGTAAGGTCGGACGGTCGTCCGCAACTACAATAAACCAACGGATCACATACTAACGAATCATCAAATCATCAAATCATCAAATCATGTCAAGCATATTCGCAAAGATCATTACAGGGGAAATCCCTTCATATAAAGTAGCAGAAACAGATCAATTTTTGGCATTTTTGGATATCAATCCCAATGCGGAAGGCCATACCCTTTGTATCCCAAAGGAAGAATCTAACAAATTATTTGAACTGGATTCTTCTACTTATGCTGGCTTAATGGAATTTTCCCGAAAAGTGGCGATCGCTCTGGAAAAAACTGTTCCCTGCAAAAGAATTGGAATGGCAGTTGTTGGGCTGGAAGTGCCACATGTTCATGTACATCTCATTCCCTTAAACACTATGAAAGATATGGACTTTGGCAACAAACTTAGCTTTCCACAAGAAAGAATGCAAAAGTTAGCTGACCAGATAAAAGCTCATATGTAATGGATGTTTCGGAATTTAAATTGAGTCTGGAACTTCGTATTGACTGGAGTGATTTAGACATGTATAAGCATGTCAACAATTTGACATTTATGAGATTTATGCAATCTGGTCGTGTAAAATTCTGGGAGAAAACAGGTCTCTCCAAAATCTATGAAGAAACCAATCGCGGGCCAATGATCGTTTCTTCTCATTGTGATTTCAAAAAATCCCTTCATTATCCAGGAACTGTAATTGTAAAAACAAAGTTGGCATATCTTAAAAATTCCAGTTTTGGTATAGATCACATTATTTTAAATGAAAATAATGAAATTTGTGCTCAAGGAAAGGATGTGGCCGTTTGTTTTGATTTCAATGCCCAAAGCACATACAATATTCCCGAAGATTTAAGAGAGATTATGAGTAGGTATTAAGCTTCTTCAATGCTATTTGAAAAGTCGTACCCTTATTTATTTCACTTTGAAATACCTTAATTTTTCCCTTGTGGTATTCTTCTATGATTCTTTTAGCGAGCGATAATCCAAGGCCCCAACCTCGCTTTTTCGAAGTAAATCCTGGCTCAAAAATCTGGCTTTGCTTGCTTTTTGAAATTCCTTTTCCGTTGTCTTTTATATAGATAAACACCCAATTTGAATCCTGTTTTATTTCAATGCTTAATTTCCCCTTACCACGCATTGCATCCATTGCATTTTTCACCAGATTCTCTATGGTCCAACTGTATAAAGTTTCATTCAAACTGACATAAATAGGCGAATATGGCGTTGAGATTTGAAACTCAATGAGGTCTGAACTCCGGGATTTTAAATAGGTAAAACTCTCTTTGGTAGCCTGAATAATCTCGGTCCTGGACAAAATAGGAGCAGAGCCTATTTTTGAAAATCGATCGGTTATAGTAAGAAGGCGTCCAATATCTTTTTCAATTTCTGAGATATATGATTTATTCACATTCTCTTGTTTCAGAATTTCAGTCCAACCAATCAAGGAAGAAAGTGGAGTTCCAATTTGATGTGCAGTTTCTTTCGCCATTCCGGCCCAAAGTTTGTTTTGTTCACTGGATTTTGTAGTGGTATAGAAAAAGTAAACCACGCCAATAAACAGAAAGATGATCAGCAACAAGCCTATTGGATAAAATTTAATTTTGGTAAGCAACGGAGAATCGCCATAATAAATTTTTTGAACCTGATTTTTTCCCAAAACCATTTCAATTGGTTCATTTTCCTCTTTCAGGAGGTTGAGGTACCCTCTCAACTTTTCAGGGCTTTTACGGATTTCTGCCGAGATATTCATTCCATCAATAATTTTCCCGTTTTCATCCACCCAAATGGTTGGAATACTGGTGTTTTTATTTAAGATCTGAAGAGTAAGTGCAATGTCTGTATCCTCATCTGCTTTGTCGAGAAAAGCTTGTGCGGAGGCCCAAATTTCCATTTTTTCCCGTTCATCCTGTTTTAAGCGTTCAAAAAAAATGGAGGTATTCCATAAAATAAGTCCTACAATGAGTAAAGAAGAAATTATAATAAACCAACGGGCAAAGTTTCGTTCGTCTGTAAATATCATGCAAACAAGTTAGTGAGGATTTAAAGATAACCGTTTTAGGTTGATATTATTGTTGTGTTCGGGTTTTTCATTCCTTTGGCTATTTCTTACCTTTGTCAAAAATTGAGCAATGCTATCTATTGATCCGAATCAAATTAGTACGGGAAAACTGCATCAGTATTTGTTGGGCGCTGTTGGGCCGCGACCTATCGCTTTTGCAAGTACTATGGATATAAACGGAAATCCCAACTTATCTCCTTTTAGTTTTTTCAATGTGTTTAGTGCAAATCCACCGATTTTGATTTTTTCGCCTGCCAGAAGGGGACGCGATAATACTGTAAAACATACCTATTTAAATGCGAAGTCGACGAAGGAAGTTGTAATAAATATTGTAAATTTCAAGATGGTTCAGCAAATGTCACTTTCAAGTACAGAATATGCTAAAGGAGTAAACGAGTTTGAAAAAGCAGGTTTTACTATGCTGAAATCAGACGTAGTTAAGCCATTCCGGGTAGCTGAATCTCCGGTCCAATTTGAATGTAAGATTCAGGAAATTGTAGATTTGGGGAATGAAGGCGGTGCAGGGAATCTTGTAATTTGCGAGGTAGTTAAAATACATGTGGACGAGGCCATTTTGGATGAAGAGGGACATATCGATCAGCATAAAATAGATCAGGTTGCCAGAATGGGTGGCAATTGGTATACCAGGGCAATAATGGGAATGTTTGAAGTTCCGAAACCCCTTTCGTCAATTGGAATCGGAGTGGATGGAATTCCACAGGAAATTAGGAATAGTAAGATTTTAACAGGCAATGATCTTGGGAAATTAGGTAATGTAGAGATTTTACCTTCAGAAGATGAAATTAAGCTATTTTTGCAAGAAGATATAAATTCTTCTGAAGCATTGAAAACCGGGGATATAGATAAAATTCATTTGCAAGCACAATTATATTTAGAAAAGGAAGAACCAGCAAAAGCCTGGAAATTATTATTAGCAAAAAAACAGTAAGATGGAAGTACAAGGAAAGATTAAATTAATTGGAGAAGTTCAGACTTTTGGTGCCAATGGATTTAAAAAAAGAGAATTGGTTGTGACCACCGAAGAACAGTATCCACAGCACATTATGGTTGAGTTCGTTCAGGACAAAACCGATTTGTTGGATAATTTTAAAGTTGGTCAGGCTGTAAAGATCGGGGTAAATATAAAGGGCCGCGAATGGGTAAATCCACAAGGCGAGGCAAAATATTTTAACTCCATCCAGGGTTGGAGAATTGAAAATTTGGAAGCTGCGGGAAATCCGGGGGCACCAAATGTTGCACCACCAGCAGATCAATTTGAGCCTGCAAAAGATTTAAATGATGAAGATTTTGACGATCTTCCTTTTTAAACCAAGACCAAATCTCTTCTTTAAGAAGACTAAATAAGATAAAAAAAAGCTTAGCGTCAATAAAATGAGGCTGAGCTTTTTTCTTTTCCGAGGCTTCATTTATTTTAATTTCGAACTAAATTCAAAAGTGGATAAATTCGGTAAATACCAAAAGTTTCCTCAGATAGATATGGCTGATGAAGACGGACTGCTGGCTATTGGAGGAGAATTGTCTGTAGAACGTTTGATAGATGCATATAATCAAGGGATATTTCCCTGGTATGATGCTTCTCAACCTGTTTTATGGTGGAGTCCGGATCCCAGGATGGTACTTTTTCCTGAAAAGCTGCGAGTCTCAAAAAGTATGAAAAAGTTGTTTCGAGATAAGACTTTTGAAGTAACTTTTAATACAGATTTTAAGTCTGTTATTGAAAATTGCGCCAATATTTGGAGAGAAGGTCAGGATGGCACTTGGATTACCGAGGAAATACAAAAAGCTTATCTGGATTTACATAGATTGGGAATAGCTCATTCTGTGGAGGTATGGGATGGAAAAAAATTAGTTGGCGGACTCTACGGAATTTACCTGGAAGACAAAAAGGTATTTTGTGGAGAAAGCATGTTTGCAACAGCCAGCAATGCCTCAAAATATGGTTTCATAAAATTAATTGAGAAATTGAGGGCGCAAGGAGTTAAATTAATAGATTGTCAAATTTATACCCCGCATCTTGAAAGTCTGGGAGCGGAAGAAATATCCAGGAAAGAATTTTTAGAGTTTTTAAGGTAGAGAAATTTTTTTGGGTTTCTCAACGAAATTTCACACCTCTTTATACCTGAAACAATCAATTTGATGGTCATTCACCATTCCAGTGGCCTGCATATGCGCATAGATCACGGTAGAACCTACAAACTTGAATCCGCGTTTTTTTAGATCTTTGCTCAGTTTATCGCTTATGTCAGTGGTGGCGGGAGCTTCTTTATAGTTCAAGACCTCGTTCTTCAAAGGTTTATGATCCACAAATCCCCAAATATAGTTGCTAAAACTTCCGAATTCTTCCTGCAACTTCATAAAAGCCTGGGCGTTAGTAATAGTAGCGCGAACTTTTAATTTATTTCGAATAATTCCTGCATCCAGCAATAACTCTTGAATTTTTTCTTCCGGATATTCAGCAATCTTTTTACAGTCAAAATCATCAAAAGCTGCTCTGAAATTTTCTCTTTTTCTAAGAATTGTAATCCAACTTAAGCCAGCCTGAAAGGTCTCGAGCACCAGGAATTCGAATAAGGTTTTATCATCATAAACTGGTACGCCCCATTCATTATCGTGATAAGCCTGGTAAAGCGGGTCGCCAACACACCATCCGCAGCATTTTAATTCGCTCATTGTCTTAAGGTTTGAAATTATAGGTGATTGTTCCGGGTTGGGAATTACGTCCAGCTTGAGGGCTAAAAAGTGCCTTAGCAGCATATTCAAGCGCTTGATCGGCCAAACATTCATTGGTAGTTGAAGAACTGCTTTTATTTACAGATGTAGAAGTAACACTTCCCTCCGAATTTACGGATATATTTACGACTATTTTTCCTGATCTGTCACAGGTGTAAACCGGATTAGGAATATCAACTGCGCTTCGGCCTAGAAGTGAAAAGGAGATGGAACTATGGTCTATTCCTCCCGATTTTGAAGAAATTAAGGCGGAAGCTTTATTTCCGTCAGATTTCTTTTTGACCTCTTCTTTCTTTTTATCTTGAGTATTGAAAGCTCCGGAAGAGTTTGTAGTTTCATTATCGCTAGTTTCTTCTTGCAAAGCGCTATTTTTTTCAAAAATTTTATTGAGCTTTTGAGCAAAATTTTCATCCCTGTCCTTCAAATCCTCATTAAAAGCCCGATTTGTTTGTGTGGTTTCCCGGGTGTTTTTTTTGGGTGCTGCTTCCGGTTTTTCAACTACCGGCTCTTCTAGTTTTAAATTATCCAGATCCATGAGAATCTCCCTTGCCTTCCGGTTTTTGTTTGCCAGGTTAAAATTGAATAATCCCAACAGCAATACCGAAAAGAAAAGAAGCGTGATGATTAAGGCTTTATGTCTATCAAAAAAATCCATAGAATTTAAACTACCGAACAGGTTTTATTTCTGCAATTTGGGTAACATTTCTTCAAAAGAGGAAAGGTCCAAAGCATCATCAGCATTAAATGTGCCGATTTTTGATCGTCTTAATTCCGAAAGATGCGCACCACTGCCCAAGGCTTTTCCAAAATCGTTTGCCAGGCTTCGAATGTATGTGCCTTTGCTGCAAACTACCCTAAAATCTACTTTCGGAAAATGAATATTGGTGATCTCAAACTCTGTGATCTCAATTTTTCTCGACTCTATTTTTACTTCTTCACCATTTCGGGCATATTCGTAAAGTCGTTTCCCGTCTTTTTTTAATGCTGAAAATACGGGCGGAACTTGTTCTGTATCGCCTATGAATTGAAATGTAGCTTTGGTTATATTTTCTTCAGAAATATGAGCGGTTTCAAAAACCTGATCAATTTCAGTTTCCAAATCATATGAAGGAGTAGTACCTCCCAGGGTAATAGTTCCGGTGTATTCTTTTTCCATCCCCTGATAATCAACTATGTTTTTAGTGAATTTCCCGGTGCAAATTATAAGTAAACCTGAAGCCAAGGGATCTAAAGTTCCGGCGTGTCCAACCTTTATCTTTTTGATGTCGCAACTTTTGCGGATAAGCCATCTCACTTTATTTACCAATTGAAAGGAAGTCCATCCTAAAGGTTTATCAAAAAGCAATACTTTTCCCTCTTTAAAATCTTCAGCTTTCATTAAATTAATGTGAATGGATGGATGAAATAATTGTAGAAAAGAATAAAAAATCCTAAAACAATCCTGTAATAACCAAAAACCTTAAACCCGTGTTCACTTAAATAATTTATAAATGATTTAATTGCCAGTATTGCGACCAGAAAACCAATGACATTTCCAATGATCAACAGATTTATTTGCTCTGAATTCAAAGTGAATCCATCCTGGTAGTAATCATAACTTTTCTTTAGAGTCGCACCAAACATTGTGGGTACTGCTAAAAAAAACGAAAATTCCGCGGCAGTAGTCCTTGAAAGTTTTTGGCTCATTCCTCCTACAATTGAGGCGCCGCTCCTTGAAACACCTGGAATCATGGCAATGGTCTGAAAAAAGCCGATTTTTAAAGCCGTGAGATAGGAAATTTTATCACCTTCAGAAGACTTAAACCAATGATCTACTTTCAAAAGAATAAACCCACCAATAATTAATGAGATCGCAACTACCAAAGGACTTTCCAGAAGTTCATCTATCAAATCATTAAATAGTAATCCCAGCACAACTGCCGGCATAAAAGCCACTAAAAGTTTCAGATAAAAATCAACACTTTGAAAAAATCGTTTCCAATACAGCACGAAAACAGACATGATAGTTCCAAGTTGAATGGCAATTGTGAACAGTTTTGTAAAGGATTCCTGCGCGATTCCAAAAAAGGAGGATGCAATTATGAGATGACCTGTAGAAGAAACGGGCAAATATTCTGTAAGACCTTCGATGATGGCCAGAATAATAGCTTGAATATAAGTCATTATTTCTTATTCGGATTAACTAAAATAGCATAGACTTCAATTCCGAAACCAAGAAGTACCAAAAACGGTGCTAACCGGATTCTTCTGAAATTGTAGATATCCGGGTTAAAAATATTTGGGTCGTCACTACCTCCACCTGCCATCAACAAAAAACCCAATGTAATTACCGCAAGGCCGATGAACATAAAGATATAATTCTTTTTTCCGAAGACGAAATTGAGATCTTGTTTATGTAGGGGTTTTTTGTTTTTATTCATTTTTAATTAATCTTTTAGCCACATGTGCATGAGTAATTCATAAAATAATTGACGGGGGATTTTTCTTTCGGCTTCAAAAATAACCAAAATTGATTACAATTGATCGAAGTCTCTATTCTATTCTCTTATTTCTAGCTTCTATTTACCAACTTCTAATAATAAAGTTCATCGGTCTTAAGGTTTAAAAACCTCGAAGTCGCAAAAAACGTACTTAACCAGGAGATCAAAATCCCCATAAAAAATATACCGAAAAATAAACCGGCAAGTATGCCAACATCACTGAGCAATTCCAATTCCGGGAAGCTATTGTTTAAATAATATAACACGATAGCCATTCCTATTAAGGCGAGAATTGCCCCAATAAATCCCAGTTTTACACTTTGCCAAATAAACGGGCCGCGTATAAAACTCTTAGTGGCACCAACCATTTGCATGGTTTTAATTATAAATCGTTTGGAATATACAGCAAGCCTGATAGAGCTATTTATCAATAATACGGCGATAAAAGTAAAGATAACACTCACTATCAAAACCCAGAAAGTTATCTTTTTCACGTTGTCGTTAAGCAGCGATATCAAGGGTTTATCATAAATCACTTCATCCACAAAATTCTTTGAACCCAGGTCAGTTGCGATCGTATCAATTTGTGCAGGGGAAACATAATCGGCTTTCATATATACATCTATGGAGTTTTGGAGCGGATTATAACCCAGGAATTCCATAAAATCTTCGCCAATTTCCTTGCTGTGTTCTTCTGCTGCTTCCTCTTTTGAAATATAGTTGCTGGTTTTGGTATATTCTGCAAGAGCAAGAGATTTTTTTAGCTGTTCAATTTCAACATCCTTCGCGGTATCTTTCAGGTAAATGGTAAGTGCGATCTGTTCTTTAAAATGGTCGGCTACTTTTTTAGTGTTCAGGACTAATAATCCCAATAATCCCAGTAAAAAAAGTACCAATGAAATACTAATGACTACAGAAAAATAGGAGGAGATCAACCGGCGTTTTTGGTATCTTTCGAAAGATGTACTCATAAAGTAGTTTCAGATTTTGTGTAAAAATAAGAAAGAAAATGATTTCCTATCTTTAAAACGTTCAATCTTTCTATTTTATTCTGTAATGAGTAGATTTGAAAAAATACAAGCAAATTATGAAGATTTTGGTTTACGGAATTGGAGGCGCAGGAGGATACTTTGGAGCTAAACTGGCCAAGGCGGGTTATGAGGTAACAATGGTCGCAAGAGGAAAGCATTTGGATTCCATCCGGAAAAATGGTCTGGAAATAGAAAGCATAAACGGGAATTTTAGAATTTTTCCAAAACTAGCAACCGATAATTTAAAGGACATTCCCAAACAGGATCTTGTGATCTTAGGTGTAAAATCCTGGCAAATTGAGGAGGTCGCAATTTCATTGAGGCCAATTTTAGGAGAAGAAACTATGGTGTTGCCTCTTCAAAACGGTGCTGATAATGTAGAAAAACTTATAAAAATTTTACCGCAAAAGAATGTCCTAGCCGGATTGTGCAAGATTGTCAGTTTTATAGAATCTCCGGGAAAAATCAAACACGCTTCTTTTGAGCCACTCATTACTTTTGGAGAAATTGACAATATAATGTCCCCAAGAATTAAAAAAGTTAATGAAATATTTAATAATTCTGAAATCACCAATAACATTCCGGAAGATATTCAGTTGGAGATCTGGAAAAAATTTCTTTACATAGTTACCATAAGTGGGATTGGCGGATTAACCCGTGTACCAATTGAAAAAATCGTGGAAAGCGATTATTTGTTTGACCTAATGCAAAAAACAGCTCTGGAAATTCTTGGGGTCGCAAATGCAAAAAATGTGGCCTTAAGCCTTGAACATATTGAAGAAGTTTTTTCAGTAATCCAGCAACAACCTCTGGGTACCACGGCGTCTACCCAAAGAGATATTATGGATGGAAAACCTTCTGAATTGCAGAACTTCAACGGTTATATCGTAAATGAAGGGACACGGCTTGGCATTCCAACTCCGATTAACAGGTTTATTTATGAATGTTTGCTGCCTATGGAAAACGAGGCCAGAAACAGGTAAAAGATTCTGCCTAAGATTGATTCTCCCAAGCAGTTTAAAATTGTAAATTTGCAGCTATTCAGAAATTAGAGCAATGAGTTACGATTTTAATAAGATTGAAGCCGACTGGCAAGATTATTGGGCCAAAAACCAAACTTTTAAAGCCGAAAATAAGTCGGATAAACCAAAATATTATGTGCTTGATATGTTTCCTTACCCTTCTGGGGCCGGGTTGCACGTAGGCCATCCGCTGGGTTATATCGCCAGCGATATTTATGCGCGATATAAACGCCATACAGGTTTTAATGTGTTGCATCCACAGGGTTATGATAGTTTTGGATTGCCGGCAGAGCAGTATGCCATACAAACCGGCCAACATCCCGCTGTTACTACCGAAGAAAATATCAAACGATACCGTGAACAACTGGATAAAATAGGATTTTCATTCGATTGGAGCAGGGAAGTGCGCACCAGTGATCCCGATTATTACAAATGGACTCAATGGATCTTTATTCAGCTTTTTGAATCCTGGTATGATAATGAAACTGATAAAGCACGTCCAATTTCTGATCTAACCGAAATTTTTTCTGATGAAGGAAATCTAAAATTGGATGCAGCCTGTGATGATGAAATCGATGAATTTTCGGCAGCGGAATGGAATTTATTTTCTTCAGAAGAAAAACAACAAATATTACTGAAATACAGGCTCACCTACCTTGCAGAATCTGAGGTAAACTGGTGCCCGCAGTTGGGAACCGTTTTGGCGAACGATGAAATTGTGAACGGTGTTTCCGAACGTGGCGGTTATCCGGTTGTTCGAAAAAAAATGACACAATGGAGCATGCGGATTTCAGCTTATGCCGAAAGATTGCTTCAGGGACTGGAAAATTTAGAATGGAGCGAAAGCCTTAAGGAAAGTCAGCGCAACTGGATTGGGAAATCAGTCGGGGCGATGGTGGAGTTCCCCATCCTAGCCTTCCCCGAAGGGGAAGGAACTCAGAAAGGGATTAAGGTCTTTACTACACGTCCTGACACCATTTTTGGAGTTACTTTTATGACGTTGGCGCCGGAACACGAATTGGTTTCAGAGATCACAACTCCCGAACAAAAGGAAGAAATTGAAGCATATATTCAGAAAAGTGCCAAACGCAGCGAACGAGAGCGTATGGCCGATGTAAAAACCATAAGTGGAGTGTTTACCGGGGCTTATGCAGAACATCCGTTCACCAAAGAACCCGTTCCCATCTGGATCGGGGATTATGTGCTTGCAGGTTACGGGACCGGAGCGGTAATGGCCGTTCCCTGTGGAGACGAACGCGACCATGCTTTTGCAACTTTTTTTAAGGGGCAAAACGGAATGCCGGAGATTAAAAATATATTTGAAAACGTAGATGTTTCAGAAGAGGCTTTTTCAGGAAAAGAAGGAACCGTGATCGCCGATTCAGCTTTTTTAAGCGGATTGCCTTATAAGCAGGCAGTGAAAAAGGCAATTGAAGAACTTGAAAAGATAGGTCAGGGAAAAGGAAAAATAAATTACAGGTTGCGGGATGCGGTATTTTCCCGTCAGCGATATTGGGGAGAACCATTTCCGGTGTATTATGTAAATGGAATGCCGCAAATGATAGAAGAAAAATCCCTGCCATTGAGATTGCCCGAGGTAGAAAAATACCTGCCGACTGAAGAAGGCGAGCCGCCTTTGGGAAGAGCAGAGAGGTGGTATTGGAATGAAGATAAGAAAGAGGTAGTTTCTAAAAAAGAATTTGAGAATACTTCCTTCAGAAAAGGAGGGAGCTTAGAATTGAATACTATGCCCGGTTGGGCTGGAAGTTCCTGGTACTTTTTCAGATATATGGATTCCGAAAACCAGGAGCGTTTTGTTTCAGAAGAAGCTCAAAAATACTGGGAAAATGTAGATCTGTATATCGGTGGGAGTGAACATGCTACCGGCCACTTATTGTATTCCCGGTTCTGGACCAAATTCTTAAAGGACCGCAAATTTGTTAGCGTGGAAGAACCTTTTAAAAAGTTGATCAACCAGGGAATGATTTTGGGAATGAGTGCTTTTGTTTATAGATTGGAAGGAGAAAATAAGTTTGTCTCAAAAATTTTAATTTGCGATAAATCGGTACAACCAATTCACGTAGATGTTTCTCTTATAAATTCTTCAGACGAACTGGATATTGAAGGTTTTAAAAAATGGAGACCGGAATATCAGGATGCTGAATTTATAACCGAAGGCGGGAAATATATTGTAGGCCGCGAAGTCGAAAAAATGTCCAAATCCAAGTACAATGTTGTGAGCCCGGACGAGATATGTGTGCAATATGGCGCAGATAGTTTGCGGCTTTACGAAATGTTCCTTGGACCACTGGAACAGGCAAAACCTTGGAATACGGCAGGAATTACAGGAGTGCATGGTTTTCTGAAAAAACTCTGGAAACTATACACAAATGGAGATAATTTTGAAGTTTCTGAAGGGAAAGCTTCTGCCGAAAGCCTAAAGACACTACATAAAACCATCAAAAAAGTCACGGAAGATATTGAAGCTTTCAGTTTTAATACTTCGGTTTCAAGTTTTATGATCTGTGTGAACGAGCTTACAGCCCAAAAATGCGATCAACGGGAGGTTTTGGAACCATTGGCGGTTTTGATCGCGCCTTATGCGCCGCATATTGCCGAAGAATTGTGGCAAAAACTGGGACATAATGAGTCGGTTTCAACTGCTGCTTACCCGGAATTTGAAGAGAAATATCTTGTGGAAAGCACCAAGGAATATCCCATCTCATTTAACGGAAAAATGCGCTTTACCCTGGAATTGCCTTTGGATTTGACCAAAGACGAGATAGAGGAAACCGTAATGGCAAACGAAAAAACCAAAAATCAATTGGAAGGAAGAACGCCTAAAAAAATTATTGTTGTCCCCGGGAAAATCGTGAATATAGTGGGGTAATTTTAGCATAATAGGAGTATGTAATTCTATTGAAGCTTTTCGTTATATTTGAGTATGGAATATTTATTTATTGGACTTGCAGTCGGAGCAATACTGGCTTATTTTATATTTGCGAGGTTTCACAAGTATCGCAGCAAAGAGCGGGCAGAAGAACAATCGGTGATTTTAATAGAAAAAATCAGGAGCGTCTGTAAATTCATTACGGTAGAAGGAGATTTTTCCGAAATTTACCATTACGAAAATCTTCAGGAAAAATACGTCAGCCTTGTTTTTGGTAAAAAGAAAGCCATCATCTTAATCAATGCCAAAGCACATATAGGTTTCGATTTAAGAAAAATAAGAATGTCCAGTGATAATGAACATAAAAAGATTGTACTCACTAATTTTCCGGAGCCGGAATTGCTCACTGTAGAAACCGATTTTAAATATTATGACAAGCGCGAAGGATGGGCAAATCCTTTCACTGCATCCGATTTGACAGATATTAACCGCGATGCCAAAAAGCATATTGTAGATAAAATTCCACAAAGTGGATTGATGGAAAAAGCCAGTAAAGAGGCATTGGACACAATCTTGCTGATAGAAAAAATCGTGGAAACCATTGGTTGGAAACTGGATTATACCGCACTGGAAACAAATGTTTCGAAAACTCTTAACTTAAAAGAATAACCAGCTTTCCTTTGGAGAGTAATAAACCTGGGCATCTATGGATATTGAAACTTTCAGAAATTATTGCCTCTCCAAAAAAGGCGTTACGGAGGATCTTCCATTTGGCCCCGATAACCTGGTCTTTAAGATTATGGGGAAAATGATAGCGCTCGCTTCCCTTGATGAGGTTCCTCTTAGAGTAAATCTTAAATGCGATCCCGAACGTGCCTTAAGCTTAAGGGAAGAATATCCCGAAAATATCCTGCCCGGATATCACATGAATAAAATGCACTGGAATACGCTTGTTCTGGATGGTCTTCCGAAAGCAATTATTTTCGGGCTTGTAGATCATTCGTATAAACTGGTAGTTCTGGGATTGCCGAAAAAAATTCAACAGGAACTGAAAGCCCTGTAATTAATGAGTGAAAGATTTATGACCGTATTCGATTTTTATAAGCGTGAAAAAAATAATCAGCAACAGAATTTAGATAAGGCCAATAGCCGGCTTAATATTTCCAGTTTGGTAAGACTGCTTGTTTTCCTGGCAACGGCTTTCGGAATTTATTATTTTTTTGCGGAACCAAAAATAGCAGGACTGATCGCTTTCATCGGGATCCTTGTTTTTTTATTCCTGGTTTGCAGGCATACCGATCTAAAATATAAACGCGATAAGATCCTTGAACTTGTAAAACTAAATGAAACCGAACTCAGGGTTTTGAAACGAGATTTCGCCGATTTGCCTTCTGGAAATCAGTTTGTAAACCCATTGCATCCCTTCAGTCAGGATATTGATTTGTTCGGGGAAGGATCTTTTTTTCAGTATTTGAACAGATCGGCTTTAAAAGAGGGAATAAATAAATTGGCGCATTTGTTGACCGAAAATTCAATTGATGAAATCGGCAAAAAACAGGATGCGATCAAAGAATTATCTGAAAAAGTGTTGTGGCGGCAGGAATTTTCGGCGGTGGCGAAATTGGTAAAAACTGAAACACCTTCAAAAGAAGTCGCAGGCTGGTTCAAAAATTACAAAATCTTCGTTCCCAAATTCATCAGTTGGCTTCCCTGGGTTGTCTCCGCAATATCCCTGGGGTTGATAATAGCTTTTTTTACAGACTTGATCACTGGATTGCAATTGTTCTTCTGGTTTATAGCCGGTTGGCTTTTTAGCGGAATATATCTTAAAAATATCAACTTGCTCGCTGGGAGCGTGAGCAAAGTACAGGATACTTTTCATCAATATTATCAGTTGTTGGAACTGATTGAAAACACCACTTTCGAATCGGAATTCTTAAAAGAAAAACAAGCTGAAATACTCTCAAAAAAGAACAAAGCCTCACAGGTTTTAAAGAAATTTTCAAAAGCCATTGATTCCCTGGACCAGCGGAACAATATGATCTTTATGGCTGTTGGGAACGGGTTTTTGCTGTGGGATCTCAGGCAATCTTATCGCCTGGAAAAATGGATTTCTGAATATCAGGAAAATGTAAATAAATGGTTTGAGGTGATCGAATTCATGGATGCCTTCAACAGCCTGGGGAATTTCGCGTTTAATCATCCCGATTATGTTTTTCCAAACATCACGCAAGGGGAAAATGTGATTAAAGCAACGCGGATCGCCCATCCACTTTTGGATCCTAAAAAACGGGTCCCGAATGATTTCAAGATCAGGAATGAATCGTTTTTTATTATTACGGGAGCAAATATGGCCGGTAAAAGTACTTTTTTAAGAACGGTTTCCCTTCAAATAGTGATGTCAAATCTGGGAATGCCGGTTTGCGCCACTACCTGCGATTATAATCCTATCAAGCTTATCACCAGCATGCGCACCACCGATTCCTTGAATGATGATGAATCCTATTTCTTTTCAGAATTAAAACGACTTCAGTTTATTGTCAATGAAATTAAAACGGATAAATATTTCATCATTTTGGACGAGATCTTAAAAGGCACGAACAGTACCGATAAAGCCATTGGTTCCCGAAAGTTTATTCAGAAATTGGTCAAATCGAGATCTACCGGAATCATCGCAACTCATGACTTGAGTTTATGCGAAGTTGCGGAAGAATTGCCGCAGGTTGAAAATCATTATTTTGATGCCGAAATTATTGAGGATCAGTTGTACTTTGATTACAAGTTTAAAGATGGAGTTTGCCAGAATATGAATGCTTCTTTTCTGTTGAAGAAAATGAATATCGTAGATTGAGGAATCCTGATTTTGACATTTATTAAAATTAAATAAGTTTTAACCGCAAAGGACGCAAAGAGAAAAACTGCAAAGTGCGCAAAGTAAAAAATATTAATTAGAAGTTAAAAGATGGATTTTTTTACAATTTTAAACATCTAAACTTTGAGTTTTTAATCTGAACCCGGCTTATGGAAAATTTTTACCGAAACCATAAAACACCTTTACTCCTGGTTCTTACCGCCTGTTTATTTTACGCGTCTTTTTCCTATGACCTGGTGCGAGGCGATTTTATAAAACTGATCTCTCTTTATACAGGCTTGTTTTTTATCAGTTGGAAATTGCTGCAACTGGAAAGAAATAATTTTTGGTTTTTGGCCGGTGCAGCTTTGTTATTCCGATTGATCTTTATAGCGGCCATCCCCAATTTATCCCAGGATTTTTACAGGTTTATCTGGGATGGAAGAATGATCGTTGAAGGTTGGAACCCCTATTTACATTTGCCGGGAAACCTCATAAAAGAAGGAATTGCGCCCATTTCCCAGGCTAAAGAACTTTTTGCCGGGATGGGAGGATTAAGCGGAAGTCATTACACCAATTATCCGCCACTCAATCAACTTATTTTTGCCATTGCAGGGCTTTTTGCAGGCAAAAGTATTTTAGGATCTGTAATTGTAATGCGGCTCATAATTATTGCAGCCGATCTTGGGACGCTTTACATCGGAAAAAAACTGCTGAAAAACCTAAATCAGCCGGTTAACAGAATCTTCTGGTACATTCTCAATCCATTTATAATTATAGAACTCACCGGAAACCTTCATTTTGAAGGTGTCATGTTGTTTTTCCTGATTTGGTCCCTCTATCTTTTGCACAAGAAAAAGTGGATCCTGAGCGCGGTTGTTTTTGCAGCTTCGGTTTCCCTGAAATTAATTCCCCTTCTTTTTTTGCCCCTGTTATTGAGGTATTTCACTACTGAAAATTCCCAAAATAGGTTAAATTTCGGGAAACTGATCTTATATTATTTGATAGTAGGTGGGGTTGTGATTTTAAGTTTTCTGCCTTTTTTATCTTCAGCGCTTATTTCAAATTTTTCGGCAAGTATTGGGCTTTGGTTCCAAAAATTTGAATTCAATGCAAGTGTATATTACCTCGTCCGATGGGTTGGGTTTCAGGTAAAAGGATACAATACCATTGAAACCGCCGGGAAAGTGCTTCCTGTTATCGTTTTCTATATTTTAGCTGGCTTAGCTGTTTTTAGGAAAAACAATTCTGCACAGCGCCTTATAACAACGATGCTTTTGGGAGTTTCTGTTTATTTCTTCCTTTCAACCACGGTGCATCCCTGGTATATCGCCACGCCTTTGTTGCTGTCTGTTTTCACGCGGTATAGGTTTGTCATAATCTGGTCGTTTATGGTTATTTTCAGTTATTTTGCCTATAGCGATGTTGTTTTTCGGGAGAGTTTGTGGCTTGTGGCTTTGGAATATATTGTGGTAATTGGAATGTTTATTTATGAAATTTCAAAAGAGAAAGAGGGAGAATTTGAAGTACGAAGTTAGAGGTTAGAAGTTAGAAGTTAGAAATTTTTCATATTGATTTTGTATTTTTTTTGGACTTCCAAATAGGTTTAATAATTCTATTCGTGCATTACAAGCTAAATAAAACTTCTAATTAAGGAGAATAAATTAGATTATTTCTTTGATTTCTTCAGCAGGAATAAATCCCTGATATATACCATCCCACCAAAAAAATGTGTTGCCAATAGCACGGGATCCTTTCTGAAGATTGCATAGGTAAAGATGATGCAGGACCCGGCTAAACTCAGTATCCAAAATCCCAGAGGCAAGGACGATTTTTCATGCTGTTCAGAATAGACCCACTGATAGAAAAACCGAGAGGTGTACACAATTTGCCCCAGAATACCAAGAGCTATCAACCAGGGAGCAATGTTTTTGCCATCCAACAAATCCTGAAATCTCAAATTACTCAGAAAGATCAAATAGACTGCAATGAGTATTGGAACTCCAATCACGGTTAATTTTAAAAGGATATTGGAGTTTTTCCATTCATTTTGCAATTGCAAATTCCGAAAATATACCGTATACACAAGGAATTGCCCAAGCATAATAGCCAAATCATTTCGCAAATAGCCGTAAATAAACAGGAGAATTGATCCAAAAAGACTCAGTTTCCAAAAAAGCTTGGGAGTTTTTATTTTTTCTGCCTTTTCAGAGAGAAACCATTGGTTTATTAACCGGACCGAAAATAAAAGCTGCGCTAGAAACCCAATCCCATAAATTAACCAGTTGCTCATAAAAGTTTAGAATTAACCAAATTTGAAATCACTCAAAACAGTCAATAGAAAAGGGCTGTAAAACAGCCCTTTTGATTTTTGGATTTATTTTTTATTACATATCCAGCAAATAGGCGAATATAAGCGGAGCTACAATTGTGGCATCGCTTTCAATAATAAATTTAGGAGTATTTATATCCAGTTTTCCCCAGGTAATCTTTTCATTGGGAACCGCTCCGGAATAAGATCCGTAACTAGTGGTAGAATCTGAGATCTGGCAGAAATAACTCCAAAAAGGAGTATCTGTACGTTCCATATCCTGATATAACATAGGGACCACGCAAATTGGGAAATCCCCTGCAATTCCTCCCCCAATCTGGAAGAAACCTATTCCTTCTTTGGAATTTTCGGTGTACCATTCGGCCAAAAATGCCATATATTCAATCCCGGATTTCATTGTTCCGGGTTTCAATTCTCCTTTTAAAACATAGGAAGCGAAAATATTTCCCATCGTACTGTCTTCCCAACCTGGAACAACAATGGGTAAATTCTTTTCAGCAGCAGCATACATCCATGAATCTTTGAGATCTATCTCATAATACTCTTCAAGTACGCCAGAAAGCAGCAGTTTGTACATAAATTCATGAGGAAAATAACGTTCTCCAGCAGCCTCAGCATCTTTCCAGATTTTAACTATATGTTCCTGAATTCTTCGGAAAGCTTCTTCCTCCGGAATACAAGTATCAGTCACACGATTTAAACCTTTTTCCATGAGTTCCCATTCATCCTTCGGAGTAAGATCGCGGTAATTTGGAACGCGTTTATAATGTGAATGGGCTACCAGATTCATCACATCTTCTTCCAGGTTAGCGCCTGTACAGGATATGATATGTACTTTATCCTTACGGATAATTTCGGCGAATATCTTCCCGATTTCAGCAGTGCTCATAGCTCCGGCAAGTGAAATCAACATCTTAGATCCGTTTTCCAACTGCTTTTCATAAGCTTCAGCAGCATCTACAAGAGCTGCGGAATTAAAGTGCAGGTAATATTTTGAAATAAACTGGGAAATTGCGCCTTTACTCATCGTCTTCCGGTGTATGATTTTCAAATTTGAACTTATAGCTCAACATTTTATAATATAATTTTGCTGCGAGAAAATCAGATGATTTATCGATATCATTTGGACAAAGTTCAACAATGTCAAAACCAACCACATTTTTCTTTTTGAACATCATCTTAATGAACTCAAGAGTCTCATAAAAAAACATTCCACCTGGTTCCGGAGTTCCTGTAGAAGGCATTATAGAAGGATCAAAAGCATCAAGATCTATAGTGATATAAACATTTGGAGTCATCTGTCCAATAGCATCATCCATCCAGTCTTCATACAGATCATGTCCAAAATATACCTGATTTTCATCCATGTGTTCAACTTCTGAAACATCCATCGATCGGATTCCTACTTGGACGAGGTTGGCTTTTTTGCTGGCTTCATGAACAGCACAAGCGTGATTGTAAGGGGAACCTTCATATTCAGGTCTTAAATCGGCATGAGCGTCAATTTGTACTACGGTCAATTCGGGAAAAGATTCATTAAAAGCGCGAATTGCACCGATGCTCACCGAATGTTCTCCTCCAAAAAGGGTTACAAATTTATCCTGATTAATATAATTTTTGGTGGTTTTGTAAACTGCTTCCACCATTTTTTCGGGAGAAAAATCCTCGGTTACCGGAGGGGCAAGGTAAATTCCTTTTCTGTAGACCTCGGTACGGGTTTCAATGTCATAAAGTTCCATATTTTCTGAAGCTTCTAAAAAAGCATCTGGACCTTTATCAGCACCTTTTTGCCAGGAACTGGTTCCATCATAGGGAACCGGGATTAATACCACTTGTGCATCGTCAAGACGTGCGTGTTTATCAGGTATTCCGGCGTAATTCTTTTTGCTCATCGCTTTATTTTAATAATTTAAGTTTGAAAAGTTGAATATAAATGTTTAAAGTTGAAATTATTTTTTGCAATAACCTAATATAGACAAAAGATCTTCAGAGGTTTGCTGTTCACTGAAAACTTCTGTGGTGATATTTCCATCCTTATCCCTGTCTATCAAGATTTGCTTGGGCTGTGGAATTAGACAGTGTTGTAATCCGCCAAAACCACCAATAGTTTCCTGATATGCCCCGGTATTGAAGAAACCAATATAAAGAGGTTTATCCTTTTTATATTTGGGCAGGTAAATCGCGTTTGTATTTTGCTCAGAATTGTAATAATCGTCACTGTCACAGGTCAATCCTCCCAATAATATCCGTTCATATTCATCATTCCATCTGTTGATGGGAAGCATTACGAATTTTTTGCTGATTGCCCAGCTATCAGGTAAGGTTGTGATAAAAGAGGAATTGATCATATTCCACTTTTCACGATCGTTTTGTTGTTTTTGATATAAAATTTCATAGATAGCACCACCACTTTCTCCTACGGTAAAAGAACCAAATTCAGTGAAAATATGAGGCACATCTATTCCGGCATCATCACAGGTTAATTTGATTTGATTGATGATCTCATCAACCATATATTGATAATCATATTCAAAAGCCAGAGAATTTTTTATTGGAAATCCACCACCAATATTCAGACTGTCCAAGCTAGGGCAAACCTCTTTTAAGTGAATGTAAACCTGTAAACACTTGTTCAGCTCATTCCAGTAATAGGCTGTATCCCGAATCCCTGTATTGAGGAAAAAGTGGAGCATTTTTAGCTCTATTTGGTCATTATCCCTGATTTTTCGGTTATAAAACGGAACAATGTTTTTATAACCAATTCCCAGTCTTGAAGTGTAGAACTCAAATTTAGGTTCTTCTTCGGAGGCAATTCGAATTCCTACTTTGAAAGGATCATTAATTTCAGCGGTAAGCAGATCAATTTCCTCAAAATTATCAATTATTGGAATGCAGTTTTTATGACCTTCATTCACCAGTTTGGCGATATTGTGGATGTATTGATTGCGTTTAAATCCATTGCAAATTACATAAGTATCATCGTTGATCTTTCCGGAAGCCTTTAAACTTTCAACGATATTGATGTCAAATGCCGAAGAGGTTTCAATGTGAATATCATTTTTTAGGGCTTCATTTAAGATATGCTTGAAATGAGAACTTTTAGTGCAATAACAATAATTATAACTGCCTTTATAGTTGTGTTTTTCAATAGAATTTTTAAACCAGGTTTTTGCCCGATTGATATTTTCCGAAATTTTTGGTAAATAGGTATACTTTAGAGGCGTGCCATATTTTGCAATCAATTCCATCAAATCTATATCATGAAACTGAAGATTATTATCCTCCAACTTAAATTCTTCCTGTGGAAAATAAAATGTCTGATTAATTAAATCTTTGTATTTTGTATTCAAAGCTGTGGTTTGGTGATTTTTAAAGTGAAAAGATAGGAATTAATTCGGGGCGCAAAAAGTTATGTGCTCGTAAATCTTTATCAAGATACAAATAACTATAGGGAATTGGGGAATACGAACGATTTCTTAGAAAGCCAAAGGCGATCAGCAGAAGTTGCATAGAAAATGTGTTAACAGAAAATAATATTGACCGGTTCAATTGTTTGTATTTGTTTTATAAAAAAATATCAATTCGTTTTATTAAATCTTTTGTTTTAAAACAGTGAGCCTGTATGCATTAAATTTCCTTTTTAGGAAATTCAACTATTATTGCATCACAAAAGTATTAAAAAAATATTGGTTTTTTTAAATAAAATTTACCGGATAATTACAACATCTTAATGTTTATAATTTCCTGTCTTGTAAGTGGTCTCCAATTGCCTCTGGGAAGGTCCTTTTTGGTAAGTCCGCCAAATACTACGCGGTCAAGTTTCTCAATTTCATAGCCCATTCTTTTAAACAAACGTTGTACAACGTGTAATTTGACGCTATTGGTTTCCAGGCCAATTTCGTTTTTAGGTCTGTTTTCTAAATAACTTATATCCTGGATATTTACTTTTCCGTCTTCCAATAAAACTCCTTCGCTAATTTTTTTAAAATCCTCATAAGCCAAAGGTTTGGTAAGTTCTAAGTGATAGATTTGTCGAATTCCGTTTTTAGGTTTTCCAAGTTGTTTTTCCAAAGCACCGTCATTTGTAAAAAGTAAAAGTCCGCTGGCTTGTCTGTCCAATTTGCCAACCGGCGACATTTTAGATTTTGTGGCATTGGCTATTAAATCCATTACCGTTTTGCTGGTTCTCTCGGTACTCCCAGTTGTATAAAAACCTCTGGGCTTATTCAGTAAGATATATTCGGGTTTTTCCGGAATAACTTTGTGGCCGTCAAATTTTACTTCATCGGTTAGTTTTACGCGGAAACCCATTTCTGTTATGGTTTTCCCATTGACTGTCACATTACCTGCACCTATATAGATATCGGCATCACGGCGTGAACAAGCTCCGGAATTGGCAATGTATTTATTTAATCGGATTCCTTCTACTTTAGAAACAGCAGGTTTTTTTTGTGCAGATTTATCACCGGATTGTTTATTTGCCGATGTTTTGGATACAGTTTGTTTCTTCACCGGGAATTTATCCCTGGAAGTCGGTTTATTCGATTTCTCTCCTTTTTGTTTACCTGTCAATTTTCCTTTTGGAGATTTTTCGTCCCTGCCCATACCGTTAATTTTTTTGCAAAGATACTTTATTGATTAGTATGTTACTAAGATATTTTTAAAGAATTATAATTCGATAAAAATTTGATGGAATTGGCCAACTCTTCTGTTTTTCAATGTGATAATCTGCCTTAGAAAGAATCATTCGGATCCATAAAATGATGGATGAATAATCTTTTCTTAATTTGAGCGCAACTTAAGCAAACTGTTATAAGTCAGAAATTCTACATAGGAAAATTTGACTTTAGGAAAGCTATCAACAAAATGCTTAAAGAAGATGAATATTGTTTAATGAATACATAATTAATTTATCTTAGTGAAATAGAATCTTCTCCCCGAATGTAACACTCTAAAATTTTATCAGGTGGTAATTAAAATATTATCTAGCAGCCCTAATGCATATTCGACCAAAAGGTTAGTTGAAGCGGGACGTAAAAGAGATCATGATGTTGAAATAATTAATCCTTTTTATTGCGACCTCATAATTGAAAAAAAGACCCCGGAAATTTATTCCGAAGGTAAAAAAATTGAAAATGCGGAAGCTGTGATTCCTAGAATAGGGGTGTCTGATATTTTTTATGGAACTGCACTTGTAAGACAATTTGAATTGATGAAGGTTTTTACAACAGCGGGTTCACAAGCCCTAACCAGATCCAGTGACAGACTCCGCAGTCTGCAAATGTTGTCAAGAGCAAAGCTGGGCTTACCTAAAACTGCAATCTCCAATTATTCAGATCAATTAATTGATATAATAAATTTTGTTGATGAGGCACCCTTGATCATAAAGTTATTGGAGAGAAAAAAAGGATTAGGAGTAGTTCTCGCGGAAACAAATAATGCCGCAATATCTGTAATTGAAGCATTCGCAGGCCTGGGTACACGTGTTATAGTTCAAAAATATATTAAAGAAGCCAATGGTGCAGATGTTAGGGCATTCGTTGTGGATGGAAAGGTGGTCGGAGCTATGAAGAGACAGGCAAAAGAAGGGGAATTTAGGTCTAATCGCAATTTGGGAAGCACTGCCCAAATCATTCATCTCTCAGAGATGGAGGAGATGGCTGCCATAAAAGCCGCTAAAGTTCTGGGTCTCGGTATTTGCGGAGTTGATATGATACAGTCACTTGAGGGGCCTTTAATTTTAAAGGTGACTGCTTCCCCAGGTTTGGAACAGATAGAATCGGTAACCAAAAAGGATATTGCGAAAATTATAATAAAATATGCAGAAAAAAATATATGATTTTGAAAGTTCTTTTTAAAACATCGAATCGTTAAAAAACTCTGTGGATCACTTTGTCGAGATCGATCAGAAGTATGCTAAAAACCCCTGCAACAATTATAAGTTTAAGGATATTGTGAAGTAAGAGATACTGCCATTTTGCGGAGCTGAAATATAAAAAAAGCAGAAAGAAAATTAGCAGAAGTAATGAAATATAAAAATAATAATCCATTAACCCGGTATTATATTTTGTAGTCAAAAGGAGGATTGGGATTATGGCTATAACCGTTAATACCGACAGGAAAAATTTGCTCCAATTTTCTCCATAAACCACGGGAATTGTTTTGTAGTTAAGGACAAGGTCACCTTTTAAATTCTCCAGATCTTTTACCAATTCACGCATTACGATCATCAGGTACAGAAATGTGGCGTGAATAAAAATGACGGTTTCAAAATTTTTGTAATATACAAACACCACAAAAAACGGGGTCATTGTCAAAATACTTGCAACCAGATTTCCCAAAAACAGGATCTTTTTTAAACGGTGCGAATAAAGCCAGATCATAAAAATATAGATCGAAAAAAAGACTACGGCTCTAAAGGAGACATAGCTCGCAAAGAAAACCGCGGCAAAATTAAGTATAAAATATACTGAAAGTTTGGTTCGCTGACTTACAAACCTATCCAGCATAGTTTTTTTAGGGCGATTGATAAGATCTTTTTCGCTGTCGTAAAAATTGTTGATTATATAACCAGAGGCAATTACGGTGGCAGAAGAAAGGATAAGAAAAAATAAATTGGCATCAAAAAGAACCTTGTGCAAGGGCAATTTCGGAGCGAGAATAATTGCTGAGGTTAAATATTGGGCAACAACCAGGATCAGAATATTATATCCCCGAACCACTGAAAACAAGCTCAATATTTTAAGCAATAAACGTTTGTTTTTTGCAGCCGCCATGTAATTCAGGGGATTCTAGAAGTTGTAAACGATCTCTAATTTATAGTCTTTTAAGGCGATTTTGGCTTTGTCAAAATCCTCAGTAAAACCTAAAATATAGCCACCACCTCCGGAGCCACAAAGTTTTAAATAGTAATCGTTTGTTTCAATTCCCGCTTTCCACAATTTGTGAAATTGAGGCGGGATCATTGGTTTGAAGTTTTTCAAAACCACGTGGGAAAGTTTTTTGATATTTCCGAACAAGGATTTTACATCACCCTGCAGAAAATCATCTACACAGGCATCAGTATGCTTTACAAATTGGTCCTTCAGCATTTTTCGGAAAGGCTCCAACTTCATATTTTCCATAAAAATATGAACCATTGGGGCTGTCTCCCCAATAATTCCGCTGTCCAATAAAAACACCGCACCTTTTCCATTCGCCGTTTGTGAAGGGATTCCGGCAGGTTCAATATTATCTTTGGAATTTATTAATATAGGAATACTTAAATAGCTGTTCAGAGGATCAAGGCCAGAAGATTTACCGTGAAAAAAGGATTCCATTTCCCCAAAAATCTCTTTCAGCTTTAATAATTTATCCCTGGTAAGGTTTTCAAGAACTGTAATTTTATCGGTTGCATATTTATCATAAATAGCTGCAACAAGAGCACCACTGCTTCCTACTCCATAACCTTGAGGAATTGAAGAATCAAAATACATGCCTCTTTCTATATCGCTACTTAAGGCATTCATATTAAAACATACAAGTTCCGGGTGATTTTTTTGAAGTTCAACCAAGTATTCAGCGAAGTTTTTAAGGCCAATATTGGATTTGATCGCAATCTCCGAAGGATTTTCCTCCACTTTCAAGGCTCCATTATAGAAATTGTAGGGAATAGATAATCCCTTGGAATCTTTTATGATCCCATATTCACCGAAAAGCAGAATTTTTGAGTAGAATAATGGTCCTTTCATAGGAGTAAATTAATAATTAACAATTGAAAATAGATAATTAAATTTGTTTTGTCGTTTTAATAATACTTACTAATATTTTTAACAATTCTTTGATATCTTTTTGAAAAATTCAAGAGAAAGAATTTTATACAAATTAACACTTTTATTGGAGAAAAGATAACTTATGGTTATTATTATATTCTCCTTCACATATAGTATTCTTAATTTCTAATTTTTCAATTTTCAATTTTCTTAGCCCCTTCACCTATCTGGTCACAAATATACTGTTCATTTTCGCAATAGGCAACCAACTCATTCTTAATGAATTCAAAAACTTTTACTACATCCTTTTCGGGGTACAAAACGTGTACATTTGCCCCTGCATCCAATGTAAAGCAGACAGGCAAACCGGAGTTTTGCCTAAAGGTCCATATTTTATTAATGATCTCGAGGGTATTGGGTTTCATCAGGATAAAATAGGGATTGCTGCTCATCATCATGGCATGCAATGTCAAAGCCTCACTTTCCACAATTTCCATAAATTCCTTTAAATTCCCGGTTTCGAATATATTTCGGAGTTTGTCCATGTTCCTGTGAGCCTGTTCAAATCTCGAATCTGCAAAAGCGTGGTCTACCATCAGGTTGTGACCAATACTGCTACTCACTTGTTTGGTTCCTTTATCCACCAATAAAATGGTGTCCTGGTAGTTAAGAAAAGCTTCGTGAATTTTATATGGATATTTTATACCGAAGAGATCACTACTATTTTCGATGTTTTTGTGTTTTCCCCATTCGATTATTTCGCCTTCAATACTTCTGCAGGCACTTCCCGAACCCAATCTGGCCAAAAAAGAAGCTTTCTGATTAAAATATTCATCTGAAAGATCGGGGTCTAATTCTTTTTCCAGACTCATTACACAAAGTGCCAACGCGCTCATTCCACTGGCTGAGGAAGCAATTCCACTGCTATGCGGAAAGGAATTCTCTGTTTTTATCACAAACTGATAATCAGTTAAAAATGGGCAGTATAAATTGATTCTTTTAAAAAAAGATTCGATTTTAGGTTTAAATTCCTCCTTCTTTATACCTTCAAAATAGAATTCGAAATTAATATTATTGTCGGCAGTTTCCATCTTCTTAAACTCCAAGGTTGTGGTTGTCCTACAGGAATCCAGTGTAAAACTTATTGAAGGATTTGCCGGGATCTGAGGTTCTATTTTACCCCAGTATTTTATCAATGCGATGTTGCTGGGAGCTTCCCAGGTTACACTGCCACCAATAAGTTTATGCTGAAAGGATTGTGAAATAAAATCTTTTTCGGTCATTCTACAGGAATTTAAGCAAATATACTTTTTTAGTTCGGAGGCATTGAAGAAGCTTTTCAAATAAAAGCCTATTTTAGTCTTATAAAACCAATTAAAATGACATTTAAACTGGGAATACGGATTTTGGTGGCCATGGGAATATGTTTCTTTATTGGCTTTTTAGGGCAAATTGCAACTCAGGCAAGCGTTGCAGACTGGTATCCTTCTCTTAATAAAGCTTGGTTTCATCCCCCAGACTGGATTTTTGGACCAATTTGGGCCGTGTTATATGTTTTAATGGGAATCTCTGCAGGAATTGTTTGGTATAAAGGCTTCTATCATAAATGGGTCAAGATCGCCCTGTATCATTTTGCTTTTCAGCTCTTGCTCAACGGATTTTGGTCTCTGCTTTTCTTTGGCTTAAATAAGCCCTTTTTGGCATTGCTGGATATAATAGCCTTATTTGTGATGCTGCTTTTCACCATAAAATGGTTTAAAGTTGTAAACGAAATAGCAGGATATTTGCTTATACCCTATGCTGTTTGGGTACTTTTTGCAGCAATACTCAATTTTGAGATCTGGAGGTTGAATTAAAATTTTAAAAGTATGTGGAGCGCATAAATCGATTTTAAAATATTTTTATAATTGTGGTTGTACAGTTTCTAATTTTCTGTCTCACTGTATTTTATTTGCAGGTAATTTATAGTCTCCTTGATCAGTTTAAGTTTATACTTTTAAGCAACAGCTTTCATTTATAAAATACAAACCTCCCTACGAAGAACTCATCGCTTGGGCAACAAGATAAGCGCTGGTCCAGGCATTTTGAAAATTAAATCCGCCCGTAATGGCATCAATATTTAGGACTTCGCCGGCAAAAAACAGGTTCTTATGCAGTTTGCTCTCAAAAGTCTTAAAATTAACTTCTTTTAGGTTTATGCCACCGGCAGTAACGAATTCTTCCTTGAACGTGCTTTTCCCATTGACTTTAAAGATTGCTTGTGTAAGCTGCAGACTCAAATTTTTAAGCTGATCTTTATTGAGATCGGCCCAAATGGCGGTTTCTTCAATTCCCGATGCTTTCACAAGGCTTTGCCATAATCGCTTTGGAAGTTCAAATTGCGTATACTTTGAAGTTTGTTGTTTCCCATGCGCCAATTTCAAATCCTTGAGTTGTTTTAAAATTCCTTCTGAAGTTTGGTCGGGTAGCCAATTTACCGATATCTTAAATTTATATTCAACTTCATTAAGTTTCCTGGCACCCCAGGCAGAGAGCTTTAAAACAGCCGGACCGCTCATTCCCCAATGAGTTATAAGCAACGGACCTTCATCCTCAAGGTTCATTCCTGTTATTTTTACTGAAGCAAAAGTTGAAATTCCCGGAAGGGCTTTGATACGTTCATCTTTTATATTGAAGGTGAAAAGTGAAGGCACGGCAGGCTCAATGGAATGACCTAACTTTTCTAGCAAATTCCATATTTTGGGATTGCTTCCTGTGGCGACAAGGATCTTTTCTGCTGAAAAATTGCCATTATTAGTGGATATTTTATAATGATCTTTCAGCTTCTCAATATGTTGGACCGAATGATTTTTCAGGATTTGCACTCCAAGTTGGTTTGCTTCATTCAGAAAACAATTGATAATAGTATCGGAAGAATCTGAAACCGGGAACATTCTCCCATCATCTTCAATTTTCAGTTCTATTCCGCGTTCTTCAAACCAGGTAATTGTATCGCCCGTCATAAATGAGTGAAAAGGACCGCGGAGTTCTATTCCACCACGCGGATAATTTTTTGTCAGTTCCCCGGGATTAAATTCGGCATGGGTGACATTGCATCTGCCGCCGCCGGAAATTCGCACTTTGGTTAGCACTTCTTTCCCTCGTTCAAGGATGAGAATTTTTGCTTCCGGATCCATTTCAGCAGCATTGATAGCAGCAAAAAAACCTGCTGCACCGCCGCCAATTATTATGATGTTGTAGTTTGTCAATTCGTTAACTTGCGATTTGTTAAATCAGTCCCGAAACATCGGGAGTTGACTCGTTAATTTGTCTTGTTTTTAGATTCTTATTTCTTGTCTCACAACATCTCAAATCTCACATCTCCTGTCTCATATCTAAAAAAGAAGATCCGGAAAATCAGAAATGATCCCATCAACTCCGAAATTTTTCATTTTTTCAATAGATTTGTGATCGTTCACAGTCCAAACATTTACCTTAAATCCGGCATCATGAGAAAGTTTTATGTTTTCTCTGGATGTAATTTCCATAGAGGGATGAATTGCAACTGCCTTCAGCTTATTCCCCAATTCAATTGCTTCGGTTATACTGGATTTATTCAAGATTCCAATCGGGATTTTTTTGTTGTGCTTAGAAACCTCGTAAAGTTCAACGATCTGGAAACTTGACAAAATAAAGTCCGAATAGGTCCAGCCTTTATTTTCGACATAATCCTTTATAATTTCACAGGTTCTTTCGGCAGTTTTAGCTCCTTTCAATTCAATATTGATCCTGCATTTACCTTTTATCAAATTCAAAACTTCGGAAAGTAGGGGGATTTTATATTTTCCTTCAACCAAAAATTCTTTTAGCTCAGTTAAATTATAATCAGATATTTGTCCGCTTCCATTGGTAGTTCTGTCCAGGGTAAAATCGTGGATCACCACAAGTTCCCCAGATTTGCAATGGTGAACGTCAATTTCGACGGCATCTACACCAAAACTTAATGCGAGTTCAATGCTTTCCAACGTATTCTCTGCCAGAAGGCCTTTTGCGCCTCGGTGACCAATTTTTTGAAAGGTTTTCATAACACAAAGGTATTTAAATAGCTCTAAACCCAAATTTTTAAATTTCGGGAATAATGGTTCAATAAAAAAAGGATTTTATTCGCTATTTTTTGACAATAACCTTCACGCATCCAAACAGGTACACGAATATAAAATAATTTTAGGTAAGCAATAATCCAATAATCGCGATTAAATTTTTGAATAATAATTTCATAATTATGACACATATTTTTCTTCTGATAAATTTTCGGAATTTCAGAAATGTCTATATTTAATTTTAAAATCCGAATTATGTACCAACCTAAGAAATACCTGAAAGATAAGCCTAAATATATTTTTGAATTTATCAGGACGCATCCATTTGCAACTTTTATTTTAAATGGCAATCGCATTTTAGCTACTCATATTCCTGTTTTAACGGAGGGTAATGCTGAAAAATTCTGTTTGTATTCACATATCGCCAATCACAATGAGCAAATTCCATATTTGAAAGATGGGACCGAAGCTCTTTTGATTTTTCAGGGTGCTCATGGGTATATTTCTTCTTCGTGGTATCGGGAAAAAGACATCAGCACCTGGGATTATTCTGCAGTACACGTAAATGTGAAGTTGAAAATACAAACCAGGGAGGAACTGGAAAAATCCCTTCAAAAGTTAGTAGCACATTTTGAGACGCCTCAGACGAAACCGCTTTTCTACAAGGATATTCCTAAACAAATGTTGGAAGATCACCTTCCACAGATTACCGGATTTTGGTGTGAGCCTTTTAAAGTTCAGGCTGTAGCCAAATTACACCAGGGAGCTCATAAGGAGGATATAATTTCAGTCACAAAAAATCTGGAAGGGCTAGACGATCCTTTGGCTTCCGAGTTAAGCAGAAATATCAAAACAGAAATATTTATAAAGCCCATAAAAAATGAATAAGTGCTTGATTCATAGTAAAATAAAGATTAAATTTAGTAGTAGAATTATCTAATTGTTGTAAAAAAAATATTTGAATATTTGGATAATTTGGATTGTTTTTCAGAAATAAATAGGGAAATCATGCCAGAATTACCAGAAGTTGAAGTTTTTAGACAAACATTTAATTCATCTGCTTTAAATCAGAAGGTTGCCAGGGTTGAAGTATTGGATGATATTATACTTGAAAATATAAGCTCGCGGGCGTTTCAAATGAAGTTAAAAGGGGCGACATTTCAGGCTACTCATAGGCACGGTAAGAATTTGTTTGTTCAACTTGATACTGAGGAAACAATGATGCTTCACTTCGGCATGTCTGGATCCTTAAAGTATGGTAAGGACGGGGAGGAAGAGCCAGAGTATTCCAGGATCATTTTTAATTTGAACAATGGCTACAACCTCTACTATGTAAGTCCCCGGAAACTGGGGAGAATTGGCGTTGTGGAGGATGAAGCTGATTATATAGTCGAAAATAAACTGGGTCCCGATACTTATTCAGATGATTTTACCTGGGATGTTTTTAAGAATATTATGAAGGGAAGACGTGGCATTATTAAATCGAGCCTCATGAATCAAAAACTAATGGCTGGGATAGGAAATGTTTATTCAGATGAGATCCTATTTCATTCCAATATTTACCCGTTTACCGTTGTTCATGAAATAAATGACAAGGAATTAAAAACCATATTCGACAATATTAAGATGGTTTTTGAAAAGGTTATTAATACTAAACTTAAAGGAAAAAAATTTCCAAAAAATTTCCTTGTATTAAAAAGAAGCGAGGGCGCAGAATGCCCAATTTGTGGTGGCAGGATCAAACGTGAAAAATTCTCGGGAAGATCTTCTTATTACTGTGAGGCGCATCAAAAGAAAAATTTAGGACCAAATTAAAAACACCTTGATCAGGTGAAAAAGTCATGAAACACTTGTACAGGTTCCTGGCAATAACTTCCTGGATTGGCTTAGTGGTAATTGTTTTTATTTCCTTAGGGAACCGGAAAAATAGCCTTGAAGCAGAACCAGGAATAAATTCCCATGAAAATTTAATTGACTTTCCCAGAATAAGTGCGACTGAGACTAAAGTTTATTCGATTGATAGAGATAAGAGCGAGTTGATCGTAAGCCTTTACAAAAAAGGAATTTTTTCCGGATTTGCTCATGATCATATTGTCATCGCCAGAGAATTTTCAGGTGCGGTCGAATTTGATGAAGTTGATCCAACTAAGTTTAAAATATCGATTAAAGTCCCATCAAATTCAATCGCTTCCGATCTTCCGGAAATCCGCAGAAAATTCGGGCTGGAAGTTCTTTCACAAAAAGATTGGATAGAGATCAATAAAACCATGAGAAGCAGCAGGCAATTGGATATTGAAAAGTATCCAATTGTGAATTTTCGTTCAGAAAGCCTTAAAAGAATAGAAGGCGAAAGCTTCGAAATTGTAGGTGATTTTTCATTACATGGGGTTACAAAATTAGTTAACATTCCGGTGACAATTTCAATGGAAAATGGAATTTTGAAGTTGAAGGGAGGATTTTCCTTTCTGCAAAGCGATTATAACATTCAACCTTACAGCAGTGCCTTGGGTACTATTAGTGTTAAAGATGAAGCATTGTTGAAATTTGAAATTTCGGCTACTGATGAAAGCGAGAAATAGATTACCGGATTTTCCCCACTTTGAATCTAATATTGATAAAAGGATGATTTTTATAAATTATAACAAAATGGAAAATAAGGAATTTTTAAAAGACTATCATAAAAAAAGAAATTTTGATATTTCCTCTGAGCCTTTTGGACAGAATAAAAGTAAAAAGAATAAGGAAATCTTCATAATTCAAAAACATGAGGCAAGCCAACTTCATTACGACTTCAGATTGGCAGTAGATGGCGTGTTAAAAAGTTGGGCGGTTCCCAAGGGGCCATCTACAGATCCCGATGAGAAAAGACTCGCGATTCCTACGGAAGATCACCCAATGGAATATGCCGACTTTGAAGGTGTCATTCCCGAAGGCCAATACGGCGGAGGAACGGTGATGTTATGGGATGCAGGAATATATAGGAATACGAAGAAAGATGATGATGGCAAGCTGATCCCTATTAAGGATCAAATTGAAAAGGGACATATCACATTTAAGCTTGAGGGAAAGAAACTTAAAGGAGGTTTCTCTTTGATTCGGTTTCATAAGGGAAAGGACGAAAAATGGCTCTTAAAAAAGGTTGATGATGAGGAAGCTGATGCAAGAAAAAATCCGACAAGTACAGAGAATGAATCGGTTTTAACCGGGAGGACTATGGATCAAATAAAAAAAGATGCTGAGAAAAAGGAAGGATCTAATAACCAGACAAAAGAATATAGATAATAGAAAAAAGACTATTAAGTTAATACATCAATTGTTATATGATTTTATATATCAATATAATGCCTTCTCCTTCATACTGAAATAATAAAGAGACCAGGAAAAAGGGAGCAGTGGAATTATATAGATACCAATAAAATCTGTCATCCCCAATATTTTATATTGGAAGTGATACGGGATAATTGAGATAAATTATGGAAGTAGAAGAGAAAATGAAAATCGGTAAGTTTTCTGTGGACATAAGTCATAGGGATAAAATATTTTTCCCCAATTCGAAGTATTCCAAAGGGGATCTGATAGATTATTATGCAAAAATATCAGAAATAATGATTCCCTATATGAAAGATCGCCCAATTTCCATGTTGCGGTTTCCAGATGGGATCAAAGCCAAACAATTTTATCAGAAAGATACTCCCGATTATTTCCCGGATTGGATAGAAGTTGAATTAGTGAAAAAACAAGATGGGGGCACCACAAAATATGTGATTTGTAATAAGGCTGCAACACTTATTTATCTGGCAAACCAGGCTTGTATTACGCCTCATATATGGTTGAGCAAAAGAGATAAACTGGATTTTCCTGATAGATTCATCTTTGATCTTGACCCTTCTGACAATAATTTTTCTAAGGTAAAATCGGTGGCGGTAAAGTTGAAAAAATTTCTAGAGAAGGATCTTGATTTGCCCGTCTTTTTGATGACAACCGGTTCCAGAGGTCTTCATTTAGTCACTCCGTTAAACCGAAGAAGTAATTTTGATTCTGTTAGGGATTTTGCACAAAAAATTGCAAAACATCTAGAATTTGAAAACCCTGAAGAAATTACAACTGCCGCTCATATAAATAAACGAGGAAATAAGCTTTATATTGATACAGCCAGAAATGGTTTTGGTCAAACTAGTGTTGCTCCGTACGCCATTCGGCCAATAGAGGGCGCGCCTGTGGCAACTCCTATAACGTGGGAAGAACTAGAAAACATTGACCTTACAGCTCAAACCTACAGCATCGAAAATATTTTTTTAAGGATGGAAAAAATACCTGATCCATGGAAAGATATAAACAAGCATTCAGCATCCTTAACTTCAGCCAGTAAAAAATTAGCGGGAATAATTAAGATTTGACAATTTTATAATTTTTAGTTTTTTCTTTATTATTTATTTAGCATTTTAGCTGTCAACTTTTTTAGTTTGTTTTTTTCGGAAGCGAATATTCAGCATTTCAATGGACAAGGAGAAGAACACAGCGAAATAGATATAACCTTTTGGCACGTGATAATGCAGGCCATCCATCACTAACATAAATCCGATAAGGATTAAAAATGAAAGTGCGAGGATTTGAATCGTTGGATACTTATTCACAAAATCGCCAACTGCTCTGGCGAAAATCATCATAATTATAATAGAAATTATTACGGCAATTATCATCAAAATCACTTGATCCGTAAGGCCAACGGCTGTAAGAATGGAATCAAATGAAAAAATAATATCCAGCAATACTATTTGTAAAATAGCATATCCAAAGGAGCTTACATTTTTCACGATTTGCTTATGTTCATCTCCTTCTACCTTTTGATGTATTTCCAAAATTGATTTTATAAGCAAAAATATACCTCCAGCGATCAGAATTAAATCACGCCAACTCAGATCAAAATCGGCAACTTTTAAAACTGGTGTGGTAAGCCCTATGAGCCAGGTAATGCTCAGTAAGAGTAAGATTCGCACTATTAAAGCCAATGAAAGTCCCATCAACCTCGCTTTTTTCTGTTGAATTTGAGGCAGTTTACTGGCAACTATCGAAATAAATATAATATTGTCTATTCCAAGGACGATCTCCATAAAAGTCAGCGTAATTAAAGCGATCCAGGTATCTAGTTGAAGAAATATTTCCATAATTTATTTAAATAGAGAGGCTTGTAAATATAAGTAGTTTGATGTAAAGTTTCACCACATTGTTAATGGCATTTCATCCCCTTCGGGGTTTTCTTTGAAGGCGTAGCCGAAAAAGAAAACCCCGAAGGGGATAGATAAAAATGT
>Ga0307486_1000392_pt1 | contig 41234 bp, 71 predicted proteins | sample CBIW02metaG_FD_203663 | JGI IMG/M metagenome (GOLD analysis project Ga0307486, IMG submission 203663) | Sea-ice brine microbial communities from Beaufort Sea near Barrow, Alaska, United States - CBIW 0.2 | ecosystem: Environmental > Aquatic > Marine > Coastal | place: USA: Alaska | collected... | reverse complement strand
TGAATTAAATCATACTGTTGCAACGGCTGCTTATTTAGAACTGATGTTCCACGACAACAAAGAGGACGCAACTTTAATAATGAATAACATAGAAAAACTAGCCGAAATTATTGCAAGAGGAATATGCGAGTATTTAAAAGTTCCTTTTGTCGAGAAAAAGATTGTCAAAGAAGTAGACAAAGATAATATTGATGTCATAGCACCAGCCGGACATTATTACAAAATTCAAGTTGGCGCATTTTCACATAAAAGTTATGCGGATGCAGAAGCTGCTAGATTAAAAGCATTGGGTATAAAAAACATTGTTACATTAGATTAGAGGAGGTAATAAAATGAACATATTAATATTTTTACAAGCTTTATTATTGACATATTGGTCAGATGCTCTGCTAGTAATAGTAGCGGTTGCAGTGTTAGCGGTCCTATATAAGAGGGGTAAGAAAGACCTGGTTAAAGAGATAATCTATACTTTGGTAGTGAAAGCTGAAAAAGAACTGGGTAGCGCAACAGGTAGTGCAAAGTATAGTCAAGTTATAACAACTTTATATTTAAAATTACCACTTATATTAAGATTGTTTTTTACAACAGAAGAAGTTAACAAATATATAGAAGATGCTGTTACTTGGCTTAAGTCTAAATTAAAGGATCCAGAAGTGAATTTATTAAGTTATGCAGAAGAAACCAATGAACCGGTTACACTAGATATTAAAAATTTTAATAATAGTGGAAAACAAGATATAGAGAACTTAACGGCAGAGTTAGAATTTTATAGGAAACAAAATAATTTATCAGATTAATAAAAGACCTGAGGTTAGAGAAATCTAGCTTCAGGTCTTTATTTATTTTTTGATAAAAAAAGAGGAAAATATAAAAAAATGTAGAATGTAATCATATCAATGGATAAAAGACAGTTAAGATAGTTTAGGAGGTTTTAATATGGGTATGTCATATAAAGTTATTTTAGAAATTCGTTATAATCAAGTTCTTGAATTTTCTGATAAAACGTTTATTAGTAGTTTAATTAATTATTTAGGTACACTTGGATATCAGGTGAACTTTTTCAATGATAATATTGATGCTGTGAATTCGAAAATAAAACATCACATAAATATGGGGGCTAACAGATGTGGAATTGATTTTAATACAAAAGAACTAGATTATACTAGTTTTAAAGAAATTATTGAAAATTTAACAGGCATTTCTAAGTTGTTAAATTTTAATTTTTTAAACAGAATTGGATTAAGAGTAACAACTTTGAATTCATATACTACAATATCTGAAGCAAACAAAAAAATCACCAGTGTTTTGAATATAGAAAATGATAAGCTAAATAGTATAAAATCTAGTTGTGAAGTGTGTTTTTTATCGTTTGCTGTAAAAAAAACTAGATCATAATATTAAACTTTCGATTTTACCTAATCAGGTGAATATAAGTGTAAATGGATTGGATGAACAAATTAATACTTTAAATTTAGATATAGATGTGTCTGTAACAAATACCAACGGAAATGCAAATTCACTTGAAAAGAAATATAGACTATTCTTAGAAGAGATTAAAGAATATAATAAAGATTTAAACGAAATTTTTTAGTAGGTGATAAAATGAATGAATCATTACAAATAAAAATGGACAACATTTGGTTTCCAACAACTGGTGAATATGACAAAGAAAAAAATGATAAAACAAATAATGTAAATTTCCATGAAGTAATACTAAAAAGTATGACTTTAGGATATAATAATAATAATGAGGAATCTTCAATAACATTTAATAATAATAATAATAATAATAATAATAATAATAATGAAGAATCATCAATGACATCGAATGATAACTTTGCCTCAGATATACCTGGTTTTCAAAAAAATACATTAGGTGACAGTGAGGAGTTTAAAGAAATGGATAATAATGATATGATTATAAAATTAATTGAGAAGGTTGAACAAAGTAATCAACAACTTAAAATTGATTTAAATGAATCTGAAAAGAGAATAACAGAAGATAAAAAAGAAAGCGAAAAGAGAATTACGGAAGAACGCAGACTTTCTGAAGAACGTATGGAAAAAAAATTTGTTGAAGCTATGAGCTCATTCAAACAATTAAATGATAAAATAGATATTAATAATACGCAATTAAATACAAAGATTGATACTAAAGCTAAGGAATCAAATGATAAAATTGATATAAATAACAAATATATAAATAACATTTCGATTACTACTATGATTGGAATTGCCGCAATTGCGGTTGCACTTATTGTTGCTATGTTTGCCTTTATTTATACAAGTAAATAATCCAGTATTCTCAAAGCCACTTCGTTTAATAGTGGAAAAATAAACCCTGTAAGATTTGAAATTGAGAATAAGGATGAAAGCATTTCAGAAATAAAGGTAGATAAAGTTATCAGTGTAGAAAATGAGAAACTTGCCAAAAAACTAGAGCAGTATGTTTAAGCTGTGGAGATAAATGGAATGTATAAAATAAATTAGCCACCAATTAGCCACCTAGTCACAAAATACAATCAAATTATAAACCAAGCTATAAGTATAAGAACGGCTCATACAGGAGGTTAAAGGCGATTTATCTACATCTATAAATACATTAAGAACAAAAGGCGAGTGTGGGGTCAAAGACCAGGTCGACTAACTTATGAATGCACTAACAGTGCGGTATAGCAGTCTTTTATTAGACTGCTTTTTACTTTTTTGAAGATTAATTAACCACCAATTAGCCACCTGTTAAACATAAAATCAATGTACCTATAAATTAGGCACATTGATTTTATAGTTTTCTAATACTTTTTTAGTACTTTCTCTATTTATGTGAGTATAAATTTTATGTGTTACCTCAGAACCTTTCTTATGTCCTATAATTGATTGCGTAATAGACTCAGGGACACCATCAATAGCCATGTGTGTTACAAATGTGTGTCTAGTATTATGAAATGGTCTATAAATCAATTCTAAGCTTTCTAGCGCCTTCTGCCATTGTCTTATTACATATCTCTTTTGCAACGGTTCGCCAAGCGCATTTGTAAACACTAGATTTTCTTTATTTTTAAAACTAGATCCTGCCTTAAGAGCATCTTTAGTATTTTGGATCTTGGCTCTTTCCCAGATGTCGTTAAAATTTTCAGTAAATTCTATTTCTCTGAAAGACGACATAGTCTTTGGAATAGTTAACTTCATGCTTCCACCAATTTTTTTACCTTCATGGTCAAAATCTTTTGTATAGCGCAGAGACTTTTTAATACTTAATACACAAGTAACTTGATTAATGTCACTCCAGGATAAAGCAAGAATTTCACCCTCTCTCATGCCGAGGCTAAAGCCCAAATATGCTATATTAGCAATTCTACTACCAGTCCCATATAGATGCTCTATTATCATGTCCCGTTCCTTATGCGAAAAAACAAGCACCTCATTTGTATTTTTTTCTTTTAGATAATTTATTTGTCCTGGAACCTTTATACTAAAACATGGATTTTTAATAATAACATCAGTTTCAATTTCATAATTAAAAAATCTTTTTAGCAATTTAGTTAGCTTTAGTATTATTGGATATTTCTTGCCATTCTTGAAAAGTTTATTTAAATATGCTTGGACCATGTGAGATTTTATATCTTTAATTTTTTTAATTCCTATTTCTGAATCATTTATATACAATCTATATATAGATTCATAGGTTTCAAAAGTACTAATTTTAATTCCGCTCGGCATTATAACGTTAAAAATCCAGTCTTTAAAAGCAAGATTTAATGTTAATTCTCCCGCATCAGCATTCATCCCATTTTTAAGGTCTTGTTTATATCCATCCCTTTTAAGTTCAGCCTCTCGTTTACTTTTTCCGTAGAATGTTTTAAATACTTTTTTACCACTGCTATCATAACCAATTAAAAGTCTTATCCTATAGTATTTGTTTCCATTAACTTCTGTATTTGTTTTAACTGCCATGGTATGCCTCCTTTTCAACCAGTTGGTTTATAATAGTCCTAAAAAATTTACCAGTTGCTTTAAAGCACTCTCAGGTACTTCTAAACAACTAGCTATTTGCTCTATTGTCATTTCATATAATTCAATTGCATCAAAATTTATATTACTTAATCTAAATGCAAAATAATTAGCTTGTTTTTCTAATTTATCTTTATTAATTAAATTTTCATTCAAAGAAGTACTTAAATGAGTATGCAAAATGGCATGACCTAATTCATGTTTTATATAAAAATCTTCATAGTGCTCACTCATATCATTTCTAATAAAAATAATTTCTTTTCCCCCATAATCCCTTATATATAGGCTAGGATTTTCTCTTACAATAATGTTAGTAGGGTCTGTTTTAATTATTTCTATATCTAATGAATCACATAGTTCATTAGAATTATTAGTTCCATAAATGTCAATTAGGCCTAAAATAATATTGTCAATCCAATCCATTGCATCACCTACTTTTTATATTTAAAACTTACCATTTCCATTTGTTTTAACAATTCGTTTGCGAATTCCAATATCTCATTATCATCTAATTTATTTGCATTAAAGCCATGAGCGCCAAAAATCTGATGCATATTTACATAAGCTCTTGCTTCATTTGCATTTATAAATTCAGTAGGAACTGTTTTTTTAGCATTACTTATTACAGTTTCTTTGGCTTGAACTTCTTTAAAAAAATCATCCATTGAAACACCAAGAGATGATGCAATTTTGTTAAGTATCTTAATAGATGGATTGTTTTTTTCATTTCTTTCTATTGCGCTAATATAGCTTGCATTAACATTGGCTATTCTAGCCAGTTCATTTACCCCAATACTCTTTGATTCCCTTATTTTTTTAATGTTATCACCTATCATTTTTTACTTCCTCCATAAATATATTCTAATAGAATATATTATATCCTAACAGAACATGAAGTCAATAGTAAATATATGAAATATTGAGCAATATTCCCCTAGAACATGATAATTTACTGCAATCAAGTGCTATGGGAATATATAGCGTTTTACATATTCTCGAAGAATATGATATTGTATGCTCATGGAACACAGCAAGGGGGGTGAAAAAATTGAATAAAATTAAATTTTACAGAAATAACCTTAGTTTATCAACTTACAAGATCGCAGAATTATCAGGATTAACTGCGAGCTATATTTCAAATTTAGAAAATGATAATAGAACCAATCCATCTAAAGAAGTAATGCAAAAGATTTCTGATGCGTTGAAAGAAAGTGTACAAACTGTATTTTTCCCAGAAGATATTAAAAAGGAGGGATTATTAAATGAATTACACGGTTAAGGAAGTTGCTAAGAAATTAAGAGTTAGTGGAGCTCATGTTTACGAACTAATCAAAAGAGGAGAGCTTAAGAAAGTAGAAAGAATAGGAAGAGTAATAAGAATTTCGAGCAAAGATTTAAATAATATACGTTGCAGAGATTATTTCCAGTGTGACCACAGTAAAGTACAAGTCTTTGAGACAAGCTTAGGTAAAATAAGAATGATTAAAAATGATAGCAAGTATGTTCTTGTTGATTTAACAAAAGCCTTAGGTGTTAAGGATTCATATTCAATCGTTAAAGCTATAGACACTAAATATGTGTCAAAGATAAATACAGATGAAGCAAGAGGATTCGGTTTCTTCTCAAATCAGTTTGGAATACTTTTAATTTCATATGAGGGCATTAAAGAATATAGCACTAAAAGTAGAAATCAATCTAAAGTGGAAACTCTTTTAAAAGAATTAAAAGTTACACATGAAGATGAAATTCAGCAAACTATTGATTTTAACAAAGAAGAAAAATCAAACCAAAATAGTTTAAGCATTTTTGAGGGCCACAAGGTAGAAATCATTGAAGTAAATGGGGAAAAGCTATTTGAACTTTACTCTACGGGCATGGCATTAGGATATGAAACAGTTTCAAAGGGTATAAAGTATCCTCATAAAATAAGAATTGATAAAACAATAAAAAATGCTGATATCAAGCCAGTTGTACACAGTGTACAACCATATTTAACAGAAGAAATGCTTTATGATTTTATGTTAGAAACTAAAACCGATAAAGTAAAACCCTTTAGAAAATGGGTTACTGGAACGGTACTTCCTTCAATCAATAAAACTGGTGGCTATGTAGCAAATACCCCTAAGTTCACAAACAGTTATTTTAATAATTTCAGTAAGGAATTAAGAAAAGAAATGGAAGTTGAGCTTTCGTCTAAAGCTTATAGTCTTTATGAAGAAAAAGAAAAGTTAGATAAGCGAGTATTAGAAAGTATAAGACTACTTGAAGAACTTCAAGGAACATTGAGATAAGGAGGAATTAACAAATGGATAATTTAAACAAAGAAGAGACTGCTCAAGAAGTACCAGTTCAAGAGCAACCTAAAATTACTTTTGAATATTTAATAGATAGTCCATCAAAGATATTTTTAACAAATGATGAAAGTTTGTATAAAAGGTTAATAGAAAATAATCAATCTATTTATATGTTTGGACCTGAATTTAATAAGTCTAGCAATACAGAGAATGTTTTACAAATCAAGATTCAAGATTACCATTTGGTTCAAATCCTACTGGATAAATAGCATTACCTTTTGAAGATAACCAACCGAGTTGAGTGAATTCAACCTCCTTCAAATGTAGAACACCGATAATATCCCATCCAACTGTAACAAAGTCATTGATATTTTCTTGAACTTTGGGTTTGTTGAATTTTGTGGATTGGAAAATTTGATAATTTAAATAACCTTCAATACTGGGAAACATAATTATCACCACCTTTCAAAGTGGTATATTCAACAAAATATTACAAATACCTTTATTTTATAAGGAGGCACCCGAATGCCAAAAATAACTCAAATGACCAGTGAAAGTTTAACCATTATACACATAAAAACGACATTATCCATAAACGAAGCAGCTATTTACGCAGATATAGGTGAGGACAAAGTTAGACAGTTAGTTCACACTAAAGATTTTCCATGTTTTAAAAATGGCAACAAGTGGTGCATAAATAGAGAAATGCTCAATGATTGGCTTAAAAAAATAAGTGCAGAGCATAGGCAAATATGAGGAGGTATAAAATGAAAACAGTTTACGTAATAACAGCAGAAAATCCAGACAATACTCGTAGGTTTGTGTCTGTAAAGGGAACTATGTTAGAAGCAATTAAACTAATTGAAGATATTAAAGAAGGTACAAATACAATTGATGTAGATGTTAATTATCAGATTTCAGAACAGCATTTGTAAGGAATCATATTATTCCAAATAGGCTGAGAAGCCTATTAAAAAATAGTTTTAACTCTAAAAAACAAAACACTTCTTAAAATATATTATTCAATTCATTTCTAAAATATACCAATAAAGCGCAATGCTTTAACAAGACAATAAAATAAAATTTAGGGGGCGGAAATCATGCAAGAGGAACTTATCCAACAATTTAAAAATGGTAATAAAAGAGCTGGAGATGATTACTATGAGGCTAATATAAAACTAGTTTATTTTGTAGCTAGTAAATATAAACGTATGAATATGGATCAAGAAGAGGTTTTAGTAATTATTAATCAAGCTTTTGCACACTCATTGAAAAATTTAGATTTAAATAAAGCGCTATTCTCTACTTACTTTGCAGCGGTTGCACATGGAATGATTTTAAGGCATTGTAGAGATTTTGAACATACTATAAGAACTCAAAGAAGAGATTTAGCATTAAAGAAAGTTGTATATTGTGACAGTTTAGATACAGTTATCTACGCCAGTGATAACGAAGACATCACACTTGGTCACACTATTAGTTCAGTAGATGATTCAACTAGTATTTTTGTAGATGAAGCATTAAGTAAACTTAATAAAAAAGATAGCCAAGCAATAAAACTTCAACTTTTCAATGGACTATCACAGGAACAAATAGGTGAAATATGTGGTTGTAGTCAAGTTCAAATAAGTAGACGATTATCCAGAGCAAAAGCAAAACTGAAAATAATTTTAAAAGAGGTGAGTTGAATGACAGGAGCAAAAACTAGGTGCAAACAATGTATTCATGCTGATAAGACCGCAGTTGAAGCGCCTTGTAGTAAATGTGGAGAGGTCCAATTTAGTAAAAACAAACATGACAACCACTTCTTAGCGACTAGTAAAAATAAAATACTGGAGGTAAGTAATAATGGATAAATTAACAAGGTTAGCAGCAGAATTAAGGCTTTCAAGGGCAATAGCAAAAAGTTATAAAGAAGCTAATGGATTAATGGACAGGCTAATGAAACAACCAAAGAAACCACTAGGTACAAAATAATGAAAGTTAAAATTAAATGTGTGAAATGTCATAAAAACTACAAAATGAAAGTTTCCACTATTAAACAAGCTAGAAAGTTTAAGAGAGCAAATAAAACTAGAATATGCAATGAATGCGAATTTAAAATAATTCTAAGGCGAGTAGCAAGACAAATTATAAAGGAGAATAGGAAGTTATGTTAGATATGCCTGGCAAGGATGAACTTGTAAAATTATGCGAGAAAAGAGTGACAATAAAAGAATTAGCTGAAAGGTATTTTGTAGGCACGACAACAATTGATAGATGGCTTAAATTTTATAGGGTAAGCAAAGCAGGGTTAGGATTTAAAAAGGGAACATTAGAGGAATTAATAAATACTGACTTGACTAAAAACAAAATAGCGAAAAATCTAGGGTGCAATATCAAAACATTAAATACTTATCTAAATAAATACGGATTACAGAGGGTGGCGAAATGAAACTTAAAAGTTATAAAAGCTATATACAATTTTGTAAAAAACATGGCGTAGTAGCAACTAAAGAGGGTTTGTTGAATTGGAGCAGGTATTGCAAATAAAAAAGGACCTTTTGGCGAAGGTCCTCAGGAAAATAAACTTAAATATATTATACCACAGAAAGCGAGGTTATAAATAATGAAAAAACAAATATTAGCTTATATCATAGCACTCATAAATGCAGGAATAGACAACTCGGTAAGGCTTGAGAAATTTGAAAATGAAGAGACTGCAGTAACAGTATTAGAAACATCTAACAATGGATTGTTTGGTTTGCAAGGCTTTGTAGAAGATTTAAATGAGGGTGAAGTAACAGACGAAAGCATCTATGCAAAAAGAATAGTTGGATTAATTGAGGATTGCAAAAAGCTTAGGAGTGAATTATCCAGCACAGAGGAATATAAAAATAAAATAGTAAAAGTTGGGTTTGAAAATGTTACTAAATTAAAGGCAGAAATTCGTCAACTTCAACATGATGTAAATGATTATCAAAAACAACGTGAAATAAGTAATAATGCGATAAAGATGTTTCAGAGAGACAATAAAATGTGGCAGGAAACTTGTACTATATTAAAAGATAAAAATGAAAACTTAAAGGACCACACTGGATACAGGATTAATAAATAATTGGAGGTTGTACAGATGGAAGAAAAATACAAATATGTATTAGAGGGAGTATTACAGAATTTAAGGTCTATAGATGGACCGAATTCAGCAGATGAATACATTGATGATTCTATAAAAATTATTGTTGAGGCTCTAAAAGAAAAAAATAAAGGGGGAAACAAATAATGGGAAATTGTGGAATAGCAAGACGAGTGGATAACTTAGGAAGGATTGTGTTACCAATGGAATTAAGGAAAGTTTTAGATATTCCAGAAAATACTCCAATGGAAATTTACACTGAGGGCGAAACCATAATTCTTAAAAAATATGCGCCAGATTGCTTATTTTGTGGCGAAAATGATAACCACCTTGTTAATTTTAAAGGTAAATGGATCTGTAAAAAATGTTTAAAAGATTTAAAAGACCAAAATAAATAATATATCGGAGGTTAGTAAAATTGAATATTGAACTTAAGGATATAAAAATAATAAATTTCAAAGGTATAAAAGATTTATCAATTGATTTCGGCAAAGTAACTAACATTAGTGGAGAAAATGGACTTGGGAAAACAAGCATCCAGGATGCGTTCACATTTTTATTATTTGATAAGGATAGTAAGGATAATAGCAAATTTGATGCGCAGCCTTTAGATGCAGATGATAATCCTATCCATAATTTAGAAACTGTTATAGAAGCTACATTGATTGTAGATGGTAAGGAGATAGCATTAAAGAGAATTTATAAGGAAAAATACACAAAGGTTAGGGGTACATCAAAAATAGATTTCAAAGGCTATGAGAGTGAGTATTATGTTAATGAAGTTCCTCATAAAGTTACAGAGTTTAAAAACTATATAGGAAGTTTGCTGAATGAAGATGCCTTTAAATTAATTACAAGCCCAACTTATTTTTCAAGTTTAGAAAAGAAAAAGAGAATGGAAATTATTACAGCAATAGTCGGTGATCTAGATAATATGGCTGTATTAGATGCAAAAAAAGAACTTGAGCCATTAAGAAAACATTTAACAGAACATACCCTAAATGATTTTAAGAAGATGACAAGGGACAAGGTTAATAAGTTGAAAGTAGATAGAGCAAAACTACCAGTTAGGATTGATGAAGCTACTAAGAGCATACAGGAGTTTGAATTTGAGGCACTTGATATACAAAAGCGAAGCACTGATGCAGGAATAAAAAGTATTGAAGAACAGTTGCAGGATAAAAGTAAAGATAATGAAGGCCTATATACTTTAAAATCTGAATTAAGAGAAAAAGAATCTGCATTATTGGACCTTGAATATAAGATAAAAGCTAATCTTAATAAGCCTAGAGAGATACTAGAAAGCGATATAAGAACGAAAGAAACTAGTATAAGACACCTGAATGTTGTTCTGGATGAACATAAAGAATCCATTCATAGAAAGAAAAGCAAAATAGATAGTGAGCTCCAATATAAAAGGAATAGTCTATTGGAAAAATATAAAGCTATAAAGGAATCTAAATTTGAATTTGACGAAGAAAGCTGTAAGTGTCCAACCTGTCTAAGAAAATTTGAAACTGATGATGTAGAAGCTAAAAGAGCAGAGTTAGAAGGTAACTTCAATACAGATAAAGCTAGAAGAACAAAAGAAAATATTGCTGATGGAAAAGCCACTAATTTAGAAATTGAGACAATTAATAAACAGATCATTGACTTAGATGTTAAAACAGAAGAACAAAAAGGAGCTCTAGCATTAATACAAAAATCATTAGATGTAAAAAAAGAAGAATTAGAAACACTTAAAACTACACCAGTGGGCGTAACTCCTGAAACAAAAATTATTAAAACAGAGATTGAGACTCTAGAAAATAAAATTAAAGATTATAAAGTAGCAGATACTACAGAACTAACCGCTAAAAAAACAGAACTAAACACTTCATTAAAAGAAGTAGAAAACCAACTTGCATTCAAAGATGCTAATGAAAAAACTTTAAAAAGAATTGAAATTTTAAAAGATGAAGAAATAAATGCAAGTGAGAAAATAGCAGAATTAGAGGGGCTAGAAATATTATCTGAAGACTTTATAAGAACTAAAGTACAACTATTAGAAGAAACAGTTAATTCTAAATTCAAATATGTAACCTTTAAAATGTTTAGAAACCAAATAAATGGAGGCTTGGAAGAAGTTTGTGAACCTTGTTTTGAAGGAGTCCCATATGGCAGTAACTTAAATAATGCTGCAAGAGTAAATTGTGGGTTAGACATAATTAATACATTATGTAGCCATTACGGTGTTAATGCTCCTATATTCGTCGATAACGCTGAGAGCGTAAATAGATTAATTCCAGTAGAAAGCCAAATTATAAGACTTGTTGTTAGTAAAGATAAAAAATTAAAGATAGAAAATAGTGATCTCTAATGTATAAGGACATAATTGGTAAAAAGTTCGGTAAACTAACCGCTATAGAACATGTAGGAATAAATAAACATAGAAAGTCATTGTGGTTGTGTAGATGTGAATGTGGAAATATAACCACTGTAGTGATAAGCAAGCTGACTAGTGAAAGTACTAAGAGCTGCGGATGTCTTGCTACAACACATGGGCTAGCTGGCAGAATTAATGGGAAAGTAATGAGGTTATACACAATTTGGTCAGGTATTAAAAGAAGGTGCATGAATAAAAACAATAAAGATTATTCCAAATATGGCGGCAGAGGTATAAAGATTTGTAAAGAATGGATTGGTGATTTTAAAAGATTCCACGATTGGGCTATAAAAAATGGATATAACGATTTATTGACTATAGATAGAAAAAATGTAAATGGTAATTATGAGCCTTTAAATTGTAGATGGGCAACTCAAAAAGTTCAGTCTAATAATAAAACCAATAATATAGTACTTAATTACAAAGGCGAAAGTAACACGGTAACGGAATGGGCAGACAAATTAAATTTTAACCCTGAATCGATAAGATCTAGATTAAGCAGAGGTTGGACTATATCAGAAGCACTAACTATTCCAATCAATAAAATTTGAGGAGGATATATAAATGGTATTTGTAGAATATGGAGCGTTAGATAACTGTAAAAATCCAATGGAAAGCTTCGGAGAAATCTGTGTTCATTGCAATCAATGTGGCAGATTTGATAAAAAAGAAATTGAAAGCAATAAAGCACAAACGAAAGGTAAAGAAATAAATTTATGTAATACTTGTAAATTTGAGATTCCATCGTGTATGGCAAGTGAAGAGGGAGTAGATTTCAAATTTGGGCATGGACTTGGGAATGACAATGTATATGAATGTAATATCTATAAATCAGAAAGCGAGGTAATATAAATGAGTGAAAAAAGTAGTGCAATAACATTATTAGAAAAAGAAATGGTATATACAGTTGGTGAAGAGGAAGTAAAACTTACTGCCAATATAGTGAAGACTTTTATAGCTAGAGGAAACAAACAATTGTCAGATAGAGAAGTAGTGGTTTTCATGAATCTATGCAAATATAGAAAACTAAATCCATTTTTAAATGAAGCATATTTAGTTAAATTCGGCGATGAAGCCCAAATGGTTGTAGGTAAAGAAGCTCTCATGAGAAAAGCAGAGGAAAGCCCAAGATACAAAGGTCATAAAGCCGGGATAATCGTTGCAAGAGAAAAAGAAATACTAGAACTAGAAGGCTGTTTTAAACTCCAAACAGACGTTTTAGTCGGTGGATGGGCAGAGGTTTCTGTAGAGGGTAAGATATATCCAATAGTTGCAAAAGTAGCTATAGCTGAATATAGCAAGAGCCAAGCTACATGGAAAACTATGCCTAGCACAATGATTCGTAAGGTAGCACTAGTACAAGCCCTTAGAGAGTCATTCCCTAGCGAAATAGGTTCTCTATATGCCAAAGAGGAACTTGGAATTGATGAAGATAAAATTATAAATATTAAACAGGAAATTAAAGAAGAAATAAAAAATGAAGCTAATAAAGAAGAAATAAATATTCCAGAAGATATTAAAACAGATATTCCAGATAAAAAAGAAAAAAAAGATACTACACCAATAGTTGATGCTGAAATAGTAGCAGATAAGAGTGAATCAGATGACCCTTATTAAAGTTTTAGCTTCAGGAAGTTCAGGAAATTGTTACATCATCCAGGCAGGAGAAGAAAAGGTTGTCCTGGAGTGTGGTATAGATTACAAAGGTATTCTTAAAGGATTAAATTACAGTATAAAAGGTGTGGTTGGATGTTTAGTCTCACATTCACATTTGGATCACTGTAAAAGCTTTAAAAAAGTATTTGATAATTTTCCAAAGATAGTTGCTCCTTGCAGCGTATTAGAAAAATTCCACTATATAAATGAATATAAAAGTATAGCAACAGAAAGTCATGAATTGATCAATATAGGAAAGTTTTTGATAAGGCCTTTTGATTGCCAGCATACTAATTCAGATGGTTCAGAGTGCAAGAATTTGGGGTATCTAATACAACATCCACTAATAGGAAAAATACTATTTGCAACGGATACTTACTATCTAAAGTATAAATTCAAAAATATAGACCATGTTTTAATCGAATGTAACTATTCAGAGGATAGTATACAATCATTAGAGCCACATGAACAGAGAATTTTTAAGTCCCATATGAGTTTAGAAACTTTAAAAGAAACTTTAAAAACATGGGATTTATCAACTACAAAGACAATTACACTTATACATTTATCTAAGAATAATGGAGAGCCTGAGAGATTCAAAAGAGAGATAGAAGCATTAACAGGCATACCAACTTATATTGCAATAGAGGGATTAGAGGTGGGTTAAAATGACCGTTGAAAATAAAGAGAGATTTATGGAATATGCAAATAAAGTGATAAAAGAAAAAAAGCCTAAAGCAAAAATTAATGATGATAACGTAGCGGATTACAATGTAGTTAAGTCATGGAAGTTTAGGCAAATAAGAGGGTATAAGCAATGATGAGTAATGAAACTATCGCAATAATAGCTAATATAATCGCAATAAATCAAAGAGATAAAGTAGTTAACCAAATAGGTGAAAGTCTTAGAAATGCGTTTAGTGGAGAAAGAATATCAGAGGCTAGAGTACAACGTATACTTGATAAATTTATTGAAGGATTAAAAGAAATATAAGGAGGCTATTCAAGATGAATCCCCGACAAATGGAACTTAATAATATTAAAATGCATAAAGAAAATTGGTATGCATTGATAGCTTGTATATGCTCAGAAAAAACTAAAAGCGTATCACAATCATGTAGCCTGTTAGGTGTAAATTTAAAAAGTGAGAAATCTGAAAAGATAATATATAAGGAACCAAGGTTTGATTTAGATAATATTAAGAAATTATATGAAGAAATAGGAATAGTAAGACAAATGGCAATGAAAATGAATGTTTGCGAAGCTACACTAAGAAAATTCATGAAAAATAATGGTATTGAAACTAAGAAAGTGAAACCTAAAATATCTGATAGCTTTGATAAAAATAAAATAGAAACGCTAAGGAAAGAAGGTAAAAATCTGAAAGATATTTCATTGATAACAGGATATGAATATCAGAATTTAAATAAACTTATCAGGATAATGAATAAAGAAGGAGCGGTAATATGAATAAAGTAGCATTAGTCGGAAGAATGACAAAGGATCCTACCTTAACATTTGCTCAAGGAACGGGTACTGCAGTATGTAAATTTACTATTGCTGTAAACAGACGATTTAAAAAAGAAGGACAACCAGATGCTGATTTTCTTCCAGTAACGGTATTCGGAAAACAAGCTGAGGCAACAGCCAATTGGATGACAAAAGGTAGTCAAGTAGCTATTTCTGGCAATATACAGACTTCTAACTACATGAAAGATGATGTCAGAGTATATAAAACGGAAATTATTGCAGATGAAGTTGACTTTTTAGATAGTAAAAAAGACAGCAGCTCTAACAACAGTAATTCCAATAGTAGTAATTATAATCAGGGTGGAAATAGTAATAATTCTAACAATGGAAATAATGATTTTGGAAGTGATAGCGATATAACACCACTGGATGATTCTGACATTCCGTTCTGATAAATAATGTAAATAACAAAGGAGATTTTTATGATAGAAGCAACCGCTTATAAATGTGAATACTGCGATAAAATATACAAATTAAAACCTTCGTGTAAACGTCACGAGCTCACCTGTTTCGCTAATCCAGGGATGAGAGCTTGTAGGACTTGTAAAAACGTAGTAGGTGACGAAGAAGAAAGAACTATGAAGTGTAATATCACAAAAAAGTTTTTAAGCCATCCATGGGAAATATGTAAATTTGAACATGGATGCAAGTATTACAGAGAGGGCGAAAAAATATTTTAAAGGGCAGGCGATATTGTGATTCATTTCAAACTTACTGAAACAGAAATTAAAAAACTATTGAAAGAAAACTTAATGATAATTTATGATTCAAGAGAACGACAAAATCTACACGTATTAGATTACTTTGATAAAGCAAAAATCAAATATAAAAAACAAAAAATTGATGAGGGAGATTACACAGCTGTTATTACTAAGTGCCCAGCAATGGGCATATACAGAGACTTATATTTCAAGGTAGCGGTAGAAAGAAAAAATAGTGTAGATGAGTTAGCAGGCAATTTGGCAGAGGAAACAGATACTAGGGACGATTTAAGACTTGTAAGAGAACTTAGAAGAGCTAAAGAGAAAGGCATCAAAATGTTTCTAGTAATAGAGGATGAGCATGGAAGAAAAAATATTAAAACTGGAAACTATAGGAGCCTATATAAGCCAGCATCTTTCATGGCTAGGCTAAGAAGTCTTCAAGACCAATTCCTTAGTGGTACGGTTTTTATAAATAAAAATGATACTGGGGAAGAAATATTCGGTATCTTAAAATATGGTGTTAGAAATTTTCTTAAGGATGGAGATTTAGACATTAGTCCTGAAGAATAAGTATTCAAATGATATTGGAGGCTTGGTACTGATGGATAACAAGGAGAAAGCTTTACTAACCTACAATGCAATACAAAAGCATAAACGAGAGGCCCAAAAGGCTAAAGAGCTCGAAATCAGTTTATATCAACTTGATAATCTTAAAAAAATCAGGAGGGGAAACAGATGATTGTATTAAAAATAATAGCCGGAATAATGGTAGTTAGTGAAAAATGTAGCAAATATGATAGGAAAAACAGATGGTACAAATAAAGAAGTATGGTTTTAGTGTTGTAGCTGGACTGGTGTTGGGCTACTGTTTGGCTAAAATTATGGTATTGATAGTGGAAATATTTTATTAGATAAAAATGAGGGGGTTAAAAATATGATTGATAATAATATACGAGTGTTACCGCGGGTTTGCAGTGTATGTAAGGATCTTATATTACCACCGTTCATTTGGTGAATCTGATTTATGTATATATAACCGTAGTAAAAAACAATTTTTAAGAGTATGCCGGAAGTGTAAAAATTCAAGAGTATAGTGTCGTCTTTGCTAACTAGGATGCAACGAATAAGGGGGTAAACATGAAAATTAATAACAAAAATTTCATAGGAAAAATATTTTGTAAACATGATTATAGAAACTTTGAAACACCTATAAATAGAAAAACCAATCCGCATGGTTTTGTGTCTCTAAATGATGATGATGGAATATGGGTTTGCATTAAATGTGGAAAGAAATTATTTGAAATATAAACATATTCGTAAGGTCACGAAAAAGGAGTTGTCCGGTAATTCCGGATAACTGAAAGGTGGAAATTATGTTAATAAAAGAAGGTTCAAAAATAAAAATAGTAGAGGGCAACGATTTTAATGGCTATGCAATTAATGAAATCATAGCTAATGAGGATATAAATATAGAAAATAATAGTTATACAATATTGTTAAGGTATGAGGGTAGTGACAAGAATAACTTATTTGAAAGTGACAAAATAGTAAGAGTAAATGAAAATAATTATATAATATATGGATATTTCAAAGATGCTTTATTAGTAACTCGATATAAAAATAATAAAATTGCTATGTTTGAAAGTTATATGGATTAGCTAGAAAGCATGAACTAATAATAGGGAGGGTATAAAAATGAAATATAAAATATATGTAACTGAAAAAGTGAAGTTTATACATGAAATGGTGATAGAAGTTCCGGATGGTTGTGAAATAGAAACTATTCTTGACAATTCTGAAAAAGGTAGAAATTTGAGTGATGTTGGGTGCTTACTTACAGAACAAGATTGTAATATTATTTCAATAACCAGAGATGACAGCGGTGATTCAGAAATAAAAATTGAAGATATGGATGAGATAGAATAATAGTTCTACACAATTTGATTATAATACGAAGGAAAGTGGAGGTTAAAAAATAATAAAAACAGAGAAACGAGTTGCTAAAGTTGAAGAAAAAATTATTATAATTGATGATACTCACGACAATATGGATTGGCAAAAAACTCTTTATAGGATTGGAACTATATGGAAAGTTAATAAGGTTATGTTTAATAAATGGAATCCGAATGGTGTTATATATTGTGAAAATAATAATTTGAGTTGTCCAAATAATATTTATGAGGTAATAGTTAATTAACAAATATTTATACATGAGAACCACTGACCGTAAGGCAGTTAAGGTTAAGGAGGATATATTATGAATATAAATGAAAATCAAATGCAGGATATTTATCAAAATGAAGGAATTGCAATTTTTGCTAAAGGTAAAATGATATTAGGTATCCATCCCGATAACGTAGAAAACAACGTAAAATCTTTAGATAATGGAAGTATGAAAATTAATTGGGAATGTTTATTAGATACAGTTAATCATAATCCTATTGTAGACGAGGGCGAAAAATGTATTATCGAATTCATTGATAAAGATAAAAAATAGTTTTTGCATCATACAAAAACAGTGTGCAACAACAATTAAATAATAGGGGGAATTATTATGAAAAATCTTAAAGAATATTTAACGCTGAGAATAGAGGGAATAGAATGTGAATGTGACGAACACATCAAATCACTTGAGGTATTTATGGCAAAATATAATACTAAAAAGCAAATGTTAGAGAATAGTTTAAATACTTTTAAATGCGAATTAAAAAATCAAGAAAAAAAATAAGGAGGAATTATTAAATGGCAAAGTTTTGTGAAGATGATTGTAGTGCAATATGTGATTTTTGTAAAAACTATCAAGATGAATATAGAGATATTAATAAGACTATAGGAGAAGATGGGGAATTAGAATTTGCAGGAGACGGAATTTGTAGTGTAGACAATACGGAAGTAGACGCTTGTGATGGTGATAATTGTGATAATTTTATATGCTTCATGAGTAACAGTTAACTGCATACTTCAAAACTATTGTAACTTAATTTACAAGGAGGATTAATGTTGAAAAAAATATTCATAGACACTGAAACAACTGATATTAAACCCGGTGAAATCTGCCAACTGACGTACACAATTACTGTAGATGATAAAGTCGAAGCAGCTAAAAACTTTTTTCTAGCATGCGAGTATGTGGCACCTGGTGCAGAAAAAATTCATGGCTTTTCTGTAGCCAAGCTAAAAGATCTATCGGGTGGAAAATGTTTTAAAGACATTGCTGCAGAGGTTACTGAGGATTTAGAAGGTGGCATTTTTATCGCTCATAATGTAAACTTTGATATTAATTTTGTTAAAACTGAAATAGAAAGAGCCGGTTGTGCTTTTGAAATAGCTGATAAATTCTGTACAATGGAGTATTTCACAGAAATTCTAAAGTTAAAAGGCAAATATGGAAAACATAAATGGCCAAAACTTGAAGAGACAATGCAATTCTTAGGAATAGACAGTAATAGCATAGGCTTTAATAAGGGATTACAGAGGCTTTATGGGAATGAGTCCATTAGCTTCCACGATGCTCGTTTTGATGTTTGTGGCTTAGTAATGGTGTACTATAAGGCCCTAAAAATGGGATATAAAATATAAGGAGGTTTACAAATGAATAATTTAAATATCCCTCCACATAGTTGCAAAAATTGTGGACAATGCTGTGGACCGATTCTAATTAATGAAGTTGAGTATAAAGAAATAAAATCCTTTGTCCGTAAAAACAGACCTAAATATAATAAAAAGGCTACCTTTATGGATTGCAAATTTAGAGTTGATAACAAATGTTCTATTTATTTAGTCAGACCTACATTATGTAAACTTATGGGTGTTACTAAAGGGATGACTTGTTCCAATGGAAATAGTAAAGAATTAAATGGATACAAGTTTATGAATATGGAATCAAAAATAGTAGGTCTTTTAAACAAAGTTATTAAAATTAATTATTAATTTCATGATAATCAAAGATAGAAAGGAAGTCGAGCAAATGAATGCTAAAATAGAAAATATCTTAAATAGAGACGAAAATATTTTTTTAAATAGTCTGATCTTGGACGCGGGGCTTAATAAAGGGTGCGAAATGGCTCACATAATGTATGCAGTAAATTTCAAGATAGATATATGCAAAAATTATACTGGTGGGAAAAATGATTGTTTAATAGGTAATCTTATAAAGCTAAAATACACATCCGAAGATTGGGAAGGAAACAGAAATGAGAGAGAAGATGTTCCTGAAGTAAATAATGTTTTTAAAGAAGCCAAAAAACAAGGTAGCGGAGATTATAAGTATTTCGATTCGATTATTGAGAAAATTTTTAAGTATAAAAAAAATGAAGATAGACAAACGGAAAAAGTTTCCTACGAAGGCAATTACAATAAATTTTTAGATGCTTTGAACAATATGGAATATATAGATTATTTAAACACTAACCATTGGAAACACTTTAGAAAAGAAGCTATTAAATTTTACAATAACAAATGCCAAATATGCGGTAAAAAAGAAGAAAACCTAAATTTACATCATAGCAATTATGGAAACAGGGGAAGAGAAACTTTTAACGATGTGACGTTACTTTGCTCTAAATGTCATAACATTTTTCATAAAGAAGGGAAGTAATGAATGTAAACCAGTTCGCAGATAGGCACTTATATCCATACAAAATAAAAGGGAAAAGCAGAAATGAAATAGTACCAAGGTTATGTCCGTACTGTAACGGTGGTCAGCATCACGACAAGGAGTCATTCGCACTTAACATGGACAAACTTACGTTTAATTGCAGAAGAGGCGGCTGTGGAGTGACAGGCAGTTTTTATCAGCTATGCAAAGATTTTAATGAGGAGTCTGATTGGATGAAAGATGATAATTATGAATATAAAAAACAACCTAAGAAAATTTATAAAAAGCCAGTAACCAATGTCATTACTCCTACTGATAAAGTTGATAATTATTTAAAATTGAGGGGATTTAGTAAGGAAACTTGCATAAATCGTAAGATTGGTTCTGATGAAAAAGACAATATTGTTATGCCGTATTATGAAAATGGGGAACTTGTGTTAGTTAAATTCAGACCTTCTCACAAAATAGTAAAAAAGAATGGTGATATAAAGTCTTGGCGAGAAGAAGGTGGAAAGCCCGTATTTTGGGGAATGGATGATTGCAACGTCGAATTGCCTTTGATTTTATGTGAAGGCGAAATGGATGCATTAGCTCTTGATGAAGCTGGTATAAAGAATGTAGTAAGTGTCCCGTCTGGTTGTGAAGATTTAACTTGTGTTGAATTATGTTGGGATTGGCTGGAGAAATTTAAAAAAATCATTATTTGGGGTGACAGCGATGCCCCTGGACAAGAAATGGTTAGAAAATTAATTAACAGATTGGGAGAATACAGGTGTTCCGTTGTCAATTCTAATAGAAAAGATGCTAATGAAGTCCTCTATTTTGATGGCAAAAATAAAATTATTGATGCAATATCAAATGCGAAGGAAGTTCCTATAGCTGGGTTATTAAGACTTTCAGATGTAGAAAATTTTGATTATAGTAAGGTTGAGCGTGTTAGCTCGGGCTTTGAGTTAATAGATAAAGCCATTGGAGGATTTATGATGGGGCAAGTTAGCCTTTGGACAGGTTCAAATTCTTCAGGCAAAAGTACATTACTAGGTCAAATTTTAGTTGAAAGTATTGAGAAAGACTTTAATGTATGTGCTTTTTCAGGTGAACTTCCTGCACCGTTATTTAAATATTGGGTTGAATTGCAAATGGCAGGTAAATTAAATTTAAAAGCAAGATATGATGAGCTTAAAAAAGAAGATATTTATTTTGTACCTGATAATATAAAAGACAAAATGAAAGCATGGTATAGAGACAGATTTTTTTTATATGACAGCTTTGGTAGTGCAAAAGGAGAAGATATTTTAAAAATCTTTGAATATGCTGCAAGAAGATATGATTGCAAAGTGTTTTCAATTGATAATTTAATGATAACTGATTTCTGTAGCGCGAATAAAGATTTTTATAGAGCACAAAGTGAATTTATGGGGAAAATAATTGAGTTTACACATAAATTTAATGTCCATGTGCATGTAGTGGCGCATCCAAGGAAAACAAGTGGAGACATAACTAAGAATGATGTTGGTGGGAGTGGAGATTTAACTAACCGTGTTGACAATGTATTTTCAGTTTCGAGAATAGATCAGGATGACCCAAAAAATGGTTTATCTCTAATGGATTGCGATAATAAAGTCGATATATTGAAGAATCGGTTTTCAGGAAGACAGGATATTACTATTGGGTTGAAATTCGAACCATTAAGCAAAAGATTTTTCGCTAAGTCAGATATTGATAGTGATAGTAAAAGATATGGTTGGAATGATCAACAAACGTTAATAACCGAGGTGCAAATGAAAAGTCCTTGGGATGGAGATGAAGAATAAATGGAGAATAAAAGAAAATCAATTTCTAAAAAATTAAGATTTGAAATATTCAAAAGAGATAATTTTACTTATGAAAGACGAGAACAATTAGAGTTAGTACTTAAATGGAATATGCCAAAAACCATAAAAAAGTATGGGATTAATGAGGTAATTGAGTCAACTAAGCTATCTTTTAAGCAATATTATGATAAAAATGATGAAAATATCGCAAAAATTATAGACTTTATTCCACGGATATGTGCTCGGAGATTAGAGCAAAAAGATAAACCGTTTCTATCAAAAATATTCTATATAAAAGCAATTATGAGAAATAGATTTGGAAATTATGATGATGAAAGAATAATGGATTGTCTAACCAATATAATTAAAATTAAGTTAGATTATGACATTATATGTGGCTTTTCTAAAACCGCTAGAAGCTGGACAATGTTTTGGAAATTGTTAAATGATTATTATGGAGGTGATTGGTAATGGCATGGGTAAGTGTGCATCAACAAATTAGAGATCACCGTAAAACTAGAGAACTATATAGAATGTTAAAAATAAGTAGAGCCGAGGCTATAGGTACACTGGTATTGATTTGGACATGGGCTATTGATAATTGCGATCAAGAAGGAAAATTGATATGTTGCACTATTGAAGACATCTCTGATGCAGCCTTTTGGAGTAAAAAACCTCGAATTTTATATGAAGCATTAATAAAAACAAGATGGTTAGACGTATTAGATGGTGATATATATTTACATGATTGGTCAGATTTTAACAAACCTTTTTATGATTACTTAGCAAAAAAGAAGAAGAACAATATAAGGCAACAAGAGTGGAGAAATAAGCAACAGTCACAAGGGCAATCTTTAAACGGTCACAATGACAATAATAGTGACCGTAACAGTGACAATGAACGTGACAAAGGTAGTGACGTGTCCTGTGATGTAACACCCTCACCTTCACCTTCACCTTCACCTTCACCTTCACCTTCACCTTCACCTTCACCTTCACCTAAGAAAGAATCTCTTTGTCAGAGAAATAAATTTCTTGACGAAGCGATTGAGATTATTATAGCGAAAGAACTTTACTCGAGTATGAAAGAAAATAATCCAAAATGTAAAGAACCTAATTTCCAAAAGTGGGCTTGTAATATTGATTCAATGATACGTATTGATAAAAGAGACGTTGTAGATATAAGAAAAATCATTAGTTTTAGTCAACATGATAATTTTTGGAAATCAAATATATTAAGTACCGCAAAGTTAAGAGAAAAATTTGATCAGTTAATATTAAAAGTTAATGATGTTCCCAAAATACCAGAAGAACATAAAAATAAAAAGGAAATATGGACATAAATCAGAGGCTAAGGAGGAATATATGGATTATAAAAGAGTAATAGAAACATGGCTGAGAAATTACAATGATATAATTATTAAACTAGATTCGTATAAATCCCTATATAATGAAGTTGAGAAACATGTAAGAGACGGAGATGCGCTTGAATATGATAAGGAAAAATTAAGTCCATCTCATAAAATTAGTTCTGAGGTAGAAGATAATGCAATAACATTAGCTAATATGAGTATTGAAATAAATCACCTGGAAAGCAAAATATTAGTAATACAACAAGGTATTAAGCAGCTAAACGAAAAAGAAAGAAGAATTATTGAATTAAGATTTATGCAGCATAATAGATGGGATAAACCTTTAACATGGGTCCAGATATCAAGGGAAATGAACTATGATATTAGTTGGTGTAGAGAGTTACGGAATAGAGCGATAAACACATTAACAGGAGTAATGTTTGGAATACAAGCGGAAAACCCACTAAATACAAGCCGTTTTTAACATAATAAGGTGTTATAATAGTATTAGTTAGAATTATTAAAGAGAGAAGAGCACTGGTATACAACCGGTGCTCTTCTTATTGCGCGTGTTCACTATATAGGAGGTGATTAGATGTTAGATGAGAGACAGGTTAAGGCAATAGAATCAAAGGTAATAGGCGGGAATATTAGCGATATGGCGAGGAAATCAGGCGTTACTAGGAATACTATTTATAAATGGATAGAATTGGAAGAGTTTAAGGCCGAGGTGAGCAGGTGTCAACAGGAGTTTATTTCCTCCACAATACAGATAATCACTGCCTATGCACCAAAGAACGCGCAGGCACTGATAGACCTAGCTGATAGCACTACCAATAAGAAGATTGAGTTAGATGCTAGGCTTGCTCTGTTAAACAAGACTATGCCTAATACAACTAAGATAAGCATAGATGATGGTAGAGATGCTAAGGATAATGTGCCAGTAGATGTACTGGACCAAGAGCTTCAGGAGTTTGATGAGGAATAGTCGCAGTTTATAGGGACCATAGCTAGTGCTCGCTACACAGCATCAGCGACAATATAATACGAACATGTGTGGGAACACACTATGTACTAGATATAAACACTGATAATAACGTCATAGTTTATTATAGTATAGGGTAGAGAACGTTGGTATCACTAGGTTTAATATATAATGTCGTGAAATCAAGGTTTCACGACATTATTTTACATTGGTTTACATTGATGTGAGAGGCTATAGGGGTATATTCTGTTTTTAGGAATCGTGGAAATCGTGGAGGTAGAGCCTATAATTTTTTATAATAAAATTTTACCTTTGAAAAAAGAAGACCACCTATTCGGCAGTCTCCAAATAATCCTTTAATAATAATTCAATAGCTTTATCTAATAACTTTGATTGTGGTATTTTAGTAGTTTCTGAAAGTGCTTTAAGTTGGTTCAATAAATTAATATCAATAGAATTTGTATATCTTTCCCTAGTTTTTAAATCACTCATTCATATCACCTCAAACACATTATATACTTTACTTAAACTTATTGCAACTTACGTAAGTTTATGATATAATAATTATATAGAAGTATATGAGGGGGATTTGTTAATGTATGGTAAGGAAATGTTTCAAAAGGGTATTTATGGGATTGTGGATTTGGATATTTATAAGATAGTATATGTTGGTAGTACAAATGTTTCATTTTCAAACAGATGGGGTCATCATTGGTTACGAGTAAAAAAAGGCAACCACCCCAATAAAAAAATTAACTGAATTATTCAACTGTGGTAATTTTGAATTTGTTATCATTGAGGCAGGGGAATTTACAACCAAACAACTTTTGAAAAAAGAAAAATATTATACTGAAAAGTATGGTGTGCTCGAAGATGGTTATTGTGTCCACGTTGGTGGTGGAAAACTACAAAATGCTTTTATGAGTGCTAATAATAATTTCGAAGAAGATAGCAACATAAAATTAATTCGTTTGTATATAGAAGAAAATTGGTTTAACAAGAAACTATATTCAGAGGATAAAATTACTATTGAAAATCAATTTAATAAAGTAGGTATCGATATAGGGCAAATGAAGTTTATGGCATTATTAAGAAGAACAGGATTTGTAATTCAAAGATTTGCAGATAAAAAAAGTTGGTTAATTTCAGAAAAAACATTTTAACACTCTTAACAGGGTGTTTTTCTTATGAAAGGAGATATTATTATATGAAATTCAGAAAGAAACCAGTAGTAATCAATGCTATAAAATATACGAGGGATAATATCCATAGGGTTATGGATTTTGTTGAAGAATTAAGCGGTGAAGATAATTCTAAAAATATGAAATATAATGCAGAGGAAAACGAATATTTTATTATTACGTTAGAGGGAAATATGAAAATGAGTGATGGTGATTTTCTAATTCAAGGTGTAAATGGTGAGTTTTATCCATGTAAACCTGATATATTTGAAAAGACATATGACATAGTATAATTTTTTATAATATTTTTTTAGCTTCAAGGGTAGGCACAACAATTATTTTTTATAATACTTTTTAGGTGGTGTGGTATATGAAAATTAAATTATACACGCAATGGAAAGATGGTGAAGTTGTTTGCGCCTGTCCTCCAATAAACAAATGTAAAAAGGAACATGGCTGTGAGCTCTTAGACTTTACGCTTGATGCTTATGCCGATATGCGAGAATGCATGAAGCATGATAGTTATGCCAGGATTAATAGTAGGGTACAGCAAAGAAGGTGATCCAATTGGAAGATGTAGAATTAGAAGTAGACGAACATAAAGTTAATAGACAATTATTATATAAATATTTAAAAAAGTTATATCCCCATGGCAATAAGGCTAGAGTGTTAATGAAACAACATAATGAGCATTTATTTGATTTTCATGGATTAGCATATAGTGTAGGTAAAAGATCAATAGCATTTTTCTGTAAATACTTTCTTCAAGATACATTTACACCAAAGCCGGGAAATGTCGCAAGAGAATTAGCACCAATGCATTATGAATTATGGGAAGAGGCAGAAAACATATTTATTAAAGATTTATATGATAAATTTGGAGCAGCTGAACCTAGAGGATCTGCAAAAACAACGATAATGGATTTTGCTATATCTACATGGCTTCATGCTTATGAAATATCTCCTTATACGCTTGTAGCTGGTAAAGTAGAACAAGATGCCACTGATTTTATAGCGACAACCCGGCAGGCATTTGAAGAAAATCAATATATTATAAAAAGTTTTGGAAAATTAATAGATACTAGAAATCGCACAGTAAATAAATTGGAACTTGAACTTAGTAATAATACAAAGATACAGGCAATAAGCTCAACGTCTTCTATTCGTGGTAAGAAATATGGTAAAAATAGACCATTTTGCATTATAGCTGATGATTATCAAGGTAAATCTGATATTATTACTCAAGAATCAAGGGATAAGAAATATAGGACCTGGATGGATGATGCAAAATTTGCAGGTGATGAGGCTGTATATAGGAATGGCGCAAGAATAAAAATGGCCACAAAATTTATAGTATTAGGAACTATACTCCATCGAGATTGTTTTATGAGTAGAATTCTTATAAATAAAGAATATAAATGCATTACTAGAAAAGCAGTGCTAGTAGATGATGTAGATGAACTTTATACTACTGGCTTATGGCTACAGTTTAAAAATATATATTTTAGTGATATTTATGAAGATGCTGAAGCTGCAGCAAAAGAGTTTTATTATCAGCACGAGGCAGAAATGCAATATCCTATTTCATGGCCAGATAAATGGGATTGCGCAAACTTAGCAATTGCTTATTATACTGATGGAATCAGTTTTAAACAGGAATTACAGAATGATGCCAGTAAAATTGGAATTAAAAACTTTAAATCTATAGTAACTCAAACACCTGAAGAGATTGAGGCCCATACATTTATTAAAACTATGCTTTGTATGGATCCAGCCGGAACTGATAATAAAAATAAGAATAAAGAAGATTTTTATGGTTTCATAGTTGGGTCACTCGCCAATAATGGTTTTAAATATGCTCGTAAGGCTGAAATATTAAAAATTGAGTTTGATGGTTATATGAAACATGCTCTTAAGCTTTTGACTGATTATAAGGATATAACCCATATATGTATTGAAAAAAATACTTATTCCGGTGCTGATGTAATCAAGCTGAAAGAATTAATAGCATTAGATGAGGTCCTTAAATTAAGGACTTTTATTTATGTAAATGAAATGCAGAAAAAGAATAAGGATGAAAAAATTAATACTATTGTTTCTGATGTTAATAATGGTCGTATTATTTTTAACTCTGAAGATGTTCCTTTTCAAGATCAAATCATGGATTTTGCAGGGCAGAATTTTAGTGAACATGATGATGCTCCTGATATTACAGCAGAGTTTGCAAATAGAATTAATGATATAAAAGTTGTAAGTGTCGTTAAAGTATTGGACCGAAGAGCTCTAGGCCTATAAGGAGGTGGATAAAATGAATTTTAGTGAATTAATGAAAAGACTTTTTAAAAAGCAAATAGGATTAAATCTACGAAATCCCGAGCATTTGAAGTTGGTTAAGAAAATATATGGCCAGTACGTCGCAAACCGTTATGTTCATGAAAAGATGTATAGGTACTATAAGGGGCAAACCGACGCTATGAAAAATTATAAATTTATAACTGAGAGATCTAATATTAAGACAAATGTAAACTATATGAAGAAATTTATCAAAGAAGAAGTTTCTTACACTGTAGGTAATGATATAACGTATGAGTCCAAGAGCGATAATAGTGATATAGTTAAGGATATTGAATACTACACTGCGCATTGGGATGAATTACATGATACGGACTTGATGAAGTATTTGTTAGTGTTTACTAAGGTATATGAATTGTATTACCTAAATGAAGCAGCTGACTTTTGTAGCAAGATTGTAAAACCCACTGATGGATATGCCTATACGGATAGCTCAGGTAAGGTTTTATTTTTTATTCGTGCGTTTAAAAATGATTTTGATACAACTAATCAATATATAGACGTGTATACAGATTCTTGTATTTATCATTATGATAGTAAATTCAATGAAATAGAAAACCCTACTTATAATATATTTGGAGAGGTTCCTGTTAGTGTTGGAAAATTAACATTAGAAGAATATCATGATAGTTTGTATGGTGATATAAAAGGTCTTCAAGATGCTTTTGAAACTAATTTTAGTGATATTGGGAATGAAATAAGTGATTTTAGAAGTGCTTATTTGGTATTTACAGGCTGTGAAATTCCTACAGATGATATACCAGAAATGAAAAAATTAGGAGTACTACAGGCTAAAGACAAAGATAGTACAATTCAGTGGCTTATTAAAAATATCAATGATACCTTTATCCAAAATACGCTTGATAGATATGTAGATACAATGTATCAAATTTCCTGCCATATTAATCATAACGAGGGTATGGTGAGCAACTTATCAGGGATTGCATTAAGATCAAGGCTAATTGCACTTGAAAATAAATGTGAACTTGAGGAAAAGGCACATAAAAATATTGTTAAAAATAGAAATAGGTTTTTATGTATGTATTTGAACCTTAAGAAAAACAAAAATTATGATTATAAAGATATTAATGCTCTTTATACTCCTAATATTCCAATGGATGATTTAGGAACTGCACAAATGCTGGCTCAGGTTCCTGAGGGAATTATTTCTAAGGATACTTCAAGAGGTAGATTTAGTTTTATAAGCAATAAAGTAGCTGAAGCTGAAAAAGTTAAAAAAGAACAGGATGCTGAGGTACCTATTATTAATTTAGACACTGTGACTGCCAATGAGTGATTATACCGATAAAGAAGAACAGGATTTCATTGAAAGTTTATATAATGAAGCTGATAAACAGATAAAAGAGGTTTATAAGGAACAAAAGAATAATAGAGATGAACTATTAAAGCAACTAGCAAATATAATGCTTACCTATACCATTTTAAATGACCTTATGAAGCTCTCTAAGGCAGATAAAAAGAAAGAGTACAATAGGTTGTCTAAGATAGTCGTAGTAGGTACGCAAGCCCAAGGGGTTACTCAAAACAAGGTTATAAAAGAAATATTAAACAGTGCAGTAAACAAAACTTTTAATTTCTATAGTTACAATGCAAATCTTAAAGATGTTAGGGAGATTATAGGTAGTAATTTCAAAGGAGCGCATTTTAGTGACAGGGTTTGGGGCCATAATAATGATGTGGCGAAACTACTCCATAAACAAACTCAAGATTTCTTAAATGGTAAAATAAATGTTAATCAAATTAAGAGGAATATTGAGAAGTCTTATAATACAAGTGCATATAATGTGCAAAGATTAGTGGAAACTGAAATAAGTCACGTTGAAAGTTTAGCATTTAAAAGATTTTGTAAAGAAACTGGAGTTGAGCGCGTCCTTAGAAATGAAGAGATGGATTCCAGGACTTGCAGTATATGTGCTGGTGTAAATGGAAAAGTATATGATTTAGATGATGCACCTGACAATCTGCATCCACGTTGTAGGGGTTATAATACAGTACTTTGATAAAAGGAGTGATTTATTAATGAAATACAGAAAGAAACCAGTAGTAATAGAGGCTATACAATATACAGGGGATAATATACACGCGGTTATGGCTTTTGTTAAAAAGCTAAGTGATAAAGATAACAACGAATGTACGATTTACAATGTAATTACGGGAAATGAATATTCCATAATGACATTAGAAGGTAATATGAAAATAAGTAAAAATGATTATGTTATAAAAGGTGTTCAAGGTGAATTTTATCCATGTAAATCTGATATATTTAAAAAGACATATGAAATAGTAGTATAAGAATATGACCAAAGGCGAAATTGAATTTGCAATCAGGAAAGCGTTTAATAATTTTGATACTTGGAACGATGTAACAGGAGTAATCCCAAAAGGTAGTGGTTATTACTATGAAATGCAAGGAGTTATATCAGACGCAGTTAAAATAGGTTGTAAGATAGCTTGCGAGGGTATTGATACCAATTTAGATGATATATTAAATGAATAGATTATGTATAAAGCATTTACTTGATAGTAGGTGCTTTGTTACGTGCCCCTAACATGGCATTAAACTGCTTAAGCTCGTCTTGTGGGCATTTTGCGTATGAGGGGTACAACTACATTAAAATAATAAAAATATGTGTCTTATGGGCAATTAGCGTATAAGGGATGGAGGAATATATGTTAAAGAAAGATTTAATCGAAAAAATAAAAGCTTTAAAAGACGATGAGGATATTAACACATTATTGGTTGGAACTGATGTTGAAACGCAGTTTAAAGGTGATGAACCTACACTAGATACCTTTAAGCAAAAGGCTAAGACAGATAAGGATTTCAAGTCATATTTTGAAAGCGAAAACGATAAATATCACGCAAAAGCAGTCAAAACAATGAAGGAATCCGGTAGTTGGGAAGGTGAGTTTTCTGACGTTATGAAAACAAAATATCCTGACTTGGTACCAGATCCGCAAGCCGAATTAAAAAAAGAAATTGCAAATTTAAAATCTGAAAGTGCTAGAGAAAAAATGTTAAATCAAGCGGTTGCTTATGCAACTGAAAAAGGAATTAAAATAGATTCAAAGTATATTAGTAAATTATTAGGTGAAGATTTTGATTCCACAAAAGTTGAATTAGATGGATTCGCAGAAAATTGGTCAAAGGGTCTTGAAACAAGCGTTAATGAGAGAATGAAAGTCTCAAGTTATGTTCCTGGCGGAAAAGGTGAAGATGGAGCAAACATTTCAATTGGTGCTTCAATGGCTGCACAAAATAATGGTGGCAAAACTGCTCCAAGTGACCCTTGGGCAGCAAAATAAGGAGGAATATTAAATGTTTAAAAAAACAATTTACACAAACGAAATGGAAATACTAGCAAGTGATGCAAATTTAGTATGTTTTTCAGGAACAGTATTAACTTCAGGTGTGGTAGCAGATGCAGACGGAAAGAAATATGTTGCAGCAGGTAGTTTCATTGATGCTACAGGCACAGTTGTTACAGAAGAAGGTACCGCTGGAAGTGAAACTTTAACAACTACTCCAGTAGGAGTTTTATATCAGACAGTAGATGTTACAAACGGTGATGAACCTGGTTCTATAATGGTTGAGGGATACTTAAGAGCAGATAGAGTCTTAGCACCATTTGCAGATGCAGCAATAGTTTTATTAAAAGCAGCTTTACCAGAAGTAAAATTTAGATAGTCGAGGGGGAATTAATAATGCCAAAATTAGTAGAAGTTTTTAATACATTAGAATTAATAAATTATTTCAAGGAAAGAGTAGTTGTCCCAATGTTAGGTGAAGCTCTATTCCCTGAAAAGAAGATTCAAGACATAGAATTTGATATGATTTTAGGTGCTGGCGGTCTCCCAGTAAGTGCAAGTGTACATGCATTTGATACAAAGACACAATTGGCTAGTAGAGAATCAATCGCAAAGGGTATCCAGACTTTAGCCCTAATCAAAAGACAAATTAAGATCACTGAGAAAGAATTAATCAAAATCCAAAATCCACGAAATGATGCTGAGTTAGCATTCGTTCTAGCTCAACTTTATAAAGATGCAGAAAAAATGGAAGAAAGTATAAGAGTAAGAGCTGAAGCTATGAGAATGGAAGCTATTTCTAGCGGTAAAATTGCAATAGATGAAAATGGTGTAGCTGTAACAATAGATTACTTAGTTCCAGCTGGAAACAAACTACCTTTCAACTGGAGTGCACCAACTACAGCTACACCACTTATTGACCTAGAAACTTTAGCAACTGCGGTTGAAAGTGAATGTGGAAGTAGACCAGCGAGAGCAATAACTTCAAGAAAAGTAATGAAGGCCATTTGTGCTACTACTTCAATCAAAAAAGCAGTATTTGGGTCTAACTCAGATAAACTTGTTACTTTATCATTGTTAAATGAGTTGCTATCACAGTCTGACCTACCAATTCTTTTAGTTAATGAATCTAAGTATAAGGTTGAAACAGCTACAGGATATTCAACTGTAAGATACTTCCCTGAAAACATTATATCTATGTTTGGATCTTCAACTTTAGGAGAAACAGTTTATGGACTAACTGCTGAAGAAGTTAAACTTATTGGTGATGGCAACATGAAAACCGCTTCAATGGTTGGAAATGTATTTGTAGGAACTTATACAAGTGTAGATCCAGTAGCAGAATTTACAAAGGCAGCTGCTACAGTAATTCCATCCTTCCCACATGCGGATGAACTTGGGATTGCAACTATAACACTAGCTTAGTATTAAGAGGGTTATTTAATAGCCCTCTTTTATTTATATAAAGGAGGGTATCTATGGCAATTAGCAAAGAACAACAGAAATCAATTCTTATAATTAAAAATTATTTAAATGTAGGTACCAATGCGAAGTATACAGATGATTACATTTTGACTACTTACTCTATTGCGGTTGAAGAATTGATAGAAAATGCGAGTGAAATTAAATTATTAAAAACTTTAGGTATAAAATCTAAGTCAGACGGTGTTCAGAGTGTTACCTTTAGTGATGGCATTGAGGCGTGGGCTATTACATCAAATATCAAAGCCTTGCTACCACTCCCATCTGTAAGACTTATGGGTTAAATGGGGGTGATTAGATGGTATTATTTAAAAATGCCAGTGTGTGACAATCTATAATAAGTATTACGATTTCATGACTGGGTATGATATGTATCAGCGAACTGTAATCAAAGGGATTAACTGGAGCGGTGTTAGAAATGCGAATATTAGTGATACAGGTTTATTACTAGCTGATTCCATCCGTATTATTTTAGATAAATTAGATAATTATATTTCTCCAAAACAGTTTAGAAAGTTATCTGATATTGAAAGACCTAATTATTTTACTTTAGCGGTAGGAGATAAAATTGTTAAAGGTGAGATTAATTTTGAGATAACAGGAGTCAAACCTTATAGGTTAGCTGATTTGGAAAATAATTATGATGATGTAGTAAATATAATGTCTACACGAGAATTAAGTGATCATTTTGAAGTGGAGGGCAAATAATGAGTAACCATGTAAGAGTAAGAATGGACCCAACTCAAAAGATTTTGCTTAAAAGGTATTTAAATCAAGATGGTAGAGCTCAAGTAGAATTTACTAAAGCATGCGCCAGGGAAATGGATAATTTTACACCCTATTTGACAGGACGGCTAAAAGATATGATGGTTACAATAAACCCAACTAATGTAACTTACAATGCCCCTTACGCTAAGCGACAATATTATACTAATGCTGGTAATGGCAGACAAGGTACCTCAAGTGGAGGGCTACGTGGAAAGCAATGGGATAAGAGGATGTGGCTCCAAAAAGGTGACGAGATTGTATCAACTATAGCAAGTTTTGTAGGAGGGGGAACATAAATGGTCATAGAAGCAATTAGAAATTTTATAAAATTATGTCCTTACCTGCAAGAGTTTGAGGGAGCAGATGGTGTTATAAAAGTAAATGTGGATTATTTGGAGGAACTTGCAACAGCGTATTCTATTGAGGAAGTTCCAACTAATCCAATAATTAAAACATATGTAAATGGTGATAGCATCAGGCAATTTCAATTTATATTTGCATCCAGGGAACCCTATGGAGCTGATGTGCTTCAAAATATTAGCAACAGTGGATTTTATTTTGATTTTGCAAATTGGATTGAAGAACAAAACAATAATGATAATTTCCCATTACTGGATGATGGATATGAAAGTCAAGAAATCAAAGTATTATCTCCAGGCTATGCATTTGCAGTTAGTGTGGACCAAGCAAGATATCAAATTGAATTAAGATTAAAATATTATAAACAGGGAGGAATTTAAATTGACAATTCGTAAAAGGAAGACCCAGGCTAACTATTTAAGCGTATTAGGTGCTTTTGAATTATTAGGAGCCGGATTTACAGAGTTAAACGAAAGCCCCAGTGCACAAACATCAAGCAAGAGGTATATTAATCAATCGAGTGCTACACAGTCCATTATAGGCTATGAATGGGCAACAAGCTTTAACACAGACCAAATAGTAAGTGAGAAAGCTATTACTTATATTAGAAATATTGGAGAAATGCAAAAAACAGGAGCCGATACAGAAACAGATTATTTAATCGTAGACTTAGACCAACCTGGTACGGCAGTAGGTACTTATAGGGCAAGAAAGTTCAGTATCGCAGTACAAGTTGATAGTTTTGATGATAATGATGGTGAACTAGGGGTAAGTGGAAGTCTATTAGGGAGTGCAGATCCAATTGAAGGCACGTTTACTATAGCAGATAAAACATTTGCAGCGGGGTTTACAGGGTTGACGTTGGAACTTAGTTATATAGCAACAGGTGCTATATCGGCTATTTCAGTACCTGAAATTACTTATAGTACAGTAGATAGCAAATTTGTAGGTATACCTGCGGATACAACAACATTTACATTTATGGATGTAGCGGTAACTATGACCGCGACTCTTGACAGTGTATGGACAATAGTTTAAGCAGTATAGGAGGAATTTAAATGAAAATCAATAATGTAGAATTAGAAGATGTTGATATATTTGACGTTGATACAGCTGAAAAATATGAGGAAGCTGTAAAAAAAGTACAGGAAGAAGCTGCTGCATCAAAGTTGATAGAAGATATAAGTTTATCAGCTATGATCAGAAAGCAATGTAATGCTGTGTTCAATTGTTTTAATACTATTTTTGGTGAGGGAACTGATAAAACAGTGTTTGGTGATAAAGTGAATTTAATGATTTGCTTGAAAGCTTTCGAAGAATTAATTGTAAATGTTAATGAGCAAAAGAAAGAATTAGAAAAACTAACTAGTAAATATTCTCCTAACCGAGCGCAAAGACGCGATAAAAAATAAGTATTCTTATTGATATTTTACCAACTGATGTCATAGTTGATGGAGAAACCTGTGATATTAATTTTGATTATAGATATAGCATACTCTTTGAAACTATGATGTCTGATAATGAGTTAGCTGATAAAGAAAAAATAGAACAGGCACTATTACTTTATTATCCTAAGCTTCCCAGAAATATTAATTTAGCTATGGACCAATTACTTTGGTTTTATAGATGCGGTAAAGATATAATCAAGTCTAAATCAAGTGCTAAGGGCAAGAGTACACAGATTTATGACTTTGATTTTGATGATGGTTATATCTATAGCGCATTTTTAGACCAGTATGGCATTGATTTACAAGATGCGGATTTGCATTGGTGGAAGTTTAAAGCTTTATTTAAGAGTTTAAAGGAGGATAATGAGATAGTCAAAATTATGGGGTATCGGTCTATGGATTTAACAAAGATCAAGGATAAAGAAGAAAAAGTGCGATATAAAAAAATGAAAGATTTATATAAAATACAAGGTCACGTAAGCAAAGATGAAACCGAAAAGCTTGAGAGTATTGAAAATGCATTAATTAATGGTGGAGATTTATCCAAACTATTGTAAAGTTGCCTATATAAGTATACAATTATTATAAAATACTATATAGGAGTGATTATTGGTGGGATTTTTTAATAAAAAGAATAAAGAAGGTAATATAGCAACTAAAATGATGTATATGAGTGGAATAGAACAGTATAATAAAAGAGCAAATGTAGAATTAAGCCTTTGTAATGAAAATCAAAATATACAAATAAAATGTAAAAATGATGTCTATCCACCTTCTTATATACCCTATTCAAGAATAACTAATGTTGGTGTTATAAGCGAAAAAGAGATAACCGAAAAAAGTAAAAGCGTTGGCGGAAGAGCAATCGTAGGCGGTATATTTTTAGGACCATTAGGTGCTATCGTCGGTGGTATGAGCGGGATAAGTGATAAAAAGATTACCAATTCTCGCTGCTATATGGTTCTTAATTATGAATCAACATTTGGAGAACTTGAGGCTATTACATTCGAGCCAGTAGCAGGAAATTTAAATTATTTTAGCTTTATAGAAAAACTTAGAGAACGAATTAAAATAAAAGAAATTTCAAAAGAAATATATTTATAAACGAAACAAATTAAGTACTTACATAAATGTAGGTGCTTTTTTGTCGGATAAAAAGAAGGTGATTAAAATTGAAGAGGTTAGATGTAGACACTGTAATCAACTACTTTTAAAAGCTTATTATATAAAAGGAGAATTGAAGTGTCCCAGATGTAAAAAAATAAATAAAATTAATATTGTAAAGACAGAGCTTAGAGCCACACCATAAGGTAGTGAGCCAATGCCTGCTTTTTTTATTTTATAAAAAAGGTAGGTGAAAAATATATGAGTGATGGAAGCATAATTATTGATACCAGTATAGATAATCGTGGTGCTGAAAAGGGTCTAAAAAGTTTAAGTGGGCTTGCTGGCACCGCATTAAAAGGTGTAGGCGTTGCAATAGCTGGGGTTGGCACTGCACTTCTTGGAATAGGTGCATATGCAATTAGCGTTGGTACAAAATTTGAAGCGGGAATGTCTAAAGTAAAAGCTATAAGTGGCGCGACTGCAGATGATATGACTAAACTGGCTGATAAAGCAAAGGAAATGGGTGCTACCACGAAATTTAGTGCAACTGAATCAGCTGATGCGCTTCAATTCATGGCATTAGCAGGTTGGAAAACAACAGATATGCTAGATGGTTTACCTGGAATAATGAATTTAGCCGCCGCTAGTGGTGAAGAATTAGCTAGCGTAAGTGATATTGTGACTAAGTTAAATTGGTCGGTTGTATAGAAATATACTTCAAAAAGCATCGAAGAAATACGGGGAAGATTAAGCGAAAGTTAGCGACATAGTTACCGACATGTGATATAATTACATTAGAGGTGATATTATGTTAAATATCTGTTTAAATTGTGATGAAATTTTTAAAGGGAAGTCAAATCAAAAGTGTTGTTCTAGAAAATGTTCCAATGAATTAAGAAACCCTCCCATTTATATGAAATGTGAAATATGTGACGAAAATATAAAGATAACAAATGGTCAATTGAAGAAGAATAATCATTTTTATTGTTCCAATAAATGTAGAGCAATTGGGGTTGGAAGATTTCAAAGTGGAGAACATAATCCTAACTTCAAAAATGCTAATACCATTGTAGAATGCAGTAATTGTGGTAAACCAATTAAAGTTTTAAATTGTAATCTAAAAAATTCTGATGGGAGCATTAAGAAAAATCATTATTGTTCAACAGAATGCAAATCATCTCACCAAAAGACTATATTACTGGGTGGAAATAACCCGAAATATAGAGGAGGTGAAGTTGAAGCAACTTGTGATTTTTGTGGAAAAACAAACAAAATACAGAGATATAAATATATTGCTAACAAAAGCAACTATTGTTCTCAAAATTGTAAAGCCGAACATCAGAAGTTAATTTTGCTTAGAGAAAATAATCACAATTATATACATGGTTTATCTGAAGGTTATAGAGAAAGATACAGAATTGTTGATGGATATAATACTTGGAGAAGACAAGTTTACGAAAGAGACAATTACACTTGTCAATGGTGTGGAGACGATAAAGGACACAATTTAAATGCACACCATATTAATGGCTATAATTGGGATAAAGAACATCAAACCGATATCAACAATGGTATAACTATATGTAAAAAGTGTCATAAAGAATTTCACAATAAATATGGAAATGGGAATAACACAGAACAACAATTTAAACAATATATAACTGAGTATATTAATCCCGTGGTAAGGTAAGAAATTAAAAGTTCTTATCCACCGTAGAGCGTAGGAATTGAACCTATGCTTTTTATTTTGCAATGAAAAGCATAGAATAAAATGTTCCCAAGAGTCTTCGACATCTAAACGTAAAGTCGTAGGTGAAAAGGTACGCCAATCTAAGCTGGAAATGACCAGTTGATAAGATGAAGAATAACGCACTTCATTAAATGAGGGAAACTTCTAGAGGGTAAGATAAAAAGCTTACCGATAATAACGAATGGATGCTTTAACAGCGTTTGGCATGAAATCAAAGGAAAGTGGACGTTTTGCAGATATATTAGCAGCTGCTAGTAGTAATTCTAATACTAACGTATCAATGCTTGGTGAGTCATTTAAGCGTGTTGCACCATTAGCTGGAGCAATGGGTTACAGCGCAGAAGATGCAAGTATTGCTTTAGGATTGATGGCTAACGCTGGAATAAAAGGAAGTTTGAGTGGTACTAGTTTAAAAACCGCATTAGTAAATATGGTTAAGCCAACTTCAAAAATGAAAAAAGTTATGGATGAATATGGTTTAAGCCTAGAAAATACAGATGGAACCATGAAACCACTAAGGACCGTAATGGATGAACTAAGAACTAAAATGGGCAGATTAGATAAATCAACGCAATCAGCTGCAGCGGCAACGCTTTTTGGAAAAGAAAGTTTAGCAGGTATGTTGGCTGTTGTGAACGCAAGTCCTGAGGACTATGAAAAATTGACAGGTGCTATTAATAACTCAGATGGAGCAGCAAAGGCTATGGCCGATACCATGAATGATAATCTTCAAGGACAAATGACACTAATGGGAAGCGCTTTAGAAGGTTTAGGGCTTCAGATATATGAGAAAATGGAGGGTCCTCTAAAGGAAGCTGCTAAAACTGCAATAGAAAGCATAAGTAGAATTTCTAAAAGTTTAACTGATGGAGAATTATCAGGTAGTGTGGATAAATTAGCAGAGGGATTTGGAAATTTAATTACTAAAATTGCCGAGGGTGTAGAAACTTGGTTACCTAGGATTATTACAGCATTTACATGGGTTATGGATAATAGTAATGAAATAGCTACTGGAATAATAGCAATTGGAACAGCGCTTCTTGTGTTTAAGGTCGCGAATATAGTCATGGCGTTAGTTGAAGCTTTTAAATTAGCAAAAGCAGCGCAAGAAGGATTAACTGTAGCTACTTGGTTATATGAAGCAGCTATGGCAGCAGTTGGTGGTCCAGTTATTTTAATAATAGCGGTTATAGCAGCACTTGTAGCTGGTGTTATTTATTTATGGAATACAAATGAAGGGTTTAGAACTTTTTGGATAGGAGTATGGCAGGCAATTTCAGATTTCTTTGTTGGAATATGGACTGCTATTATTGCATTTTTTACCGAAACTATTCCTACTGTTTTTAACAATTTTATAGCAATAGTAAGTGCGTTGCCTGGTAAGATAGCTGCTTTCTTTACAAATATTTATAATAACTTTATAACTTGGGGAGCTGGTGTAATAGCATGGGTAGCCGCTACAATACCTAAAATAATAAATAGTGTAATTGAATTTTTTAATCAATTGCCAGGCAGAATAGGATTTGCTCTTGGGTATGCACTTGGTACTATAATTAAGTGGGGAATAGCTGCATTTAATTATCTTGTAACTAATGTACCTAAATGGATAAGGGCAGTGGTTACCTTTTTCAGCCAATTGCCAGGGAAAATTTGGACCTGGTTAGCTAGTGCGATAGTTAAAATTGCAACATGGGGATCTCAAATGTATAGTAAAATGACGAGCGCTGTGAGTAAAGCTATATCTGCGGTAATAACCTTCTTTGCTCAATTACCTGGTAAGGTGTGGACATGGTTACTTAATACAATCGCTAAAGTAGCACAATTTGGTAGTAATTTAAGTTCTAAGACTAAACAAGCTGGGGCTGATATGGTAAGTAGTATGGTTAGTTCGGTTGCTAGTTTACCAGGTAAAATGATGAGCGTAGGAGCTAATATCGTAAAAGGTGTATGGAATGGTATAAAGGGCCTAGGCGGTTGGCTAAAAAGTAAAGTTTCTAATTTTTTCGGTGGGATAGTAGATGGAGCTAAAAGTGCTCTAGGAATAAAATCACCATCTCGAATTTTTAGAGATCAAGTTGGTGCAATGATGGCTAAAGGAGTTGCTGTAGGTTTTGATGATGAATCTTCAAGTGTAGAAGATAAAATGAAAAAGAACTTATCTAATTTAACTGCTAAAATGAGTGCCACAGTGGATTATGAAACTGCTAGTACTACTGCCAAGGTTGTTGCAAAGCATGATTATGCAAGTGCTACTGGTCAATCTAGCATAAATGAATCTGACAATAAGAGCATTAACCCAACAATTATAGCAAACTTAATTGTAGACGGTAAAGAATTTACGCAGACAGTTGTTGCTCCAAACCAAAAAGTATTAAATGATTTTTATAAAGGTAGGTGATTACATGCTAAAAGAGGGCGAAATATATTTTAATAACAATACTAGTATTAATCTAAATTTATTTTTAGAAAACTATCCCTCTGTACCTATTAGCAATGAGGAATATGATGAAGTGCCAGTAGAGGGCAGAAATGGAACGTTGTTTATTAATAAAGGGACTTACCCTAATGCGGTGGTTCCTTTCGTTTTTTCAATTAGATCAGAGGAACTTGAATTAGATTTTGATAAGGTTTATGAATGGCTTACAGAAATAGAAGATAACAGACTTATTTTCGGTAGGATCGATAGATGCTATATAGTTAAAAAAATAATATTTGGAAATTTGCAAAAGGAATTTAGAAGCATTGGAGCCTTTGGTGTGGATTTTATATGTGAACCTTTTAAGGCGGACCTAGATCCTATAATCTATGAAATAACATCTAATAATTTTAGCTTTGAATACTTTGGGAATGCTCCGGCTGAATCTCTTATAAAGATTTATGGCACTGGAAATATCCAAATAACCATCAATGGTGAAACGATGGAAATATTAAATGTAGTTGATTATGTAGAAATAGATAGTGATCTATTACAAG
>Ga0307486_1000391_pt1 | contig 41264 bp, 36 predicted proteins | sample CBIW02metaG_FD_203663 | JGI IMG/M metagenome (GOLD analysis project Ga0307486, IMG submission 203663) | Sea-ice brine microbial communities from Beaufort Sea near Barrow, Alaska, United States - CBIW 0.2 | ecosystem: Environmental > Aquatic > Marine > Coastal | place: USA: Alaska | collected... | reverse complement strand
GGTACGCGTCCGTCAATGATCGCGGCCTTGGCAACGCCCCCGTCGACGGCGTCGAGACAGGCCGTCATCTTGGGAATCATGCCCGATTCCAACGCCGGCAGCAGGGTGCGCAGTTCGGTTACGTCAACGATCGAGACGAGCGAGTCCTTGTTCGGCCAGTCGCGATAGAGCCCGGCAACATCGGTGAGAATCACGAGCTTGGCCGCACCGAGCGCTATAGCGAGCGCGGCAGCAGCAGCGTCGGCGTTGACGTTGAGGGACTGCCCCGGAACATCCGTGTCGGGGGCGATCGAGGAGACAACGGGGATGCGGCCGGCCGCCAGCTGTGCCAGAACCGCCTCAGGGTCGACGCCGATGACATCGCCCACGAGTCCGAGGTCCACCTCTTCGCCGTCAATCACGACACCGCGTCGGCGCCCGCGGAAGAGGCCGGCATCTTCCCCGGAGAGTCCGGCGGCGAGGGGGCCGTGCTGGTTGATGTGGCTGACCAGGTCACGGTTGATCTGTCCGGTGAGCACCATACGCACGACGTCCATCGCTTCAGGGGTGGTCACCCGATAGCCGCCGCGAAACTCGCTCTCAATGCCGAGCCTCGCCAGCATGGCCGAAATCTGCGGTCCGCCGCCGTGCACGACCACCGGGCGGATGCCTGCATAGCGCAGGTAGACCATATCCTCAGCGAATGCGCGCTGTAGTTCTTCGCTGACCATGGCGTTCCCGCCAAATTTGACGACGATGATTTCGTCATGAAACCGCTTGAGCCAGGGCAGGGCTTCGATCAGGGTTGCCGCTTTAACGGATGCTTCGGCCTGGCTGTTCGGTTCCGTGTTCGTCTGGATATCGGTCATTATCAGCTCGCGTAGGCGCTGTTCTCTTCGACGTAGTCGTGGGTGAGGTCGTTGGTCCACAGGGTGGCCGTCTCGCTGCCCGCGTGCAGGTCAATCACCACGGTGACCGCGCGTGGGGTGAGGTCTACGAGTTCGCGCGGCTGGTCCGGTTCACCCGCCGTGCACACTTGCACACCATTGATGGCAACGTCGATGCCATAGGGGTCAAACGCGGCCTCGATGACGGTCACAGTGCCGGCGGCAGCGAGGACGCGGCCCCAATTGGGGTCATTACCAAAGATGGCTGACTTGAACAGGTTGCTGCGTGAGACCGCACGGGCCACGGTAACGGCCTCGTCTTCGGATACCGCGTTGGTGACCGTGATGGCCACGTCGTGCGCAGCCCCTTCGGCATCGCTCTGCAACTGCAAGACGAGGTCGCGGCAAATCATGACGAGCGCGGCGGTGAATTCCGGCGTGTCGGCCGTGACGCCACTGGCTCCCGAGCAGAGCAGGCTGACGGTGTCGTTGGTGGACATGCAGCCGTCGGAGTCGAGGCGGTCGAACGTAACGCGAGTTGCGGCGCGCAGGGCAAGGTCGAGTTCGGCCGAGTTGAGCACGGCATCGGTTGTGATAACGACCAGCATGGTGGCCATTCCGGGAGCCAGCATTCCAGCGCCCTTGGCCATGGCACCGATGTTCCAGCCAGCTTCGGACGTGTGCGCAGCCTGCTTCGGACGGGTGTCGGTGGTCATGATGGCCTGGGCGGCGGCCAGGCCGGCTTCCGGCGTGGTGGCGGCATCTGTTTTGAGAGAGGCAGTGGCGTCCCAGACACCCGCTGTGATGAGGTCGAGGTTGAGCTGCTCACCGATCAGGCCGGTGGAACACACCACGACGTCGCCCGACGAGATTTCTAGACGCTTCGCGACAGCTTCGGCGGTGGCGTGTGTGGTCTGAAAGCCGATGCTCCCGGTGTAGCAGTTAGCTCCGCCGGAGTTCAACACAATCGCGCTGACCTGGCCATCGCGCATAACCTCGGTGCTCCAGATCACCGGGTTGGCCTGGCAGCGGTTTCTCGTGAAGACGGTCGCGGCGTTTTGAAGCGGACCGAGGTTCTGCACGATGGCGAGGTCGAGTCCGCCGGACTTCTTTAGACCGGCAGAAACACCAGCAGCGACAAAACCAGCGGGCAGGGTGACGCTCACGGAGCAACTCCATTCATGGTCAGACCGAGAGTTTCGGTCAGGCCGAGGGCAATATTAACGGATTGGATGGCAGCGCCGGCGGTGCCTTTAACAAGATTGTCGATGGCGGTGATGGTGACCACGCGGCCGGCCGCTTCGTCAATTGCGAGCCCGATCAGGGCCGTGTTAGCACCGAGGACATCGGCGGTGCGGGGGAAGTGCCCTTCGGGCAAGAGGTGCACGAACGGTTCGTCGGCGTAGGCGGTCTCCCAAGCCGCGCGCACGGCACCCGGGCTCGTACCAGGCACCATGCGGGCCGTCGCCGTGGCGAGGATGCCGCGGGCCATGGGCACGATCACGGGCGTGAACGAGATGGTCGCGTCAACGACGCTTCCCGCCCAGCGGAGCGATTGCACGATCTCAGGAATATGACGGTGCGTTCCTCCCACCGCATAGGGGTTGGCGGAACCGAGAATTTCAGCGGCCAGATTAGGCACCTTGAGGCTCTTGCCGGCGCCGCTCGGGCCAACAGCCAGTACGGCTACCAAGTCTTGCGGTTCGATCACTTTGGCCCGGATGCCGGGGGCGAGGGCAAGGGCCACCGTGCTGGCGTTACAGCCGGGAGCGGCGATGCGGCGAGCGCCGACCAGCCGGGACCGCTGTTTACCAGTCTCGGTCGGAAGTTCTGGCACGCCGTAGGTCCAAGCGCCGAAGTAGTCTCCCCCGTAGAAGGCGGCCCAGTCTTCGGCGCTCTCCAGCCTGTGGTCGGCGCCGCAGTCAACCACGAGGGTCTCGGGCGAAAGGTGTGCGGTGAGCTCGCCCGATTTTCCGTGCGGCAGGGCCACAAAGACCACGTCGTGGCCGCTGAGATTCTCTGGCGTCGTGTCAACAAGGCCGAGGTGGGCGAGGGAACGCAAATGAGGCTGGAGATCGATAAGGCGTTGCCCGGCATTGCTGTGCGCGGTCACCGTGCGCACCTCAAATTCGGGGTGCGCGGCCAGCAGCCGCAGCAGTTCGCCGCCCGCGTACCCACTCGCGCCCGCTACTGCTACCGAAAAAGCCATGGGTTAAACCTAGCGCGGCCCCGGTGGCCAAGTTTCCGCAGCCGGCGCACGCCGCCCGTCTGGCGTCCCATTCCCCTGACCGCCCCGGCACCAGCTCCACCACCCGACACCAGGTACCCCGTCCCCGGCCAGTCGCGGCACCAGGCACCCCGCCCCCGGCCAGTCGCGGCACTCGTAAGAGTTCGGGGCACACCTAGTTAGGCGTGCCCCGAACTGTACCGAGTGCCGCGAGCGCCGTTACTCCTCGTATCGGATGCTCGTCACCGCTCCTCCCAGCGGATGGTCGCGCAGCGTTCTGCACAGATGCTGGCTTTTGCATCTGCATCTGCCTCAGCCGCACACGGTGCAAGGTGAAGGCATGTTGCGCACCCTACTTACGCAGGAAGCACTCGGCGACGGGCTCATCACGACGGATTCCCTGCGATCTGCTGGTCTCAATGAGCACGTCATCGACACGCTCGTTCGGCGAGGTGAGCTCCGGCGGTTGCGACGCGGTTGGTACGCCCTCGGCTCGACATGGCAGAAATCGGGTCACGACGGACAGTATCGGCTGGTCGTCTGCGCCACAGCCGCTGCTACCGTCGATCGAAATTTGGTGCTGTCCCATCATTCTGCGGCCGTACTGCATGGGCTGCCCCTCATCGGAAAGTGGCCGGCGACGGTACACGCCCTCACACCCGAGGCCCTAGGCGGAAGCAGCCAGCGAATGCTGACCACGCATCGAACCGTCGCCGATCCAAACTCAACTTTCATCGCGGGTGTCGCCGTGACAAGCCTGGCGCGCACCCTCGTCGATATGGCTGCCGGGCAAAGTTTTCTTACCGGCGTAACGATGATTGACCATGTGCTTCATCTGAAGGATGAGCGTTTGGCCTCCGACAAGTCCGCGCGCGTGATCGGGCCTCCGACTGTCACGAAAGCGACGCTAATGGCGGAACTGGATTCGGTGAACCCACGAACCGGGCGGAATACCGCGGAGCGGGCCATCATGTTCGCCAGTGGGCTATCGGCAAACGCGGGCGAATCGCTCAGTCGGGTGCGCTTTGCGGAGTTAGGCTATCAAGTCCCCGAACTGCAGGTGCGATTCGATGTTGCCGGCCGCACCTACTTTGTGGACTTCTTCTGGCGCCACGTGCGCAAAATCGGTGAGTTCGATGGTCACATCAAGTACACGCGTGCAGCGGTCATGAACGGAAGAGACGTGGTGGGTGTGGTCGTGGCCGAGAAGGATCGGGAAAGTCTGCTCCGGCCTCACGCACACAGTTTCGATCGTTGGGGGTGGGAGTTGGCCCTTGACGCCGCCGCCTTCAATCGGTTTCTGCGCGAAAAGAACGTGCCGCGCGTCCGGTAGGCCGGTGGCAGCCGTCGCAGGACTCACAGCCGTCGCAGGACTCGCAGCCGTCGCAGGACTCACAGCCGTCGCAGCACTCGTTAGCGTTCGGGGCACCCCTAGCTAGGGGTGCCCGCGGCGCAAACAAGTGCCGCGACGGGATGCCGCGCCCGCGGGCAGGGCCGGGCCGGGCGGGGCAGGGCGGCCGGGCGTGGCGGGCGTGACGGGCGCGGCGGGCTACTCTCGCAGGGTGGCCCCGAAGCGGCCTGCGGCGACGGCAACTCCGGCCAGGCGGGCGGCGCTCGCCTCGGCGGCGGTGAGCGTGCGCTCCGTGCCGCGAAATCGCAGCGCGAAGGTGAGAGACTTATGCCCGGAAATGATGCCCGTTCCGCGATAGTCGTCCACCAGCTCGATGCTTTCCATCAGGTCTCCGGCGCCTTCACTGATCGCCGCCCGCACGGCAGCCGCCGGTACAGATGCCGCCACGACGAGCGAGACATCCTGGGTAGCCGCCGGCATCGTGCGAATCGGCGCGGCCGTTACCTCACCGACGAGGTGGGTGAAGACTACTGCAAGGTTGATCTCGGCCACAGCCACGACGGCGGGAAGGTCGTAATCGTTGGCTACTGCGGGCAATAATTCGCCTGCAAACCCCACCGATAGCGTCTTGGACGCCGCGGTGGCGGCACCGGGCACAGCCACGAACAGCTCACCGGTGCGACCCGGGTGCATGGACGGGTGCTGGCCCTGGCGCACCTCAATGGGCACTCCGGTGGCTAGTGCTACCTGCTGCACTACGGCCAGCGCCGATTGCCAGCTGGCGGCGACCGCGGCCAAGCCCGGCTGATGCCGTACATCGTTGCCGACCAGAACGACGCCCAGCATGAGCGGTTGTGGAACGATTCCCGCGTTCATTTCCGACTCCGCAGCCAGGCTCGGTCGCACACCGCCATTCGGGAGGACGGCAGTACCGTACGTCACCCCGGCAACCGGCCGAAAGACCTGACCCAGTTCATAGAGCGCAACGTCGACTATGCCGCGGGAACGGTTGCGGTGCGCAATCTGCAGGAGGCCCGGTAAAATGGAGGTGCGCAAATATGGCGCCTCCCCGTCAAGCGGATTGGCAATCTTCATCTGCGGCACCGATGCCACCATGCCAGCGGATGCTGCCTCCTCGTTCGAAACGACAGCGGAAGATTCTCCTTCGCCGGCGCCCCGCGCCACGCCCGCGGGCGCAACTGGCGCACCGAACAGATTGTTCGCCTGCTCAGAAACGAATGGATAGGCGAGCACCTCGGTGTGCCCGTTGGCCGCGAGGGTCTGGGCAATCGTGCGCCGCAACGTCTGCGTGCGAGTCAGGCCACGTCCGGGTGGCGCGACAGGCAGCACAGAGGGAATGCGGTCGTAACCGACAATTCGAGCCACCTCCTCGGCCAGAGTCCATTTGTCGGTGAGGTCGGGGCGCCAGGTAGGCGGAGTGGCGTGCAGCACTCCGCCACTGTCTGCGAGCGAACAACCGATCTCCAGAAGAGAGTCGCGCACCTCCTCGCCGGTGTAGTTCAGGCCGATAAGGCCCGACACAAAGCCGGCTGGCAGCACAATGGACTCTGGCGCCAGCGAAGCGTCATACACCGATCCGAGTTCGTCGGCCTCTCCCCCGGCCAGGTCGACAAGCAGCTGCACGACCCGCGCGGCCGAGACAGCGGCCACTCGCGGGTCAACGCCACGTTCAAAGCGCTTACTCGCCTCACTCGGCAGCTTGTGGCGGCGGGCCGAGCGCGCAATGGATACCGGGTCAAAGATGGCGGCCTCAACCAATACGTTGACGGTCGTAGCGGTGATCTCCGTCGCCGCCCCACCCATCACGCCGGCTAGGCCGATTGGACCAGATTCGTCGGTGATCAGCAGGTCTTCACCGCTCAGGGTGCGGGTCACCGCGTCGAGGGTGGTGAACTTCTCACCGGCATTGGCACGCCGCACCGTAATGCCGCCGCTTAGCTTGTCGAGGTCGTAGCCGTGCAGCGGCTGCCCCAGCTCGAACATTACATAGTTGGTCACGTCCACGATCAGCGAGATCGAGCGGATGCCGACCAGCCCAAGCCGCGCAATCATCCAGGCCGGAGTGGGACGAGTCGGGTCGACGCCCCGCACAACCCGGGTCACGAACACGCTCGACCCCTTTTCGCCGCGGATGGGAGCCTGGTCGTCAATGGTCACTGAAAAGTTTTTGCTCGGAGCCACCACCGTCACAGCGAGCGCCGGATCCCGAAAAGACGCACCGGTAGCGTGCGAGTATTCACGCGCGACACCGCGAATGGAGAAGGCATAACCGCGGTCGGGAGTGACATTGATCTCCACGGCGCTGTCATTCAGGCCGAGCAGGGCGAGGGCATCCGTTCCCACCGGGGCATCGATTCCGAGGTTTTTCAAGAGCAGGATTCCGTCGTGCTCGTCGCCGAGACCGAGTTCGCGCGACGAGGCGATCATGCCGTCGGAGATATGACCGTAGGTTTTGCGGGCCGCGATCGGGAACGGGCCGGGCAGTGAGGACCCGGGCAGGGTGACGACAACCTTGTCCCCGACGGCAAAGTTGTGCGCGCCACACACTATTCCATGCACGGCCGGGCCGCCGTCAGCGGCGAGTTCGTCGCCGGGCGCCACCCGCACCTGGCACCAGTTAATGGTTTTGCCGTTGGTTTGTTCCTCGCCGACAAACTCCACCACTTCACCAACCACGATCGGCCCGGAGACGGCGAGGCGGTGAATACCTTCCTCTTCAAGCCCAACGCTCACCAGGGCGGCGTGCACGTCCTCCGGCGTGGTGCCCGGCGCCAGATCGACGAATTCGCCGAGCCATGACAGTGGAACCCGCATTAGACCGTCATCCCAAACTGCTGGCTGAACCGGGTATCGCCTTCGACCATGTCGTGCATGTCCTTTACGTCATTTCTAAACATCACTGCTCGCTCCACACCCACGCCGAATGCGAATCCGGAATAGACCTCGGGATCGATTCCCGCCGAACGCAGCACGTTGGCGTGCACCATGCCGCAGCCGCCCCATTCAATCCAGCGGGCGCCGTCTTTGAAGGTAGGGTGCCACACATCAAGTTCAGCGCTCGGCTCTGTGAAAGGAAAATAGTTCGGGCGCAGACGCACCTTGGCTTCAGGGCCAAACAGGGCCCGCACAAAGTGGTCGAGCGTGCCGCGCAGGTTTGCCATGGTGAGACCCTTGTCGATGGCGATGCCCTCGATCTGGTGGAACACAGGGGTGTGGGTTGCGTCGAGCTCGTCAGTGCGAAAAACCCGCCCCGGCGCGACCACGTAGACCGGCAGTTCGCGGGAGAGTAAAGCACGCAGTTGAACGGGCGAGGTCTGCGTGCGCAGAACGAGGTGGGCATCCGTGGGTTCCACAAAGAACGTGTCCTGCATGGCACGGGCCGGGTGGTCCTGGTCAAAGTTGAGCCCGTCGAAGTTGAACCACTCGCTCTCCAGCTCTGGTCCTTCGGCTACTTCCCAGCCCATCGCCACGAAAACATCGGCGGCGCGTTCGGCCAGCATCGAGATCGGATGCCGCGCTCCGGGTTTCCATGCGGATGCTGCGGCGGTCACATCCACCGTTTCGGCGAGCAGGCGAGCGGCCGCTTCGGCCGTGCCGATCTCCTCTTCGCGAGCGGTCAGCGCTTTGCTGACGGCGCCGCGGGCCTGGCCGACCAGCTTGCCAGCGACGGCCTTCTGATTGCCGGGCACGCTGCGCATGAGCGCGTTAAGCTTCGACAGCGGCGACGACTCCCCCGCGTGCTCGCTGCGCACAAGCTTGAGTGCTCCGGTCGTCTCGGCAACGGCGATGGCGGCCAGTGCGGCGTCAACGGCCGCGTTCACTGCGACTTCGGAGATCAACGGCTGTGCTGGGTCAACGGCAGCTGGATCGACTGGTGTGGTGGGCTCTGGGGGAATGCTGGGAACAGACACAAGGCCCAAGTTTAGCGCCAGCCCCGAACCCGCTATCTCCCGTGGCTTGCTGCCGGGCTCACCGCACCGACGAGACTGGGCGTACCGCCAGGATCGGAGCTCTCATCTGGGTCGGTCGTGACGCCGCCAGCCTTCGATCCTGTCCGCCGGGCGATGATCCGGGCCGCCCACGAGAGCAGCAGGTTCATCGTGAGGTAGATCGCGAGCACGACGAAGAAGAACGAAAAAGCATACCTGCTGCCGAAGAAGTTCGTCAGGTTGGCACCGGTGCGCAGGAGCTCTCCATAACCGACCACGAACGCGAGCGAGGTGTCCTTCAGGAGCACGACGAGCTGGGCGATGATGATAGGCAGCATCTGCCGGAAGGCCTGCGGAAATTCGATTCGGAACCGGGTCGAGGTTGGCGTCAGACCGATGGAGAGTCCCGCCTCGCGCTGCCCGCGGGGTAGGGATGCGATGCCGGCCCGGAGTGCCTCGCCGATGATGGCGCCGTTGTACACCGCGAGAGCTGCGACACCGGCCCAGAACGAACCGGTCGAGAAGACCAGCAGCATGAACAGCATCATCAGCAGGACAGGCATGCCGCGAACGAACTCGAGCACGATCGTCGCCGGAATCCGGACCCACTTCGTTTCGGATGACCGGGCGAAGGAAAAGGCGATGCCGAGCACCAGCGCAAATGCGGCAGCGACGGCGGCCATGCGGAGGGTGTTCACAGCCCCCTGGCCGAGAGTGCGCCACACCTGGACGTCGGAGAAGACATCCCACCGGCTCTCATCCCACAAGCCGGGTTGGACGGCGCCGTTCGCGCTGACTTTGGGCGCTCCAAGGGCCAGGAACAGCCAGACCAGGCCGCCGATGATGACCACGGCGCCGATCACAGAGATGACCCTCGATCGGATGATGGCCTTCGGGCCGGGAGCGTCGTAGAGTACCGAGGTCATCGGAGCACCGCCACCTTCTTCTCGACCCTGGCGGCAATGAAACCGAGGGAAACGGTAATAAGCAGGTAGAACGCGGCAACCGCGAGCAAAATCGCGAGTACTTCGTCACCGCGCACGTTGGTCACCTTGCGCGCGGCACCGAACAGCTCGAAGACGAAGAAGGCGCCAGCGACGGAGGTGTTCTTGGTAAGGGCGATCAAGACGTTGATCAGCGGCGGGATCACCATGCGGACGGCCTGGGGCATGACGATGAAAGAGAGCGTCTGGCCGAATGTCAGGCCGATGCTGCGGGCCGCCTCCGCCTGTCCGACGTGCACACCGTTGACGCCGGAGCGCAAGGCTTCGGCGATGAACGGCGACGTATAGACGGTCAGCCCGATCGCGGCCAGCGTGAAGTAGCCGGGCTGGTAGTTCAGGTACGGCAGCAGTACGGCGCAGAAGAACAGGACCAGCGTCAGCGGGGTGTTACGTATAATCTCCGTGTAGACGGTGGCGAATCCGCGAAACGATGCGACCGGAGAGATGCGCAGCGCGGCGACGATGACACCGAGCAGCAGTGCCCCGACGCCGGCGAGGCCGAGCAGAGCGAGCGTGTTCCCGAAACCCTCGAGAAAGGTGGGCAGGTTGTCGATAACCGCGTCCACGGCTCACGTCCTTCGGTAAATGCGTCGATCAGAAGTGCTGACCGGCGCGGTCAGACCAGACTGCGGCCGGACCGCGCCGATCAGCGGGAATGCTTAGTAGCGGTCGACGGCGGGAGGGGTCGGGGTTTTGAGTACCTTTCCGGCGGTCGCCTCCCAGGCGGCCGCCCAGGAGCCGTCTTTGTAAGACGCCTCAAGCGTGTCGTTGATGAAAGTGCGGAACGCGTCATCGCCCTTTTTGAGACCGATGCCGTAGGGCTCGTTCGTGAATGGGCTGCCGATGACCTCGAACTCGCCCGCATTTTGATCGGCGAGGCCGGCCAGGATGACGTTGTCGGTGGTCACCGCGGCCACCTCACCGCTGCGCAGCGGGGCGAGGCACTTGGAGTAGGCGTCGGTGGTGATCACCTTGTCGGTGTACGCGGCGATGTTCTTCTCCGAGGTGGAGCCGCTGACGGTGCAAACGGCTTTTCCGGTCAAGTCTTTGGGTCCGGTGATCTTGTCCGGGTTGCCGGCGAGCACGAGCAGGTCCTGGCCGGCCGCGTAGTACGGGCCCGCGAAGTCGATCTTTTCCTTGCGCGCGTCATTGATCGTGTACGTGGCAACGACGAGGTCGACCTGGCCGTTCTCGATGAACAGTTCGCGGTTGGCCGATACGGTCTCTTTCCAGTCGATGTTCTCGGGCTTAATTCCGAGCTTCCCGGCGATCAGTTTGCCGATCTCGACGTCGAAGCCGACCGGTTTGTCGTCGGGGCCCAGTAGGCCGAACAGCGGCTGATCGAACTTGGTGCCGATGGTGATCTTCCCCGCCCCGCTCAGCGTGGCCATGGTCGTGTCGGCCGCAAACGTGGGGGCTTCGGCGACGGGCGCGGCGGAGGGCGACGTGCCAGAGTCGGTGCAACCGCTCAGCGCGAGCGCACCCACGAGGCTAATGGCCGAAATCAGTAGACCTTTTCTAAATCTCACGGTTGTTCTCCTGATTGCTGTAGTTGTCCTGCGCACCGATTAGTGAGCAAGTATCTTCGAGAGGAATTCCTTCGCTCTCGCGCTCTGGGGGTTCGTGAAGAACTCTTCGGGAGTGGTCTCCTCGACGATCTCGCCCTCCGCCATGAAGATGACCCGGTCCGCGGCCTTGCGCGCGAAGCCCATCTCGTGGGTGACGACGATCATGGTCATGCCCTCGTCGGCCAGGTCGATCATGACCTCAAGCACCTCATTGATCATCTCGGGGTCGAGGGCGCTGGTCGGCTCGTCGAGCAGGATGACTTTGGGGTCCATGGCCAGCGTTCTCGCGATGGCGACGCGCTGCTGTTGGCCGCCTGAAAGCTGTGCCGGCATCTTCTTAGCTTGGTTGGCCACCCCTACGCGTTCGAGCAGGGCCATCGCCTTCTCCTCAGCCGCGGCCTTCGACATGCCGCGCACCTTGATCGGCCCCAGGGTGACGTTTTCGAGCACGGTTTTGTGGGCGAAGAGGTTGAATGCCTGAAAGACCATACCGACGTCGGCCCGCAGGTGGGCGAGGGCTTTCCCCTCGGCTGGCAGCTTCACACCGTCGATGGTGATGAGGCCGTCATCGATGGTCTCGAGTCGATTGATGGCCCGGCAGAGGGTCGACTTACCCGACCCACTCGGTCCGATCACTACGACCACCTCGCCGCGATTGACCACGGCATTGATGTTCTTGAGAACGTGCAGCGCCCCGTAGTGCTTGTTGATGTCTTTGACGACGACGAGCGGTTCACCGCGGCGAACGGAGATGTTCGACGTAGCCGGGGACGAATCTGTTGGCTCCATAACTCCAACCTAGGTCAGAAGAACGTTCTGAGCACACCAAATGCCCGGACAGTAACGAATTTGTAACCGACCGGGCATCGCGGTATCCGCTCGGAGCGGATCAGGAACGCTGGGCGAACGCAGTCTCGTACAGGCACACCGATGCCGCCGTGGCCAGGTTCATCGATTCGGCTTCGCCGTAAATGGGAACGCTCACACTGCGGTCGACCCGCGCGAGATCTTCGTCGGTCAGTCCGCGGGCCTCGTTACCGAACAGCCACACCGTGGGAGCTTTAAGTAACCCCTCGTTGCGGGCGCTCAGCAGGTCGGAGCCCTTGATATCAGCAGCGAAGAGTTGCAGGCCGGCGGACCGGGCACGGTCAAGCACGTCGGACAAATCGGCTGCGATGGCCACAGGCAGGTGAAAAATGGAGCCGGTCGACGAGCGGATAACCTTGGGGTTGTACAGGTCAACGCTGCGGCCGGTGAGAATGACGGCATCGGCTCCGGCAGCATCCGCTGCCCGGATGATGGTTCCGGCGTTTCCCGGGTCGCGCACTTCTTCGAGAATGGCGACGAGCTTGGGCTCGGCATTGAAGATTTTCTTGACGGAGGTAGGGAACTGGTGGCACACGGCCACGAAGCCCTGCGGGGTGACCGTGTCGGCCATGGCCTCGAGCACCTCTTCGGAGACAAACTCCACCTCCACCTGAGCGTCAACGGCCTTCTGAGCGAGGTCGGTGTAGCGGTCCAGCGCCGTGGGCGTAGCGAACAGCTCCACCACCAGCTCTGGGCGAAAGGTGAGGGCTTCGGAAACGGCCTGCGGGCCTTCGAGGAGAAAGAGACCGGACTCGGCTCGCGCGTCGCGCTTGGCAAGTTTTGCGACGGCACGGACGCGCGGTGAACGGGGATTATCAAGCATGACGTTAAGTCTAGGTGCGCAAAGTTTAGGTGCACGACTAATAGATGCAGAAAAGGGAGCGGATGACCAAGTCATCCGCTCCCTTTTCTGTGTATAAAAGCAACCAATCAGGCACCACGTGCGCGCCCAGGAGGCAAACGAGGGGTTCTGATCAGAGTGAAACGTTAGGCCGAGACGGTGACCTTCGGAGCCGACGTGTCGGCGGGAAGGGCTGCCTTGGCGCTCTCGACGAGCGCGGCGAACGTTGCAGCCTCGTTGACAGCGAGGTCAGCGAGAATACGACGGTCAACCTCAATGCCGGCCAGGCCGAGGCCCTGGATCAAGCGATTGTAGGTGAGGCCGTTCGCGCGCGACGCAGCGTTGATCCGCTGGATCCACAGGCGACGGAAGTCACCCTTGCGTGCACGACGATCACGGTAGCTATAGGTGAAGGAGTGGGTAAGCTGCTCCTTCGCCTTGGTGACGAGGCGTGAACGCTGGCCGCGGTAGCCCTTGGCGCGTTCGAGAATAACCCGACGACTCTTGTGGGCGTTTACAGCCCTCTTTACTCTTGCCATTTTCTACAAATCCTTATTCGTTTACGAGGCCGGTTAGGGACCTAAATTTACGGGCCTAAATTTACAGACCGAGAAGCTTCTTGACGGTCTTGCGGTCTGCCTTGGCCAGAACCTGATCTTGGTTCAAACGGGACTTGCGCTGCGTGGACTTAACCTCGAGGTTGTGACGAAGTCCGGCCTGCTGCTTCATGATCTTTCCGCTTCCGGTGACCTTGAAACGCTTTTTGGTTCCGGAGTGGGTCTTCATCTTAGGCATTCGGTTCCTCCTGTTTTGCTGCCTTATCGGCAACCTTGTCTGCCTTATCAGCGACCTTGTCTGCCTTATCGGCGACCTTGTCTGCTTTTTCGGCAGCCTTATGGGCGTTAATTTCAGCCTTGGCTTCTGACTTGTTTTTCAACGGGCCAATCACCATGACCATGTTTCGACCGTCGATCATCGGAGTTGATTCCACAGAACCGTGCTCGGCGACATCCTCGGCAAATTTTTGGAGCAGACGTACGCCCTGATCGGGTCTGGACTGTTCGCGGCCACGGAAAAGGATCATCGCCTTCACCTTGTCGCCGCTCTTCAGAAAACCTTCGGCGCGTTTGCGCTTGGTTTCGTAGTCGTGCTTGTCAATCTTGAGACGAAAACGAACCTCTTTCAGGATCGTGTTCGCTTGGTTGCGCCGGGCCTCTTTGGCCTTTTGCGCAGCCTCGTACTTGAACTTGCCGTAGTCCATGATCTTGGCCACGGGCGGCTTGGCTTCGGGGGCAACTTCGACGAGGTCGAGGTCGGCATCCTGTGCCAGGCGCAGGGCAACATCAATCGCAACGACTCCGACTTGCTCGCCGCCAGGACCTACGAGGCGAACTTCGGGGACGCGTATACGGTCATTTGTACGGGGATCGCTGATGCGTCTCTCCTCTTTGTTATTTCGTGATCACAACCAGACAACGGATGCCGACTGGGGACGAAAAGAGAAGAATCCCGCGTTCTGTTACCAACTTTGAGCATTGGATTACAAAACACGACACCCTATCTACCCTCACTCTGACACCAGCCCGGGGGCGGCAGTAAAGCGACGGCGGAGTGCAATCTACCCGGTAACCTTGATGAAGCGGTATGCGCGGGTGGGAGATTCTCCACTTTCGTACCGAGACTATTGTCCCGGAACCAAAGAACAGCATAGCAGAGGAATGCAGTGAGCCAAAGTTTTGAGCACGATAAGAGTTTTGAGCAGGATGCGGCGCAAGCAACGCGCGATATCGCCGACGTAGCTGCTGTGGAGATCATCACCACGGCCGCTGTGCATCTGATGAGCGCCGCTGCCGTCAAGTGCGGCCTGGCTGAAGATCCTGATCAGCAGATTGATCTCGATGAGGCACGCAAGCTCATTAATGCCTTAGCGGGCTTGGTGGTAGCTGCAGCCCCCGATATCGCCGACATGCATGCGCGGAGCCTGCGCGACGGTCTTCGCTCCCTGCAACTCGCTTTTCGCGAGGCCTCGTACGTGCCAGACGCCATCGGCGAGGGCCCCGGCGAAAAGCTCACCGGGCCCGTCAACTAACTCGTTCTTGTAGCCGGGAGCGCGGTTTAGGTCTGGCAGCGGGGACACCAGTAAGTGTCTCGCAACTCTAATTCGCTTCGGCCCAAGCGGCCACGCTGAATACGGCTGCCACACCGACGGCATTTTTGGCCAGCTCGTCCGTACACCCACACCTGCGCTCCAGGGCGCAGGTTGCCGGTGGTCGTGCGCTCATCGCGGTCTCTGTTGGCCAGAATGAGACGTCGCGCTAGCGTCACCAAGCCGGGGAGATCGGCGACCTCAGCTACCGGCCGCGTCGGGATCAGACCGCGCAAAAAGCACAGTTCGTTAACATATACGTTGCCGAGCCCGGCGACGTTGCGCTGGTCGGCCAGGGCCACGATGATCGGTTGTTCAGGCTTTGTGGCCAGGCCTTCTGCAGCGAGAGCCGCGGTGGTCTCGCCCCAATCGCTAGCAAGCAGGTCCGGTCCGAGATAGCCCACGACCTCCGCTTCGTCTCGGGTCGGCACCAGCTCCAGCACGCCAAGTTCGAACCCAACGGCAATCCACGCGGCGGTCTGCAACACAATGCGTGCTTGAAATGCCGGGCGCTGCCATGGCGTTCCCGGTCGATACAGGTGCCAGGCTCCCTCCATCTTCAGGTGCGAATGGATGCTCGTGCCACCGACCCGGTGAAGTAGGTGTTTGCCCCGGCTCACCACCTCGTGCACGGTCTGGCCGGTCAGGTCAACCGTCGCAAACGCCGGAACTCGAATATCACAACCGGTGAGAATGCTCCCGTGCAAGGCCTGGTCGAGGGACCGCGCCGAGCGGTAAACGGTATCGCCCTCAGGCACGTAGCCTCAGCCCCTTGGGTGTCTCGGTAAAACCGGCGAGGCTGAGGGCACTGCCGAGAGCGGTACCCAGAACGAAGATGCCGTTGGCGCTTTCCACGGAAATTTTCTGCACCCGGCCAGAGGTGACGAGGGCAGCCAAACTCACCGCGGCCGCCGCGAGCGTGGCGGCATCCGTTTCGAAGACGACCACGGTTTTGCCGCCGCGCTCAACGTAAAGCACCAGCGCACCATCAACGAGAACGACGAGCGCTCCCGCCTTTCGACCCGGCCGATGAGTAGTCTCGTCTGGGAGCGCAGGCCACGGCAGGGCCGCTCCATACGGATTGGCAGGGTCGGTCGCCGCCAAGGCTACGCCGAATGATGGTGTCTTCTTTCGATTAGCCTCCTCATCGCCAATCCCGGCCGCAAAGGTACGCAACCGATCGATGGTGCCTCCCGTGGCAAATTGGGCGGCACCGAGTCCTTCAATAAAGTAGCCGCGGCGACATCGTGCCATCTCCTCAAACCCCGTCAGGGTGCGATAGACCAGCGAGAATCCCCCAATAACGCTTTCAGCCATAACGGCCCCGCGCGTGACGACGCCGTAGCGTTCCAACAGGGTCTCCCCCAGCGCGTGGGCACGGCGGGTAGGCGAACCGTCGGCCACGGGCAGAATGGACCAGCGGCCCGAAGCCGTCGGTGGACCGCCGCGGCTCGGCAGCGACGGCCGCGGCATGGATCGGCCACGATGCAAACGGGCTCGCGGCACCGACCTGCTCTGACGATGGGCCGTGTGCCCGCCGGCCAGGAGCGAGCGCACCGGAGCAAAGGTGTCGTTGTTAATCAGACCCGCCCAAACCAGTTCCCACAGCGCCTGCACCAGTTCTCGATCATTTAGGCTGCCGACCGCATCGGCGAGCTGTCGAAAGAAGTAGGCCCCGCCACTGCCCAGCACCTGCAGAATCTCCTGCTGCAGGGGCGTGGACTCAGCATCAACGGGTAGCGGCAGGGTGAGCTGCGCGGTGTCGGCGAGATGCAGACTCACCCAGCCATCGTTGCCGGCCAGCGTTCCGGCGCCGGCCCACAGCACCTCTCCCGCGTTAGTAAGTTCGTCAAGCATTCCGGGCTGATAGTTACTGACCCGAGCGGGCAGAATGAGGGTTTCCCACGCTGAAGCCGGAATGCGGGCGCCCTCTAACTGTTCAATAACAGATGCGACACCATCGATTCCGCGAAGTGGCCCGCCCACGTGTTGCCAGACAGGAAGAAAACGACCGATGGCACGCTGGTCGACCGGTTCAACCTCGTGTCGAAGCGCCGCGAGGGAACGGCGGCGAAGACGGCGAAGCACCTCCGCGTCGCACCATTCCGGGCCGGAACCGTTCGGTCGAAATTCGCCAGCCAGGATGCGCCGGGCGTCGGCGAGTCGTCCGAGGGCAATCTGCACGACAGCGGTGCCGAGGGCAAACCGCTCGGCTACGGCCTGAGTGGTGAACGGACCGTGGGAGCGGGCGTAACGGCTCACCAGATCGCCGAGCGGATCTTTCACCGCTTCGGTGAACGCAGAGACAATGCCGATTGGCAGGGGCACCCCGAGCGCATCGCGCAGCCGCCCGGCATCTTCGATCGCGGCCCACCGATCGTGACCCCCGATACTGATGCGAATGGCACGGCGGGCGTCTACGAGGGCGCGCAGTGCCTGCTCGGCGCCCTGGGCCTTCGCGCCCTGGGCCTTCGCGACGGCGTGCGAAGCACCGACAGCCGTGGGTTGCAGACCCGACTCGGAAACGAGCATCCGTTCGGCCACCTCATCGCTGCTCAGCGGGCCGAGGGTGCGCAGGAGATCGGCAACGCCTTCGACATCTTTGGCCCGGTAACCGGAGGCGAGGCGTTGGAGTTCTTGGTCGGTCTGTTCAATCACGCTCGGATCGAGGAGTTCTCGCAGTTCTACCCGGCCTAAAAGTTCGGCAAGAAGGCTGGAATCGATGGCGAGGGCCGTTGCACGTCGCTCGGCTAACGGCGTATCGCCCTCGTACATAAAAGCGGCGACATAACCAAACAACAGGGTGCTCGCAAACGGACTGGCGGTCTCCGTCACGGTGTCCACCAGGCGCAATTCGCGAGACGCAATCTTTGTGGTGAGGCTGATGAGGGCCGGGAGATCGTAAACGTCTTGAAGGCACTCCCGCAGAGTCTCGAGAATGATCGGAAAGGTGGGAAACGTGCGGGCAACATCCAACAATTGGGCTGCTTTTTGCCGCTGCTGCCACAGCGGGGATCGTGAGCCCGGCTTGTAGCGCGGTAGCAGCAGCGCCCGTGCAGCACACTCGCGAAACCGGGATGCGAACAGCGCAGATCCGCCAACCTCGTCGGTGATGATCTGTTCCAACTCGTCGGGTTCAAAGACGAACAGGTCACTATCCGGTGGTTCGGTTTCGGTGTCGGGAATTCGCACGACGATGCCGTCATCGCTTGCGACGCACGCACCATCGATGCCGTAGCGTTCGCGCACCCGAGCCCCCACCGCGAGCGCCCACGGCGCATGCACGGGCGTGCCGTAAGGCGAGTGCAGCACCAGTCGCCAGTCGCCGAGTTCATCACGAAACCGTTCCACCACCATGGTGCGGTCGGTGGGTAGCTGCCCGGTAGCCGCCCGCTGCTCACCGATGAACGCCAGCAGATTGGTTATGGCGCGCTCATCCAGGCCACCAACTTCGCAGCGGGCGCGTGCTTGCTCGGGCGGCAGACTGCCAACTTCGCGCACGAAGGCCCCGATGGCTTCGCCGAGTTCGGCGGGGCGACCAAGGCCATCCCCTTTCCAGAAGGGAAGCCGCCCCGGCTGGCCAAACGCGGGAACGACAAGAACCCGGTCATGGGTGATTTCTTGAATGCGCCAGCTCGTGGTGCCGAGTGCAAAGATATCTCCCACGCGGGATTCGTAGACCATTTCTTCGTCGAGTTCGCCCACTCTCTTGCCGGTGATCTGCTCGCCGCCCACCATGAAGACACCGAATAATCCGCGGTCAGGAATGGTGCCGCCGCTCGTAACCGCCAGGCGCTGCGCCCCTGGACGGCCGGTCAGGGTGCCGGCGTCCCGATCCCACACGATACGTGGACGCAGTTCGGCAAATTGGTCACTGGGATATCGTCCAGCGAGTAGGTCAAGCGTGGCTTCGTACGCGGAGCGCGGCAGGGTCGCGAACGGAGCGCTGCGCCGGAGCGCGTCGAACCAGGTTTCTACGTCTATCGGTTCCAGGGCGCAGGCCGCGACGGTCTGCTGCGCCAAGATATCGAGCGGGTTCGCGGGCACCCGCAGCGATTCGATTGCTCCCACGAGCATTCGCTCGGCTGCCACAGCGGCGTGGATCAGATCGGCACGATGCTTGGGATAGATCACTCCGTGACTGACCTCCCCCACTTGGTGTCCAGCTCGCCCCAGACGCTGCAAACCACTCGATACTGACGGCGGCGATTCCACCTGCACGACGAGATCCACGGCTCCCATGTCGATGCCGAGTTCGAGGCTGGAGGTGGCCACCACACAGCGCAACCGCCCCGCTTTCAGGTCGTCCTCAATGAACGCTCGCTGATCTTTACTGACCGAACCGTGATGGGCTCTGGCCAGTAACGGTTCTGTTCCTTCACTCTGACCGCTCGCGCCCATAAGCTCGGCCGGGGCGCGAACGACTGGTACGAGGCCGTCTCGTTCGCTGCCGGCCGCTGCTTGGATCACCACAGCGGATGCGTCGGCCATGATCAGCCGTTCAACATAAATCTCGTTGAACCGAGCGGTGAGACGCTCGGTGAGCCGCCTCGAATTGGCAAAAACGATGCTCGATTGATGAGCGAGAATTTCGTCGACGATGGCTTCCTCGACGTGCGGCCAGATCGAGCCGGTCTGGGGTGCCGCAGCGGAGGTGGCACCTTCTCGCTCCGGAACCGGGCCCAGATCGCTCATGTCATCAACCGGAACGACAACGCGCAGGTCGAATTGTTTGAGTGAGGGTGGGGCCACGATCTTTACCGGGGCGCCACCACCGAGAAAACGTGCCACTTCGTGCTGCGGGCGCACCGTAGCCGACAACCCGATGCGCTGGGCCGGATGATCGAGCATCGCGTCTAGCCGTTCGAGCGACACCGCCAGGTGGGCGCCCCGTTTGCTCGCCGCCACAGCATGCACCTCATCGAGGATGATCGTTTCGACGGACCGCAAAGACTCGCGTGCCGCCGAGGTCAGCATCAGAAACAGCGATTCCGGAGTGGTAATGAGAATGTCGGGTGGTGAAGATACCAATTTTCGGCGGTTCGCTGCCGGGGTATCGCCCGATCGCACCCCTACGGTGACGTGGGGCGGTTCGAGGCCGAGACGGGCGGCTTCGCGGCTGATTCCTACGAGCGGCGCGGTGAGGTTGCGTTCAACGTCAACACCGAGGGCTTTGAGGGGTGAGATATACAGAACACGCGTGCCCGATGTGGTCGGCCCTGTCCTATCCGTCGCAGCCTCGTCGGTGCCAAGCCTGTCGGCGGCCAGCTGGTCAATCGCCCATAGAAACGCCGCCAGAGTTTTGCCCGATCCGGTCGGAGCCACGACCAGGGTGTGGGAACCCTCCGAAATTGCATTCCAGGCACCGAGCTGGGCGGCTGTTGGCGCGTCGAATGCTTCGGTGAACCACGCCCGTGCAGCTGGGGAGAATCGATCGAGAACGTCGGTCATACCGATATTCTCACCTGATCCCCTGACATTATTGTGACCGGCTCAGCATTGAGGCTCAGGCCGAAGCGATGAGTTTCACTCGCAGTGAGTCCACGCCCGTTGTGATCGTCTCGCTTTCCGACCATCTCGCACCGAGGCGACTCAGGATAGTGTCGAGGTCTGGCTGGGTGAGTCCGTCGACAAGTTCAAGTTGAACAACGAGTTCCGGGCCGGCGAGTCGGCCTAATGGGTCGCCCGCAGAAAGCTGAACCGATAGAACCGAGAGTTCCGTCGTTATCGACGCGGCGAAGGCATCCGCCACGAGGCGACTGGCGTAGCTCGGTGTCCACGGCAGCGACTGCGCAATGGCCCAGAGCGCGGGCCGTCTAATGACGAACTCACTAGGAGACGTTGGATCAATGACAACGAGATCGGTCTTTTCCTGCGCAGCAGCCAGAGCAACGCGCACGGCATCGGCTGGAACGGGCCGGGCGAGAGAATTCCAGGCCGTCATTGCCGCCGTTGAGGAGAACGCGGGGAGCACGCTTCGACCATCTGGACCAGCGACAGTGATGATGGACAGTTCTTGGGTCTTGTCGATGAGCTGGCCGCGCGCGTTCAGAGCCGAGTCACCGAGTTTAGTCACCAGCGGAATGAGCAGGCGGCACTCGCGGATGGCGTCTATCACGCTCTCTTCCCCGGCCTCGCGAGCCTGAAAGCGCAAAATGGCGGCAGTCAGGAGCTCCGGCGCGGACCCGTCATCATCGTCGTCTAGTTTCGTCTCAAACTCACGACCCGCCCAGGGCTGGCCGGCCGAGTCTCCCGCTCTCACCGCCTCACCGAGCGAATTCGTGTCAGACGGCAGCCCGGACGACGCAGCCTTGCCCGGCTGGCCCGTAGGGTCGCCCGTCGAACCGAGGTTGCGCGCCTTTGCCATTACGCTCCCGAGACGTCCAGTGCTTCAGCCAGTGTGAACGCGCCAGCATAGAGCGCCTTGCCGATAATGGCGCCCTCAAGGCCGAGCGGCACGAGTTTACGCAGAGCCTCGATGTCATCAAGACTTGACACGCCTCCGGAGGCGATCACGGGCTTACGGGTGCGATCGAGCACCTGGCGAAGCAGGTCGATGTTCGGTCCCTGCAGGGTGCCGTCCTTGGTGACGTCGGTAACGACGTAGCGAGCACACCCCGCGGCTTCGAGCCGCTCGAGCACTTGCCAGAGATCGCCGCCATCTTTGGTCCAGCCGCGCGCGGCGAGGGTTGTGCCCCGCACATCCAGGCCCACCGCCACGGCTTCGCCATACTGCGCGATCACGCTGGCGGCCCATTCAGGGTTTTCCAACGCGGCGGTTCCAAGGTTGATGCGCTTGACTCCCGTCGTTAGGGCAGCTTCAAGGGATTCATCGTCGCGAATACCCCCAGACAGTTCAATGTTGACACCTTTGATCTGACGAATGACTTTTTTAATGACGCCGGTGTTGGTGCCACGCCCGAACGCCGCGTCGAGGTCAACGAGGTGAATCCATTCGGCACCCTGCCGCGCCCAGTCGGCTGCAGCGTCGACGGGGTCACCGTAATTCGTTTCCGTACCAGCTTCGCCCTGGGTCAAGCGCACTGCCTTGCCTCCGGCTACATCTACGGCGGGCAGGAGGACGAGCCTCGGTGTCTTGTTGAACTCGCTCATTGGTGTCCTTGCTTGGTGCGGTCGCAGTGTGCGACCAATGTCGTGGGGATGGTGATCATGCGGGTCGTGAAGGTTATCCGGGCACGTCTAGTGACGCAACGTGCCAATCCAATTCTTCAGCAGGTGGATGCCCGCCTCTCCGGACTTCTCCGGGTGAAACTGAGTGGCGCTCAAGGGTCCGTTCTCGACCGCGGCCAAAAAGGGGGCCCCGTGCTCAGCCCAAGTCAGTCGCGGCTCAGGAAATGGCGGCATGACGTCGAGAGTCCAGGATTGCGCCGCGTACGAATGCACGAAATAGAAACGTTCATCTTCTATCCCGCGAAAGAGTGCGGAGCCCGGCGCGCTGGTGACGGTGTTCCAACCCATGTGAGGAAGGATAGGGGCGGAGAGCTCGGTGACGGTACCCGGCCATTCGCCGATCCCTTCGGTGTCCGTGCCACGTTCGACGCCGCGTTCAAAGAGGACCTGCATACCCACGCAGATCCCAAGTACGGGCCGATCACCGGCTAGGCGACGGTCAACAATTTCGTCGCCACGGACCGCTTTGAGGGCCTCCATGACCGCACTGAAGGCCCCCACACCGGGAACGACAAGTCCATCAGCTTCGAGGGCAACCTTACGGTCGCTGGTCAGGGTGACCTCGGCGCCAGCCAATTCGAGGGCTTTGACGGCAGAGTGCACATTGCCGGTGCCGTAATCAAAGACCACGACCTGCGTCATAAGGCGCCTTTAGTCGATGGAACGCCGTGCACTAGGGGGTCGGGGGCTTTAGCCAAGCGGAAAGCGCGGGCGAACGCTTTGAACTCGGCTTCGGCGATGTGGTGAGGATCACGCCCATTAAGCACGGTAACGTGCACGGTCAGGCCCGCGTGAAAAGCAATGGCCTCGAAGACGTGCCGCACCATAGATCCAGTGAAGTGACCTCCGATGAGGTGAAATTCGAAACCAACCGGCTCTCCGGTATGCACGAGGTACGGACGTCCGGAAATATCGACGACGGCCTGAACCAGTGCTTCATCGAGCGGTACCAGCGCATCCCCATAACGAGAGATGCCCGACTTGTCGCCAAGAGCCTGTCGAATAGCTTGGCCGAGTACGATTCCCACGTCTTCCACGGTATGGTGCACGTCTATTTCGATATCGCCGGAGGCACGAACAGTGAGATCAATGAGGGAGTGCTTCGCGAAGGCAGTCAGCAGGTGATCGTAGAACGGCACGGAGGTACGGATATCGCCAACGCCCGTACCATCCAGGTCCAGCGAAAGATCGATACTGGATTCGCTCGTCTCCCGTTGCAGGTGTGCGACCCGGGGCGCGAACGTACCAACAGATGAACTCATAGCCCTAGCTTATTCGGCTCTTGCTGTTTCGGTTTGACCAGCCCGGTGGGATGGGCCGAGACTGGCCAAAGCGGCGAGGAAGACCGAGGTTTCAGACTCCGTCCCCGCCGATACACGTAAGTGCCCGGCAATGCCGACGTCGCGAATGAGGATGCCCTCAGCGAGCAGCGCCGTGAAGGTCTTCGACGGCTCGGCAACCCCACCGAACAAGACGAAGTTGCTCCAGCTTCGAAGGGGGGCGTAACCGAGACGGTCCAGTTCAACCAAGAGTCGGTCGCGCTGACCCCGAATGTCGTCAACCATGGCGAGCATGTCATCGCTGTGAGCCAACGCAGCATTGGCGGCCGCTTGGGTCAGGGCGGAGAGGTGATACGGCAATCGAACCAGACGCAGGGCATCCGTAACCGCCGGATCGGCGGCAAGGTACCCCACCCGTGCACCGGCGAAGGCAAAGGCCTTGCTCATCGTGCGCGACACGATCAGGCGCGGCCGACCGGGCAGAAGCGTGAGCGCGTTTGGCGTACCGAGCGGGGCAAATTCGGCGTACGCCTCGTCGACGACGACTATGCCTTCCGTCGCGTTGTACACGGCGGCGATGGTCTCCAGCGACAGCGGTGTGCCAGTGGGATTATTGGGCGAGCAGAGAAAAATCACGTCTGGATTAGTTCGAACGACCTCGCTCACGGCCGTCGCCGGGGAGAGCTCATAGTCAGCGTCGCGAGCTCCAGCTATCCAGGTCGTGTCGGTTCCAGACGCTAGAATTGAATACATGGAATAGGTCGGAACGAACCCGAGCAGGCTTCGCCCGGGGCCGCCGAATGCCTGCAAGACCTGCTGCAGGACCTCATTGGAGCCGTTTGCTGCCCAGATATTCCCGGCGGTGAGGCCTTCACCCAAATAGCGGGCCAACGCCTCGCGCAACGCGGTGAACTCGCGATCGGGGTAGCGGTTTACCAAACGGAGGGCCTCACCCAAGCCCACGAGAATATCCGCGACGACAGCATCCGGGACGGGGTGCGTGTTTTCGTTGACGTTGAGGGCCACCGGCACGTGCAGCTGCGGAGCTCCGTAGGGGATTTGTCCCTGTAGGTTGGCGCGGAGGGGAAGTTCTTCAAGGCTGGTCACATTCCCATGGTACGACCCTGCACTGATTTGCCACGGCACTACCAAACGCTCGCAGGCCCACGCAACAGTTTCCGGTGCTAGCGTGCCGGAAGCTCCAAGCGTTGGCCGGGCTGCAAAGTCTCAACGGTCAGTGCGTTCACACGCTTGATATCCGCCACGACGTCACGTGGGTCGGCGGCAGGATTGCTCTTCTCAGCAAGGTCCCACAGGGTTTGGCCGGGCTCAACCGTTACGAACCGAGCCGAGCCGACATCGACTGGCGAATACGCCAGCGTCGCGACCACTCCAGACTCGTTTGTGTACGACGAAAGGCCACCGCGCGTTGCGGAATCCGATGCACCGGCCGCTCCCCCGTTGAGCGCGAAGGCCACAGCACCGAGAACGAGCGGCGCTGCGGCGAGCGTGGTGAGCACAACACGCCCCCGGCGGGTGAGGCGGAGACGAACAACGGGCACCGGGCGGAGACGAACAACGGGCACCGGGCGGAGACGAACAACGGGCACCGGGCGGAGACGAACAACGGGCACCGGGCGCTGCCGGTTGGCAGGCAGGTCGCGCTGCCGGTTGGCAGGCACGTCGCGGAGCCGGATCGTGGCACTGAGTGGGACTGTGGGTGCAAGTGTGTGGGTCATGTCAAACCTCCAGAGTTGGCGGGCTGCGAGTCTAAAATCCGGCCGTCGGTCGAAAGCGCCGAATACGAAACTATGTTCCGAATATAACTTCGAACGTTCGAACACGCAACCATATTCGAGCATTTCGCCGGTATTACTGCCCGACACACTCGAATAAGTGTTTGTTTTCGACAGTGGACTGGATAAACTTTCGATAGATGGATTGCTTGTTTTACACTCAACCAGACACCACCGACATTCCCGCGCGACGTGTTCTTCGGCCGCGCGGGGCCGACTCCAGAAGGGCACATCGTGACACAAGAGGCCAGCGGTACTCGCGATAAAGGCGGCACCAGACGCCGAAAGAGCTTAAGCCAACGCCAGCTGGCGATTCTCGACGTAATTCAACGATCGGTCAGCACCCGCGGTTACCCGCCGAGCATGCGAGAAATCGGCGACGCAGTCGGTCTCGCCTCTCTGTCGAGCGTGACTCATCAGCTCAACCAGCTGGAGCTCAGTGGCTATTTGCGACGCGACCCGAACAGGCCTCGTGCGCTGGAAGTGCTGATCGAGATTCAGCGCGCGCCCGAAGATGTCAGTGCGACGGATCAAGACAGCTTCCACCCGGGAGTGCAGGTCGGTGATGCTGCCATGGTGCCACTAGTGGGACGCATTGCCGCGGGTGTACCGATTACGGCCGACCAGCAAATCGACGAGATCTTCCCGTTGCCGCGCCAACTCGTGGGTCAGGGCGAATTGTTTATGCTTAAAGTCGTTGGCGAGTCGATGATCGACGCGGCTATCTGTGACGGTGACTGGGTCGTGGTTCGCCAGCAGAAGACTGCAGAGAATGGTGAGATCGTCGCAGCCATGTTGGATAACGAGGCCACGGTCAAGGTCCTACGCAAACGCGATGGTCATACGTGGCTGTTACCCCGCAATAGCAATTTCGAGCCGATCGTCGGTGATTTTGCCGACATTCTGGGCAAGGTCGTTGCGGTACTGCGCTCGGTATAGCTTTTTTCGGCGCACACGGCCGCGCGCAAGAGCCACAACAGCGATAGCAGCCACAGCACACCCCGGAGCAGACGAGCATACAGGCCCGACCCGCAGGGAGCGGTCGGGCCTGTTCGTTTGGCGCGGGGCCGCCTCAGGCGCTCAGGCGTGAATTCCGGTTTCGCCGAACAGCGCGGGTTGCGGCCAACATGTTGTGCAAGGACTGCACGGTCTCCTCATAGCCGCGCGTCTTCAGGCCGCAGTCGGGGTTCACCCACACTTGACGTTCTGGAATGGATTCCAAAGCGATGTCCAACAGTGTGGTCAATTCGTCAACGCTCGGAATGCGAGGCGAGTGAATGTCGTAGATACCGGCACCGATGCCGTGGTCGAACCCTCCGGCTTCAATCTCCTGAACAACCTCCATGCGCGACCGAGCCGCTTCAATGCTCGTGACGTCGGCGTCTAGGTCGCGAATAGCTTCAATGACAACCCCGAACTCTGAGTAGCAGAGGTGGGTATGAATCTGGGTCGAATCGGCGACCCCCGCTGTTGCGAGCTTAAAAGAGCCAACGGACCAGTCCAGATAGGCGGCGTGGTCCTGTGTTTTCAATGGCAGAAGCTCACGTAGGGCTGGCTCGTCCACCTGAACGATCTTTATGCCCGCGGTCTCAAGGTCCGCAATTTCATCTCGCAGGGCCAGCGCTACCTGGCAGGCAGTTTCGCCTAGCGGCTGGTCATCGCGCACAAATGACCAGGCCAGAATTGTTACCGGCCCGGTGAGCATGCCTTTAACCGGCTTTGTGGTGAGGCTTTGTGTGTACACCGACCAGTCCACAGTGATAGGCGCCGGACGCGATACGTCACCCCAGAGAATGGACGGCCTCGTGCAGCGACTGCCGTAGGACTGCACCCAGCCGTTCTGTGTCACTGCAAAACCGTCAAGATTCTCGGCGAAGTACTGCACCATATCGTTGCGCTCGGGTTCACCGTGCACGAGCACGTCGAGACCAATGTCTTCTTGCAATTGGACAACACGGGCGATTTCGGCGCGCATCTGGTCGCGATAGTCCGCCGGCGCCAAGGCTCCCTGAAGAAACTGAGCCCGCGCGCGGCGAATATCTGCCGTCTGCGGGAACGATCCGATCGTAGTTGTCGGCAGCGGTGGAAGATGAAGAGCCGCGTCCTGAGCGTTTAAGCGATCCGCGTATTCACCTCGACTAAAGTCGGCTTCCGTCAGCGCTTGGGTCCGCGCCCGCACCGACTTATTGCGCACTCCCGGGGCTATACGTCGTGCGGTCAGGGCCGCCTCGGCTAGGGCCAGCGGCGCTGCTATGGCCTCCTTGCCGTCGGTGAGTCCGCGGGCAAGGGTGGCAACTTGGCCAATCTTCTGGTCAGCGAAGGCCAACCAGCTGGTTAGCGTTGCGGGTAGCGAAGTCTCATCCAGCACGTCGTGTGGCACGTGTAGCAACGAGGTCGAGGTCGACACCGAAACGAACTTCGACAGGGTGCGAACGCTGTGGGCAGTTCTAAAAGCAGCGTCAAGATCTCCTCGCCAGATATTGTGACCATCGACCACCCCGGCTACAAGTGTCTTCTCGGAAAGCCCGGCGACGGCTGCTGGCAGGGCGCCCTTGACCAGATCAAGACCGATCGCCTCCACGTTCGTCGCCGCGAGAATGGGAAGGGCATCATCGAGGCTGCCATAAGGCGCCGCAACGAACAACGCCGGTCGACCGGTCAATTCACCGAGCAGTCCATAAGCGGATGCGACCGCCGCAATCGTCTCTGCGCGCGGCACGACAATGGTTTCACTGACCAGTCCGGGCTCGTCAAGCTGAACCCACTCGGCCCCAGCATCGGCCAAGCGCGTCAACAACGTCGCATAGACGGGCAGGAGATCCTCGAGACGGGACAGCGGTGAGAAGTCAATCGGAGCGGCGTCACTAGCCTTACTCAATAGCAAAAAGGTGACCGGCCCCACGAGCACGGGACGGGTGAGAAAGCCTGCCGCTTTAGCCTCCTCAAATTCGTGAACAATACGGTCGCTGGCCAGTGCAAATTCAGTTTCCGGTCCGATCTCAGGGACGAGGTAGTGATAGTTGGAGTCAAACCATTTGGTCATTTCAAGGGGGAGGTTCTCGCCTTCTCCCCGCGCAAGAGTGAAATACCCCGCCAGGTCAATGGTGCCATCGCTACCCACAAGGGACGCGAAGCGACTTGGGATGGCGCCGACCGCGACGATGGTGTCCAGAACCTGGTCGTAAAACGAGAACGACTCGGGGATAGCCGAGTTGGTGCGGCCAAGCCCGAGATCTGCCAGTCGATCGCGGGTAGTTTGACGAAGGGTAGCCGCCACGTCTTCGAGAACCGCAGCGGTGATCGTTCCGGCCCAGAACGCCTCAACGGCTTTTTTAAGTTCTCTTCGGCGCCCAATGCGTGGGTAACCGAGGATGGTACCCACGGGAAAGGGCTGCGCGGCAGTCGTATCAGTCATGAAAGTTCCTTAATCAAGCGATGGTAGCGAATCGGTCGAACGAATGAACGGGAGTCGATGGGCCTTCGGCGCATGTGCACCAGAGGCCTAAGGCATGCCGGCAGGCACTGAGCGCTCCCCGCACCCCTCAAGCACTTGAAGCACGGTGTCATGTTGATTGAAGGCATACAGATGTAGTCCGGGAGCGCCACCGGCCAGAACGTCACGCCCGAGGCGCACCGCATGGTCGATACCAATCTGTCGCTGTCCTTCCTCGGTTGGTTCGACCTCCAGCCGAATGGACAGTTCAGCTGGCAGCTTTTCACCAGAAAACTGCAGAATGCGACGCAGCCGGTGAGGGCTGGTGACCGGCATGATGCCGGGCAGAATAGGAAAGCGCACTCCGGCCGAACGCGCCCGCTGAATGAAACTGAGATAGTCGTCGGCGTGAAAAAAGAGCTGCGTGATGGCAAGGTTGGCGCCGGCAGCCTGCTTGGCGAGGAGAGTATCAATATCCTGATTAACCGACCGCGAATTGGGATGGCCGTTGGGAAACGCCGCGACACCGATACGCACCTTGCGGCGCTCAGTTTTAACACCGCGGGCACCCGGTAGCCCCGGGATCACAGTCTCAACATAGGGCACCCGTTCGGCTTGCACCCGATGAATGAGTTGCACCAGCTCCCCGGCACTCGGCAGGTCACCAAGAAATGTGGACTCGCCCTCGACCGCACCCTGCGGCGCGTCTCCGCGAACTGCCAAGAAGCTGCGGATCCCGGCGTCGAGAAACTCGCGAATGAGTCGACTGGATTCAGCGTGCGAAGACCCTACGCAGGTGAGATGAGCCATGGCATCCACATTCGTATGGTCCTTGATGTAGCGCAGAACGTCGAGTGATGAATTGCGCGACGAACCGTTAGCGCCGTACGTGACCGAAATGAATTCGGGTCCCGCAGCTGCCAGAAGATCGATAGTTCGACAGAGAGCGGATGCTGAACCCACCGATTTGGGCGGGTACACCTCGAACGAGAACACCGGGCGGGTGTTACGCGCAAGAATTCCTGTCGTGGTCATAGTCCCTCAATCAACACAAGCACCATGCGGTAGCCGCGGGCACACCAAACGGTCGTTTTTACGGGCGGATGCCGGGCTCGGCACTTCTTCCCTGCCGGGGAAAAACTACCGTCGGCAACGTTTGATTAGACACTAACAACGTGCCGGTCAGCGCACGCCAATGTGACGGTTCATGTCATAGTGATGGCTCAAGTCACAGCCACAGCTGAAGCCGCAGCTGAAGTCACAGTGACGAACCGACACCAGGACGTGTGGTAGAAATCGAAAAGACTAGGCCTCGAGGGCGGGAAGAACGATATAGGGAGTGAACTGTGGCTCAATCTCCGCGGTGACGAAAGCTGTGAGATGCGTCCCGGTCTCGACATATTCGGTCGAATCAATACGGCCTTGATCATGCAGAACCGCAATCAGGTCACCGCGGTCGTATGGGATAAGCAGATCGAGTTCAATCTGGGGTGTTGGCAGCAGCAGGGCGACCGCGGCGAGCACGGTATCGATGCCCTCACCGGTGCGAGCCGACACGAAGGTCGCCTTCGGTTCCAAACCGCGCAAAACGAGGCGATCATCCTCACTGATCAGGTCGCTCTTGTTGAACACGACAAGTTCAGGAATATCACGAGCTCCGACCTCGGATATGACATCGCGCACCGTGGCAAGTTGTGCAACCGGGTCTGGATGAGAGCCGTCAACTACGTGCACGATCACGTCGGCGTCAGCAACTTCTTCCAGAGTCGAACGAAATGCCTCCACTAGCTGGTGGGGCAGGTTGCGCACGAAGCCGACCGTATCGGTGAGGGTGTAGAGGCGGCCATCATCGGTTGTTGATTTGCGCACCGTGGCGTCGAGGGTGGCGAACAGTGAGTTTTCGACCAACACTCCAGCCTTGGTGATGCGATTCAGGAGACTGGATTTACCCGCGTTGGTATATCCCACGATGGCCACGGACGGCACGGCATTACGTTTGCGATTGGCACGCTTGGCCTCGCGGGCCGGCTTCATCTCCACCATCTGCTTGCGCAGCTTTGACATCCGAGTGTGAATGCGACGCCGGTCCAATTCGATCTTGGTTTCACCGGGTCCACGAGAGCCCATTCCGGCTCCGGCGCCACCGACCTGGCCACCAGCCTGGCGAGACATCGAATCGCCCCAGCCTCGCAGACGCGGCAACATGTAGGCCATCTGGGCCAACTCCACCTGCGCCTTGCCCTCACGACTTTTGGCGTGCTGGCTAAAGATATCGAGGATGACGGCGGTACGGTCGATAACTTTGACCTTGACCACATCTTCCAGCGCGCGACGCTGGCTGGGCGCAAGCTCGGTATCGGCGATGACGGTGTCGGCACCGAGCGCCTTGACAATATCGGCTACCTCCTGCGCCTTGCCCTTACCCAGATAGGTGCTCGGGTCAGGCGTAGCGCGCCGTTGCAACAGGCCATCGAGCACGGTTGCCCCAGCGGTTTCAGCCAGGGCTGCCAGTTCGCGCATGGAGTTTTCGGCGTCATCGGCGGTGCCGTGCGTGTACACGCCCACGAGAACCACATTTTCCAGACGTATCTGGCGATATTCAACTTCTGTGACGTCTTCAAGTTCCGTCGAAAGACCGTTTACCCGGCGAAGGGCGTTTCGGTCAGCACGCTCAGACTGATCGCCGTCGTGCTCACCGCCGTCGTATTGGCCCAACGACTGAGCATGCAGCGCTTGGGCTGCTCCACTTCGAAACAGCGAGTACCCCGACGCCCTACTGTCGGCACTCTTTAATACACGGGCCACTACATCGTCGGCGTCCGCCGATAGCTCGTGCGCCTTACTGTCTTCTGCTTCGTGGCCACCAGGCTGCATGGGATCATTCATCACGTTAACCTTAGTTCAACGAAGTTGAAAGGTTTCTCTTATGTCGTCCGACCACTATTTTTCCCCGGCACCCGGCACGGCTCTGAAAACTCGGCAGATAACGGTGTCGTTGCGCGGTGAGGACCGTGTGCTGACGACTGCCAACTCGGTCTTTAGCCCCGCCCACATCGACACCGGAACGGAGGTTCTGCTCAAGTACGCCCCCGAGCCGCCGCTAGGCGGTCATCTCCTCGATCTCGGCTGTGGCTGGGGTCCTATCGCCCTGCATTTGGCGCTGGCCTCTCCGGAAGCCACGGTGTGGGCCGTTGACGTGAATGAGCGAGCCCTTGACCTGGTTCGCACCAACGCCGCCACCCTGGGCCTCACTAATATTCAGGCGGTAATTGCCGCGGACGTACCCACCGACATCAGTTTTCGCACCATTTGGTCTAATCCACCCATCCGGGTCGGCAAAGACGAACTGCACAACCTGCTGGAGGCCTGGATACTCCGCCTGGAGCCAGAAGCAAACGCTTGGCTTGTCGTTCAGCGCAACCTCGGATCGGACTCACTCCAGCGTTGGCTCGCCGCAGAGTTGCCCACTAACTTCGAAACGACCCGTGAGGCTATAAGCAAGGGCTTTCGAGTGCTCGCCGTGCATCGCGACTAACCAAGATTTAAAACTCCGTCGTAAACCAGTTCGGCGGGCCCGGACAACGACACATGCTCGCCGTCTTCCGCGGGAAACATGCGTACCCCCAGAACTCCGCCGGGAAGTTCCACCCGCCACTGGTGCGGCGCTGACGCGCCGGCCCAATGCCTAGTGGCCAGGGCCGCTGCGGCTGCTCCGGTGCCGCACGAGAGCGTTTCCCCACTGCCGCGCTCGTGCACGCGCATGCGAAAACGTCCGACGCCGTTCACGACCAGGGGATCGTTGGGCACGACAAATTCAATGTTTACGCCGCCCTCCGGTTCGGGATCAAGCTGCGGAATGAACGTGAGGTCAGCCGCTTCAAGTTCGTCGTCGTCGGCAAGGGCCACCACCGTGTGCGGATTGCCGACGTTGATACCCAAGCCTGGCCGAGACACCGGCAGGTTTTTGGTGCGCACGAGCGGTTCATTTCCGTCGAGCTTCCAACGTCCGAGGTCAACCTGAAATCCCGAAGCGTTGCGCTGCAGGTCCCGCACCCCTCCCCGAGTGCCGATGGTGAGGGTGTCACCGGCCGGAAGCTCGGCGAGATCGTTTTCGATTAGGAACTTTGCGTAGACCCGAATGCCGTTGCCGCACATTTCTGAGACGGTGCCATCAGCATTCCAGTAGTCCATGAACCACTCGGCAGCGTCGTCTTCCGCGAGGGCTGCGGCGCCATCGGCAAGGTTCTCGCTGCGCACGGCGCGGATGATTCCATCGGCACCGACCCCGAACTTGCGGTCGCAGACAGCGCGAATCTGGGCCGGCGTGAGCTCCATGGTTCCATCGGGGTCGGCGAACAATACAAAATCATTCCCCGTGCCGTGACCCTTGGTGAAGTTCAAAGTGATGCCCATGGGGTTAGCTTACGGCCCCGCTGCTGTAATACTTTTCGATCCCGTTCGGCAGTGTCACTCGGGGAGCACCTCAGGAGAAGGGCCTCGGTTCACTTGGGCCAAGGCGTCACCGACCAAATCGAACGCATCAGAGTCGAACCAATGGGTGTGAGCATAGCGCTTGAACCAACTCACCTGACGCCGCGCATAGCGGCGGGTCAGCTGCTGAGTGGCTTCGATGGCCTCGGCCTCGTTGAGCGCGCCGCGCATCTGCCCGAGGGCCTGGGCGTAGCCGATGGCGCGGCTGGCGGTGACCCCATCTTCGATACCAGCTCTCTGCAGTTCTCGAGCTTCCTCAACGATGCCAGATGCCCACATACGTTCGACGCGGGCGTCCAGTCGCGGGGTGAGGCGTTGGCGCGGCGTTGCGAGCCCCAGCAGAACACTCGGCTGCCAATAGACCGGCTCTTCCGGTAGTGCTGCACGGTGGGGCTCGCCCGTCAGTTCAACAATTTCCAGCGCGCGCACCAATCGCCGACCGTTGCTCGGACCAATCCGGGATGCTGCCAGTGGATCCACTTCTCGCAACCGGGCATGCATCAGCCCCGGCCCAGAGGACGCAAGTTCCGCCTCAAGCGCGGCGCGGAGTACCGGGTCGGTACCGGGAAAGCGAAAATCGAACACGACAGAGGAAACGTAGAGCCCAGAACCCCCGACGAGAATTGGGGTGGCGCCGCGGGACCGGATCTCGGAGATGACTGTGCGGGCATCCGTTTGATATTGGCTCGCGGAGGCCTCATCGGTCACATTCAACACGTCAAGCAGGTGATGCGGAATAGCGCGTCGGTCGGCGAGGCTGAGCTTTGCGGTACCGATATCCATGCCGCGGTAGAGCTGCATGGCGTCAGCGTTAACGATTTCAACGACGTGACCACGCTGGTGTAGTCGTTCGGCCAGATTGAGCGACAATTCCGACTTGCCGGTGCCCGTCGAACCAACGATGGCAATCAGTGCCGCCGGTGCATCGTGGCCACCGGTTTCAGGTGCCACCGCTTTTAGCGTTCGTCGTCGTTTACGTTGTAGATGGGAATGGTGCTCGCCCCACTTGTCAGTCGCAAACCGATCGTGGGAAATCCCAGCGACACTGGCCCAGCGCCCGGGGACGTTTGGCCAGCGGACGCTTGGCCCGCGGAGGAAGGAACTCCACAAGACTCTGCTTCCAAACGATCCCACGCATCACCGGCGAGAGTGGAGCGGATACGCAGGGGTGAGCCATCTGTTGAGTCTGCAATGAGATGGAATGGTGCTGCCTGGGTCACAACAACGGTGACCATGTCACCGGGACGCGGGCGCGCAGAACCGTCCGGAACGTCAAAGTGCACCAGCCTGCTATCGGGGGCGCGACCGCTCAACCTGTGGGTATCACTATCTTTCCGGCCGCCATTGGCGACGAGCAGTTCAACTTCGCGACCGATCACGGCCTGGTTTTCTTCAAGAGATATTCGTTCCTGCAAGGCCGCAAGTCGTTCGTAACGGTGCTGTACAACGTCTTTCGGCACCTGATCAGGCATCGTCGCGGCCGGTGTACCCGGCCGAATGGAGTATTGAAATGTGAAGGCAGTGGCAAACCTTGACTGCTCGACCACTCTCAGGGTTTCTTGGAAGTCTTCCTCAGTTTCTCCGGGAAAGCCAACAATAATGTCGGTACTGATAGCAGCGTTTGGCATTTGATCCCGGACGCGTTCCAGGATTCCCAGAAACTTCGCGCCCCGATACGAGCGCCGCATCGCTTTAAGGATGCGGTCTGAACCGGATTGGAGAGGCATGTGCAGTTGCGGCATGACCGCCGGTGTTTCGGCCATGGCGTCAATGACGTCGTCGGTGAACGCAGCCGGGTGTGGACTGGTGAAGCGAATGCGTTCCAGCCCCGGGATGGCACCGGCCGCTCGCAGAAGTTTGCCGAAGGCTAGTTTGTCGCCGAACTCAACTCCGTAGGAATTGACGTTCTGACCGAGCAACGTAACTTCGATAGCGCCGTCATCGACGAGGGCTTGAATTTCAGCGAGGATCTCGCCGGGACGACGATCCTTCTCCTTGCCACGCAGTGCCGGCACGATGCAGAAGGTGCAGGTGTTGTTGCATCCCACCGAAATGGACACCCAACCGCTATAGCTTGAGTCGCGCTTGGTGGGCAAGGTGGAGGGGAACGTCTCCAGGGACTCGAGAATCTCTAATTGGGCCTCACCATTATGCCTAGCACGTTCGAGCAGGCTCGGTAGGGAACCCATGTTGTGCGTGCCAAAAACCACGTCAACCCATGGAGCTTTCTCCAGAATGGTGTTTTTGTCTTTCTGAGCCAGGCACCCGCCAACGGCAATCTGCATGCCGGCATGCTTGCGCTTCACCGACGCCAAATACCCCAGGTTTCCGTAAAGCTTGTTGTCGGCGTTTTCGCGAACAGCGCAGGTGTTGATGACCACGATGTCGGCTTCCGCGCCCGCGGCCGAGACATAGCCAGCAGCTTCCAGCGAACCGCTCAGCCGTTCGGAGTCGTGAACGTTCATCTGACAGCCGAAGGTACGAACCTCATAGGTGCGCGCATGCCCAGATGCATCGATCGCGGCTGCCGACGGAGAAATCACGGTGCGGCGGGCTGATTCGGGGGCAACGATACTCATAGTGAAATCAGTTTACGCGAACAATGCGTGTGCGGGCCGTGTACGCCGGCGATCAGCGAAATCGAACCCGGGACGTTGTAGAACCTCCGCGACCGTCCATCGCGGCACGGACCGCTAAGCGCACCGCCGCAGACCCGTACCCTTTGCGCATTAAGAAACCGGTTAGGCGACGGTCGATCGTTTGATCGTCAAATCGCTCCAGCTGCAGAATACGCTTCGACGCCAGTTCGATGGCGCGCTCAGCCTCATCGTCGGGCAGTTCTTCGAGCTTGTCCATCATGATGCCAGGATCTAACCTGCGTCGGCGCATCTCGACCTCCACACCCTTACGCCCGAGGCCCTTGCGCACGTTATGGCTATGGATGATCTGGTCAGCAAGTTTGACCTCGTCGATATAGCCCATTTCGATGAACTTCTCGACAATTTCACTGGCATCCCCGGAGTCAACCCCAGTGACGTTGAGCACCAGGAGCGCCTCGGCGGTGGAAAGAGAACGCCCACGCAGCCGATGCAACAGCACCTTCTCGGCCCGCTCCTGCTGGTCCTTTGTGTCGGCAGCGGCGTCTGCCTCATAAGGGACATCATCGCCATCGCGGAAGGACTCACCTCCCGAAGCGTCGTGGCCGGAGATCTTTGGTATATCTGTCGACAAGGCGAGGGGTTCCGTAACCGCTTCGACTCCCGATTCAACCCCTGATTCAATCACCGATTCAACCGCGAGAGGCGATCGACGTTTCATACCGGGCCCCGCCCCCGGCAGGTAAGTCACGGGAGCCAAACTAGCGTCTACGCGCTCTGATACTTCGTCTTGAGGTTCAAAATGAACCATTCCCGTGACCTGCCTTTCGGTTGTTGAGCTGGGACGCTTAGTGTTTGTCTGACCATGCCACAGAGGCTACTTGTCACAGTGCCTCACCTGTTAGAAGCCGTGGCTAGGCGCTCTTACGAAGGGCTGGAGACGCCTTGCCAGCGACCGACCCGCCCTCAAGGAGAGCGGAAGCATCAGCTTCAGCCTTGGCCTTGGTTTCAGCTTCAAGCGCGACGGCGTTGGCGGCCTTTTCGGCAGCCTTGGCGGCAATGCCCTCGGGGCCAATTCCGAGTTTGATCAGAATCTTGCGTTCGATTTCGTTGGCCATGTCCGCATTCTTCAACAGGAAATTACGAGAATTTTCTTTGCCCTGACCGAGTTGGTCACCGTCGTAGGTATACCAAGCTCCGGATTTTTTGACAATGCCCTGATCGACACCGAAGTCAATTAAGCTGCCCTCTCGAGAAATGCCAATGCCGTAGATAATGTCGAACTCGGCCTGTTTAAATGGCGGTGCCATCTTGTTCTTGACTACCTTGACCCGTGTGCGGTTTCCAATAGCGTCGGTTCCATCTTTGAGGGTTTCAATCCGACGAATATCAAGGCGTACGGAAGCGTAGAACTTGAGTGCTTTACCGCCCGATGTAGTTTCCGGACTGCCGAAAAACACCCCGATCTTCTCACGCAATTGGTTGATGAAAATCATGGTGGTGTTGGTCTGGCTGAGTCCACCAGTGAGCTTACGGAGGGCTTGAGACATGAGGCGCGCTTGAAGACCGACGTGGGAGTCACCCATCTCGCCTTCGATCTCGGCGCGCGGTACGAGAGCGGCAACGGAGTCGACGACGATTAGATCAATGGAACCGCTTCGCACGAGCATGTCAGCGATTTCGAGTGCCTGCTCACCGGTGTCGGGCTGAGAGACAAGGAGAGCATCAATGTCTACGCCAAGCTTCTTGGCATATTCCGGATCAAGGGCGTGCTCCGCATCAATGAAAGCGGCGATACCACCGTTCTTCTGCGCGTTAGCAATTGCGTGCAGGGTGAGCGTGGTCTTTCCCGAGGATTCAGGACCGTAGATTTCTACAATGCGGCCACGCGGCAGCCCACCAACGCCAAGGGCGACGTCGAGGGCGATCGAACCAGTCGAGATGGTCTCGACGGGGGCGCGCTCGTCGCTACCAAGGCGCATGACCGATCCTTTGCCGAATTGGCGATCGATTTGTGCAAGGGCTGTTTCTAGGGATTTTTCGCGGTTCGCTTGTGATGCCATGGTCATGTTCTCCTAACTTCTGCACGCTCGTGGGGACGATGTGCCTGGTGGCGCCTATAGGCTGTCGGCCCGCGAATCAGGAGACCCGATGCACTTTTCGACAAGGCAGTTGCTGACTTTCTCTGACAAATTCGACTGTACGCCGCACCACCGACATTGAGTCCCGGAACGATCGAACGGTGCGCCATTTGTCGTAGGGCCCGCTGTGGAGGAGTCTATCAAATCCGAACAGATATACGAGCGTAATCAATAATATTTTTCGGCGTGTCGAATTTGCACGCTAAGTTCGCAACACGAATGCAGGCTAATTGCGGGGAGCGGGAACTCCAGCGCCGTGCCAACGACTCCGCGGAACGTCGACCTCAGCACAGATTGCCAGCCATACCTCACGAGCACCGACACCAGCGGCAAGAGCCTGATCAGCGGTGCGACCGCCGAGCGGGGTAAGCACGAGATCACGTGTTAGAACCCGGCCATAGGCATCCCCGAATTCATCTTTCATGGCACTACGAAATTCGCTCAAACGCATAAGACTCCAATAGAAAAACTCCAGCGAACCTTCACGACGCCAACATAAACTTCATGTCATTTCGTAGGTCTCATACGGAAAGCAACCGCCGACACAGTGTGTCGGCGGTTGCTTTCCGTTTTACGTACAACGGTGTGCGTCACGGAGAAGTCAAGTGAGGTATGAGGCTTTACCGCAACATCAAATCGGCGTCAAAGGTCGTAACGAACTCATCGGGTACGGTATCGGGGAATCGATCTATTCCCTCGATTACGGCGAGACGATCGCCGACCTCACGCATGATGACCGAGATAGGTGTATCCAAGGCATCTGCGACCGAGGCAAGAATTTCTGACGAAGCTTCTTTCTGTCCTCGTTCTACCTCACTGAGATAGCCGAGCGCGACGCTCGCTCTGCTTGCGACCTGACGTAGGGTCCGGCCCTTCTGCAGGCGGAAGTCCCTGAGCACATCGCCGATTTCCTGACGAACAAGAATCATCGGAACCTCCTTCTTATGCCTAATAGCTTGAGCCTAAAATTACCGGGGTGACGGTGCTGAATGCCTAAGTTACGAGATTCATTCAACACGTTGACACTACCGAGAATGACTGGGCTTTGCTTGTGAATGTACCCGATGTAACCAGCACGCATTGGTAACTATTCCGCATCAGAACGCGCTATCAGCGCACGCACAGCATCGACTGCTTGACGCACGGTTTCAGCTCGAATCTCGCTCCGGTCACCTGTCAAGTGAAGCGGTACCGCCCAAGACCCGGTGCCTTTGGAGAGACCGATGAACACTGTTCCGGCGGGGTGTCCTCCATCCGGGCCCGGCCCAGCCACTCCCGTGGTCGATACGCCGATATCAGCACGCACGTCGTTAACCGAGAGCAGGGTTCTCGCACCGCCCGCCATCTGCTTGGCTACTTCGGCGTGGACCGGGCCGTGAACGTTCAGCACGCTGCTGTCGACGTGAAGAAGGGTGCGCTTGAGCGCAGCGTCGTAGGCCACTACTCCCCCGCGCACCACAGCGGAAGCGCCAGGGATGCGTACCAGTTCGGCGACAAGCAATCCGCCGGTGAGTGATTCGGCAACCGCAATGCTCAAGCGATGGTCGATCAGCTCTGCGATCAACTCCGCGGTGGCATTTCCTGAGCCTGGCGCCGTCAGGGCAGATTCATCTCCAGAGGAATCCGGCGTAGCCGGCGACTCACGCACTGTCGTGCTTACGAAGACGCCACGCCGAAACCAAGTAGTCAAGACCGGAGCTCACGGTGAGAACGAGAGCGATAGTCATCGTCGCTGTGTTGAGCCAGTGCACCCACTGACCGAAAACGAGCCACAACGGCAGTAGGGCGAGGGAGATCGCCACCGACTGCGCGATGGTCTTGAGTTTGCCACCTCGGCTGGCCGGAATAACCCGATCTCGAAGCATAACGAAACGAAATACTGTGATGCCAATTTCGCGAACAAGAACGACAGCAGTCACCCACGCGGGCAGCTCAGTAAGAATTGAGAGGCAGATCAATGCCCCGCCGGTGAGAATTTTATCGGCGATCGGGTCGAGAATCTTGCCGAGATCAGTAACCAGGTTGTGGCGGCGCGCAATCATGCCATCGATGCCGTCAGTGGCGATCGCCACAATAAACAACACGGCGGCCACCCAGCGGAGGGGATCGCTGTCGCCGTTTGCCGACAGCAACATCCAGATAAATACTGGAGCCAACAGAATACGCACGACCGTAATGAGGTTGGGTACGTTCCAATTGCTGGGGCGGGTGACGGATTGGTGCGGTGTTGCCATAGTTCAGTCCCTGCCGGTTAGTTTCCAGGCATCCTGGTCGTCCTCGGTGCCATCGACTTCAGGATACCCCTGTGACATTTTCTCAACTGGATCGTTGGCATAGCGGGGGTCCGCTGCCGAACGCGCGTCATCAGATTGCGCCTTGAGGGCATGCTGCTCGTCATCGGAACCACGTAGGCGGGCGAGAACGCTCGGCAACTGTTCGGCGGTCACGAGCACGTCACGGGCTTTGGAGCCTTCGGACGGACCGACGATTTCTCTAGATTCCAGGAGGTCCATCAGGCGCCCCGCCTTAGCGAATCCGACTCGCAATTTACGTTGAAGCATCGAGGTCGACCCGAACTGGGTTGAGACGACCAGTTCCGCAGCGGCGAGCAATACTTCGAGATCATCACCGATATCGGAATCGATTTCCTTGCGCGGCGCCACCATGGCAACGTCGGGCCGGTAGTCGGGGCGTGCCTGCATGGTGACGTGCTTGACGACTTTTTCGATCTCGTCTTCGGTGACCCAGGCACCCTGCACTCGCACGGCCTTGGAGGCCCCCATCGGGAGAAACAGGGCATCACCTTGGCCGATGAGCTTGTCGGCACCGGACTGGTCAAGAATGACGCGGGAGTCCGTGACGCTCGTGACGGCGAAAGCCAGCCGAGACGGCACGTTGGCCTTGATCAGGCCGGTCACAACGTCGACGCTCGGCCGCTGGGTCGCCAGCACGAGATGTATGCCGGAGGCCCGGGCCAACTGCGTGATGCGCACGATCGAATCTTCAACGTCGCGCGGTGCGACCATCATGAGGTCGGCGAGTTCGTCGACCACAACGAGCAGGTACGGATAGGGCTTGAGCGTGCGCTCGCTTCCGACCGGTAACACGATGTCGCCCTGGATAACGGCCTTATTGAAGTCGTCAATGTGACGAAATCCGAAGCTGGCAAGATCGTCGTAACGCATGTCCATCTCTTTAACCACCCACTGCAGCGCTTCGGCTGCCTTCTTCGGGTTCGTGATGATAGGCGTAATAAGATGAGGCACCCCGGCATAGGCGGCGAGTTCAACCCGCTTCGGGTCGATGAGCACCATTCGAACGTCGCTCGGCTTGGCTCGCATGAGCAGGCTGGTGATCATGGAGTTCACGAAGCTCGACTTGCCTGAGCCGGTTGAACCAGCAACGAGCAAGTGGGGCATCTTTGCCAGGTTAGCGATGACGAATCCACCACCAACATCTTTACCAACGCCGATGGTCATCGGGTGCGTGGCGTTTGTGGCGGTGCTCGAGCGCAG
>Ga0307486_1000390_pt1 | contig 41415 bp, 36 predicted proteins | sample CBIW02metaG_FD_203663 | JGI IMG/M metagenome (GOLD analysis project Ga0307486, IMG submission 203663) | Sea-ice brine microbial communities from Beaufort Sea near Barrow, Alaska, United States - CBIW 0.2 | ecosystem: Environmental > Aquatic > Marine > Coastal | place: USA: Alaska | collected... | reverse complement strand
TTTACAAGGCCAGATCCATATAAAATACTGTTCAGTTAGAGCCGGAAGGAATCGTTAAAAAATTATAATTAAAAATGAGCTCAGTAAGGACTAAAATACAACCCAACCTATTGGATTATGAAAAAACCTTGACTTCTTTTTCATGGGAAAAGATCACCGGAGAATTAAGCGGACTGCCGCAAGGGAAAGGTTTAAATATTGCTCATGAAGCTATTGATAGGTATTCTACAGGTAATCTTAAAGATACAGTCGCACTTCGCTTTATCAGAAAGAACAGAAGTGTGGATGATTTGACTTACTCGATGTTACAAAAACAAACTTCAAAATTTGCCAATGTGCTTAGAAGTCTGGGGATCAAAAAGGGGGAGCATGTTTTTTCTTTTGCAGGAAGAATACCGGAGTTATATATCACTGCCTTGGGCACCTTGAAAACCACCGCTGTTTTTTGTCCGTTGTTCTCTGTATTTGGTCCTGAACCTGTTTTTCAAAGGATGAATAAGGGAGAAGCAAATGTTTTGGTCACAACTTCGGCTCTTTTTGAGAAGAAAATAAAGCAATTGATGGAGAAACTTCCATCGCTTCGTTTCATTATTCTGAGTGATGCGGCCGAACATCTTTGCGAAAAGGTGCTTTCCTGGTCCAAACTTATGGAAAAGGCCTCAGATGAATTTATTATTCCCAGGACAGATCCGGAAGATGCAGCACTTCTACATTTTACAAGTGGCACAACCGGAATGCCCAAAGGCGCATTGCACGTTCATAAAGCGGTACTCACTCACTATATAACCGGGAAATTTGTGTTGGATTTTCATCCGGGGGATATTTTCTGGTGCACTGCCGATCCTGGTTGGGTAACGGGTACTTCCTATGGCATTATCGCGCCTTTGGTAAATGGCGTCACCAGTATTATTGATGAAGAGGAATTTGATGCCAAAAGGTGGTATTCTATTCTCGAAGAACATAAGGTTAATATTTGGTACACAGCGCCTACAGCTATCCGAAGATTGATGCGGATGGATATCAATGTTAAGGAGACATACGATCTCAAAAATCTGCGGGTGATTCTCAGTGTAGGCGAACCGCTTCATGCGGAAGCCGTGATTTGGGGCGAGGAAAATTTTGGGTTTCCCATACTCGATAACTGGTGGCAAACCGAAACAGGGGGGATCATGATCGCAAATTACCCTTCGGTGAAAGTAAAACCAGGCTCTATGGGAAAACCTTTGCCAGGAGTGGAAGCTGCTATTGCACAAGTGAATGATAAAAAAATAACAATTATATCCTCGCCGGACAAGCAGGGGCATTTGGTATTAAAAAAGGGATTTCCGTCCCTGTTTCGCGCCTATCTAAATGATGAAGAACGTTATAATAAATGTTTTCTTGGGGAATGGTATCTCACCGGAGATCTGGCCAAAAAAGATGCCGATGGATATTTCTGGTTTATCGGCCGGGCCGATGATATTATCAAAACATCGGGACATATGGTCGGGCCGTTCGAAGTGGAGAGTACCCTTATGAAACATCCTTTTGTTTCTGAAGCTGCGGTAATAGGCAAACCGGAACCTTCAATTGGCGAACTGGTTAAAGCTTTTGTTGTCCTGAAATCGGGAAATGAACCAAATGATGAGGTGAAGATGAACATAATGGGCTTTGCCCGAAAAGAAATGGGGCCAGCCGTAGCACCTAAAGAAATTGAATTTGTAGAAAGCATTCCTAAAACCCGCAGCGGAAAAATTTTGAGAAGGTTATTAAAAGCCAGGGAACTCGGATTGCCTGAAGGGGATATTTCCACACTTGAACAAAACTAAAATTCTCATGCCAAAAACTAAATCAAAAAAGATAGACCTGGATGCGAAAAAAGCTCACCACCTTTTTTATCAAATGCTCCTTATAAGAAAGTTTGAGGACAAAGCGGCTGAAGAATATACCAAAGCTAAGATCAGGGGCTTTTTGCACTTGTATATTGGGGAGGAAGCCGTTGCGGTTGGGGTAATTCAGTCATTGACAGATGAAGATAATATTTTATGCACTTACCGCGAACATGGACATGCACTTGCACGCGGCTTGGATGCAGGAGCCATCATGGCCGAGATGTACGGGAAGCAGGAAGGATGCAGTAGAGGAAGAGGCGGCTCTATGCATTTGTTTGATAAATCAAAGAATTTTTTTGGAGGTAATGCTATTGTAGCCGGTCATCTTCCAATGTCAGTTGGAATGGCATTAGCATCCAAAAAACAGAAGAAAAACAATATAACCTGTTGCTTCTTTGGTGAGGGTGCGGCAGCCGAGGGCGAATTTCATGAAGCCATGAACCTGGCGGCACTTTGGAAGGTTCCCGTTTTATTTGTTTGTGAAAATAACCTGTATGCTATGGGTACAGCAATACGATATACCCATTCCATGCAGGAACTTGAAAAGAAGGGTGCAGGTTATGGGGTGGAATCTTCTGCCGTTAACGGAATGAATTTAATGGATGTGATAAATGCAGCCAATGAGGCAGTTCAAAAAGTAAGAGACAACGGCAAACCGTATTTGCTGGTTTGCAATACCTATCGTTTTCGGGCGCATTCCATGTTCGATGCGGAATTATACCGTGATAAAAAGGAAGTGGAAGAATGGAAAAAGCGCGACCCGATCCCTGAGTTTCAGGAGCTTTTATTGAAACAAAAGATGATCACTGAAAAAGAGATCAAAGAAATTGAAAAACAGGTGGATACAGAAATACAAAAAGCAATTGATTTTGCCGAGGCAGGAACCTGGGAACCAATAGAGCAATTGACAAAGTTTGTTTACAGTGAAAAAGAAACGAAATGAGCCAAACTATAAAAACAACCTACAGGGAGGCTTTAAAACAAGGTCTTCGGGAAGCATTGCAAAATGATGACCGCGTTTTTCTGATGGGGGAGGATGTGGGGCGTTACGGTGGCGCTTTTGCTGTAAGTAAGGGCTTGTTGCAGGAATTTGGAGAGGAACGCATCATGGATGTGCCTCTTTCCGAATCGGGATTTGTGGGAGCCGGAATAGGGGCTGCCCTGGCCGGAATGAAACCAATCGTTGAAGTGATGACCGTGAATTTCGGTTTGCTGGCAATGGATCAAATTGTGAACAATGCGGCTACTTTGCTGCATATGTCGGGGGGACAATTGAACGTTCCCGTGGTAATCAGGATCAGTTGTGGGATCGGCCGGCAATTGGCGGCGCAACATTCACACAGTTGGGAACCTTTTTTTGCGCAAGTACCGGGATTGGTAGTTTTGTCTGTAGGCACGCATGAAGATGCGCGAGGTATGTTGCACACTGCACTTCAAAGTCCAGATCCGGTGATCATCATTGAATATACTGCAATGCTCAATCTGGAAAAGGAGATCTCAGCAGATTCGGGCGCGGTGAACATTTCTAAAGCAAAAGTGATAAAATCAGGAAAGGATATTTCCATCATAACTTATGGCGCGGGAGTCTATAAATGTTTGGAGGCTGCAGAGGAATTGGCTGCAGATGGAATTGATGCGGAGGTAATTGATCTACGGATATTGAGGCCTTTGGATGAAGAAACTTTTCTCGCTTCCGTTGCCAAAACCCATCTGGCTTTGATCGTGGAAGATGCCTGGCGTTCTGTAAGTATTTCTTCAGAAATAAGTTCACGTATTATGGAGAAAGCATTTTATGAATTGGATGCGTCGGTGAAAAGATTGTGCGGTGTGGAAGTTCCAATTCCTTATCCGTTGCATCTTGAAGAGGCTTCAGTCCCGCAGAAAAGTGATATTGTAAATGCAGTTAAACAAATAATAAACCCATGACAGAATTTTTGATGCCCAGTTTGGGAGCCGATATGGAAGATGGTACTCTGGTAGAATGGAGAAAAAAAATCGGTGATACTGTGAAGCGTGGTGACATCATTGCCGAAGTTGAAACCCAAAAGGGCCTGATCGAAATAGAAGTATTTGATGAAGGTGTCATCGAAAAGCTGCTTATCAAAGAGGGAGAGAAGGTTCCTGTGGGAACTCCAATGGCCCTGATCAATCCTGATGGGGCAGAGGTAGAAACAAAAAAAGAAACCGCTTCAAAGAAAAAAGAGGTCGAATTACAACCGATTGAAGAAAAAGCTGAACCAAAAGTCATGGAAAAATTGACAAAAGATATCAGGATAAAAGCCACTCCCATTGCAAAAAAAATTGCTGAGGACAAGGGAATAGATCTTTCACAGATTACCGGTAGCGGAGAAAATGGAGCCATAACCAAAGATGATGTGGAAAATGCAATAGTTCAAAAAGCAGAAGTTTCAAAAACAGAAAAAGTAGAAGCGCCGGTTGAGAAGTTGATTGAAGCAGAATTATATAAAATGGAGAAACAACCGGTTGAGGTAAAAAAAGAAAGAGCTCTTACTCCCGCTGAGGCGATTCGTTCAGCAGTGGCTGCGGCAATGAGCAAATCCAATCGTGAAATTCCACATTATTACCTGGAAAAAAGAGTGGATATGTCAAAGGCTATGGCCTGGATGAAAGAAACTAACAGGGAACGGCCAATTGAGAAAAGACTTCTTCCTGCCGCATTGTTCATAAAAGCGGTAGCGAGTTCGCTTGATGAGGTTTCGGAATTGAATGCTATTTGGGAAAATGGGTTACAACTCAAAAACGAAATTAATATCGGTTTTGTAGTTTCATTGCGCACCGGGGGAATTATTGTTCCTGTAATTATTCAGGCAGATTCCAAAAGCGTAGGTGAAATCATGGAGGTCCTAAATGATATTATTCCCAGAGCAAGAGCATTAAAATTGCGAAGTTCTGAACTCAGTGAATCTACTATTACAATTACAAATATTGGAGAAGGAAGTGCCGATAAGGTTTTTGGTGTGATCTATCCACCGCAGGTAGCAATTATCGGTTTCGGAAATATTACAGAACAAGCCTTTGCAGAAAACGGAATGCTGGGTATCCGTCTGGTTGTTGATGTTACCCTTGCAGGTGATCATAGAGCAACTGATGGAATTACCGGAAGCCGGTTTCTGGGTTCTTTAAATAAATACTTACAAAATCCTGAATCCTTATGAACGAAGAAGAAATTAAAAACATCATTTTTCAATTGTTGAAGAAGATAGCTCCGGATACAGAACCCTCTGAGTTAAAGCCAGATGAAAACATTCGGGAGGTACTCAATATCGATTCATTTGATTCATTGCAATTCATCGTTTCGTTGAATGAAAAATTAGGAATTGAAATTCCTGAGGAGGACTATGGAAAGATATCAACCTTAAAATCACTGATCAATTATTTATTGGAAAAATTAAAATCTCAATTACCTTGAAAACTAAAGAAACTAATCAAATTGGGCTATGGTTAAACCATTCCCAGGCGCATTTTATAGGCTATAAAGCCGAAAGCGCATTTTTTATTGAAACCATAGACTCTACTTACAAAAGCATTATAAGAGAGGAAGGGGAGGGAAACGATAAAACACGTTTTTCACCCAATACAGAACGAGGTTCCAACAACGAAAAGCGCAAGCACAACATAGTTCGAAATGAACTTGACGAATATTTCAAAATCCTTGAAGGCAAATTGGAAAGTTATCAGGAGATATTATTGTTTGGACCCGGTACTGCCAAGGAGGAACTTTTTAACCGCCTGTCTGAAAACAAAATATTTAAAGGAAAAGATATTGAGGTAAAAAGCAGTGACAAATTAACTGAAAATCAAATGCTTTCTTATGTGCTTGATTTTTTTAAAGCTTGATAGTTGAACAGAAATTATAAGATGAAAATGATCCTGTTCATTAAAGGTTTATAGTAAAACGGCTTAAAAAAGATGTTCTGATTTTGTAATATTAACACAAAATCGGAACATCTTTTTTATTTCAGTTGCCTTGGTGTATTTGACAAACTTCCATCATTTAATTTAATTATTTTAGCTGAATCAGGTCAAGTAACTAATTATATGAAAGATAATTTTTCTAAAGAATCTTACCAATCTTTCCAATTTCAAAATAGTCGGCATAAAATATGATTGGTCCTATTCCGTTATCAACTAACAGTTTAAAATAAATAGGATGAAAAAAACGATTCTTGGAACTTTGATATTGCTTACTTTATTGCCATTGGCAACTTTGGGCCAGTCTATCGAGGATAATAAATCTGTTACCACTTTAGTGCTTTCCGAACTCAACCGAGAACGTTTGTTACAGCGGGAAAATCTTGATTTCAGGATCAAAGAAATGGATTCTAAGATCAATCATCTGGATGAAAGTATTAAAAACACCAATTCATCTTCAGAAAAGGTAGAGAAATTGTTGGAGCGGGTGCAGATCCTGGAAGAAAAACAATCGGAACTGGATAAGAATGTGGTTAGTGTTTATAAATATAATTATAGTTCGGCAGTGCTGAACCTTGCTTCGATGGAGCGGGAAATAAAACCGCTCAACCTGTTTAACAGTTCCCGGGAATTCTACACTACTTTGGACAAGGTGAGTAACCCAATGAACTATGAAGGTTATACCGCCTGGTTTAAAAATTTCGAAAAATACATTGAAGACAATAAAGGGAGCGAGGCAAAATTGGCAGTCCTGAGCAATATTATGCAGGTTACCGGAAATTTGGCCGAGGGCACTCCTTTTACGGGAATGTTTGCGGGCAGCCTGTTCGACGGGATTGGGTTATTTGTCAATTCTCTTGGCCGTAGGGACAGGGAATTGAGGGAAAAAAGTTTAAAAATGTTTAAGTTAACTACTTTGGTTTCCCAATTTACCCACGAAAAAGACCTGATAGAAACGGAATGGAATGCAATAACAAAAAGTTTAGACGAATTAAAGGAGATTCAGCATAATGCAATGGAAGAAAATATCGTAAAAATTTTAGGAATCAACCGAGGTGATTTCAAGAAATATTTTACCGATGAAACCGATGCAAAAAAGCGTACTCAATATATCCTGGATATTTCTAAAATCGCCGAAGATAAAATCGCCGAAGAAAAGAACAAAAATCCAGAAAACTGGAAACAGGACTATTACAACCAGATGGTGGCCGTACAAAATTTAAAGATCCGTTTTGGAACAATTACCTTCCGGATTATGGAAAATCTAGATAAGTATAAATTGCTCATCAACAAATATAAAAACGATGAATTGTTGAAGGATCATATCTCCCAGTTGGATTCAAAGCTAATTTCGGTACGAAACAGTTTTGAATCTACCTTTAACCCACAGGATTATATCAAGGCATCCAGTGAGATGTATATAGTTGAATAGATTTTAGAAACAAGAGGCAAGACTAAAGAAAAAAAAACTAAACGGGAGAAAGAAGACTAAAACATAAAAAAATCCCTGTCAGTGTTTAATACGCTGATAGGGATTTTTTTTGTTTTAAAGAAAAACACGAAAGAAACAAGACTTAAAAAGTTAGAAGTAAAAAATCCAAACTTGCCTGAAAGGAGAGAAAACCACAAATGAATTTTCAAGTCTCTTTTTTATGTTCTTTTTTCTAACTTCTCAAATCTAACTTCTAATTATCCGCACTTGGAAGAACCGCAATCTTTACAGGTTAAACAACCTTCCTGATAAATCAGGTTGATGGAGTTACAATTGGTACATTTCTGTCCTTTTGCTTCGGTTCCATCGGCTACATAGCGTTTTAAAGCGCGTGCGACCCCGTTTTTCCAAGTGTTGATGGATTCGTTGTCCAGTTGCAAACTATTGATAAGATCTACTGCCTTGTCTATTCGCATTCCGTGCCTTAAGGTACCTGAGATCAATTTGGCATAATTCCAGAATTCAGGATTGAATTTATGGGATAATCCTTCAATAGTTGTATTGTAACCTCTCTGATTTTTATATTGAAAATCATATCGCGAGGTTCCATCTTCATTTTTGTTTTTTATGATCAATCCCTTGTTGACCCATCTCGGTATTAAAATTCCATCCTCGTCATCAACAAAACCAGTGAAGATTTCATAAGGTTTGTCATCTATCAATCCAATAAAAGCGATCCATTTTTCTTTGCTGTTTTGAAAACGCACTACATCGGCTTCTAAAATCTGGGGACGTTTGGTAGAAAAAACAGTTCCGGTTTCATCTTCCTTTTTTTCTTCATTTGAAATCAATACACCGGAACGGGAACCATCCCTGTAAACGGTAACCCCTTTGCAACCTGCTTCCCAGGCTTCCAAATAAAGATTTCCAACAAGTTCTTCTGTAGCATCGTTTGGCAAATTGATAGTAACACTTATGGAGTGATCTACCCATTTTTGTACAGCGCCCTGCATTTTAACCTTACTAAGCCAGTTGATATCATTTGAAGTTGATTTATAATAAGGTGATTTATTAACCAAACTATCTAAATCCTTCTGACTGTAATCTTTGTCAATTTCATAACCGTTAACTTCCATCCACTGTTTAAACCTGTGGTGAAAAACAACATATTCTTCCCAGGAATCCCCAATTTCATCTACAAAATCTACTCTGGCTTCTTTATCGTTTGGATTTACTTTTCTCCTTCTTTTGTAGACCGGTAAAAAAACAGGCTCAATTCCAGAGGTAGTTTGCGTCATTAAACTAGTAGTGCCGGTAGGGGCAATGGTCAATAAAGCAATGTTTCTTCTTCCATGTTCGAGCATTTCGAAATAGAGTTTTTCATCGGCTTCTTTCAATCGGAGTATAAATGGATTGTTTTTTTCTCTTTCCGAATCATAGAAAGCAAAAGCACCTCTTTCTTTCGCCATTTGAACAGAAGCTCTATAAGCCTCTATTGCAAGGGTTTTATGTACTTCTACAGACAGTTTTGTTCCTTCTTCACCGGCGTAAGCAATATTCATGGCCGCAAGCATATCGCCTTCAGCCGTAATTCCTATACCTGTTCGTCGACCTTCATCTGCTTTGGTTTTAATTTTCAACCAAAGGTTTCTCTCCACACTCTTAATTTCCTCTTCTTCCGGATCGGCATCTATTTTTGCAAGGATATCATCTATTTTTTCCAATTCTAGATCGATGATATCATCCATGATTCGTTGTGCCACCGGAATATGTTTTTTAAACAATTCAAAATTAAAGCTGGCATTCTTTGTAAATGGTTCATCTACATAAGAAAATAAGTTGATGGCCAGCAATCTGCATGAATCATAGGGGCATAGCGGAATTTCACCGCAGGGATTTGTAGAAACAGTATTGTATCCCAAATCGGCATAACTATCCGGAACAGATTCTCTTATAATGGTATCCCAAAATAAAATTCCCGGTTCTGCAGATTTCCATGCATTATGAACAATTTTATTCCACAATTTATTTGCTTCAATTTCCTTGGTGTATTTCGGATTTTCACTTTGGATGGGAAATTTATGCGTGTAACTTGTCTTATTTTTCACTGCTTTCATAAAAGCATCGTCCATTCTCACTGATATGTTTGCTCCGGTAACTTTTCCCTGCTCTAATTTCGCATCGATAAAATCTTCGGCATCGGGATGATTTACGGAAACTGAAAGCATCAAGGCTCCTCTTCGTCCATCCTGAGCAACTTCCCTGGTAGAATTGGAATAGCGCTCCATAAATGGCACCAATCCGGTAGAAGTTAAGGCTGAATTCTTAACAGGGGATCCTTTTGGACGTATATGTGATAAATCGTGGCCCACACCTCCACGACGTTTCATAAGTTGGACCTGTTCCTGGTCTATTTTCATGATACTGCCATAAGAATCATTCAGTCCCTTATTTCCAATTACAAAACAATTTGACAGGGAGGCAATTTGATATTTGTTCCCAATTCCGGCCATAGGGCTTCCTTGTGGAACGATATATTTAAAATTTTCCAACAAGCTTAAAATCTCATTTTCCGACATGGGATTTGGATACTTAAGCTCTATTCTCGCAATTTCCCCGGCAATTCTATGATGCATATCCTGGGGAGTTCTCTCATAAAGATTATCGAACGAATCTTTTAGGGCGTATTTATTAATCCATACGCGGGCAGCTAGTTCATCGCCCTTAAAATAGGCTTTTGAGGCCTGAAATGCTTCATCCTGGGAATAGGTTTTTGCGGGAGGTAGGGTGGTAGTTGTTTTCATTTTGTAATCCTTGTTGGTAAATTGTACGTTATTATATGGTAGCAATGTAAAAAAAAATATACAATAATAAACACGTCAATTAATAAAAAGTTTACAGGTAATAATATCTAAAATACTAATTATCAGTATTTTAGATATTTATGAACAAATAAATGTTTACAAAATATTCAAATCGCGAAAGATTGAATGCCAATAAATTAACAATGGTTTTATTGGGATGAATAAGGGGAAAATGAGGTTATAAAAGAAAGATTTAATTTTTTCTAAAAATCTTTCTTCCTGGATATTCTAAAAATATTATAAGTAGAGATTAAAACCCAAAGTGATAAAACAAAAACAGAAATTATCAGGCCTTGTGAGGTACCAAAAAACTTTTGAAACACTGCCCCGGTATAACCCAGTAAGGCTGAAATATCCAGTTTCAGCAAAATTAAAATTCTGGAGAGGTCAATTGGGTTGAACATAGAAGCTATTAGCGAGAATTTATCTAAGGGATAATCATCAAACATAACCAAGAACATAAGAAAGATGCCGTCATAAATAACAGCCATGAAAAGCCACAACAAAATAGCATACCCAAAACCTTTTATCTTATTTTCATTGGCGAGGGCTATATTAAAAGCCAGGGCGGTAAAAATAAAAGTCAAGAATGCACCGGTGACAAGTAGCAGGGCAAAATCCCAGATCGCAGCAGATTTAAAAATGCCGTAAAATATAAATGGAAGTCCCAATCCAAGAATTAAACTCATAGAGAGGGAAAATGCTACTCCCATATATTGACCCAGAAAAATATAGGATCGTTTTATAGGTTGGGCCAGGAGCAACTCGGTAAATTCTTTTGAATTGTAATAATACATGACCCCAAAAATGGTCCCAATAAGTGGCACCAGGATAATAATTACGTTCATAAGTGTAATCACCGCCTTGGAAAGATTGTTGTTAAGAAACAATAAGACAACTCCCAGTAAAAGGTAAAACAAGAAATATATATAGCTCCAACGGGAACGCATCAGATCATAAAAACTGTATTTGAGAATTTTAAGCATAACTACTGGATAAAATTGACGCTATCGCGTGTTCAAAATCGGGTTGATTGGTTTTTGTTTTTAATTCAGAAATACTGCCTTTAAAGTAAATTTTTCCTTCCAGGAGAAAAACAATTTCATCGGCTATTTCTTCAACAAAACTCATGATGTGTGAGGTAATAAGGATTGTCTTCCCTTTGGTTTTTTCGGACTGAATAAGCTCTTTTAAACGAATATGTGAAATGGGATCCAATCCGGAAGTGGGTTCATCCAGAATTATTAAAGGGCTGTCAAACATAAAGGCGAGTAGGAGGTTCACTTTTTGTTTCATCCCTCCAGAGAGGTTTCCAAGTTTTTTATCCAAAAACGGCTCCATTTTAAAGAGCTCTATAAGTCTAAATTCATCAGTATTTTTTTTTGCCCTGATGTCTTTGATCATTTTAATAAGCTCATTCACGGTCAAGTTGCCCGGGAAGTTTGCTATTTGTGGCAGATAATCGATTTCATTTCGATATTTCCAGCTATTTTTTACCGATTTTCCGTCCAGTTTAATGGTGCCCGAGTTGGGAATAACCATTCCTAAAATACTTTTTATTAAGGTGGTTTTTCCGGATCCGTTAGGGCCTAAAACGGCAAATATTCCACCCCGCTGAATGTCCAGATCAATCCCCTGTAAAACCTGGTTTTTACCGAACTTTTTATATAAATCTTTTATTTCAATCATGTTTTATCACTTTCATTCGAGGGAAATTGTCAAACAAATTATCCGGAGTAAATACGGGGGATACTTTTTCAGAAAAATCTATAATATCTATAAAAAGACTCCTGAGCAAGATAATAGTCTCCGGGGTTCGGTTTACAATATAGGAAAACAATTTCACAGGCCTGTAGGGCACATCTCCTATCCCGTTTTTATCTAAATCGTAGCCAGTATAGCTACTCCAATAATTGTTTTCAAACACATTGTCATTAAGTCTGCTGTTGTATGAAATATCAAAGGAATTACTTAAAAAGTTGTTTTTAATAAAGGAATTTGTATAACATGCTCCCCGAACCTTTACAGCCCATCCGTTGCTTTTAAAATCATTGTTTTTATAAATAATCCTGTTGGAGCCTTCAACAGTTATACCGATAGTGTTTTCCTCGAAAGTGTTTCCTATGATCTCAGCATCGTTGATTTCTTTTAATAGTAAACCATAAGATGCTGTGCCCCAGTTTTTTTTAAAGGTATTGTTGTACATCTTAATTTGTTTTGAAAACATGACCGCAACTCCGGCCCCATTGTTCTCAAAGGTGTTATTTGTATAATCATCATTGTTGGAAAACATAAAATGCAATCCGTACCGAACGTTATTGGAACTTAGGTTATTGTTAATTGTAATAGAGTCTGAAAATTCAAGGTAAATGCCATCCCGCACATGCTTAACAATGTTTTGTTCCACCTCAATATTTCTGCAATACCAAAGTTGAATCCCATTGCCAGAATTGTATTCCTCCACGGCATCACCCATAATTTTATTGTTGAATACCCTGCCATCCCTGGATTTTTCCAGGTAGATGCCAAAAAACAATTTTTCCAATCTTAGATTTTGTATTAAAAAATCCTTGCTTTTCACCACTCTTATCGCTGCATAATCTGCCGTATAACTGGTACCTACATTTATAATGGAAAGTCCATCAACGGTTACATTATCTGCTGTTATTGTTATAATTTCACCTTTATTTTCGCCATCAATCACCGGGTTGCCTTCACCCAATAGGGTTAAAGGTTTGTCTATGACAATATTCACCTCTTTGTAAACACCTTTTTTTATAAGTAAGGTATCAAAAGGGGAGGCGATGGCAACTCCTTGCTTGATGGATGTAACATCACAGGAAGCACAAACCGTAATGGTCTTTGCCTGGAGATGCATTCCAAAGATCAGGGTTATTATAAAAAGTATTGTGGTTTTATGAAACATGGTTTTATTAAATGCCTTAAAAAATAATACAGAAAGTTGGTAAAAGTAATGGAAAACAATTGGTTTCTGTAAATCTTTTATATTTAATGGATCACTTGTTAAAATGATCCAATATTTCTTTCCAGGTATATAATTTTCCTTCGTATCTCATTTTTGTTTTATCTGCGGCTTCTTTGGTCTGAAACGCTGAAAGATATTCGCCCATAGGGCTTGGTATATTTTTACTGATTAGATAGGTAGCCTTGGTGGCGTCTATTAACTGACCGGGATTCATAAAATCATTTACAAGGTAAAGTTCAGGGTTGATATCCTTATTTTCCCTTAGGTAATTCAACATACACTCTATCGCGTCAAACTTATAGGCTTTGCCCTTATCGGTAACAATTTGTGCAGCGTGTTGGTGATCTACGATTGTCATTGTACAATAATGACAAGCATCTTCACCATAATTAATGGGTTGAGGACTTATATCACAGCCTAATAAAAATAAAACCGGCAGGAACAATAAAACGAATTGTTTTTTCATGGCATATTCTATTATAGGATTCTTATTTAAGATTTTTGTTGCTGTGTCTTTTTTCCAACAAAATAGGCTATTAATGTTAGCAACATTCCGGCAAACATCATATAGGCCCCAATTCTGGGATAGGAATGTGCCGTAAAATTCAATATTTTTTTAGAACCTAAAAGAGGAGGTTCATAAGTAAGAGGGGTGCCATCCAAGTTAGTCATTTTCATTATGGCATTTGGATCCAAATCTGTACCATACTCGATTAGCCAGGAATTAAAATCATACATTCCCAAAACTCCAAGAATAGTCATTAAAATAAACCAGCCCAAAAACCAGTGATAACTTATTTTGCCGAAAAACCCCAGAAATCCTATTAAGACACCCAGAAATGCCATCCCGCCAATTACAAGAGGAAAAGTTCTGAATTCCCACATTTGTTCCGGTTTGGGAATTTTCTTCATCCCTATATAATGGTTTAATCCATCTATATTTTGTATATCAAATTCGCTAACCCCTTTAATACCATTTATAAATATATTCATTCCCAATGGATCTGGGTATTGCGGGGCACCTAACATAATGTTCCATAAGGGAAATTTAAATAATCCTAAAAGTAACAATGAGCCCAAAATCATTAATAATCCGGCTTTTTTCATCTTTGTGTAATTTTTTAAAATAAGGCGGGAGTAAAAAATTACTCCCGCCCTTGTTGTATTTATGATCGATAGAAGTCAAGGATTCATTGTTCTTCCATAACCAAAAGCAATTATTCGCCTAAACTCGAGGTTAAAGGAACGTTTGATCCTGCAGGGGAAACCCTTACATATCCTGACATTTCCTGGTGTAAGGCAGAACAGAAATCTGTACAATAAAATGGCCAAACGCCTACTTTTGTAGGTTCCCATAAAAGGGTTTCGGTTGCTCCTGGCATAATCAATAATTCACCATTATGTCCGCCAATAACTGCAAAACCATGAGGTACATCAAAATCCTGCTCGAAGTTTGTAATGTGGAAATAAACTTTATCACCAACTTTTACGCCTTCAATATTATCGGGGGTAAAGTGGCTACGGATCATGCTCATATAAACATGCACTTCATTTCCATTGCGTTCCACTCTTGCTTCCTGAGAAGTTTTGATTGCATATTTATGCTTGTTCTCACTCAGTTTAAAGATTTTCCTGGAATTTTTCGCGATTATATCCGCAGGAATTCCGGCGGCGTAATGAGGTTCCCCAATGGTTGGAAAATCCAATAACAATTCCATTTTATCACCCGAAATATCAAAAAGTTGCGCAGATTGCGTAACCTCCGGGCCTGTTGGTAAGAACCGGTCTTTAGTGATCTTGTTCAGGGACACTAAGTATTTTCCAAATGGGTCTCTTGAATTTCCTCCAGGGATCATTACGTGACCTACAGAATAATAGACAGGTTTTCTGTCCAATACTTCCCAGGTTCCCAATTTCCATTTCACCACCTCAGAGGAGATAAAGAAAGATGTATAACCATTTCCTTCCCCATCAAATTCAGTATGTAATGGACCTAAACCTGCCTGATTAACAGTACCTGCCAAAACATCTTCAAATTTCAAGATTGGGATTCCATAAGCTTCCCCGTCAAATTTTTTGTTTTCAATTGCATCCATCATTTTGGTAAAGGAGTGTACCGTTAAATTGGCAGACAATTTACCGTTACCAATTATATATTCACCTGAAGGATCTACATCAACTCCGTGAGGAGATTTAGGAGTAGGTAAGAAATATACCAAACCGGGTAGTTCTGAAGCATCCAATACCCTCACTTCTTTTAACATAGTAGAGGTAGCGCTATGGGTTTCATCACTGTATACGTTATGGGCATAGTCTGCAGGCATGGTTTTAAACTTCCCTGCTTTTATATATTCTTCAGCTTTCTTCCAGTTAACGGCAGCAATAAAATCTTTATCATTTTGGGAAGCATTTACTTCCAATAATGAATTTGCTTCCTCAGTATTATAAGTGGTAAAGAAAAACCAGCCGTGTGATTTATCTCTTCCTGGATGTGCAAGGTCATAATCAAAACCGGGCATTAATATTTGAAATGCCAATTCCATTCCTCCATTTTCGGGATCTACACTTATAAAGGACAAAGCGCCTTTAAAATTTCCCTTATAATCTTTAATGGACATATCCCTTTGTGGGATTGGAACAGAAAAACGGGTACCTGCCACAACGTATTCCGTGTTTTCAGTAACAAAAGGAGAACTGTGATTCCCTGCACTATTTGGTATTTCAAGGATTTCAGCAGTTTCGAAAGTGGTCAAATCAATTCTTGCAATTCGTGGAGTGTTGTTGGCATTGATAAAAACCCAACGTCCATCAAGTACTCCTTTAGTTTGTGAGATGTCCGGGTGATGGGCATCATCCCATGGAACAAATCCGAAGGAAGTGTTAAGCATAGGCTTGGTTTCATCACTATAACCATAGGATTCCTGAGGATCCTGTGAGAAAACATCGATTACTTTAAAAAGTCTTCCGGATGGAAGCCCGTACACAGACAGCTGTCCGCTAAATCCACCTGATAAAAATGCATAAAATTCATCGTGCTCCCCGGGAGCGACATATACTTTTTCTGCAGCGCTGGAGGCAAGAGCACCTTTGTCTCCATCAGACTTGCCTTGACCACAACTAAATAGCCCAAGAGCAAATAGCAGGGTTACTAGAATGTTAACTGTTTTTTTCATGTTTCTATTATTAAAAGGTTGGTTTCTAATTTAATTTGCCGGAAGAATAACTTTGTCAACAACATGTACTATCCCGTTTCCTGCGGGAATACTGGCAATAATTTTTGCCCCTCCCACATAAACTTCACCATCAATAACTTCTACACTAATACTCTCGTTACTGGCCTGCCCAAGTTTTTTGAATTTTTTTAAAAATTCATAATCATAATTTCCTGGTGTTACATGATGTTTTAATATGTATGCCAGTTTATCCTTGTTTTCAGGTTTTAATGAATTTTCAACGGTACCGGCAGGAAGTGCGGCAAAAGCTTCATTGGTTGGAGCAAACACCATTAAAGGTCCGGCATTTGATAAAGAATTTTCCAATCCGGCAGCTTGTACTGCTGCTACCAATGTAGTATGATCCGGGGAACCAATGGCAACTTGAAGAACAGTTGGCCGGGATCCGTCATTTTCAATAAATGCCTGGCCTTTATTGGAAGTGGGGGTAGCAGAAACTTCAGTGGTTTCTGTACTAGTTTCGGGGGAAGCATTTTGTTGCTTACATCCAAAAAGCAGTAGTAATGGCGCTAATAAAATAAAAGTAATTCTGGCTTGGTTAAATTTCATAAAAGTTAGATTTTATATTTAGTGGATATAAAAATAATCTTAAATAATTAACTAAAATATGATGGTCCTCATATTTTAGTTAATTATAGATTTTATAAAGTTCTAAAATATTCCAAAATCGCTCTTGCCTGGTCTTCGGTAAGATTTTGATTGGCCATCGGCGCTCCGTTAAACTCCATAAGAAGATCTTTGGCCAAAGGGTCTTGAACTATCATAACCTCAGGGTTAAGAATCATGTTCATTACCCATTCAGGGGTTCTTCTTTCTAGAACTCCAACTGGTGGAGGTCCAATAAATTTTTCATTTGGTTTGTGACAAGCAGTACACATTTTATTGTAAATCTCCTGGCCTTGTGCTACAAGGGCTGGGTCTATTTCTGCCGGTAGGCTAAGTGATTTTACAGGACCAACTCCTTTATTGGTTAAATCTATTCTCTCTGATGCTTTTACATTAGAGACCGGTTCAGCTTTTTTTGTCTCTTCCACGGCATTCTCGTTTTCTAAAGAATAACTTTCTTTTTTTTCTTTTTCCCCACAGCTAAATGCTATTAGAAGAGATAAAATTGAAATAAATTTGATTGTTAATTTCATGATTTGATTTTTTTAAAATAGATAGTATTAATTTACGACAAAATTAATGAATGTTTTCGAATAAAAGATTAAAAGGTATTTAATTATTTCATAACTTTAGAAATGGCTAATAAGAGAGATATTAGCATTAAATTTGAATTCTAAAAAAATGTATATGCTGTCAAATTCAAGTAAGTATGCAATAAATGCTGTTCTATATTTAGCAGTTCATTCTGATGAAACAAAGAAAATAAGCGCCAAGGAGATTGCAGAAACTATTAATATTCCATCTCCATTTCTTTCAAAGCTCTTTCAGGTTTTGTCCAGAAAAAATGTGATATCATCTTCAAAAGGCCCTGGAGGAGGGTTTTATATGACAAAGGCAAATTTGAATCTCCATCTTATTGAAATTATCAAACACATGGACGGACTTGAGAATTTTGAAGATTGTGTTTTGGGGTTAAGGAAGTGCAGCAGCGAAAAACCATGTCCCATACATTATTCCGTTCAGCCTTTAAAAAAGCAATTATTTAAAGAACTGAACGAGAATAGCATTGCCAGTTTCGCAAAAAAGGTAAAAGCAGAGGAGACATTTTTATTTATTTAAATTCGGAAAAAAATTAATTCAATATAAAAAACTGGTATTTCTTTTTCTTAAATGAATTCAAAATCCATAAATCTAAAATAAATTTTCTAAGGGAAACTTTGAGTCTTAATTACTTTGATCAAAAAAGATTCGGTTTTTAAATTTTTAAATAAAATCAGACATCCCATATTCTTTGATTAATAAGGAACCTTGAATCTTGAACCTTGGATTTTAACTTCAGAATCCTGAATCAACAAACCAGGGCATAGGTTTGATTCGCTATTTCCAGTTCTTCATTTGTAGGGATCACCAGTACTGTTACTTTTGATTTTTCGGCACTTATAATTCTGTTTTCTTTAGAGCGGTCATCATTTTTAAGCAGATCTAATTCTATTCCCAGGAATTGCATCTCCTCACAAACCATTTTTCTGATCCTATTGCTGTTTTCACCAATTCCGGCGGTAAAAACCAACGCATCCAAACCATTCATCGCAGCGGTATAGGCGCCTATATATTTTTTGACCCTATAGGCATTCATTTCCAAAGCCAATTTACATTCGTAATTTCCTTTTTCCGCTTCTGATTCAATATAGCGCAGATCGCTGTAACCGGTAAGGCCCAACATCCCGCTTTTATTGTGTAGAATATCGCTTACTTCTTTTGCTGTATATCCCAGATGTTCTATCATATAAAAAATAACAGACTGGTCAATATCACCGCTGCGTGTTCCCATAATAAGACCATTAACAGGCCCAAATCCGAGGGAATGGTCTATACTTTTCCCGTCTTTTATAGCTGTAATGCTGCATCCGTTACCCAAATGAACAGTAATTATTTTTGATAGTGGTTTTTTAATTATCTGAATTGCTTGCTCTGATACATATTTGTGGCTGGTTCCATGAAACCCGTACACTTGTATCTTGTTTTCATATAAAAAGGAATTCGGTATGGCATATTTATGAGCCCTGGCTGGAATACTTCTGTGAAAAGCAGTGTCGAATACCGCTACCTGCATGGCTTCGGGAAAAATTTCTTCAGCAACTTCAATCCCGGTCAAATTAGGCGGGTTATGCAAAGGAGCTAAAGAAAAAAGCTCTTTTATTTTTTCTTTTACTTTTTGGTTTATAATAATAGTCTCAGAGAAAGTCGGGCCACCATGAACCACTCTATGGCCGATGGCGGGTATTTCAGAAGCATTTTTAATTACTCCTTTTTTATCATCCATCAGGATATTTGTAATCTCTTTTAAAGCTACAGAATGATTAGGAATTTCCATTTCTTCTGTTATTGAAAAACCTTTTGATATATAATGCAGTTTTGTACCTTCCTGACCGATCCTTTCCACTAGTCCGGAAGCTAAAACCTTTTTTTCCGGCATTAATATCAATTGAAACTTTAAGGAAGAACTTCCCGAATTTATGACCAAAATATTTTTCATGAGTGGATTTTTATTGTTTTTATCGGTCCCCAATGGCAATTGGGGGTAATTGCCAAAATTTGCTTCATTTAAAATTTAAATTCCCTGTGCCTGAATTGCAGTTAGAATCACGGTGTTAAATACGTCATCCACAGTACAGCCACGACTTAAATCATTCACCGGTTTGTTCAAACCCTGCAACATTGGGCCAATGGCCAAAGCGCCAGTTTCCCGCTGTACAGCTTTATACGTGTTATTCCCTGTATTTAAATCGGGAAATATCAATACACTTGCTTGTCCCGCGACTTCAGAATCTGGTAATTTGCTTTTACCTATTGTCATATCCACGGCGGCATCATATTGGATTGGTCCTTCAACTTTTAGATCGGGACGCAATTGCTTCACTATTTCGGTAGCAGTTCTGACACGGTCCACATCTTCTCCTTTTCCTGAGGTTCCGGAAGAATAAGAAAGCATTGCAATTTTTGGTTCTATTCCGAAGGCTCTGCTGCTCTCTGCAGAAGAAATGGCAATTTCGGCAAGTTCTTCGGCAGTAGGGTTGGGGTTGATCGCACAATCTCCAAATACCGACACCCGATCTTCCAAACACATAAAAAATACAGAAGAAACTACTGAAACTCCAGGTTTTGTTTTGATAAATTGTAAAGCCGGGATTATGGTATGTTGCGTGGTATGGGTTGCCCCAGAGACCATCCCGTCTGCATGGCCTTTATAGATCATCATGGTGCCAAAATAGGAGACATCGCTCATCCTGTCTTTTGCAATATCAAGGTTTACGTTTTTGTGTTTCCGGAGTTCGTAATAGGTCTTTGCATAGTCCTCAAAATGGGGAGATGTAGTGGGATCAATGACCTCTACTTTATCCAAATCCAATTGTATTCCAAGGTTTTCAATTTTTCTTCTGATGGTTTCTTTCTCCCCGAGCAAGGTGATATCTACCAGACCCATTGCTATCAAGCGTGAGGCAGCAATTAAGATGCGCTCATCTGTACCTTCGGGCAATACAATATGTTTTTTTGCCTGTTGAGCCCGTTTCACCAAACTATATTGGAACATTCGTGGGGTAATTCCACGTGGATTAAAATTGATGAGTTGCTCTACCAAAGGATCAAATAAAACATGTTTTTCAAAGGTGCTGATGGAGGTTTCTATTTTTTGAATGCTGTTTGCGTAAATATTGGATTTAATAGAGCCTATGGCATTGGCGACATTAAAAGTTCCATCTTCTACAGATATAATTGGAACTATTTGAGACAATCCATCTATCAGTTTCAAAATAGTGTCTTCGGGGATAAGACCCCCTGTTAAAATTATACCCGAAATTCTAGGATAATTACTTGAAACATTTGCCTGTAAAGCTCCCAAAATAATATCAGCTCTGTCACCCGGGGTAATTACCAAACTTTCGTTTTTTAAATGATTCAGATAATTACGGAGCTGCATGGCACCAACACCAAAATTCCCGGTTTGATTATCTAAATATTCTTTTCCGAACAAAACCTTTCCGTTTAACGCTACTAAAATTTCCTTAAGTGTTGGATTTACAAGTGTTTCTATTAAGGGTATGGCAAAAACACCGACTTCTTTCGGTAAAAAATCACGCATGCCATCTAAAGCAATCTGCAGATTTTCCGGTTCAATTTTATTGCAAACAATGGACATCACCCTTACATCTTTATTGATAAAAGCGTGATAGGCCATTTGAAGGTTGCCCATAAGAACTTCCTTGGTTTTATTCTTCCCGCTGGCAACTATAATAACCGGTATACCAAGGTTTTTGGCTATAAGTACATTTACATCAAATTCAAATACATTTCCTTCACCAGAAAAATCGCTTCCTTCTACTAAAACGATATCGAATTCATCCTCAAGTTTCTTGTATTTGCGGATGATGGTATCGATTATTTCACCGGATTCTCCTTCGTTGCGTTTATGGATTATTTCACTCCTGGTAAAGGCAAAGGTATCCTCGTAGGGTATTTTTAAATCGAAATAACTAAGGACAGTGTCAATATGATTATCCTTTTTTCCAATTTCCAAATCATCAATGATCGGCCTGAAATAACCAACTTTTACGGTTTTCCCCAGAAGCGTGCGCATCAGTCCTAATGAAATGAGCGATTTCCCGCTATGGGATTCTAATGTCGCAATATAAATTCCTTTGTTCATGTTGTTTTAATTCTCTTCCAAAAATACGATTATTGATAATTTAAAGTTTTATTTTTTGAATATTTGATCAAAAATAATACGAAAACGTTGTAATAGGAATCAAGAGAAAAGACTTGAAAGAAATGGAAATTAGGTGATTTGATATCAGTTTTGAAATATGAATTAAGAACTATAAACATTTGAAATTGAGAAATGAATTTACGTCATGTCATTCTGAACGATGGTGAAGAATCTCTGGTGGACCTAGGACAAATCATCAATACGGCACTCTTTACCCTTCACTCCCCACTATTTTTAAAATTACAAAAAAAGCGGGATGCATTTCTGCACCCCGCTTTTTTGAATTATGTGGAAAGTTTTTTTAAAAATTGAGGTTCAATTTCGCATAGTAATAAGCACCGCTAATTCCCATTTGAACAGAATCCCAGTAACCTCCGCCTTCGCTCCAGTCATCTTGTTGATCCGGATAAACGTTGAACAGGTTATTGCTTCCCATATTCAATTTTATATTATCACTTAGTTTAAAACCTAAATTTAAATCGGTTACAAATCTTGAACCGTAGGTATCCGTTGCTGCAACTACCTGGTTTTCGAAACTACCGTAATCGGCTACATTTTCAAACATTTGGTAATCCACTAGTTGCACTTCGCTAAATCTTGTTAATCCCAAGGCGACATCGAACCAATTTATATCATATTTTAAATTAAGGGTCAATTTGCTATCCGGTGCCGAAGCGAGCAGAAAACCCTGATCCCTTACCCCGAAAAATGTTTCCTTATTAAGATTTCCATTTTTAACATCAGTTATTGTCATATTATTGATATTCCCTATAAAACTGGAAGACAAGAAGCCACCACCAATTGCGGTTTTATGAGATATAACGATATCTAAACCAACAGTTTCGGTATCTGCTCCATTGGCAAAAAATTGTGCGGCCTCAACATTGGGAATCTGAGGAGCGTCAAAATTTCCTGTCAACACGATACGGTCTTTTACCTTAATATAATACCCGTCCACGGTGGCTGTAAGTTCTCCGAATGTAGAAGTGAATCCAAGGGATCCGTTTAGCGCGGTTTCTTCTTTCAATTGGCCAATTCCAAATGACGCAGTCACAGGGCTATTGTTTGGAGACAATTGAGTATCCAATGCCTCGCCGCCCACAAAATTTGTAAATCGTAGGTTATAGTATATTTGTGCGAGGGAAGGTGCTCTAAAACCCGTACTTACAGATCCTCTAATATTGACGTTATCTGTGGCCTTATATCTGGCTGCCAATTTTCCATTAATTGTACTTCCAAAATCGCTGAAATTTTCAAATCTGGCGGCAGCCGCCAATAAAATTTTATCGGTAAATTCCATCTCTGTATCTACATAAAGTGAGATATTGGAACGGTTCCTGTCAACGACGTTGGCTGGGCCATAACCTGGAAATCCTTGAGAACCGCCCGGTCTTAAATCGTCGGTTATAGGATCTGTAGGTTGTACCTGGGTGCTGGGATCTACAATGATTCTGCCGTCCACATCAAATGTTCCGTAGGATCCTTCTTCTCCTTCAAAAATCACGAAATTTTCAGTCCTGTATTCAGCTCCCATCGCCAAATTAAATCCTGCCAAGATATCGTCATAATATTTTGAAAAATCAAGATTTATAGTATTTTGACTTAAGCTATGTCCACCTGCATCAAAATCGGTTGGGGATAATTCCTCCAGGGAAGCATTAAGGGTTCCTTTGATAAAGTAATGAAAATAGTTTTTTCCGTAGGTATTGCTAATGTCTACCAACCAACCACTATCTGTTTTTGTCCTAAATCCTGTCGCAACAGAAACATCTGTGATAATTGATGTGATGCGAGGGGTGAAGCCATCAGGATAAATACTCACCACATTTCTCGCCGTAGGATTGTTTCGTGTAAATGCATAAGCATCAGTATCCCTATAATTACGGCCACCAAAAGCATAAAATTGAGATTTTTCTGAAACGGGAACCATAATATTTCCAAAGAAATTGAATCCGTCTATCGCTGCTTCTCCAAAACCACGTCTAAAATCGAAACCTGGTCTTAATGTTTTATTTTTACTGATATATTCCGTGGTAAAGTTGGCAAAACCTTCTTCCCCAATTGCGACACCGTAATTTGCGGTTACTTTTACAGAACCTCCATCAAAAGTCTTGTCCTTTCCAATTGCATTTCCGTCTCTTTCTGGATCCAGTCTGTTTCCATCGGTATTTGGAGTTCCTTCCGGAAAATCGCCATCGGCATTCGTATTATAAAAACCGTAGTTTACATTGGCGGTAAATTTTTCTACCTGATCGTTCAGAACAAGATTGATAACCCCGGCAATCGCATCAGATCCATATTGGGCTGAAGCACCATCCCTTAAAATTTCGATTCTTTTAATAGCGCCGGCAGGAATGGCATTTAAATCGGTTCCTGTATTACCACGTCCTCGGGTGCCAAAAAGGTTGACCAATGAGGATTGATGTCTTCTTTTCCCATTGATCAAAACCAGGGTTTGATCTGGCCCCAATCCCCTTAACGAAGCAGGATCAATATGATCTGCACCATCAGAACCCGATTGTTTGTTCGCGTTAAAAGAGGGAGCTGCATATTGCAGCAATTCATTTATTTCAATGCGCCCGGTTTGCGTGGCTACCTGCTGAACATCGATAACATCTATGGCAACAGGTGTATCTGTAGCAGTTCTTTTTGGACTTCTGGAACCTACAATTTGCACCTCGCTCAAGGCCAACCCATCGGCAAGACTTACATTAAGTGTAGTTTCTCCATTTACGCTTTTTTCAAGGGTTTCATAACCTATAAAACTAAAAACCAAAATGGCATTCTCACTTACATTTATGGAATATTTCCCGTCAAAATCGGTAATAGTCCCATTATTTGTGCCCTTTTCCAGTATGTTTACTCCAGGTAAAGTTACTCCTGAATTGTCGGTTACCGTACCGCTAACTTCTTGCGCAAACAGGATTGTGGAGCTGAATAGTGAAATTAACACCATTAAAATTTTTTTCATAAATAAATTGTTTTAAAGTGAATTATAATTTCTTTTCAAGATAGTTAATTGTTTTATAAAATGCAGAAATAAATTATAAACCTGCTAAAATATCATGCTAAATGATGGTGAACAGTTAATATTCAGGCTGTAAAATCATAGAAAAAAGGCAGAAGCTGCAGGGAATATTTAAGACTACCTTTTTTCATGTAGATCAACATTTAAATCGAAAGGGTGTAAAAGAGGAACAACAAAGATTTAAGCAACTCCAAGAATGCTACTTTCGGAATAAAAAATCAGGAACGGTTATTTTTTAGCCAATTCAATGGGCGTAATCTCCAAATCATTACTTAATTCAATCCTCCAATTTTCAAGATTAATAGCTATATTTGCAGCCGCTTAGAAATAGGCGTTAAAAATTTAAATTTCAAATATGAAAGCTGGAATTGTAGGATTGCCAAACGTAGGAAAATCGACACTTTTTAATTGTTTATCCAATGCAAAGGCCCAAAGTGCCAATTTTCCTTTTTGTACTATAGAACCGAATATCGGGGTGGTAAACGTTCCAGATACCCGCTTGGAAAAACTGGAATCTTTGGTCAAACCAGAGCGTGTTCTTCCTGCAACAGTGGATATTGTTGATATTGCCGGCCTTGTAAAGGGAGCAAGTAAAGGAGAAGGACTAGGAAATCAATTTCTGGGAAATATTCGTGAAACAGATGCCATTTTACATGTGTTGCGTTGTTTTGAGGACGATAATATTGTTCATGTGGACGGATCGGTAAATCCGGTCAGGGACAAGGAAACCATAGATATGGAGCTTCAATTAAAGGATCTGGAAACAATAGATAAAAAATTGGAGAAGGTAAAACGGGCTTCCAAAACAGGCAATAAAGAAGCTCAAAAGGAGGAAGTTGCTTTGTTGAAGGTGAAAAAAGGCCTGGAAGAAGGAAAATCCGTACGTTCATTGGATTTGACAGATGCAGAAAGGGAAGAATTCATCTCGAATTTACAATTGATCACAGATAAACCGGTGTTATACGTGTGTAATGTTGATGAAGCTGCCGCAACTACGGGAAATGCCTTTGTAGATCTGGTTAAAGAAGCTGTAAAGGATGAAGACGCTGAGGTATTGGTATTGGCAGTTGGAACTGAAGCCGATATTACCGAATTAGAGGAGTATGAAGAACGACAAATGTTTTTACAAGATATTGGCCTTGATGAACCTGGATCGGCAAAATTAATCAGATCTGCCTATAAACTATTAAAGCTTCAAACTTATTTTACCGCTGGGGTAAAAGAGGTGAGAGCCTGGACCGTTGCGGTGGGAGCAAGCGCGCCACAAGCCGCAGGAGTAATTCACAGCGATTTCGAAAAAGGATTTATTAGAGCAGAAGTAATTGCTTATGAAGATTTTGTGAAATATGGGAGTGAAGCAAAAGTGAAAGAAGCCGGAAAAATGAGGGTAGAAGGGAAGGAATATATCGTTAAAGACGGTGATGTGATGCATTTTAGGTTTAACGTGTAATATTGAGATATTAGATATTAGATTTGAGAAAAAAGAATATAAAAAATAGAGAAGATACAAGATGCAAGACTTGAAAAAGACAGAAAGATTACTTGCTTAATCTCCAGGAAATAAAAAGTTTTATTACTGTATTCAATGTTTATAAATGGCAAAAACTTAAAGTGCATTTGTCAAATTCAAATTCAAAAAAAAATTTTCTCAAATCTAACATCTCAAATCTCATATCTAATTAACATTTCCCCTTAAAATTTTGTTAATTACTTTGAACGTTTCCTTATTTAACTTTTTGCGGGAAGCCTTATATTAGCAACTCAACTGCATCTGTCATTTATGGACCAAGAAACAAAATATACCGAAGATAATATCCGTTCCCTTGATTGGAAAGAACATATCAGGATGCGTCCGGGAATGTATATTGGAAAACTTGGGGATGGATCTACTGCCGATGACGGGATTTATGTCTTATTAAAAGAGGTCATTGACAACAGTATAGATGAGTATGTGATGGGCACCGGTAAAACCATCGAAATTTCTGTTCAAAATCAACGCGTTATTGTGCGTGATTACGGTCGAGGAATTCCTTTGGGAAAGGTTGTTGAAGTTGTTTCAAAAATGAATACCGGAGGAAAATACGACTCCCGTGCGTTCAAAAAAACAGTTGGGTTAAACGGGGTGGGTACCAAAGCAGTAAATGCCCTTTCTTCAAATTTTAAGGTAGAATCTACCCGGGACGGCAAATCCAAGTCGGCTGAATTTGAACAGGGGAATCTTATAAACGTTGAGGAACTTGAGGAAACCTCCAGGAAACGCGGGACAAAAGTCACTTTTGTTCCTGACGAAAGCATTTTCAAGAATTTTAAATACCGAAATGAGTATATTGAAAAAATGCTCAAAAATTATGTGTACCTCAATCCGGGGTTGACCATACTTTTTAACGGCGAAAAATTTTATTCGGAAAATGGGCTAAAGGATCTTTTGGAGGACAGTATTTCCAAAGATGATCAATTATATCCAATTATACATTTGAAGGGTGTAGATATTGAATTAGCGCTCACCCATAGTAAATCTCAATATTCTGAAGAGTATCATTCTTTTGTCAATGGACAGAATACTTCCCAGGGTGGAACTCACCTTGCCGCATACCGGGAATCGCTGGTAAGAACCATCAGGGAATTTTACGGAAAAAATTATGAGGCATCCGATGTCAGGAAATCGGTTGTTACGGCCATCAGTATTAAAGTAATGGAGCCTATTTTTGAAAGTCAGACTAAAACCAAGCTGGGTTCCACAGATATGGGCGGGAATTTACCTACGGTAAGAACTTATATCAACGACTTTTTGAAAACCCAATTGGATAATTTTCTGCATAAGAATCCTGACACGGCAGAAAAACTTCAACGTAAAATATTGCAAGCTGAACGCGAACGAAAAGAACTTTCCGGGATCAGGAAACTGGCCAAGGACCGTGCAAAAAAATCGAATTTGCACAACAAAAAATTGCGCGATTGCCGAATTCATTTGGGTGATAGTAAAAAGGAGCGTTACCTGGAGTCAACCTTGTTTATTACCGAGGGAGATTCTGCCAGCGGGTCCATTACCAAATCCCGCGATGTTTCAACCCAGGCCGTTTTCAGTTTAAAAGGAAAACCGCTCAACAGTTACGGGCTGACCAAAAAAATTGTTTACGAAAATGAAGAATTTAACCTGCTTCAGGCTGCGCTCAATATAGAAGAATCTATTGAAGACCTTCGGTACAATAATATTGTGATCGCAACTGATGCCGATGTAGATGGAATGCATATCCGGTTATTGCTGATTACCTTCTTTTTGCAATTTTTTCCGGAGCTAATTAAAGAAAACCATCTTTATATTTTACAAACCCCGCTCTTTAGAGTGAGAAACAAAAAGGAAACCATATATTGCTACAGTGAAACGGAACGCCAGCAAGCCGTGATTAAATTAACCGGAAAAGCGGAAATCACGCGATTTAAGGGTCTGGGGGAAATATCACCGGATGAATTCAAACATTTTATTGGCGAAAATATCAGGCTGGATCCTGTGATGCTGGATAAGGATATGTCCATTGAAGAATTGCTGAGTTTCTATATGGGTAAAAACACGCCGAACAGGCAGGAATTCATTATCGCAAACTTAAAAGTTGAACTTGATCTGATTGAAGAATAGCCCATGAGGTTTAAAAATACGACAGAAACTAATCTTGTACCTTCAGTTTACATGATCATTGTAGCTGCATTCATCACCAATATTTTTGTCAATATTGAACTGATGAATTCAGATACTCAAAGCACAATGACATTCAGTCATTTTCTTCCTAACATTATTTTACTCCTTTTTGGAATTTATTTCCACAGGATCGCTCAATTATTTGATTTTGACAGCGATGGCGAAACCCTGAATTTTAAAAATAACGGGGTGGTTTTTTCAAAATTTATGGAGTATAGGTTAAAAAGAGCAGAATTTCCAAAAAGGAAGTTATTGAATTTTAAGGTAGTGGATCTTGGGATCTATTCCATTCTTATAATTTATATCAGCAGTCGAAGTAAACGAGGATCGAGAAAATACCGTTTCAATATAACATTTTTGGCAAAAAAGAAAAAAAGGGGAATGATAGAATCGTTGAACAAGGTGTTGGAAAAAAATAAAGCAGTCTCTTAAATGGATTTAGAAAACCAAGATATGCCGCAGGAAGGGCAAGAGGAGCAACATCAGGAGGAGCAAAATAATGACAAATTAATCCGAATTACAGGAATGTACAAGGATTGGTTTTTGGATTATGCCTCTTACGTGATTTTAGAACGTGCCGTACCTGCAGTGGAAGATGGCTTTAAACCTGTACATCGGCGTATAATGCATTCCATGAAAGATTTGGACGATGGACGCTATAACAAAGTGGCAAATATTGTGGGCCATACAATGCAATACCATCCTCACGGTGATGCCAGTATTGGCGATGCAATGGTTCAAATAGGGCAAAAAGATTTATTGATAGATGCCCAGGGAAACTGGGGAAATGTGCTTACCGGTGACAGGGCTGCTGCTCCACGATATATAGAGGCCCGGTTATCCAAGTTTGCCCTGGAAGTTGTTTTTAATTCAAAAATTACCGAATGGCAATTTTCCTATGACGGGCGAAAAAAAGAACCGGTTAACCTTCCTGTGAGATTTCCGTTGTTGTTGGCTCAGGGAGCAGAAGGGATTGCAGTAGGTTTGAGCACCCGTATTTTACCTCATAATTTTAACGAACTTATAGATGCTTCAATAAGGCATCTCAAAGGAAAAAGTTTTAAGTTGTATCCCGATTTTCCAACTTCAGGAGAGGCTGATATTTCAAATTATAATGATGGTTTGCGTGGAGGAAAAGTAAGGGTAAGAGCTAAAATTTCCCAATACGATAAAACTACCCTGGCAATTAACGAAATTCCTTATGGGACTACAACCACCTCTTTAATTGAATCTATTTTAAAGGCCAATGATCAGGGGAAAATTAAAATTAAACGTATAGAAGATAATACCGCTGAGAATGTGGAAATATTGATCTATCTGCCCCCCAATATCTCTCCGGATAAGACCATTGACGCGTTATACGCTTTTACCACCTGCGAAAACTCAATTTCGCCTTTAGGTTGCGTCATTATTGATAACAAACCGATTTTTTTAGGGGTAACCGAAATTTTAAAACGCTCAACAGACCATACCCTGAGTTTGCTCAAAAATGATCTGGAAATTAAATTGGAAGAATTTGAAGAGCAATGGCATTTTGCTTCCCTGGAACGAATCTTTATAGAAAACCGGATTTACCGCGATATAGAAGAAGAAGAAACCTGGGAAGGCGTGATCCGGGCGATAGGTGAAGGCTTAAAACCACATGTTGGTCATTTAAAGCGCGCAATTACCGAAGAAGATATCGTAAGGCTCACCGAAATTCGCATCAAACGGATCTCTAAATTTGATATTGATAAAGCTCAGCAAAAAATTGACGCTCTTGAAGATGAAATAGCTCAGGTAAAATATCATTTAGAACATTTAGTGGAATTTGCGATCGCTTATTTCGAGAGATTGAAAAAGGAATATGGCATCGGGAAGGAGAGAAAAACCTTCTTGCGCTTATTTGACGATATTGAAGCATCCAAGGTTGCAATGCGCAATACCAAACTTTATGTAAACCGAAAAGAAGGATTTATTGGTACTTCCCTTAAAAAAGATGAATTTGTAACCGATTGTTCGGATATAGACGATATTATTTGTATTACCGCTGAAGGAAAAATGATGATTACCAAGGTCGATGCAAAAACCTTTATTGGCAAAGACATCGTCCACATAGCTATTTTCAAGAAAAAAGACAAGCGTACTATTTATAACCTCATTTACCGGGACGGAAAAAGCGGGTCTTCTTTTATAAAAAGATTTGCAGTTACCTCAACAACCCGGGATAGGGAATACGATGTTACCCAGGGCAAAAAAGATTCCAAGATCCTTTATTTTTCTGCCAATTCAAATGGGGAAGCTGAAGTGGTCACCTTTTATTTAAGACAGGTAGGCAGCATTAAGAAACTGAAATTTGAAGTCGATTTTTCCGATATACTTATCAAGGGCAGAAATGTCAAGGGAAACATAATCACCAAATATCCTGTAAAACGCATCGAGTTAAAAGAAGAAGGAGTTTCAACCTTAAAACCCAGGAGAATTTGGTTTGACGATAGTGTAAAAAGACTGAACGTAGATGAACGCGGAGAGTTATTGGGAGAATTTAGGGGAGAAGACCGGCTTTTAATAATTACTCAAGATGGAGTGTCCAAAACCATTAAGCCTGAGTTAACTACAAGGTTTGATGACGAAATGATCGTCCTGGAAAAATGGGTCCCAAATAAACCAATCACGGCAATTTATTGGGAAGCTGAGAAAGAACGCTATTACGTAAAAAGATTTGTGCTTGAAATTCCTGAAAGAGAAGAGCATTTTATTGGCGATCACGATAAGTCGTTTTTAGAATTAATTTCCACAGATTATATCCCGCAGGCAGAACTGGTATTTTCCAAAACGAAAGGCAAAGATCAAAAACCCAATGAGATAATTAATCTTAAAGAATTTATTTCGGTAAAAGGTCCTAAAGCTCTTGGAAACCAATTGACTACGGATAAGGTTAAACAGATAAATTTAATCGATCCCATACCTTTTGAGCCTGAAGTAGTTCCTGTTGAGGAGATTGAGGTTAAAGATGAGGAAACGGTCGAAAACGAATCAGAAAAAGATAAAGTTTCAGAAGATTTGAAAACCAGGAAAGACACTTCGGGTGAAAGTCAAACCAATCTATTTGATGAATAATGGGGATTCTTAAGGAATTTGCGATCAAAGGCAATATGATTATATGGTGGTTGGGATTATTATTGGTGCCGCCTTTAATAAAGTAGTGGATGTTTTGGTGAAACAGATAGTGCTTCCTCCTTTATCATTTTTTCCTCGGGGATAAATTTCGCGGCCAGAAAAATCGAGTGGCGGGAAGGAATGGCTTCAATAGGGCAAGGTTTTGAATAAATAAAAGAAATAGCAATCAATTACGGCGCTTTTTTAGGGACAATTCTCGTTTTTTAATAGTGGGTTTTTGCCATATTTCTGGTAATTAAGTTCGTGAACAGGTTTAGGAGAAAAGCCCAGGATCCTAAAAATAAAACTGTTGAAACCCCAAAAGATATTCAATTGCTTTCTGATCTTACCGAATTGATCCGTGAACAGAGAATCAATTTTTTGAAAATGGAACAGAAAAATCCCGATCTAATCAATCTTCTTGACCGTTCCCCGCTGTTTCTCGGTTTCGCCTACCAGGCCGTATTCAAAAGTGTACGTATTTTTATCTGAAGTAATTATCTTGATATGTAAGGCTTGTCGTTCTGCGCGGTTTTTAGGATGCAGGTTCCTGATTATATATTCACAGTTATTGATCCATCTCACCGAGGAAGTATCTGTCTTTCCCTGAAATTTATCGATTTCAATAGAATCGTTCCTAATAAAGGTGGAGGTAACCAGCTCTCCGTTCAAATAAGACTCAAATTGGAAGGTTCCGGTTTTAAACTTAGCGCAATCCCGCTCAGGAGAATAACAGGCGTTAAAAAGGAACAAAACGCATAAAAGCAAAAGGATTTTTTTCATCTAAATCATATTTTACAAGCAAAAAGGCTATCCTTGAATTATCCGGGACGGATATGGTATTGAATTTCCAAATAAATACCGGTTATGGCTTCAGGATTGCAAAAGAAAGGCATTTAAAGTGAAATATCAATTTTCAAAGGCTTCAAAAGTCCCATCTTTATAAAAAATCACTATTTTTTGAATGCTTCTTCCGGCGGAAGCAATCGGAGGGGCTTCTTGTTCAGGCGGAAGTTGTCTGGTTTCCTGGTTAATTTGGGTCCGGGAGGGAGTTGGAGAGGTTACAGTCACAGGATCATCGTCAATTTTAAGATTGCCTGGAAAATTTCCTGTACCATTCAGCAGCCAATACAATTCTACTTCGGGGTAGGTTTGTACAATTTTAAGCACAAAATCTAAACTGGGTTTATTTCTGCCGGATAAGATATGCGAGATGGAAGAGCGTCCTACATTGATTGCATCGGCAAAAGCCGCAGCCGACAAATCATAATAATTGAATATTTTCTGCAATCTTTTGGAGAACTTTTCGCTGTTTACCATTGTAAATATTTTATTAAACACATCTTCGTTTACAAATGTAACACATTGGTTCCATTTGACCAATACACAATTGTAAACAATTGGTATTTAAATAAACTAAAGGTTTAAATAAAGAGTCCTTATTACCTAACAAATAGATTATTAAGATTCGTATAATAGCAACATGGAAAATTTCCATCGAAGCTGCACACAAATCCAAACCCGTTGTTTACTATTGTAAACAAACCTATTCAATTCATGTGTTTACAATTGTAACTGTTGAATTATTTACTTTTGTGACCATGAGAAATGAAACAAAATTTTATTTGGATTTTATCAGGTTATACTCCAGCTTTAAAGTGTTGGAACTAAACGGCCGTTACATTAACTACTCACATATTGAGAAACCTTTGCAGCGTTTATCATCAAAGTTCAGGACGACAGTTATTGGTCATTCTACATTGGGGATACCAATTTCATCGATTTTTGTGGGCAGCGGAAAAATAAAGATCCTGGCATGGTCACAAATGCACGGAAATGAATCTACTACGACTAAGGCGGTTTTTGATCTTTTAAACGGATTTTATCAATATGAAGAAAATGATTTTTTGAAAAATATATTGGAGCGCTGTACGCTGCAAATAATTCCTATGTTAAATCCTGATGGTGCAAAAGCATATACCCGAGAGAATGCAAATAAAATAGACCTAAACCGGGACGCAAAAAAATTAACAGAAATAGAGAGCCAGTTACTTCGCTCTGAATTTGAGCGTTTTCAACCCGATTTTTGCTTTAACCTACATGACCAAAGAACCATCTTTAGCGCAGGAGACCAAACATTTCCTGCTACATTGTCTTTTTTAACTCCTGCAATGGACCAGGCTAGGACTATTACCCCTTCCCGGATAAAATCCATGCAGGTAATTGCTGCTATTGCTGAAGATTTACATGAATTATTGCCGAAACAAATTGGAAGGTATGATGATGCTTTTAATGACAATTGTACTGGAGATAGCTTTCAAAGCCTTTTTGTTCCAACTATCTTATTTGAGGCAGGACATTATAAAGGAGATTACCAGCGGGAAAAAACCAGGGAATTTGTAGTTGCCGCTATGTTCTCCGGATTAAATGCCATCGCTTCGGAAACTTATAATGATTTGGAGTTTCAGGATTATTTTGAAATTCCTGAAAACAAAAAATTGTTTTATGATGTTATTTTGAGGGAAGCTAAATTAAATGGGGAAATAGCTGATGTGGCGATTCAGTTCAAGGAAGTTTTAACAAAGAATAAAATTGAATTTGTTCCAATTATCGAAAAAATAGCACCGAATTTGCCTTTTTATGGACATAAGGAAATTGATTGTGGAAAAGAGAAAGTCAGTCTTGAAGGACAGAAATCTTTTAGCGAAAACGATTTAGTTAGCAATATCATTTTAAATAATGAAGTTTTGGCTATAAATTGTGAAAATAATTGAATTTGGTTACTAATTATCTAATGAATTTGTATTATTTTTGTCGTTCAAATAAAAGCATTAGGAATTATGGCAAAATATAAATTAGACGAGACAGATCATCAGATTCTCGATATGTTAATTGAGAACACAAGGACCCCCTTTACCGATATTGCAAAGAAATTAAATATTTCAGCGGGTACTGTTCACGTTCGGGTAAAAAAAATGGAAGAGTCACAAATAATTTTAGGTTCTACACTTACCTTGAATTATGATAAATTAGGCTATGCCTTTATAGCATACGTGGGAATTTTTCTTAAAAATACGTCTCAGACCAAATTTGTTTTGGAACGTATCAAGGATATCCCTTTCGTAACTGTAGCACATGTTACCACTGGAAAATTCAACGTATTTTGTAAAATCCGAGCCCGGAATACTCAACATGCAAAAGAGATCATCTTTCAATTAGATGATATTGAAGGTGTGTACAGAACAGAAACCATGATTTCTTTGGAAGAAAGTTTAAATGACAAAAAGCGCTTGATGCACTCCATCTTTAAAGATGCTTAAATCTGATAAATTTTAGTATACCCCCTTTAAACCAGAGTGTTTAAAGGGGTTTTTTTGTTCATTCCAATTAAGGATTAATATTTAATCACCTTTTCCCAAACAAAGACCTATATGATATTATCAGATCTTAATTCAAACGAATATTTGCCTTATTATCAAACTTATTTGGATTACCTGCCAGATGAGGAATTAATATCGCAATTAAAAGACTTAAGGAATCAATTTGTTGAATTCCTGGAAAAATTAACCCCGGCAGATTTAAACCTGAGTTATGCTGAGGGAAAATGGACGGTGGCACAGGTGCTTCAGCATGTTCTGGATACCGAACGAATTTTTCAGTATAGGGCTTTGAGTATAGCCAGGAAGGATAAAACCGCCTTGCCTGGGTTTGATCAGGATACGTATGTAACAGTTTCAAATGCAAACAACAGAAAACTACCGGAATTTTTAAATGAATTTGTTATGGTGAGAAATTCAGGAATAGCCTTATTTGAAAGTTTTGATGAAGAAATGCTTAAGGAAATTGGAAATGCCAATGGAGCTCCTTTAAGCCCAAGGGCAGCCGGATTTATCGCTGCAGGACACCAAAAACATCATTTAATTCTGTTTAAAAAGCTTTATCTATTATAAATTCTGCACAGAATTACTATAAAAGAGAACCCCGATCTAAAAAAACAAATATGTTACGGCCTGCTGATTAAAAATTTTTAAAAAATGAATAAATTAAGAACCTCTTTTAATCTCCTTAAAAAAACTTATATAAGTTGGAACAATAATGATCCGTTTGCTCAAAGTGCGATTATAGCGTATTACACCTTATTTTCACTTCCGTCTTTACTTATTATTATTGTATCAATTGCAGGGTATTTTTTCGGTAGGGATGCAGTACAGGGAAGGATCACCGATCAAATCGCCGATTTTATTGGTACCGATACCGCCATGGCTATAGAAAATATGATCAGCAACGCAGCTCTTACAAGCAATTCTACTTTCGCTGTGATTTTTGGAATAGCTATGCTGTTATTTGGAGCTACGGGAGTATTTTTTCAGTTAAAGAAAGCGATGAACAACATATGGAATGTCGTCTCCAGGAAAGATACTTTTTTAGGAATGATTATCGATAGAATAATTTCTTTTGGAATGGTGCTGGCATTAGGATTTTTAATGTTGTTGACTTTATTGATTTCGGCTTTGATCAAAATTTTGAGTGATTATATAAAAAGTTCAGCTCCTGTACTCACTTCAATTAGCCTGGAAGTAATTAATTATTTCATCTCTTTTTTCTTTATAACAGCTCTTTTCGCAGCCATATTTAAATTATTGCCGGATATTAAAATTAGATGGAAGGTCACCTTACTAGGGGCAGCCCTAACTACGATCTTATTTTTAATAGGGGAATTTTTAATTAGCTTTTATTTTGGAAAAAGCAATCCCGGTTCGGTTTACGGAGGTGCATCTTCGGTTGTATTAATTTTGCTTTGGGTGAATTACTCCTGCCTGATCCTGTTTTTTGGAGCGGAATTTACGGTACAATATGCGCTTCATATAAAAGAAAGAATTACACCCAACCAATTCAGTGAACCGGCCATATACCAGGAAATGGAAAAACTAAGGATTAAAAAAGAAAAACTTGAAAAAGACCAAAAAGAACTGGAAGATTTAAAATCCAATTTTGATTACTAAGAAGAATCTAAATCATCTGATTAATAAACGTTTAACTATTTTATTTGGTTTTTTAAGAACTTTTTATTAATGATTCTCTAATTACATAAGTAATTTTAAATGAATGATTATGCACTAAATAAGATGGGTCATGGAAAAGAATATTGCCATTTTGGCAACCGATGGTTTTGAAGAGAGCGAATTGAAATCACCAAAGGAGGCGATGGAAAAAGAGGGATTTAAGGTAGATGTTATTAGTTTAAACCCCGGAAAAATTAAAGCGTGGAATCATGGAAACTGGTCTAATGAGTACAATGTAGATAATACCTTGGATAAGGTTACGGCTAAAGATTACGATGCTTTGGTATTGCCCGGTGGAGTTATTAATCCAGATAAATTGCGCAGAAGTGAAGAAGCCTTAAATTTTGTGAAAGACTTTTTTGATCAAAGTAAGCCTGTTGCTGCCATTTGCCATGGCCCCTGGACTCTTATAAGTGCTGATGTGGTAAAAGGAAAAACCTTGACTTCATTTTATTCCATCAGAAAAGATCTGGAAAATGCGGGGGCTCTTTGGGTAGATAAGAAAGTAGTTGTAGATGGTTCCCTGATAACAAGCAGAAATCCTGATGATTTACCCGCGTTTAATGAAAAACTGATCAAAGAAATAAATAAGAGAAAATCCCTTTATCATCAAGCCTTATAGTATTCGATAAAAAGAATTCATGTAGCCAAAATTGAAAGGTAAAGGTTATAACTAAAACATGCTTTTTGGACAGGTTTTAATTATCTCTCCTCTTCGTCATCCTCTTCTTCATTATTTTTTTCGGGGATTTCAACAATAGGCTCATTAAAATCTGCTTCGTCATAATCATCTTCATCATAATTGGCCATCGTATTTTCCAAACGGGAACTGATTTTTACCAGATAAATTGAATCTTCGGTCCTAACCTCAACGGCCTCAATTTTCTCGTTTTTTGCATTTCTAAACGAGATAATCTGGTCATCATCATATCCATCGGGATATTTTTCAACCAAAAGGCTTAGAATTTCTGGAGTTAACTTTTTGTAATCTACAATGACTCTTTTCATCTCAATAGAATTTTATTGACCAAATGCTGCTGTCCTTTATTTAAAGAAGTCCCGGGCCTTTAGTCATGCTAAATGACGGGAAGTATATTATTTAAATAGATGCCTGTTATGATAATTTGTAACGAATATTTTGACGGTACAATTAAAACAAAAATTAGATTAATTGCAAGCAGTTAAATAATTAAAAATTAATTATTTTAAAAAACAAATAGTGGTTTCTTTTTAGATTTCCCGGTAAAAGGCAAGCGCATCTATCAGTAAATTTTCTGGCACCCTGCAATCTATTACAGGCTGTCCTATATCTTTTAGAAGGACAAAATTGATATTTCCGTGTGTATTTTTTTTGTCGAATTTTAATAAATCGAGGATTTTTTCAAAATCGCTTTCTTCCAATTCCACTTTTGGAAAAATATCCAGAATTTTTTTGGAAATGGAAGTTAATTTTTCTTCTGGAAAATTGCTGATTTTTGTCGAAATAAAAGAGGCCATTATCATTCCCACGGCTACGGCTTCCCCATGCAGTAATTTCGGTTTTTCCGGATGAGTCAAAAAATAGGATTCAATAGCGTGGCCAAAAGTATGGCCAAAATTCAGTGTTTTTCGTTGGTTTTCTTCCCTTGGATCCTGTTGCACCACATTTGTTTTGATAGATACCGATTCTGAAATAAGCCCATCCAGATCTTCTGTGGTGAGCTTGTGTAAACTGGTTGTTTTTTCCCAGTAGGTTTCACTGGTGATTAGTCCATGTTTTAAAATTTCAGCCAGGCCGCTTCTCATTTCATTTGAAGGCAAACTATTTAAATATTTTGAATCTATCAGAACCATCTCTGGCTGAGTAATTACACCAATTTGATTTTTTAAATTCCTGAGATCTACGCCGGTTTTTCCACCTACTGAAGCATCTACCATAGAAAGTAGGGTAGTGGGGACATTAATATAAGCTATGCCGCGTTTAAAGGTGCTGGCTACAAATCCACCAAGATCGGTTACCACGCCACCGCCAAGATTGATCAACAAACTTTTTCTGTCTGCTCCTAACTCCGATAGCGTACTCCAAATTCCGGAGCAGGTTTCAATGTTTTTTGATTCTTCTCCCGCATCCATTTCAATTATTTCGAAACTATTATTGGTTTCAAGCCTTTGAAGAAAACGGGAAAGGCAATGTTGATGCGTATTGCTATCTACAAGAATAAATAGTGCAGAATGGTTTGCATCACTTATATATTTATTTAATTCCACATAAGCTTTTTCAGAATAAAAAACAGGGGCCTGGCTTGAGGGAGATAACATACTTTTAAGGTTTTAAATATTTTTTTTAATGGCTAAAATTAAGCGGTAATTTATCATATATCCAATAATCATTAATTATATTTGTTGTATTAATTATATTGTAATGATAACACGAAAGATTTTTAACGATACAGAAACAGCTTTTAAATTAAAGTCTACTGAGGAACTTAATAGGGCTTTATTTCTGTTTGAAATGATAAATCGTCCTGATTTGGTAAAAATAGGCATTTTTCTTACTAAAATGTCTTTAAAATTTCGACTGCCTGTTGAAGGTCTTATAAAGAGCACTGTTTTTAATCAGTTTAGTGGAGGCGAATCCATGGAAGATTGCTTGCCGGTAATTGAAAAAATGTACGCAAAAAAATTACATAGCGTACTTGATTATTCAGTTGAAGGAAAAGAGGAAGAAGCACAATTTGACGCTGCAGCCAAAAAGAAAATAAGCATTATAGAATTTGCGGCAAAGAGAAAGGAATTGCCTTTTGCTGTTTTTAAAGCAACAGGGATTGGAAGGTTTGCAATATGGGAAAAAGTTACTTCTAAAGTTGCTCTTACCAAGGAAGAACAGGAAGAATGGCAGCGGGTAGTACAACGTGTTGAGAATATATGTGAAACAGCATATCAAAATGACATAGCTGTGATGGCAGATGGCGAGGAAACCTGGATGCAGGAAGCTGCAGATGATTTGATAGTAAAAATGATGAAGAAATACAACCGTGAAAAGGCGATTGTATTTATGACCCTGCAATGTTACAGATGGGACAGATTGGAATACTTAAAAAAACTTCATGAAACCGGTGAAAAAGAAGGTTTTAAAATTGGGGTAAAAATAGTGCGTGGCGCATATTTTGAACAGGAAAATCTGCGAGCCAAAAAAATGAATTATCCTTCCCCTATTTGTGAAAACAAGGAGGCAACCGATGTTAGTTTTAATGGGGTTCTTACGTATTGCCTTGCTCATATTGATGCCATTTCATTATTTATAGGAAGCCATAATGAGATGAGCAATTATTTGGCCTTACAAATAATGGAAGATAAAAATATTGATATTGACGATCCAAGAGTGTGGTTTGGCCAATTATATGGAATGAGTGATCATATAAGCTTCAATTTGGCTAAAATGGACTATAATGCGGCAAAACTGGTTCCATTTGGCCCGGTTAGGGATGTGGTTCCTTATTTGATGAGAAGGGCAGAGGAGAATACTTCAGTAAAAGGACAAACCGGTAGGGAACTTGCCTTGTTACGGGAAGAACGTAAACGCAGGAAGGGAGAAATCACAAAGGGCAACAGGGAAAAAGAATTCTCAAGAAAAAAGAAGGCTTCCAGAGAGAAATCACCTTCCCAGATGAAAACGCAAACTCCAGAAAAAGTAGGATAATTAATGAATTGGATTGCACGGCTACTTTTTTTAAAAATATTAGGTTGGAAATTAGAAGGGACTATTGATCCTTCAGTTAAAAAATGCATTATAATTATCGCACCTCATACCAGTTGGTACGATTTTTATATTGGGGTTTTAGTACGAAAGATCCTTGATCTTCACATTGATTTTGTAGGAAAAGCGGAATTGTTTAAACCTCCTTTTGGTTGGTATTTTAGATGGGTTGGCGGAACTGCGCTTGACCGGACTTCCAATCAAAATAAAGTAGAAGCAATAGCGCAACTTTTTAAAACCCGGGAGGTTTTTCGCCTGGCGATTTCTCCTGAAGGTACCCGTAAAAAAATAGAACGTTGGAGAACCGGATTTTACTATATTGCAAAAATTGCTCAAGTACCCATAATAATGGTTGCCTTTGATTTCGGAACAAAAATGGTGAAATTCTCAGAACCATTCTATACTACGGAAAATCTGGAAAAAGATTTTTCTGAAATTCAGAATTTCTATAAAGATATTAAGGGAAAGATCCCGGAAAAATTTTAAAACCGAAGCAATTATTCTTCGGTTTCTTCCATAGTGTGATATACGTTCTGAACATCATCATCCTCTTCCAGGCGTTCCAATAATTTTTCAACATCAGCAGTTTCTTCTGGAGTGAGTTTTTTGGTGATATTCGGGATCCTGTCAAAACCGGAGGATAAGATTTCAATTTTACGGCGTTCCAGTTCACCTTGAATATTTCCAAAACTCTCAAAGGGAGCGTAAATCAAGATACCATCTTCATCCTCAAAAATTTCATCGGCACCAAAATCAATTAATTCCAGTTCAAGTTCTTCTGTATCAATTCCTTCGGGATTAATTCTAAAATTACAGGTATGGTCAAACATAAATTCAACTGAACCGGATGTTCCCAAATTCCCGCCGGATTTATTAAAATGCAAACGCACATTGGCAACAGTCCTATTGTTATTATCTGTAGCAGTTTCTACTAAAACAGCAATTCCGTGAGGAGCATAACCTTCAAAAAGAATAATTTTATAATCTCCAAGACTCTTGTCACTTGCGCGTTTTATGGCACGATCAACATTGTCCTTGGGCATGTTAATGCTTTTGGCATTTTGAA
>Ga0307486_1000389_pt1 | contig 41428 bp, 36 predicted proteins | sample CBIW02metaG_FD_203663 | JGI IMG/M metagenome (GOLD analysis project Ga0307486, IMG submission 203663) | Sea-ice brine microbial communities from Beaufort Sea near Barrow, Alaska, United States - CBIW 0.2 | ecosystem: Environmental > Aquatic > Marine > Coastal | place: USA: Alaska | collected... | reverse complement strand
AACTTTGTAAGCGGCATTTACAAAATGCAGATCGTCGATCAAACTTTCGGCAAAGGCGGAAAACCACAATCCAAAAGATGAAGGCATAGCGATTTGCAAATGCGTATAACCGGGAAGCAATACCTTTTTATGGGTTTCGGCAAGCTCCATTAAAATATCAAAAAGTTCTTTGGAAAGGCCTTTTATTTCAGCTAGTTCGTCCTTCAAATACAAATGGACGGCCACTAAAATCTGATCGTTCCTGGACCGGGCCATATGTATTTTTTTTCCCGTATCGCCCAATCTTTCGGTAAGGAGCACCTCTATTTTGGAATGTACGTCCTCAAAATCATCTTCAATAACAAAGTTTCCGCCTTCAATGGTTTTACCAATATTTTCCAATTCATTTACCAGGGATTCCGTTTCTGATGCTGTCAATAAACCTATTTTTCCCAACATTTTAGCGTGGGCCTTGGAAGCGATCACATCGTATTTCGCGATCACCAAATCCAGCTCCCTGTCTGAACCAACAGTGAAAATATCTATTTTTTTATCGGTGGTAAATCCTTTTTCCCAGAGTTTCATTTCTTTTATTTTATTATCCTGAATTCATTTACAAAGGTTGTGATTTCAATTCCAGGATCCTATTAAATGTTGTTCTAAATTTTATTATGCTTGTTCATGTTTTTAAGCCACGAACCTGCCTATGCCGGCAGGCAGGTGCACGAATATTCTTATTTTTTTCTCTTGACTCTTGACTCTTGACTCTTAAGTCTTTTTTCTATTCTCTATTTTCTTTTTTCTTAACTCTTGTCTCCTGTTTCTTCGTACTTCTAACTTCGTCCTTCTACCTTCAAACCACTTTTTCCAACAATTTTATATACAAATCGATCCCTTCTTCAATTTCGTTTATATAAATGAATTCATTCGCAGAATGTGACCGGGTGGAATCCCCGGGACCTAATTTAAGCGACTGGCAAGTCAATACCGCTTGGTCTGACATAGTTGGTGAAGCGTAGGTTTTCCTGCCCAATGCAATTCCCGTCTGCACCAATTCGTGTTCAACCGGAATGGAAGATGAATTTAACCTGAGCGATCGGGGTTTCATATCACAAGGTGCTTTTTGTGCAAAGATCTCTGCCACCTCGGCATTGGTGTATTTATCGTTTACCCGCACATCTACCACCAAATTGAGTTCTGAGGGAACTACATTGTGTTGTGTTCCGGCATTTATTTGGGTTACCGTAACTTTTACTTCCCCCAAAAATTCAGAAACTTTTTCGAATTTAAAATCCCTGAACCACTTGAGCACCTCAATGGATTTATAGATGCAGTTATCATCGTTTGGATGTGCCGCGTGACCGGGTGTTCCGGTTACTTTGGCATCAAAAACCAACAGGCCTTTTTCGGCTACGGCAAGGTTCATCAACGTAGGTTCTCCTACTATTGCCACATCAATTTCCGGAAGGCTTTTCAAAACCGAATTCAATCCGTTTGGGCCTGAATTTTCCTCTTCGGCAGAAGCGACGATCACCAGGTTATACTTCAAATCCATCCTGTCGTAAAAATGGGTAAAGGTTGCTATAAGCGAGGTCAAACATCCTCCGGCATCATTGCTTCCCAAGCCGTATAATTTCCCATCTTCCACCTGCGGATAAAAAGGATCTTTTGTATAAGCCGCATTTGGTTTTACCGTGTCGTGATGAGAATTGAGCAACAACAAGGGTTTTCCTTCCTGGAAATGCTTGTTGAAGGCCCATATATTGTTGTTTTCCCTTTGAAATGGAATGTTTTGTGTTTTGAACCAAGCTTCAATATGTTCGGCAGTTTTATGTTCTTCGGTTGAAAATGAAGGGGTGGCAATGAGATTTTTCAGTAATTCAATGGCATTGTATGTAAGTTCCTGCTGGGTCATTCTTAAAGGTTTATGGTTGTATATTTTTGATTTTGTCCGCTGATCATTTTCACGTTGCCAATGCACACTTTTGATACATTTCTCCCTAAAGCATTAAAACAATTATGAAGTTTTGGCAACATTCCATCTGCAATGATTTTTTCCTCTTTTAATTTTCGATAACTTTTACTGTCTATATGTTCAATTACCGAATTCTCATCCTTTATATCCATTAAAACCCCTTGTTTTTCAAAGCAATAATATAGATCTGTTTCAAAATCCTGGCTCAGGGCAATAGCGATTTCGGAAGCGATCGTATCGGCATTGGTGTTTAACAACTGCCCGTTTTTATCGTGGGTAATGGCACAAAAAACAGGCGAAATCCCATTGCTCAAAAGCATGGAAATCATTTTGGAATTAACTTTTTCCACATCCCCAACAAAACCATAATCAATATCCTCAACAGGTCTTTTTACCGATTGGATGCTGTTCAGATCGGCTCCGGAAAGCCCCAAAGCATTGCAATTGCCGGCTTGCAGTTTGGCGACTATGGTTTTATTCACCAATCCTCCATAAACCATGGTGATCACCTTTATGGTTTCGGCATCCGTAATTCTTCTGCCTTCGTTCATTTTGGTTTCAATTCCAAGTTTTCCGGCCAGTTGCGTGGCCAGTTTTCCGCCGCCGTGAACAAGGATCTTCAGTCCTTCAAGTTTCGTGAAATCGACCAGGAATTCGTCCAGGATTTTTTCGTCTTCAATTAATGAACCCCCTATTTTTATGACTGATAATTTCTTCTTCATAACCAGTTTTCAATTAATTGTTTTCCAAAATTCGTTTCAACACAACCTGGGCGGCATAGGTCCTGTTACTGGCTTGCTGAATAACTATGGATTGTTCACTGTCCAAAACTTCATCTGCCACCACCATATTCCTTCGCACCGGAAGGCAATGCATAAACCTGGCTTCTCCCAGTTTTTCCAAGGTCATCATCCAGTTCGGATCGGTATTTTCAACTTTTCCGTAATTTTTATAACTGCTCCAGTTTTTCGAATAAACAAAATCGGCATCTTTTAAAGCCTCTTCCTGATCGTATTCAATTTTACTTTCTTTGGTGATTTCAGGATCCAGTTCATAGCCTTTTGGGTGCGTGATCACAAAATCAACGTCTATCAACTGCATCATCTTCGTGAATGAATTTGGAACTGCATGCGGCAAAGCCTTAGGATGCGGAGCCCAGGACAAGACCACTTTCGGTCGTTTTTTTAGCTTAAATTCGGTGATGGTGATGGCATCGGTGAGAGCCTGCAAAGGATGGGCGGTGGCACTCTCCATATTTACAACGGGCACCGAAGCGTATTTCTGAAAGCTTTTTAGGATTTGTTCCTGACCGTCTTTTTCTTTATCGGTCAAGCCCGGAAAAGCCCGTACCGCGATAATTTCCACAAATTGAGAAACAACTGCCGCTGCTTCTTTAATGTGTTCGGCCTTGTTGCCGTTCATAATACTGCCGTCTTCAAACTCCAACGCCCAGCCTTCAGAATTCAAATTCATCACCACGGTTTTCATTCCCAGGTTTTGCGCTGCTTTTTGCGTGCTTAAACGCGTGCGTAAACTCGAGTTAAAAAACAGCATTCCAATGGTTTTATGTTTTCCCAAATCTTCGTGTTCAAAAGGACCTTTCTTCAGGGAAATAGCCTCTTCGATCAGTTTTTGAACATCGGAAATATCTTCTAGATCTAAAAATTGTTTCATTTTTGCAATAAGTTTGACGTTGTGGTTTTTCTGTAGTCTTGATCCCTTCCTCTTAAGTCTCTTTTCTCTTTTTTCTTTTTTCTATAGTCCTGATTCTTGTCTCTTGGCTCTTAAGTCTTTTTTCTATAGTCTTGATTGCTGACTCTTAAGTCTCTTTTCTATTCTCTATATTCTTTTCTCTTTTCTCTATTTTCTATAGTCTTGGTTCTTGTCTCTTGGTTCTTGTCTCTTGGCTCTTTTTTCTATTCTCTATTTTCTTTTCTCAATACTCATATCTAACTTCTCAATACTATCCAACGCTTCAAAAAACCGATCTATATGTTCTTTTTTCACCGTCAATGGCGGAAGTATCCTGATCAAATTTTTATTGTTGGAACCTCCGGTGAAAATGTGTTTTTCGTAGATGAGTTTTTTTCTCAGTTCAGCTACCTCAAAATCAAATTCAAGGCCGAGCATAAGTCCGCGCCCTTTTATTTTCTTTACCTGCGGAAGGCTTTTCGCTTTCTCAAAAAAGTAAGCCGAAACCTCATTTACATTATCGATCAACTTTTCATTTTCAATTACCTCCAAAACAGAAATTGCCGCCGCACAAGCCAAGTGGTTACCGCCAAAAGTAGTTCCCAACATTCCGTATTTTGCCTTGATTCTTGGATGAACCATAATGCCCCCTATAGGAAAACCATTCCCCATTCCTTTGGCTACGGTGATAATATCCGGCTCAATTTGATGGTGCTGAAATGCAAAGAACTTTCCGCTTCGCCCGTAACCGGATTGTACTTCATCCAGGATCAAAACGACTTCGTGTTTTTTACATAATTTTTCAACTTCTTTAAAAAATCGGGTAGTTCCCTGGTCCAACCCGCCAACACCCTGAATGGGTTCTATAATAACGGCACAAACATCGTTTTTGGCCAATTCATTTTCCAATGCTTCCGGATCGTTCAAGGCTAAAAAGCAAACCGAATGCTGACTGTTCAAAGGCGCATTTATTTTTTCGTTATCGGTAACGGCAACCGCGGCAGAGGTCCTGCCATGGAACGCATTTTCAAAAGCGATGATCTTTGCTTTTCCGGTTTCAAAAGAAGCCAGTTTTAAGGCATTTTCATTGGCTTCTGCCCCGGAATTGCACAAAAACAGTTGATAATCTTCACAACCGGACAGTTTTCCCAGTTTTTCGGCCAGTTCCACCTGCAGCGGATTTTGAACAGCATTGGAGTAAAATCCGATCTTTTGTATTTGATCCGTGATTTTTTCTACATATTTCGGGTGAGTATGTCCAATGGAAATCACCCCATGCCCGCCATAAAGATCCAGATATTCCTGTCCGTTTTCATCGGTAACAAAAACGTCCTGAGCCTTGACCGGGGTTATGTTATATAATGGATATACGTCAAATAGTTTCATTTCTTTTAAATTTGAGGTTTGAGGTTTGAGGTTTGAGATTTGAGATTTGAGATTTGAGAAATTTATTGAACTTATTTTAGACCTTCTATTTTTAGCCACGAACCTGCCTTTGCCGGCAGGCAGGAGCACGAATATCTTTTTTATTCTTTTGTCTTGTCTCCTGGCTCTTGATTCTTAAGTCTATTTTCTTTTGTCTTTATTCTTGTTTCTTGACTCTTGATTCTTGTTTCTTGACTCTTGATTCTTAAATCTATTTTCTATTCTCTCTATTCTTTTGTCTTGTTTCTTTTGTCTAATTTCTAATATCTAAAATCTCATATCTATTTAAGTTTTCGATATCTGGTTTATCTTCTCGAACGAAGCGACAATTCCTTTGATCAGGGAAGAACTCAGTCCCCCGTGTTCCATTTCGTTCAGGCCTTGAATGGTACAACCTCTGGGCGTGGTGACCTTGTCAATTTCCTGTTCCGGGTGGTTGCCAGATTCTATCAGCAAACTGGCGGCGCCGGAACAGGTTTGCATGGCCATTTCCTGTGCTTCTTTAGCGTCAAATCCCAACTGAATAGCTCCCTGGGTCGTGGCGCGAATAAGTCGCATCCAGAAAGCGATCCCACTTGCACAGATTACCGTTGCGGCCTGCATTTTTTCTTCCGGAATGGAAATGCTGGTGCCCAAACGGTTGAATATGGCTTTTGCGAGATCGATGCGCTTTTTTCCCTTTTCGTTACTGCAAATGCAGGTCATGGATTTTCCCACGGAAATAGCGGTATTGGGCATACTTCTGATAATATAATGATCAATGCCGATAATGGATTCCATTCTTGAAATTGTGAAACCGGTAATCGTGGAAATCAGGACATGTTTTTCGTTCAGCAGGTCTTTTATATCATATAAAATAGCTTCAAACTGACCTGGCTGAACTGCGAAGATCAGGATGTCAGAATTTTGAACCGCCAACCGGTTATCTGAAGTAACCGTTACCCCTTTGTACTCTTTAAATTTAGTGATGGGATCTATGTTTCGTTTTGTCAAATAAAGGGTGGTTATTGCATTGGTGGTAATTAAACCCTCAGCAATGGCGATCCCTAAATTTCCGGTTCCTATAATGGCTATTTTCATGATATATATTTCTTGTTATTTTGCTTTTCCTGATAATCTTGAGGAAGTGCAGAAATTAAAAACAACTTGCTTTTAATTGCAGCCCTTCGGTTTCCTCAAAACCAAACATCAAATTCATATTCTGTATCGCTTGTCCGCTGGCGCCTTTAAGTAAATTGTCAATAGCGCTTGTTATCAACAAAATATCATCGTGTTTATGTAAATGAAGGTGACAATGATTGGTATTTACCACTTGTTTCAAGTGGATCTCGTTCTCTGAAACCTGTGTAAAAGGAGTTTCGGCATAAAAAGATTTGTACATTTTTTTGGCATCTTCCAGGCTTCCGTCAAACCTGGTATAACTTGTGGAAAAAATTCCCCTGGTAAAATTCCCCCGCTGCGGAAGCAGGAAAATATTGGTTTTACTGTGCTGAAGGGATTCCAGGCTCTCCCCTATTTCCCCCAAATGCTGATGGATAAAAGGTTTATACCAGGAAATGTTGTTGTTTCTCCAGCTGAAATGTGCCTTGTCATTCAATCCCACGCCCACTCCGGTACTGCCTGTTGTGGCGTTTATATGCACCTCATGCCGAAGGTTTTTTCCTTCGGCCAGGGGCAATAATGCCAACTGAATGGCAGTGGCAAAACAACCCGGATTCGCGATGAATTGCGCCTCTTGAATTTTTGATCTATATAATTCGGGCAAGCCATAAACAAATTCTTTTCCGTTGAAATTTGAATCTTCCCCAAGTCTGAAATCATTGCTCAGATCAATGATCTTTGTCTTGTCCGAAAATTGATTTTCATTTAAAAAGGAGGTTGAATTTCCGTGTCCCAGACATAAAAAAAGCACATCGACATCGGCATTTATTTCCCCGGAAAACCTCAGGTTGGTGACTCCCAGAAGATCTTCATGTGCATCGCTAACCGATTTCCCGGCTTTGGTGGTGCTATACACAAAGTCTATTTCGGCTTTTTGGTGGTTCAGCAAGATCCTGATAAGTTCCCCGCCGGTGTAGCCCGAGCCGCCTATGATTCCAACTTTGATCATTTTATTTTTTGTTTACGGATTGGTGAATTTTTGCGGCATTGGATGATATTTTGATAAAGCCTTTGGCATCATCTGCTGTCCAGGCTTTATTGACTTCACCATAGGTTCCAAACTCGGCGTTCATCAAATCGTGTGCGGATTTAATTCCGTCAATCGCAAATCTGAACGGATGTAAACTTACCCAAACCTCTCCCGAAACATTTTTTTGGGAATCTATTAAAAATGCTTCTATGTTGCGCATTACTTCATCCAGATAATTCCCCTCGTGAAGCAACATTCCATACCAGTTGGCCAAATAATCCTTATGGTGCAATTGCCATTTGGTAAGCACATGTTTTTCAAGGGTATGATGGGCTTTGATGATGATTAGCGGCGCGGCGGCTTCAAACCCAACCCGGCCTTTGATCCCAATAATGGTATCTCCCACGTGAATATCCCTTCCAATTGCATATTGGGAAGCTATTTCTTCAAGTTTTTCAATATTATCAACAGGCTTTTCCTTTTTGCCGTCTATTGCAACCAATTCTCCTTTTTCAAAAGTCAGTTTCACCTTTTGAGTTCCCAAATTGTTGAGTTTGCTGGGATAAGCATCATCTGGCAAGGGAAGGTGGGAAGTCAATGTTTCTTCCCCGCCTACGCTGGTTCCCCAGAGTCCTTTGTTGACGGAGTATTTGGCTTTGGCCCATTCAAGATTGACACCTTTACCTTTTAAATATTCAATTTCTTCTTGTCTTGCCAATTTTTTATCCCGAATAGGGGTAATAATTTCAATTTCCGGTGCCAGCACCTGGAAGATCATATCAAAACGCACCTGGTCGTTTCCGGCTCCGGTGCTGCCATGTGCAATATATTTTGCCCCGACTTTTTTTGCATATTTAACGATTTCCAATGCCTGTACAATTCTTTCGGCACTCACGGAAAGCGGATAGGTATTATTTTTTAAAACATCTCCAAAGATGAGATACTTCACGACCGTATCGTAAAAGGTCTGTACGGCATCAATAGAATGATAGGAAGCTGCTCCCAGGAGCAAAGCTTTATCTTCAATTTCTTTAATTTCCTCTTTGGTAAATCCGCCTGTATTAACGCTTACCGCATGAACTTCAAATCCTTCTTCGGCCGATAAATATTTGGTGCAATAGGAAGTGTCCAATCCACCGCTGTAGGCTAAAACTAATTTTTTCATTTTTGATTGTCTTTTTTTAAGAAAAGGGATTCCTTAATACTTTTAAGTCGTTTAAAAACCTTTCCGCTGTATTCGTGTTTGTGTGTTTTGGCTTTTCCTTTTACCGCCGGATTATAAAGCATTCCGGTGCAAAGGCACATTTTTCTGTCGGTACGGGTTAAAATATCATAATTTTTGCAGGTTTGGCAGCCTGTCCAAAACGCAGGGTCATCCGTAAGTTCAGAAAAAGTGACCGGTTCGTAGCCCAAATCGTAATTTATTTTCATGACCGCCAACCCGGTAGTGATCCCAAAGATTTTGGCTTCGGGAAATTTCTCCCTACTGTATTCAAATGTTTTACTCTTTATAGCTGTTGCCAGTCCCTGTCCCCTATAGTCTGGAACAACGATTAAACCGGAGTTGGCCACATATTTACCGTGTCCCCAATTTTCTATATAGCAAAATCCCGCAAACTTGTCGCCATCCAAGGCAATAATGGCATTCCCATTTTGAATTTTGGTAATAATATATTCCGGCGTGCGCTTGGCAATTCCTGTTCCGCGCTGTTTTGCAGATTCTTCAATAGTGTCACAAATAATTTGTGCGTATTGAATATGCGAGTTGTTGGCAATAACTACCTGCATGTTGTTTTTAATTTAAATTGATAAATAAAATGATGATTTTCTCAAAGGGGGAGTTGGACACACCTAACTCCAAAATAGTAGCACCCTTACGGGCGGCGTGAAGTAACCGGGCGGCTTGGCATAATGACAAAAACATTCATCAGAACAAAAAGTTCTGAAAAAACGTTTAATATATTAGCCTTGTTTTGCATTTTCTTATAAAAAAGTATATGTTCTTAAACTGAACAGTGCAATACTATAAAATTATTTTAACTTATGTTTTGATTGTTTGTTAAATTTTTATTTTTTTTTATGTTTATCTTAAATTCCTGCTGCAGCCTTCGCCAATTTCTCTAAGATTGTTGCTATTTGTTGAACCTGGGAATCATTTCCGGATATTCCATGCCTCTGTTGCAAATAGAGGGGGTCGTTATAGGAAATTTTTACAATTCCGTCCTGATCTTCCCATACCAACATTTTTTGAGGCAGATCTAATCCTATAGTTTGTGAATTTTGCATTAAGGGTGTTTCCAGATTAGGATTTCCAAAGATGACTCCCTTTGTTGCCCTTAGCTCCTTACCCACACTTGAGGCATTGGCCTGATGGTCCAACTGCATAAAGATATGAAGGTTTTCGTCTGAAGAAATGGCAATTTCAAGACTGGAGTAGGTTTGCTCAAAATTTTGGATGCTTTCAATAGTGATAATTCCTTCCCCGATTTCAACAATTAAATTTGCGGCCCTCTGCACCCCTGAATTTGTGGCAGTAGTGGTTAAATTTTCCATTGCCCCGGAAACCTGTCCTAAAGCTGTAGTGTCCTGAAGTTGGTATCGCGACCTCAGATAAGCCACAGAGTTGTACATCGCAAAAACCAAAGCGTCGTTATTTTCAAAAAACAGGACTTTTTGGGGCAGGTCCAAACCGATCAACTGGTTTTTTTGCAGCAGTGCGGACTCCAGATTTGGATTTGCAAAAAACACGGTTTTAGTTGGATTTAAAACCCTTCCCACAGCACGTGCATTTGCGGCGTGATCTATTTCTGCAATAATACTTATATCCTGGTTAGCATTCAAGGCCTCAATAAAATTTGAATAAGTAACCTCAAAACTATTGTCGCTTTCGGAATACCTGGTTCCCTGTACATTTAAAACATCTGTAGAAAAAACCACATCTCCGGGGTCATCATTACTGCAAGCCATCAATATCGAAACGAAGCTAAAAAGGTAAATTATTTTATTCATAAATTTATTTGTAAATAGCACAAAATTCAAGTCATAACAAGATACTAAAATATAACTTTAAGAACTTTTAACCCGGAATGTTAAGATATTTAATTCGGCATTTTTTAAATACCCCAAATAAACGGCAGCAGGGGTTTATTATCTTAAAACTTGTATCTTTATCGGCATTGAATCAATTTCATTTGCTCAAAATAACTAGCCAAAAATCATTAAAGTATGTATGTAGCTATTGCAGGAAATATTGGTGCGGGTAAAACCACGCTTACTAAATTATTGGCAAAACATTATAAATGGGAACCTCACTATGAAGATGTTGTGGAGAATCCTTATCTGGAAGATTTTTACAATAAAATGGAGCGATGGTCCTTTAATCTTCAAATTTATTTTTTGAACAGCCGTTTCCGCCAGATCTTGCAAATTCGTGAAAGCGGTAAAAAAATCATCCAGGATCGCACCATTTATGAGGATGCCTATATTTTTGCGCCAAACCTTCATGCAATGGGACTTATGGCTAACCGGGATTTTGAAAATTACAGGTCTTTATTTGATTTGATGGAAAGTGTGGTCAAGGGGCCCGATCTATTGATTTACCTTAGAAGCAGTATTCCAAACCTTGTTTCCCAGATCCATAAAAGGGGAAGGGACTATGAAAATACTATCTCAATTGATTATCTTAGTAGACTAAACGAACGCTATGAGGCCTGGATACACAATTATGACAAAAGCAATTTGCTGATAATTGATGTAGATGAAATAAATTTTGTGGACAATCCGGAAGATTTAGGAAATATTATAACCAAAATTGACGCAGAGTTGCACGGGTTGTTTTAATTTTTTTTGTTAAAAAGACAGCACCCAAGAGACCAAAACACAAGGGTTCTGCGACTTTGATGAAAAACTCCCATTTAGCTTAGCGAATTTCTTTTGAATTTTTATAAAGAACCTGAATTTCAGGTTCTTTTTTTTTATGGTAACTCTTGTTAATATTTTCCGGGAATCCCGCTTGTGTTGTCCCTCTTCAGAAATGGCTCCCAGATATATTATTGCTGAAAATAGCCAGGGAAAAATGCGATAGCCGAAACTGCCTTTTTTGTGAAAAAAAGAGGAACGTGTTCTTATTAGCGGAAAAGCAAGGACCTATTCCGAAGGATTCCTTCGGACTGATTAGGATTGTTTTCAATTCTCATAATAGCATTGCTCCGTAAAGTGCGGCTCCATAGGTTGCTGTTTTTTCATTGAGGATCGCTTTAACCGGCATTGGATCCAGGAGCTGCTCCATTCTGTCTGACTTAATAAAATTTTGGTTGAAAATTTCCTTATCAAAAGTTTTAATAATTTTTGGCACAATTCCGCCACCTATAAAAATTCCACCGGTAGCTTTTGTTTTTAATGCAAACTGATTGGCTTCCGTGGCCAGGTAGCGAACAAAAAGATCTATGGTTTCTTTACAAATAGGGTGATTTCCCTCTAAAGCAGCAGTACTTATAACGGCCGCCGGATCTTCCTGTAAAATTCGCTCTTGAAACCAGGTTGGTTCTTTTATTCCCCTGGAATTTATAAGGAATTGGTAAATGTCATATATTCCAGGACCGGAGATGATTCTTTCCCAGCTTACCAATCCATATTTTTCATGCAAGAAATGCCATAAATCAGCGTCAAATTTATTCCTGGGACTAAATTCGGAGTGACCACCTTCGGTGGCAAATGGATGATAGGCCTTTCCATCCCAAAATAATCCTGCTTCACCAAGTCCTGTACCAGGGGAAATAATGACGGCATTTCCGGGTATTTCCGATCCTTTTCTTATTTCCTCAAAATCGGATTCTTCCAGCGCGCCCAATCCAAAAGCATTGGCTTCCATATCATTTATAATCGCAACATTCCTAATGCCAAGTTCCCTACGGATCTCTTTTTCATCGATTATCCAGGGAAAATTTGTCCCCTTTACAATGCCTTTATTAACCGGCCCTGCAACTCCAAGACACATACTGTCTATTTTCAGAAGATCCCCATTTTTAAATTTCTTGACAATTTCCTGAAAAGAGGAGTGATCTTTAGTGATATAGGATTTTTGTTTTATTGGTTTGAGGGCTCCATCATCCATTTGATAAAGCGATAAATTGATCTTTGTACCTCCAACATCAGCGGCCATCACACGGCCTGATAATTTTTTGAGATCTTTCTGCTTCGGAAAAGCAAGCGGAAACTTATAGTTGCCTTGATGGTTGTATTTAAATCCTATAGATCGTTCCATAAATATTGACTAAAATTTCAGGGAATACCGTTTAAATATACAATAAAATCAACGTACCGGTAAAAACCTAAAAGGATTGTAAATATGTTCCGCCAAAATCGAAAAATCACAATTTCATAAATATCAGCTGTTTAGATGGTTAAATAATATATCTTTACGAGGTTTAGATGCTTTTAAAAATTAATTATATGCGAGTTTCTGTAACACGAAAAGACATCAAATTTCTTCCGGATTCCAGTCGGATCATAGCCAGATTTTTTATGAGTGGGGAGTTAAGGACCCAGCAACTCATTATGAGAGTCATCAACCTTCAAGATGACAAAGTGAACTTGGCCCTGGAACAAACCTTAAGGGAATTTGCAAACCGGCACCGGAATATCTCCAGCGTTTTTTTGAATCATGCTATGGAAATACAGGACATCATTGAGGAAATGAAAATAAATTTTGACGACTTGTCTTTAGAACGTAAAATGTTGATAGGAGCATACTGTACCAGTGAATATGCTATAGAATCTGCTGCAATTTTCAATCCTTCGATAATAGAAGATTTAGATCAAACCTATTTGAAACCAGGGGAAAAGCGAGTGATTATTTCCTTTCGGGCTACAGGAGAAGGTCATGTTTCCTCATTGGTATTTAGAAGAGCAATCCTGGACAATAATAATGACTTAATAATTAGCCGGATTGGTGAAAACATCGATGTGCCGGTGATCTCCCATAAGAAATTATACAATAAGGAACGATTTTCTAAAAGGATGAAGGAAATGAATATTCCTGAGGAATATTCGAAAAATATCATGAGTGGGCTCCCAGATGAATTCGAATATCATTTATTGAAAAGTGAAGTAGAGAGAGTTTTGCGTAATAACGAAATATCCACAGATAATCAAATTGCACTTGAAGAGATGACCTGGCTTGTAGACTCGTTCTACGATATTAAATTCCACAAAGATTACGATCTTACTGAACGGGTGATTTTCCCTATCTCAGATGCTGAAAAGAGTGGGATAGAAGATGCGAGGTTTGTACATTTTACCGATGATGATAAAAGTGTTAAAATTTTCGCAACCTATACAGCTTATAATGGCACACATATCCTTCCCAAGCTGATCTCTACAGAAGATTTTTATACGTTCAGGGTAATGCCGATGCATGGAAATGGTGCAAGAGACAAGAATTTGGCGTTATTTCCAAGAAAGATCAAAGGAAAATATGCTATGCTTGCAAGGGTGGATGGTGTAAATAATTATATCATGTTTTCAGACAGAACAACGCTTTGGAATAAACCTAAAATTATCCAACAACCTAAATATCCCTGGGAGTTTACCCAAATAGGGAATTGCGGATCCCCCTTATGGACAGAAGAAGGCTGGTTAGTTATCACTCATGGAGTTGGAACCATGCGCCGATATTGCATAGGTGCTTCCTTGTTTGATCTGGATGATCCTTCAAAAGAAATAGGCCGTCTTGAAGAACCACTGCTCACACCAATGGAACATGAAAGGGAAGGCTATGTACCCAATGTGGTTTATTCCTGCGGATCGCTTATTCATAACAACAATCTTATTCTACCCTATGCCGTATCAGATTATTCTTCTACGTACGGTGTTGTAGACATGACTGAATTACTGGATGCTCTAAAAAGATCGAAAAAGGCCTAAAGTATTGGTATGGGAAGACAAAACTTTTACATCCGATACTGATTCCTATTAAGGGGAGGATTTCCTTATGTCCTCAAAATAGGGCATACTTTTTTCTTCAACACACTTAGCGGCATAAAGGTATAAGGCAGCACTCCAGGTTTGTCAATCCTGCAGAACAAGCAGCACAGAACTTTGCCATAATACGTTCTGTAATAGGCACTACAATCAAAAACGGATTAAATGTGCCGGAAGCCTTGGCTCTTATATAAATTTGATCTTCTAACCACAGACTGATTAGTTACAACAAAAAATCCCCGCCATTACGACGGGGATTTTTTGAAAATTTTAATACTGAATTATTTTATAATTGCTGAATTTGAGCTTCAACCTCAGCTTTGGTACCTCTGAAGGTTTTTTCTTCAACATTGGTTTTTCCGTTTTCTGTGGTGGTTATCGTAACTTTCGCTACGGTTTCATCCCCTTCCAAAGACATAATTACCTGAACTTCCTTTGAAATTGATTGTCCTTCAACCTCGCTCATTTCTATAATGGTGGCACCTTCAGGAGCAACAGGAACTTTGCTTATGGCTTGTCCTCCCAAAATTGGAGCAAGCACCAAGCCTATCAAACAGGTAAGTTTGATCAGGATGTTCATAGACGGACCTGAAGTGTCTTTAAACGGATCTCCAACTGTATCTCCGGTTACGGCTGCTTTGTGAGCCTCAGAGCCTTTGTAAGTCAACTCTCCGTTGATCATTACCCCAGCTTCAAAAGATTTTTTAGCGTTATCCCAGGCGCCACCAGCGTTGTTTTGAAATATTGCCCAAAGCACACCGCTCACGGTCACTCCGGCCATATAACCTCCAAGCATTTCGGCGATCAACAATTTATCATATCCAAAAAGCATTGGCACCAGTGCGATAGCGATAGGGAAACCTATGGTCAACAAACCAGGCAAGCGCATCTCTTTCAAGGCAGCTTCAGTAGAAATTGCGACACATTTATCGTATTGCGGTTTACCCGTACCTTCCATTATCCCGGGGATCTCCCTGAATTGACGGCGTACTTCCTCTACCATTTTCATAGCTGCTTTCCCTACAGATTTCATGGCCAGGGCTGAAAATACTACAGGCACCATTCCTCCCACAAACAACATAGCCAATACAGGAGCTTTAAAGATGTTTATCCCATCTATTCCTGTTAAGGTTACATAAGCGGCAAAAAGTGCCAGGGAAGTCAATGCAGCCGAAGCTATAGCAAAACCTTTTCCTGTAGCGGCAGTAGTGTTTCCAACAGAATCTAAAATATCGGTGCGTTCCCGAACTTCACCGGGCAATTCACTCATTTCAGCAATTCCACCGGCGTTATCGGAAATTGGACCAAAAGCATCAATCGCCAATTGCATAGCTGTAGTGGCCATCATTGCTGAAGCTGCCAAAGCAACTCCGTAAAATCCTGCAAAAGCATAAGAAGCGACAATTGCACTGGCAAAAAGTAAGATTGAAGCGAAGGTAGAGATCATTCCCGTAGCCAAACCTGCTATTATATTGGTTCCCGCTCCGGTACTCGAGTTTTGAACTATTGCCATTACCGGTTTTTTACCCAATCCTGTATAGTATTCGGTTACTGCAGATATAAGCCCGCCAACTCCAAGTCCTACAAGGGTTGCATAAAACACCCGCATGGAAGAAATTGTATTGAGTTCATAACCTTCTACCCCACCTACAAAAAATCTCATGGTCATAGTTTCAGGTAACATCCATCTTACCAAAAAGAAACAGGCAACTGCCACCAAAGCTATAGAAACCCAGTTTCCGATATTCAAAGCCTTCTGAACCTCTGCTTCTTTTGCATTCTTATTGGATATTTTCACCATTAAAGTTCCCATAATGGAAATGATGATTCCTATTCCTGCAATCGACATTGGCAAAAGGATTGGCCCAATACCACCAAAACCCTGGCTTACAATATCGCCACCCATGTCACGAATGACATAATTTCCAAGTACCATAGCCGCTAAAACGGTAGCTACGTAACTTCCAAATAAATCGGCACCCATTCCGGCAACATCACCTACGTTATCGCCAACATTATCGGCGATCGTTGCGGGGTTACGCGGGTCGTCTTCCGGGATCCCGGCTTCAACTTTTCCTACCAAATCGGCACCAACATCGGCGGCTTTTGTATAAATACCTCCACCCACACGGGCAAAAAGCGCTATAGATTCAGCTCCAAGGGAAAATCCCGCCAAGGTTTCCAGCACCACGGTCATCTGTTCTGTATTGGTCCATACCCCACCCATAAAATAATGGAAAAAGAATATAAAAAAAGAGGTAAGTCCAAGTACCGCCAAACCTGCTACTCCAAGTCCCATCACTGTTCCTCCTGAAAAGGAAACTTTTAAAGCCTGGGGTAAACTGGTACGGGCTGCCTGGGTAGTACGCACATTGGTTTTTGTGGCGATTTTCATCCCCATATTTCCGGCAAGCGCAGAAAAAACCGCACCAAAAATAAAAGCCACTACGATAAGCCAGTGGGTTGTGGGAACTATAAAAGAGACTGCCGCCAAAGCAACACTGGCGATAATCACGAAATATGTTAACAACTTATATTCGGCATTAAGGAAGGCGAGTGCTCCTTCATAGATATGTGAGGCAATTTCATGCATCTTTCCGTCTCCGGCATCCTGTTTTAAAACCCAGGATCTTTTGACCCACATAAACCCGAGCCCCACCAATGCCAGAATAGCCGGCATATAAATCATCATTGATTCCATAGTAAATTGTTAATGTTTAGTTAATGGAGTAAATGTAGTAAATGTAGTAAATCAATGATAATTAAAAAAGCAATAACCTTTTAAGATTATTGCTTTTAATTTTTTAAAAATAAGGATGAAAATTTCAGGTTAAATTCCAAACCTGTTTTTATCTCCCTCGTAATTTTTATATCGATCTATACACTGTTGTATGATTATTTTTGCCTCAGCTAAATCACCCCAACCGCCAACATCTACTTTCTTTTTTTCAAGGTCTTTATATACCTTGAAAAAATGTTCGATCTCTTTTAACAAGTGGCCGTTCAATTCATAAAGATCATTAATTTTGTTCCATACGGGATCCGACACCGGGACACAAATAATTTTTTCGTCAGGTCCTTTTTCATCCGCCATATGGAATACCCCAATAGGCTTTACTTCCATGACAATCCCGGGAAAAGTAGGTTCAGTAACCAACACAAGCACGTCCAGCGGATCGCTATCCAAAGCCAAAGTATTTGGTATAAAACCGTAATCTGCAGGATACATCATGGAAGAAAAGATCATCCGGTCATACCGGACTTTCTTCAATTTAAAATCATATTCATACTTGTTTCTACTCCCTTTTGGGATCTCTATCAATACATCAAAAGTCTCAGACATTTTTCTTTATTTTTTATTCAATTTCAAGGCAGCGAATATAATGATTTTCAACCGTATAAACGGCATTTAAAAATGGAAACCAAAAGAGGCGGTTACCCCAAAGGACCGGGCATCAGGATTATCGAAATAATTTCCGCGATAATGAGCATCTATCCTTATAAATTTAAAAATATTCCCCACTCCCACACTATATTCATAATAAGGCTGATTATCCGGTGCTATCAGCGGCAAACCCGATGCATCCAAATTTTTGTTTTCTTCGGAAATTTCTCCCCACACTCCTCTTATTCCGACAATTTCCCGAAGATTCAGGTCACGAAGTAAAGGGATCCTTGACAAGAACCTACCATTAAAATTGTGTTCAAAATGCACCGCTACATAAGTATCGGTTACAAATTCATAGAAGTTCAACAAAGGAAAGGTGTTGTAAAGTGCAAAATATGTTTGGTTGCCCGGCACCACGCTCAGCAATCCCAAGGGGACTTCCCCAAATATTTTACCGGCCTCAATACTGGCATTGGCTTTTCCAAAACCCCCAATAAAAAAAGGTTGATCGTAAAAAAACTGGACTTTCTTATAATCGAAATCACTGTTTAATACATCTTTCACTCCAAGGCTGTAATTCAGGAATAAGGTGGGAAAATCCCCCTCGTTCACGGTGTTCCGCTCCACCCCAAATCCCGATGTCTTTTTTCCGGGAGTATAAGTGAAAATGGTTGAAATTTCAATTTGATTTATTTCTGAACCTGTTTGGGTGCGTGCTTCATCTAAATAATAATCCAGGCTAAAAGTGGGAGAGGCCGGTTTTAAAATTCTATAAGAAGCTCCAACCCGGACATTAAAATTATGGAAAGGCTCAATTTCCAAAGCCATTATTGACAAATTGATCGAACTCAATTTATCGTTATCACCTACATTTATAAGAGATGAGGAAGCCAAACTCCTTCCAAGTATATCTGTAGAATTTGTCAGGCTCGCGCCCAATTGTTCCACATCGCGACGGTTGCCCCCGGAAATGGTCAATCTGGACTTTTTATCCAGCAATATCTTTCCCGAAATTCCGTATTTGAACTTTTGGTCCTTTAGTCCATAAGCACCATAGCCTTCTATTCGCCAGGAATCGTTAAAGCCAAAATAGGTGCGGCCTCCGCCCCGTAATCGAAAGCCTTCCACTTCATTATAACCAATGATGGAATAAATGGGGCCATAATCCCACCCGTTAAATTCCACATATCCAGTGGCCAAAGTCTTGGTGAGGTTAAAAATCCTTTGAAAAGCTTTTACCGTTTGAAGGGTATCTATCATTTTATATACTCCGCGCTGATTTTCACTAAGAGGTTCCAGCCTGTTTTCGATCCAAAATTCATCGTCGCGGTTGTACACCTGTTCATGAAATTCTATCACCTTTTGGTCGTAATAGTCATCAGGACGCTTAAGGTTAAATTTGTAATTATCATACAGGACCGTTCGTTTTCCATAAATTCCCCGGGCGTCTTCCTTTTTTTGAAAGGAAAAATCGGCCATAAAAAAGTCCCTTTTTATCAAGAAGATCGAATCGTTCAGGACTTCAAATTCCTTTTCGATATAAACCCCTTTAACCCAGTTAACATTGGCGTCATCGGCCATTTCCATTTTAATTTTGGCGATGGCCCAGGTGGTATCGTTTACCCAAAAATCGCCTTTAAAGGTCAATTCGTTCTTTCTTCGGGGATAATAAACAATCTTATAACACCATTTGTCACCTATAAAGGCAGTATCGGCAAGCACATAATTGTAATTGTCGATGCCTGTGGTGGAAAGCGGACTTATAAAACTTTTGTCAAAAAATTTCAGGTAATTGTCATATACATCCACTTCCCTGTAGATATCCTTTATTCCGGAAATGAGGGTTTGGTTGTTATTGAACCCTGAGTTTTTATTCCCAAGAAGATCTTCCCTTTTCTTTCCCGTTAAATTATCGCCCGATACTTGCATCGCAGATTCATTGATGAAAATGGGCAAATAGGTTTTTCCAGTAACCCTATTGGTATCAAGGTTATCAAAAATAAATTCCATTCCATTAAAAACCCGGTTTTCCATCAAAGTGCTGTCAATTCTATTCAGGTCAAATTCCAGTTTTTCGTATTTTCGGTATTGATACTGATCGAATTTTTTAACCCCGTTTTGCCTTCGGTTTTCCCAAATTTTTCTCAGGATATCCAAGGCGGGATTATTTTTTTTGGAGGTTTTTCCCTGGTAGATCACCACTTCAGATAAAGATTCTGCCTCCTCCTCTAAAATTACTTTCAAATTAAGGTTATCCCCTTTCTTCAAAGGAAGAACAAGAGGTTTATATCCTACAAAGGAAAATTCAACTGAATCGTAATTTTTATCTGATATTAAATAAAATTTCCCTTCTTCAGTAGTAGTTGTCCCTTCAGTTGAATTTAGAAAAATTACATTGGCAAAAGGCACAGAGAGGCCATTTTTATCTACTAAAACGCCACTGACCCTGGTTTGTGACCAGGCTGAAAGTGAAATTAAAAAGACGGTAAAAAAAATAATTTGCCTCATATATATGAACAAAAAAAGCTTCATCTATACAAATGAAGCTTTAATAGTAAGTTGACCGGTTTATTTGTAAAGCACTTTTTTCACGGCTTTAACAACATCACCGCTATTTGGCAACCATTCCTTAAGCAATTCCGGAGAATAAGGCGCGGGAGTATCGGCTGTATTTATTTTAATGATCGGTGCATCCAGGTAATCAAATGCATGCATTTGAACGTGATAGGTTATTTCGGTCGATACGTTTCCAAAAGGCCAGGCTTCTTCCAAAATCACCAAACGGTTGGTTTTTTTAACCGATTTTAAGATCGTCTCATAATCCAATGGTTTCACGGTTCGCAAATCGATGATCTCGCAGGAAATATTTTCTTTTTCCAATTGATCGGCCGCTTTGTAGGCTTCCTTGATAATTTTTCCAAAGGAAACTATAGTGACATCGGTTCCTTCCCGTTTTATATCGGCTACTCCAATTGGAATGGTGTATTCTTCTTCCGGCACTTCTCCTTTATCGCCATACATTTGCTCACTCTCCATAAAAATTACAGGATCGTTATCGCGAATAGCCGATTTTAAAAGTCCTTTGGCATCATAAGGATTTGATGGAACAACTACTTTTAATCCGGGACAATTTGCAAACCAGCTCTCAAAAGCTTGCGAGTGGGTTGCTCCCAACTGACCTGCAGAACCGGTTGGCCCACGAAAAACGATTGGAATATTAAATTGCCCACCGCTCATTTGGCGCAATTTGGCCGCATTATTTATTATTTGATCTATCCCTACCAAAGCAAAGTTAAAGGTCATATATTCAACAATTGGCCTGTTGCCTATCATAGCGCTCCCAATTGCAATTCCTGAAAAACCAAGTTCTGAGATTGGCGTGTCAATAACCCGTTCCGGTCCAAATTCATCCAACATGCCTTTTGAAGCTTTGTAAGCTCCATTATATTCGGCAACCTCTTCTCCCATTAGGTAAACGCTCTCATCTTTGCGCATCTCCTCGCTCATTGCCTGTTGGATAGCTTCTCTAAATTGAATTGTCTTCATTATATAGTAATATGTTATTATCTAATTCCAAAATGCAAAAATAGCAATTCGGGAAAGTTTATACTACTACTTCACCATAAAATATTTGTTATGCGCGCATAGTAAATATTTTATAAAATTGTTTATCTTCGTAAACAGTAATGTAAAATATCTTAAAAAGACTTAATAGATGAAAATATTAGTGTGTATAAGCCACGTACCGGACACTACCTCAAAAATCAATTTTACCGATAACAACACGAAATTTGATACCAGTGGAGTGCAATTTGTGATCAACCCCAACGACGAATTTGGTCTTACCCGGGCCATGTGGTTTAAGGAAAAACAAGGCGCCACCGTTGACGTAATAAATGTAGGTGGACCGGAAACAGAACCAACCCTTCGCAAAGCATTAGCCATAGGCGCCGACAGTGCCATACGGGTAAATACTCCCGCAATCGATGGTTTCCAGGTCGCCAAACAATTGGCCAAAGTTGCAAAAGATGGGGAATATGACCTTATTATTGCAGGTAGGGAATCTTTAGACTATAACGGAGGAATGGTGCCAGGAATGTTGGCCGCATTGCTCAACGCAAATTTTGTGAACACCTGTATTGGTCTTGAAGTTGAAGGTGAGAAAGCCACGGCCATTCGCGAAATCGATGGAGGAAAGGAAACCCTGACCACATCTTTTCCATTGGTTATTGGAACACAAAAAGGACTCGTAGAAGAAAGTGATTTGCGGATTCCCAATATGAGGGGAATTATGCAGGCAAGAAAAAAACCATTAAATGTTGTTGAACCTATAGAGACAACTACCCCGACATCTATCGAGATATTTGAAAAACCGGCTCCAAGAGGCGCGATCAAATTAATTGATGCTGATAATTTAGACGAATTGATCAACTTGCTCCACAACGAGGCAAAAGTGATCTAACAAGAGACAAATTAATCTCAAGTCTTATAAAAAATCATAAATAAAATAAAACCTCACAGGTTTTAAAAACAGAAATAAAAAAAATAGAAAGATGTCAGTATTAGTATATACAGAATCAGAAGAAGGAAAATTCAAAAAAGCGTCTTTGGAAGTTGCTTCTTACGCCAAAGAAGTTGCTAAAATACTTCAAACCACAGTTACCGCAGTCACTTTTAATACCAAAGATGCTTCGGAACTTAAAAATTACGGGGTAGACAAAGTATTGAACATAACCAATGAAAAATTGGGGAATTTCAATGCAGAAGCTTACGCTGATGTTTTAAAACAGGCTGCTGAAAAGGAAGGATCCAAGGTTGTGATTTTAAGTCAATCGGCTAACAGTAAATATGTGGCGCCGCTTCTGGCCGTTCATTTAAATGCCGGTTATGCTTCCAATGTTGTGGGCTTGCCTGAAAGCAACGATCCTTTTACAGTGAAACGATCCGCTTTTACCAATAAAGCCTTCAGTCATACAAAAATTAACACCGATATCAAGATTATCGGTTTATCAAATAATTCCTTCGGATTAAAAGAAAATCAAGGCAATGCAACTGCTGAAGAATTTGGTCCAACTTTATCTGAAGCAGATTTTTCAGTAAAAGTCATCAATGTTGATAAAGCAAAAGACAAAGTCACCATAGCCGATGCCGATATTGTGGTTTCAGGAGGTCGTGGTCTTAAAGGCCCTGAAAACTGGGGGATGGTCGAAGATCTTGCCGATACATTAGGAGCGGCTTTGGCCTGTTCTAAACCGGTGAGCGATATGGGTTGGAGGCCTCACAGCGAACACGTGGGACAAACCGGAAAACCGGTAGCTTCAAATTTGTATATCGCTATAGGAATTTCAGGTGCAATCCAGCATTTGGCAGGTGTAAATGCCTCAAAGGTGAAAGTTGTGATCAATAATGACCCCGAAGCTCCTTTTTTCAAGGCTGCAGACTACGGTGTTGTAGGTGATGCCTTTGAAATTGTGCCAAAATTAACGGAAAAACTAAAAGAATTTAAAGCTAAAAACGCATAATTTTTTTAACTTGCAAGTCATTACTGGGCTGTCTGAATTTGGTAAAATAACTTTATCCGGACAAGCCCTTTTAATTTATTGATATATGAGTTTAGTACGCCTTACGATTAAAGGAATATCTTATAGTCAAACACAAAATGGCGCCTATGCACTCATTCTAAGTGAGGTGGATGGTGAAAGAAAATTGCCTATTGTAATTGGTGCTTTTGAAGCCCAATCCATTGCTATTGCTCTGGAAAAGGAAATCAAACCCCCACGGCCATTGACCCATGATCTATTCAAAAATTTTTGCGACAGGTTTGAAATTGTTGTAAAACAAGTAATCATTCATAAACTGGTAGACGGGGTATTTTATTCAAGCCTTATTTGCGAAAGGGACAAAATTGAAGAAATTATTGATGCCAGGACCAGCGATGCCATAGCTTTGGCTTTGCGGTTTAATGCGCCAATATTTACTTATAAAAATATTTTGGACAAAGCCGGGATCTTTTTAAAAGGTGAACCGGGTGCTGAGGAACTTTCCACCAAGGAAGATGTTGAGATTACCGATATATTTACTGAAAACAAAGAATCGGAAGGAGCCAATTATAAAAACTTGTCTGTAGACGAACTTGAAACCTTGCTCTCGCAAGCAGTTAAAAATGAAGATTACGAGAAAGCCGCCAGAATTAGAGATGAGATTTCAAAACGCAACTAAGTTTTTTTTGTAAATGACGAAATATTGGTATTGCCTGTTCTTTTTTTTATTCGGAATTTTTGCTGTCCATTCTCAAAATCTATCAAAAGACTGGAGCTTTCAGTCAGCTGAAAAGTCCGGCGAAATTCAAAACGATTTTTCCCCTGAAGATAGATTATCATTAACCGATGGCCATTTCGAGATCAAATCGGCCAGCGATGATACAATCAAATCCCAGGGCGATTACCTTTACCAAAATAACCTTTTGGTGTTTTTCTACAACCCACCCAACGATACTATCCGGAAATTCCGAATTTCGGAAATCAGTGATAGTTCCCTTATTATTTCAGACAATTACAATACCTACAATTTTAAGGAAAGACATCAACTCTTGGAAGAGGTTGTTCCTGTACAAGCCACAAAAAAAATCATCCCAAGTGCCGGAATTTCCTTCAGCAGCCTCTGGCGCGGTCTATTGGGAATGATGGCATTGCTGCTTATCGCCTACTTTTTTAGCAGCAATAAAAAAGCCATTAACTGGAAAACGGTTTTAATAGGTCTTGCATTGCAAATGCTGCTTGCCATTGGGGTTTTAAAAATAACCTTCATCAAGAATATCTTCGAATTTGTTGGGAAGATATTTGTGCTAATTCTGGATTTCACCCGTGCCGGAAGTGAATTCTTATTGGGGGGAATGATGAACATTGACAGTTTCGGCTTTATTTTCCTGTTCCAGGTATTGCCAACCATCATCTTCTTTTCAGCACTCACTTCGGTGTTGTTTTACCTGGGGGTTATTCAGGTAGTTGTAAGAGGTATGGGCTGGGTTTTAAGCAAGCTGATGGGAATTTCCGGAGCAGAAAGTTTAAGCGTTGCCGGAAATATATTCTTGGGACAAACCGAAGCACCTTTAATGATCAAGGCCTATCTGGAACGCATGAACCGTTCTGAAATATTACTTGTAATGATTGGTGGGATGGCCACTGTGGCCGGAGGGGTTTTGGCGGCTTATATAGGTTTCTTGGGCGGTGATGATCCCGCATTACGCCTGCAATTTGCAAAACACCTGCTCGCAGCCTCGGTGATGGCAGCACCGGGAGCCATAGTTATTTCAAAAATATTATTGCCGCAACAGGAACCTGTCAACACCAATGCAGAGGTTTCTTCGGAAAAAATCGGGTCCAATATCCTGGATGCCATAGCAAACGGAACTACCGAAGGATTGAAACTCGCTGCCAATGTAGCGGCTATGTTATTGGTTTTTATAGCCTTTATAGCCATGATCAATTACATTCTTGGCTGGCTTGGCGGTATTACTACCCTAAATTCAGTAATGGCCGAATATACCCCCTATTCAAAAATCTCCATCGAATCTGTTTTAGGGATTATTTTTGCCCCGCTTATGTGGCTTATTGGAGTTGCGAAAGAAGATATGATGCTGATGGGACAATTGCTGGGAATAAAACTCGCCGCCAGTGAATTTGTGGGCTATATCCAATTGGCCGAATTAAAAAACCCCATGAACGCCTTGAGCTTAAATTACGAAAAGTCGATTATCATGGCCACCTATATGCTGTGCGGGTTCGCGAATTTTGCTTCAATAGGAATTCAAATTGGAGGAATTGGTTCGCTGGCGCCCGGAAAACGAAAAATGCTTTCGGAATTCGGAATGAAAGCCCTTTTAGGGGGAACAATCGCTTCCCTGCTATCTGCAACTATCGCCGGGATGCTTATCGGGTAAAAATTATTTTTACCTTTAATTATTATCAATAATTCCATCGATTCAGGTTCAAATTAAACTTCAATTCCATATTTTAGCATTTATCAAATTTGCCGTTTAAACAATTAAAATGCTAATTTAAATCAGGAGCTGCTCCAAAAAAGCAATCAATAAAGTGTTATGAAACATCCATTAGAAAAATTTTCTAACATAGGGGAATGATTTTATGGATGTTACATCCCGAATTATCGGGACAAGTTATATCCGCTAAAACAATAATATAAACAGATGAAACAATATCACGATCTATTAAAACACGTTTTAGAGAACGGAATTCAAAAGGGCGACCGTACCGGTACAGGCACCAAAAGCGTATTTGGATACCAGATGAGGTTTGACCTTAACGAAGGTTTTCCAATGGTTACCACCAAAAAACTCCATTTAAAATCTATTATTCACGAACTGCTCTGGTTTTTAAACGGCGATACCAATATTAAATACCTTCAGGAAAACGGGGTGAAAATCTGGAATGCCTGGGCAGATGAAAACGGGAATCTTGGACCAATTTATGGCCACCAATGGCGTAACTGGAACGGCGAGGAAATAGACCAGATAAAGGAAGTTGTGGAAACATTAAAACAAAATCCCAACAGTCGCAGGATGATGGTTTCAGCCTGGAACCCTTCGGTTTTACCGGACACTTCCAAATCTTTTTCAGAAAATGTCGCCAATGGGAAAGCAGCATTGCCGCCCTGTCATGCTTTTTTCCAATTTTATGTGAGCCCGCCGCTTCCTGAAGCTGGAGAAAATGCAAAACCGCGTTTATCGCTGCAATTATATCAACGCAGCGCCGATATATTCCTGGGAGTTCCTTTTAATATCGCCTCCTATGCCCTGTTTACAATGATGATGGCGCAGGTATGCGATTATGAACCGGGAGATTTTATTCACACCTTTGGAGATGCCCATATATATAACAATCATATTGAACAAGTTGAACTTCAGCTATCCAGGGAATTCAGGCCATTGCCTGTTATGAAGATCAATCCAGAGATCAAAGATATTTTCAGCTTTAAATTTGAAGATTTCAGTCTGGAAAATTATGATCCACATTCACATATTAAAGGCAAAGTTGCCGTTTAAACCTACTTATGAAAAAAATTATTTTAGTTTCAGCCATTTTCTTATTTACCAGCTTATCCTTTGCCCAGGAAGGGGTGAAAGTTGAAGGCAATTCCATATCAACGAGAGAAATCGCTCCTGTTTGGCCGGGTTGTGAAGGCAGTGAATTGTCTTCAAAAGACTGTTTCAATAAAAAATTAAACCTGCATATCAAAGAGAACTTCAAATATCCGAGGGATACCAAAGGAGGTTTTATAAGGGGAAAATCGACGATCAGCTTTTCCATAGACCAAAACGGGAAAGTTGCCGATGTATCGGCTGTTGGGCCTGAAAAAGCCGTAAATCAGGAAGCCATTAGAATAGCCAAATTATTTCCAAAAATGAAACCAGGCTATAGTGGCGGAAAACCTAAAACAATCCAATATAAAATGGCTTTTAATTTTTAAATTAAGGGCCTTCCTTACTTTAACTATGCATTAACTTTTGATCATTTATATGGCTCCCAAAAAATTGTAACTTTGATTGGCAACCTTGAAATCCTACCAGTTTTATGATCTCAAAAGACGATTTATTCAGTTTATTCATTGAAACCCGTGCGGACACTGAATTTATATGTTCCTTCTTGGAGACGGAAGATTACGTGGTACAACCCATTGTCGATGTTTCTCCTCCCAAATGGCATTTGGGCCATACCACCTGGTTTTTTGAAGAATTTGTGCTGAAGAAATATCAAAAAGATTATATCCTTTTTGATGAACACTCAGCCTACGTTTTTAATAGTTATTACGAAAGCGTCGGCGATAAAGTCGTGCGCACAGACCGTGGAAATTTATCACGCCCTACTGTTTCCTGGGTTTACAAATACAGGAACTATGTAACAAAAGCACTTTCCGATTTTTTTGAAGGATCAAAATCTTTATCTGACGAAATTTTAGCAGTGATAGAAATTGGCTGTCACCACGAGAAACAACATCAGGAGCTGCTTTATACAGATATAAAATATATTTTGGGAAACAATCCGTTATTACCTAAATACAACGATGAGTTTAAGGAAAATCCCATTCGGAATTTTAAACAGGAATGGCTAAAGATTTCTGAAGGTATTTATCAAATTGGGCATAAGGGCAATTCGTTCTGCTACGACAACGAACTGGGGCTTCACAAAACTTATGTGAACAATTTTGAGATTTCCAATAAACTTGTCACCAATGCCGAATACCTTGAATTTATGGAAGCCGGGGGTTACAAGGATGTGCTTTTATGGCATGCGGAAGGTTGGGATTGGGCAAATAACAATAAGATCCTGGCTCCTTTTTACTGGCATAAGATAAATGGAGAATGGCATCAATATACATTACAAGGGCTTAAAAAATTAAATTACAACGCTCCTCTTACCCACGTTTCCTATTACGAAGCTTTTGCCTTTGCGCAATGGAAAGGCATGCGCCTTCCAACAGAATTTGAATGGGAAATTGCCCAAAAGCATTTTGATTGGGGAAGCCGTTGGGAATGGACCGAAAGTGCATATTCCCCCTACCCTGATTACCAAAAAGCCGATGGCGCCTTAGGTGAATACAACGGTAAATTCATGGTAAATCAAAAAGTGCTTCGGGGAGCTTCTGTTGCAACTTCAAAAAACCATACCCGCGCTACTTACCGCAACTTTTTCCATCCACATTTAAGATGGCAATTCACCGGTGTAAGATTGGCTAAATAATCCGAATTTAGAACAATGAAAAATACAATAAAGACAATTTTCACCTCTGCTTTTGAAGAAGATGTTTATAAGGGGTTGACCAATCATCCCAAATATTTATTTTCAAAATACATTTACGATAAGAGAGGTGATAAATTGTTTCAGGATATCATGAACCTGCCGGAATATTACCTTACCAACTGCGAATATGATATTCTAAAAAACCATGCCGTAGAAATTGCCGGGTCTTTCAATGCGCCTGATGGTTTCGATCTAATTGAATTGGGGCCGGGAGACGGCAAAAAAACCAAGGTTTTGCTGCGTCATCTGGTTGAAAATAAAATAGATTTCGAATATTTACCCATCGATATCAGCCAAAATGCTTTGGAAGAGCTGGAAACCTCACTTAAAAATGAGATCCCTCAATTAAAGGTGAAAATCCAGCAAGGAACTTATTTTCAGATCCTTGAAAAATTAACCGATTTCAATGCACGAAAAAAGGTGATCATGATGTTGGGATCCAATATTGGGAATCTGTTGCATCAGGAGGCCATCGATTTTCTGAAGCATGTCAACGCAGCAATGAACCCGGAAGACATGCTCTTTATGGGGTTTGATCAAAAGAAACACCCGCAAACCATCCAGGATGCATACAACGACAAAACGGGCATAACCGAAGCATTTAACAAGAATCTCCTTGTTCGTATAAATTCTGAATTGAAAGCAAATTTTGACACCGATGCTTTTATGCACTGGGAAACCTACGATCCCGAAACCGGGACTGCCAAGAGCTTTTTGGTTAGCCAAAAAGAACAAGAGGTGAAAATAGGGGAATTGGGACTTAAGATACATTTTGATGCCTGGGAAACCATACATACCGAGATTTCCCAAAAATATGATGATCATATAGTGGATTGGCTGGCAGATCAATCGGGTTTAAAGGTTTCCGGCTCTTTCACCGATGAGAAAGGCTATTATAAAAATTATATTTTAGTCAGGCTTTAAATACTGCCGAAGGGTTTTTATCAAAATATTCAATTCTTCTTCAGTATTAAAATAATGAAAACTCAGTCTTATGCCCTGCCCTCTCAGGGAACAGAGAATATTTTCATTTCTCAGGAAATCATATAATTGAGTATCGCCTTTTATGTTGAATCTGGAAGAATGTTGGCTTCGTTTTTGGACCATTTCTTCCAATAGATCCAATTCCGAGAATTGTTGTTTCGCCAGCTTGCTTAAATTTGAAACCCGTTCTTCCACAAGCTCCATCCCTATCTCCTTCAAAAATTTCAGCGCGGTTTTTAAACTTCCAAAATTGAGCGTATCCTGATGCCCCGGTTCAAACTTCCCAATAAAATTACCCTCATGAGCCTTGTATTTTCCTTGCAGGGAATTGAATCCGCAGCTTTTGGGGAAAATTATTTCCGGCACCTTTTCCTGGAAAAGCATAAAAGCATTCCCGTAACCTCCATTCAGCCACTTATAACTGCTTGCTATTAAAACATCCAATATAGACGCATCAAAATCGAATTTTTCGGTACCGCAATATTGGGTGCCATCGGCAATAAAGAGGGTGTTCGGGAATTTTTCTTTTAAACTCCTAAGAAAATCAATGCTGAGCTTGATCCCGCTGATATATTGTACAATGCTAAAAGCAAAAACATCCGGTTTGTGATCCTCTAAAGCTTCTTCTATATTCAGTTCTATATTTTCATCGATCGCGGCAGTGCACACCTCAAACTCCCGGGAAGTTACCGCCCAGTTTATGGAGGGATAATCCCCTTTGAGCAAAAGCACTTTTTTGGATTTATCAATTCCTTCCATCAAGGTATTAAAACCAAAAGAAAAATTTGGGACCAGCGCCACGCGATTAGGAGCACAATTAAAAAAAGAACCGACAGTTTCCCTGACTTCGGTTAATAATTCGCCTTGCTTTTCTTTCAAAATACTTCCGGAAATCAGGAAATCCAGGTCATGATCTTGCCTGAATTCCAGGACTTTTTCAGACAAAAGCCCGGATGCGGCAGTATTCAAATAAACATATTGTTTTAAAACCGGAAAAGGTTTTCTTAAATTCTTCATAAGCATTTTAACAATAGAATAAAAAATCAGTAAATTTGAATCACTACTAAAGTACTTCAAATTATGTTTTCCAAAAAGAAAAACACCTCCAAACTCGAAACCGATCAGCGGGAATTATACGAATTTGCAAGGCGAAGAACCGTTCAAAAAAGAAGGTTGTTCCAACATTTCGTGATTTTCCTGGTGGGTGCGGTCCTTCTCATAATTTTGAATGTTGTGATAGGATACAGGCAGGATTTTACGCCTCTGGGCTACGACTGGTTTGTATTGGCAATTTTAATATGGACCTTCTTTATCCTTGTCCACTTTATCAATGTATTTGTGACCGACAGTTTTATGGGAAAGAAGTGGGAACAACGCCAACTTGAAAAACTGGTGAGAAAACAAAAAGAACGGATTGCCGAAATGCAAAAAAATGTAGATTTAAACTACCCGCTGCCGTCAAATAATGATAAAAAATCCACTTCTGATATTATTGAGGAAAATGATCTTGGAATCACAAATATGCCCATAAACGACTAAACAGGATGCTGACAATAATTGCTGCTGCCGCAGAAAATAATGCGTTGGGAAAAGACAACCAATTAGTTTGGCACTTGCCAGACGATTTTAAACGTTTCAAAAAGCTGACTTCAGGACATCATATCATCATGGGCCGCAAAACTTTTGACTCCTTTCCAAAACTTTTGCCCAATAGGACCCATGTGGTGATCACCCGCCAGGATAATTTCAGGAAAGAAGGTGTTCTTGTAGTCAATTCCCTGGAACGGGCAATAGAGCTATCTGCAGACGACCCTCAGCCTTTTGTAATAGGTGGGGGAGAAATATATAAGCTGGCAATGAAGCTGGCAGATAAAATTGAACTCACAAGAGTGCACGGCACTTTTGAAGCCGATGCTTTTTTTCCCGAAATTGACGAAAATCAATGGAAACTGGTTTCAAAAGAATTTCATGAGAAAGATGAAAAGCACAATTACGCTTTCACTTACCTTACTTATGAGCGTAAATAAGAATTTTACCTCAACATTTTAACTCAATAAAATTTTATTGAAGTACCTCGTGAATTTCACAAATATTAACATTGCCTCTTTATTTTTTAAGAATTCCTTATCTAAAGACAGGTTTTAGGCTTGGTAACTTGTACTAAATCAAAACCTTAAAGCAATGAAACCTGAAGATTTAACAAGTAAAGAAGCGATTGAAAAAATGACAAAATTGGTGCGGGATATCAAAATTGCCTTTTTACTGACAGATTTAAAAAAACAACCAATAAATGCAGTTCCCATGATCACCAAAAAAGTGGATGAGCACGGGAATATTTGGTTTTTAAGCCGTTTGGATAGTAAGCATAACAGCAATATCGCAAAAGACCCGCTGGTTCAATTGCTTTACAGCCATCCTTCAAATATGGAATATCTAAGCGTTTCCGGGAACGCTTCAATAGTTTCTGATAAAAAAATCATTGAAAATTTTCACGGTGCCGAAGATGATGCCTGGTTCAGAGATGCTGATGAGTCAAAATATACTGCAGTTAAGATAGTTCCCAAAGAAGCCTATTTCTGGGATTCCAGCGGAAATACGATCAACAAGTTATTGAAAAGAGGGCTGGCCGATCTCAAGGGTGAAAATCCGGATATTATAGAAAAAAAGGGGGAATTAACTTTGTGAAAAAGAAATATTCAGCGTAAAAAAAAGACCTTGTAACATCTAATTGTTATGAGGTCTTTTTTTTATCTCTATTTTAGCCATATAAAATTTATAAAATATGAATGCATATATATTCCCCGGTCAGGGGGCACAATTCACGGGAATGGGATTAGACTTGTACGAGAAGTTTCCCGAAGCCCAAAAACTGTTTGAAAAGGCAAATTCCATTTTAGGTTTTTCAATCACCGATATTATGTTTGAAGGCTCTGCCGAAGACTTAAAACAAACCAAAGTTACCCAACCGGCCATTTTTCTGCATTCGGTAATTTTGAGCAAAATTATGGGCGATTCCTTTAAGCCTGATATGGTCGCGGGACATTCCCTGGGAGAAATTTCGGCTTTGGTCGCAAATAAAACTTTGGATTTTGAACCTGCTTTGAAATTGGTTTACAAAAGGGCACTTGCCATGCAACATGCCTGTGAACTTCAACCTTCTACCATGGCAGCCGTTTTAGGGATGGAAGACGCAAAAGTGGAAGCTATTTGTGCTGAAGTGGAAGGAATTGTTGTTGCGGCCAATTACAATTGTCCCGGACAACTGGTAATTTCCGGAGATGTAAAAGCGGTTGAAGAAGCTTGTGAGTTGCTGAAGGAAAGAGGCGCCAAAAGAGCATTGATCTTACCCGTGGGCGGCGCATTCCATTCCCCTTTGATGGAGCCTGCAAGAAAAGAACTGGCCGAAGCAATTGACGCTACTGTCTTTAACAAACCAATTTGCCCGGTGTACCAAAATGTGAACGCTTCTGCGGTAACAGATCCTTCCGAGATCAAGAAAAACCTGATGTTGCAATTAACTGCCCCTGTGAGGTGGACCCAATCTGTTCAAAACATGATCAAAGATGGAGCTACGCATTTTATTGAAGTTGGTCCCGGAAAAGTATTGCAGGGCCTTGTCAAGAAAATTGACAGGACTGCTGAAACTTCCTCAGCTTCCTTAGTGTAAAACCTCTTATTTAGAGATAGCCCGTATTTGCCTCATTCCTAAAGTAATTATGGTTCCCATTAAAAATAAAACAGAAAATCCCTGATCATTCGGTCAGGGATTTTCTGTTTTATTTGCCAAAATGAAGAAAGCACAAATTAGCTCTTCTTAAAAAATAAGGATTACTTATTTACAAAATCAATAATCGTTTTGGTAATAAAAGCAATTTGCTCATCGTCCAATTCGGTATGCATTGGCAAAGACATCACCTCTTTCACTAATTGATTTGTAACAGGAAAATCAGCTTCGTTATAGCGACTGTCTTTGTATGCTTTTTGGCTATGCAACGGGATCGGGTAATAGATTCCATGCGGAATTTGAAGCTCCGCCAAATGTTTTCCAAGGGCATCCCGCTTTCCGTTGGTGATCTTTAATGTGTATTGATGGAACACGTGGCAATCGCAGGTAGAACAAATCCCTAAGTCCTTGTTGCAATTTTGGTTAGTTTCCACTTGCGGGGTTTGAATGTGTTCGCAATTTTGAAATGCTTTGGTATATTTTCTCGCAGCTTCCTGCCTTGCTTTGTTATAGCCGTTTAAATTAGGTAATTTCACTCTTAAAACCGCGGCTTGCATAGAATCCAATCTGGAATTCACGCCAACCACATCGTGGTAATATCGCTCGTACATCCCGTGATTTACTACCCCGCGAAGTGTGTGGGCAAGGGCGTCGTCATTTGTGAAAATTGCGCCGCCATCGCCAAAACCACCTAAATTCTTGGAGGGAAAAAAGGAAGTCGCCCCAACGTGACCTATTGTACCAGCTTTTTTCTTGGTTCCGTTTTTAAAGGTATAGTTGGCACCAATGGCCTGGGCATTATCTTCAATAATATACAAGTTGTGTTCTTCGGCAATGGCAAGTATTTCATCCATATTTGCACATTGTCCAAAAAGATGAACGGGTACAATGGCCTTGGTTTTCGGGGTTATTGCTTTTCTGATGGCATCGGTATTTATATTGAACGTATTGGGATACACATCCACCAGAACCGGGGTAAGTTGTAAAAGAGCGATTACCTCAACGGTTGCCGCAAAAGTAAAATCAGCGGTTATTACCTCATCACCGGGTTGCAATCCAAGGCCCATCATTGCAATTTGCAAAGCATCGGTACCGTTGGCACAGGGAATTACATGCTTTACGCCTAAATATTCTTCCAATTCCTTCTGAAATTTTTGAACTTCAGGCCCGTTAACATAAGCGGAAGTTTCCATAACTTCCTGCAGAGAACTGTTAATTTGATCTTTTATTGAATTATACTGACCTTGAAGGTCAACCATTTGTAGCTTTTTCATCTGTGTCTAGAATTGTTTTTTAGCAGACATATGTAACATCCATATAATCATTCCTTTATGTGAGTGATTTTTCTCATGGATGATTCATCTGTTTTTTATTGTAGTACCCCAAAAATACAAAATATCGTCCCTTCTACCTATGCAATTTTAATGAAAGAGCTATTTTAGCATTTAAATAAAAAGATTTGCAACTACTTTATAACATATCGGTTTGGCTAGTGAATTTTTTGCTTCCGCTCACAAAATATTTCAGCCCAAAAATGAAGAAATTTGTAGATGGGCGGAAAGAAACCTTCTCGATCCTCAATTCAAAACTAAAAAGGGAAGATGCTGTGATATGGTTTCATATGGCGTCCCTGGGAGAATTTGAACAAGGCCTGCCAATTATTGAAGTGGTGAAAAAGCTGTTTCCCCATCATAAAATTTTGGTGAGTTTTTTCTCTCCTTCCGGCTTCGAGATTAAAAAAAACTCGCCGGTGGCAGATGCGGTGGTGTATTTACCTCTGGACACCAAAAAGAAGGTCAGACGGTTTTTGGATGCCGCGCATCCGGAACTGGCTATTTTTATAAAATATGAATTCTGGCCAAATTATTTAAATGAATTAAAATCCAGAAATATCACCAGCCTTTTGGTTTCCGGTGGGTTTAGGGAAAACCAGGTGTTTTTCAAATCTTACGGAGGCTGGATGAAGAAGTCTTTAGGAACTTTTGAGCACTTTTTTGTTCAAAATCAGATTTCAAAAGAGTTGTTGAATTCCATAGGGTTCAAAAATGTGACTCTTAGTGGCGATACCCGATTTGATCGGGTGGCAAATCAAATTGGACAGGACAACAGCCTGGATTTTATAGAAGCGTTTAAAGACAGGAGTTTGTGTGTGGTGGCGGGCAGCACCTGGCCGGAAGACGAGGCCCTGTTAGAAGATTTTATCAATCGCTCTTCGAATGAAATTAAGTTTATTATTGCTCCCCATAACATAAAACCCGATCAGATAAAGAGCTTCAAAGAACGACTGAATAAAAAAACGATCCTCTATTCTGAAAAGGAAAATAAGAACCTATCCAATTATCAGGTTTTTATAATTGATACCATCGGGTTGCTAAGCAAGATTTACAGCTATGCCGATATTGCATACGTGGGCGGGGCGGCAGGGAATACCGGTTTACACAACATTCTGGAGCCGGCAACTTTTGGATTACCAATAGTAACGGGAAATAATTTTGATAAATTTCCGGAGGCAAAACAATTGCAGGAACTTGCCGGATTATATTCGGTAGGCACGAAAGAAGAACTTGCTCAAATTTTATCAAAACTGCTTACCGATGACGATTTTAGAGTACGGACTGGACGGATCGCGGGACATTTCATAAACACCAACACTGGCGCCACAAGAATCGTAGAAAGATATTTAAGAAACAATTATGTTAAAAAGTCTTAATTTATCCAATAAAATTTATGTCTTTATTTAAAATATCTTAAAATATTCTAAAAATAGAACCGCTCCATTTATATTAGTAGTAATTTCGCTCTTTTAAAACCTAAATCTAATAATTATGAAACGCATTATTTTATTATCTGCCTTATTTCTTTTCACGGCAACTTCACTTATCTCTTGTAGGGAAACTACTAAAAAAGAAACTGTGATAAAGGAAGTCCAGGTAGAAAAAGCCGCACCTGCGGAAGAAAGAAAGGGAGTTTTAGAAAGAGCCGCTGAAAAGGCAGATGCCGAAGTCAACAAGAAAATAGACGAGGAAATTGATAAAATTGGTGACGATAATTAGTCATTTTTTAAAACGAATAATTAATTAAAATCGAAATTATGAAAAAGTCAATTTTGGTGCTGGCAACCGTTTTTATGTTTACTGCTTTTTTCACCTCATGCAGGGAAGAAAACAAAGAAAAACAGGAGATGGAAATGAACGATGATATGGACCATATGGGCAATGATCTTGAAGATGCCGCAGACGATACCGGGGACGCTATTAAAAAAGCAGCCGAAGATGTTGAGGATGCAGTTGAAGAAGGTGTTGATGAAGTAAAAGAGAACACCGGTACCGGTGGAACCGATGATATATAGATTTTTTAACCTCTATAATTTTTTTGCAGAATTATATCCATATTTAAATTTAACCACTAAACCTTAAATTATGAAAAAACTGGTTTTATTACTGGCACTTACTTTCACTACAAGTATAGTGCTTACTTCCTGCAGGGAAAAGTCAGGAATTGAAAAAGCAGCCGATGATGTAGACGATGCAGTAGACGATGTGGTAGATTAACAATTTAATCTATCGACTAAACTTAAAAGATCCATCCATAACCTGGGTGGATCTTTTTATTGTTTAAAGGTTTTAAATTCGCTTTTAAGTTCATCCATGGATTGTTGAAGTTGCCTTAGCAAGCCGGTTTCTGAAGTAGCATCCACACTAAAGGTGAGTTTGCTATTTACCTGCCAAAGTTCCTGGATATCGCTTATCAGGACTTCCAGGGGCGCATATTCTTCATTTATTGAAACCAGCAATATTTTATACGGATCATCCAACTTTTGGATTTTCTTTACCAATACAGAATCATACAGTACCGCCACATAAATTTTACTGTTGCTTACCTCTCCTATACTTGGAACGGCTTTTCCCAACACCCATTCCCCCGGAAGCAAATTCGGCATCATGCTATCACCTTCTACCTGGAAACCGCGATAAGTGGCATTCCGGTATTCCGGCAATGGGATATCAAAAGCCGGCAATTGCTGGTACCATCCAACATCCTGAACGTTTTGCGGATAACCCGCTGCGGCCTTTTGGTTTACCAGCACGATATTCTCCTGATCCCCACTGTTCACGGTCACTACTTTAGGGCTTACATCTCCCTTGTTTACGGAAAGGTATTTCTGGCTGCTCTCGCCAAATAACCATAAGGGGTTTACCCCAAATTGCCTTAACAATTCCGATACCAGTTTGCCCGATAGTTTTGTGCGGCCACGTTCTATATCGGCAGTGGAATTCTTAATACCTAACAGGTCGGCAAACTCCGCCTGCGTAAAATTATGGTCATCGCGAATTTCCTTGAATCGCCTGATCTCGAGTGTTATATCTGTTCCCATACACAAATATAACTTTTTTTGGAATAAGTCCAAATTTAAGTTTGGATTATTTCCTATTTTATGGAATAATTCCATAATTTTGCATATATTCCTAGTTAAAAAGTTCAAAGTTCAAGGTTCAAAGTTCAAGGTTTAAAAGTTTGAACGTGGTGATATGGACGATGAGTGAAAAAAGTCGGAAGACTGAAGTAAAAAAGAAACAGGAATCAAGAGGCAAGACCATGAAAAAATTTTTTTTTAAAGATTCAAAGTGATGTAGTAACGAAGTGACGTTGTGATGAAGAAAAAAGTGGCCCTGCTTATCATCCTGGAAAAGCAAAAACCTCTTTGCGCCCTTTGCGGTTAAAGGGACGGAGGAAGAAACAAGATACTATACCAAAGAAAAATGTTCGTGTCCAGCGCAGGTTTATAACTAAGAATCAAGAGAAGAATGACAAATAAATAAAAAATATTAGTGCACCTACCGGGAAAGGCGGGTTCGTAGCTCAAAAACAGAGTAAATTATAAATTGATTATGACAAAAACAGTGCTACATCTGGATCTTGACACCTTCTACGTTTCGGTGGAACGGCGGATGGATGCCCGCCTTCAAAACCGTCCGTTATTAGTGGGTGGCACCAGCGATCGCGGGGTGGTAGCCGCTTGCAGTTATGAAACCCGTGCTTTTGGGGTACATTCCGGGATGTCCATGAAAATGGCCCGGCAGCTTTGTCCCGAGGCCATCATAATTAGGGGAAATGCAGGCACTTATACCAAATATTCAAAAGATGTAACCGATATAATCAAAGCCGATGTCCCACTTTTTGAAAAATCCAGCATTGATGAATTTTACGCCGATCTTACGGGGATGGACCGGTTTTTTGGTTGCTATAAATACGCTTCGGAATTGCGCAAAAGGATCATTCGGGAAACCGGATTGCCTATTTCCTTTGGCCTTTCAGTGAATAAAGTGGTTTCAAAAATTGCAACTAACGAAGCCAAGCCCAACAATCAGTTAAAGATCGATTCGGGATTTGAAAAGGAATTCCTGGCGCCGCTATCAGTCAAAAAAATCCCGATGGTGGGAGATAAAACCTATCAAATCCTCAGGAATTTAGGCGTGCGCCAAATTAAGACCATTCAGGAAATGCCGCTGGAAATGATACAAAAAGTGCTGGGAGCCAACGGAACTTCCATCTGGCATAGGGCACAGGGCATAGACAACAGCCCTATAATCCCCTATTCCGAAAGAAAATCGATCTCTACCGAGCGCACTTTTGACCGCGACACCATAGATGTGCAAAGATTACAGGCAATCCTGATCGCAATGACTGAAAATATGGCTTACCAGCTGCGCCGTGGCGACAAACTCACTTCCTGCATCGCGGTGAAGATCCGCTATTCCGATTTCAACACCTACACCAAACAACTTAAAATCCCATATACCAGTGCCGATCATATCCTGATCCCGCAAATCCAGGAATTGTTTAAAAAATCATATAACCGTAGGTTGCTGGTACGGTTAATAGGAATCCGGTTCAGCCATCTGGCCGGTGGGAATTACCAGATCAATTTGTTTGACGATAATGAAGAAGTGCTGCATTTATACAGCGCTATGGACAAAATAAGAAATCGTTACGGAGACCGGAGCGTGCTGCGTGCAGCTTCCCTGGGAGCAAAAACCATCGGCCACATGGCCAATCCATTCAACGGAGAACCACCGGTGGTGCTGGCACACAGGAAACAGTAATAAAGATGTGAGATTTTAGATATGAGTATTGAGATAAAAAAAAACAAGAATCAAGAAACAAGAAGAAAGAGAAAAGACAAAAAAAAAGATGTGAGATATTAGTATTGAGTATTGAGTATTGAGATAAAAAAAAACGAGAAATAAGAAGAAAGAAAGAAACAAGAAGAAAAATAAACCACACCCCGAAGCCCCGAAGCCCCGAAGCATCGGGGGGGGGCCAAATTCCAATAAACATGATTTCAAACATTTTTCTCAATACTTAATACTAATATCTCAATACTAAAATCTAACATCTCATATCTACCTTGTACCTGAACAACCACACATATTACAGCCTGCGGTTTGGCACTTTTTCAGAAATTGAATTGCTGGAACTGGCCCGGGAAAACGATGTTAAAAAACTGGTGCTTACAGATATCAACAATACCTCAGCCTGTTTGAATTTTGTTCGGAAAGCCGGGGAATATAATATAGAACCGGTACTGGGAATAGATTTCAGGAACGGGGCGCAACAACAATTTGTGGGAATCGCGAAAAACAATAAAGGTTTCAGGGAATTGAACGAGTTTCTTTCCCAATATCTTCAGAAAAAATTACCTCTTCCCGAAAAAGCACCACAATTTAAAAATGCATTTGTTATTTATCCCTTTGAAAAAGTGATGATTTCTGAAATCACCCAATTCCAGCCCCATGAATTTATCGGGGTTTCGGCAAATGAATTGAGGAAAATCCGGTTTTCAAAACTTCGGGAATTAACCACAAAACTGGTGGTATTGCAGCCCGTTACTTTCAGGAATAAACGGGATTTCAACGCTCACCGGCTGTTGCGCGCCATAGACAATAACACTCTTTTAAGCAAACTTCCCCCGGAAGAGCAGGCAGCGACAGACGAGCAAATGCTCCCTTTGAAAAGCCTTCAGAATAAATTTGAAGATTTCAGTTTTATCCTAAAAAACACTCAGCACCTGTTGGATCAATGCAGCATTCACTTCGACTTTTCAGCAGAAAGAAAACCGCAAAATCAGCAAATCTTCAAAGGAAGCAGGGAAGAAGACGAAAAATTGCTGGAGGAATTGTGCCAAAAAGGCCTGGCCCTTCGCTATCCCGGAGCAGCAGAAAATGCTTTCGCGCGGATGACTTCAGAATTAAAAGTGATCAAAAACCTGAATTTTGTCTCTTATTTTTTGATCAATTGGCGCATTTGTGAATACGCCCGGGAGAAAGGTTATTTTTATGTAGGCCGGGGCAGCGGAGCAAACAGTATTGTGGCCTATTTACTGCAAATCACCGAGGTGGATCCCATTGAACTCGATCTGTATTTTGAGCGGTTTATCAATGAATTTCGTACCAGTCCGCCCGATTTTGACATCGATTTTTCCTGGAACAACCGTGAAGACATCACGCGTTTTATTTTTGAAGAATTTGAGCACACCGCATTGCTGGCTGCCTACAACACCTTTCAATATAAGGCGGTTATCAGGGAACTGGGAAAAGTTTTCGGTTTGCCAAAAGAGGATATAGATAAATTGGGCGGAGGCTATATTCACGAAAAAGATCTGGACAACACACATAAAATTGTGTTGAAATACGGCAATCTGATCCAGGGAATGCCAAATTACCTGAGCATTCACGCCGCCGGGATTTTAATTTCAAACAAGCCCCTCACCTGTTTCTCGGCTTTGGACCTGCCTCCAAAAGGTTTTCCCACCGTACAATTTGATATGATCATTGCCGAAGACGTAGGTTTGTACAAATTTGATATACTTTCACAACGAGGCCTTGGGAAAATACGCGATTCCCTGGATATAATCGCACAAAACCAACCGGATGCCCCGGCCTTTGACATTCACGATGTCAATAAATTTAAACGGGATCCCAAAATAAACGGTCTTATAAAAGAAGGCCTGTGTGTAGGCTGTTTTTACGTGGAATCCCCCGGGATGCGGATGCTGCTAAAAAAACTGCAAACCGATACTTATTTGGGATTGGTGGCAGCCAGTTCCATCATTCGCCCCGGCGTTTCAAAAAGCGGAATGATGCGGGAATACATCCTGCGCCACCGGACTCCTGAACGCAGGGCCAATGCACATCCGGAACTGGCCAAAATTATGCCGGACACTTACGGGATTATGGTATATCAGGAAGATGTGATAAAAGTTGCCCATTATTTTGCCGGACTCAGCCTGGGAGAAGCCGATGTGTTGCGCCGCGGAATGAGCGGAAAATTC